>Ga0123335_1009451_pt1 | contig 10104 bp, 8 predicted proteins | sample BiotimSIPDNA_2_FD_89707 | JGI IMG/M metagenome (GOLD analysis project Ga0123335, IMG submission 89707) | Anaerobic biogas reactor microbial communites from Washington, USA - Biogas_R2 time_0 SIP DNA | ecosystem: Engineered > Bioreactor > Anaerobic > Unclassified | place: Washington, USA... | reverse complement strand
GCCTGCGGCTTGCAGAGGGTAATAATCAGGAACCCGGAACTCACGGTCTCCGCTGTGGATGCTCTGTCCAAGCCAAACCTTGTTCTCACTGAAAAGGGCAAAAACATCCTTATAGGTTATTGAGTTTACGTTGCCGATGATGACGAACTTCTTTTCATACTCAATCAGCTGCGCCACATATTCCCGGAACAGAGAAAACGGCGGGTTGGTGGCCACGATGTCCGCTTCCTCGAGCAATTTGACGCACTCAACGGAGCGGAAATCCCCGTCCCCTTCCAACAATGATAGTGTGTTTTCCCGGTTTTTCAGCAGGTATTCCACATCCGACAGGTCCACCGCGCCGTCCTGGTTTTCGTCCCGGACCTCGGTAATCTCAATTTTGTAAGGGTGTTTATATTCCGTTACCTGGCCTTTAAGGGGCAGGATGTCAAACATGGACAACTGCTCCGACGCCACCGGGGAAGTGGCGTAGCAGGTGGCGATGAGTTTTTTAAGCTCCAGGTGATTGAAGTTCATCGCGAAGAACTTAAAAAAATTGCTTTCAAAGGGGTCATCACAGTTGCACAGCACGGTTTTGCCCTTGAAGTGCTGTTTGTAATGGCGCAGTTCTGCCTCGATATCCGACAACTGCGTATAAAACTCATCCGCCTTGTTTCTCTTGGCCTGTTCAAGCAACTCTGTGGACATGGCATCCCTCTCAATATTGGTCTTGTCACAGTATACCATAAATCCGAAAAATTCGTTAGCACAGGCCGTTTTCAAAACAATTGAAACAGCAGATTATCCTCAGTCAGGCAATACCCATCACTCTTCTCCCCCGTTTTCTAATCCCTTTCTAATCCTCCCCCTGCTTTCCCTTAATCTATCCTGTTTATGATGAGAGCGTCCGAAAGGATAGGAAAGGGGAGAACACAATGGATCATTTTGAAATGGTGGAAAAGCTGCGCCAGAAGGCCAATGTCAGCTATGAGGAGGCAAAGACCGCCCTGGAAAGCAGCGAATGGGATTTGCTGGACGCGCTGGTGTATCTGGAAAGCCAGGGGAAGATCAACCCCAACCAGGGGGAGAGCTACACCACCCGCAAGGAGGAGGCCCCTAAGGCGGCGCCGGAGGCGGATGTGAAGGGGATGCTCAGCCGCTTCTTCAGCTTCCTGGCGGAGGGGATCAACAAGGCCAACCAGATCAGCATCAAGGTGTCCCGCCACGGGAAGGAGCTGTTTGGGCTGCCGCTGAGCGTGCTGATTTTGCTCTTGCTGTTCATGTTCTGGTGGGTGGTGCCCCTGGCGGTGGTTGCCCTGTTCTTTGGCTTCCGATACCGCATCGTGGGGGCGGGCGTGGCTGACACCGTGAACCGCGCCATGGACAAGGCCGCCGACGCTGCCGAGAGCATCAAAGGCGGCACCAAACCCCCGGAAAACAACTGATTCCCCGCGTGATTCGGCAAAAGATATGCTATACTTTTGCCGGATCATTTCTATTTTGAGGAGGCGCAGATGCAGAAAATCCTGCTGGTGGAGGATGAGCCCAACATCGCCCGCTTTGTGGAGCTGGAACTCAGCCACGAAGGCTATGAGGTGACCAAGGCCGAGGACGGCCGGGAAGGGCTGAAGCTGGCAGAAGCCGGCGGCTTTGACCTGATGCTGCTGGACATCATGCTGCCAGGCCTCAACGGCCTTGAGGTGCTGCGCCGCCTGAGGAAATCCTCCGACCTGCCTGTCATCATGCTCACCGCCCGAGACGCGGTGATGGACAAAGTGACCGGCCTTGACATGGGGGCGGATGACTACATCACCAAGCCCTTTTCCATCGAGGAACTGCTGGCCCGCATCCGCACCGCCCTGCGCAAGAAAAGCGCCCAGGCCCTGCCCCAGCTGACAGCCGGCCCCCTGGTGCTGGACATCGCCCGCCACAGCCTCACCGTGGAGGGCCAGACGGTGGACCTGACCGGGCGGGAGTTCGCCCTGCTGCAGGCGCTGATGGAAAACAAGGACATCGTCCTCACCCGGGACGTGCTGATGGAGCGGGTGTGGGGCTATGACTATCTGGGGGAAACCAACGTGGTGGATGTGTACATCCGCTACCTAAGGGCCAAGATCGGCGAGAAAACCGGGCAGCAGCTGATCCACACCGTGCGCGGCGTGGGCTATGTGCTCAGGGAGGAGGGCTGATTGAGCGAAAACAAGCGGGTGCGCTCCATCTCCCGGCGGGTAAACCACAGCTTTCTTTTGCGGCTGCTTTTTTTGCTGCTGCTGGCAAACGCGCTGGCGGCGGGGCTTGCCTTTACGCTGCACCTGCTGACCTTTGAGAAAGCCGCCCTGGGCCCTGACTGGACGATCAAGCTGCAACGGGCGCTGTCCTCAAGCGACAGCGCCAGCTGGATCACCAGCGTCAAAAGCGCCTACTACACCATGGCGGACAGCGCGGGCGCCGTTCACACCCTGGCCCTGGGCACTTATCTTGGGGACCTGGGCGCCGCCATCGGCGCCGGCATCCTTATCCAGCTGCCCTTTATCATCATGATGTATATAGGCTTCCGCCGCCGCACCGGCAATCTGCTAAGGCCCTTAAGGGCCATGGCCGCCACCGCCCAGGAATTAAGCCAGATCCAGTTTGACGAGCGGAAATACCACCAGCTGGAGGACGCCATCGAATCCTTAAGCGTGCAAAGCCCGGGGGCCCGCCTGTCCATGGGCAACAGCGAGCTGACGGGCCTGGAAACCGCGGTCAACAACCTCATCAGCCGCATGCACGCGTCCTACCGCCAGCAGACCCGCTTTGTCTCCGACGCTTCCCACGAGCTGCGCACCCCCATCGCGGTGATCAGGGGCTACGCGGACCTGCTGGCCCGCTGGGGCAAGGACGACGCCCAGGTGATGGCGGAATCCGTGGAGGCCATCCAGCAGGAGGCGGACAACATGCAGCGCCTGGTGGAGCAGCTGTTGTTTTTAGCCCGGGGGGATTCCGGGCAGGGCGCCTTTTCCCCCGCCCCCCTTGACCTGGCCGAATTGGTGCGGGAGGCCTATGAGGAATACCTCTTGATAGACAAAAACCATCGCTATCGCCTGAGGGCCCAGGAGCCTGTGCCCATCCTGGGGGATGAGGCTACGCTCAAGCAGGCCCTGCGCATTTTAACGGACAACGCCGCCAAATACTCCCCTAAGGGCAGCATCATCACCCTAAGCTGCCAGGAGAACGCCAAGGGCGAGGCCTGCCTTTCCGTTCAGGACAACGGCGCGGGCATCGCGGAGGAGGACCTGCCCCATATCTTTGAGCGCTTTTACCGGGCGGATCCGGCCCGGGGCCGCCAGGGCGGGGGCACCGGCCTGGGGCTGGCCATCGCCAAGTGGATTGTGGACCGGCACGGGGGTTATTTTGATGTGTTCTCCAGGGAAGGGGTGGGCAGCCGCATCACCGTCTGCCTGCCAAAAGAAGCGCCCGGGGCGGAGAGCCCACCCTTCTCCGCCCATTAAGAGCCTTGTTTTTTCGCGAAAAACAATGGCGCATCAATTAAATCTGTGTTAAAATAACCTGAATTACAGCGTATGCTGATCACACGGTCAACAGCATTTGTTTTTCTGTGTGCGCTGGAGGAGGAGGGGTTTGAGTGATTCCAGACGCATTGTTCTTTGCCGTGGTGGACCGGGGCAAGGCCGGGGGGCTTTTGCACTGGGCCCGGGATAAGGGTGTGGCGGGCGGCACCATCTTTGCCGGGGAGGGGACCAACCCCTCGCCCATCCTTAATTTTCTGGGCGTCAGCGAGGTGCACAAGGAGGTGCTCATGCTGGGGGTGACCCGGGAATTAAGCCAGCAGCTCTTCACCGCCATGAAGGATGAGTTCAAAATGGACAAGCGCTACAAGGGCATCGCCTTTGTGGTGCCCTTTCGCCAATGGCTGCCCCAGGCCCCGGCCATTCCGGAGGATTATGACCGGGAAAAGCCGCCCCCCTTTGTCTGCCTGATCACCATTGTGGATAAGGGCAAGGGGGAATTGATCATGGACGTGGCCCGCAAGGCTGGGGCCCGGGGCGGCACCATTGTGCACGCCCACGGCGCGGGCGTCCCCCAGGATATCTACTTCCCCCTGCTGATCGAGCCGCAAAAGGACATGATCCTCATCATCGAATCCCGTGTGAAGGCCCCGCCCATCCAGAGCGCCATTTTTAAAGAGATGCACCTGGAGGAAGCGAACAACGGCATCGTCATCACCCTGCCCGTTTTGCGCACCATCGGGCTCTATCAGCCCCGGGGCGACAGGAAGGGAGGGCGCAAATGAGCCTGCTAAGAGAAAAATTTAGCGAGGTCAGCCGCTCCTTAGTGCCGGTGGTGGCGCTGGTGCTTTTGCTTTGCTTCACTCTGGTTAAGGTGGAAACGGATATCCTTTTGCGCTTTATCATCGGGAGCGTGCTGCTGTTGGTGGGGCTTGCCATCTTCCTCTTAGGGGTGGACCTGGCCATGAACCCCATTGGCGAGCGCATGGCCACCGAGATTGCCACCGCCAACGCCGCCTACAAGGTGGCCATCCTAAGCTTCCTGCTGGGCTTTCTGGTGACGGTGGCGGAACCGGACCTGCTGATCCTGGGCAACCAGGTGGAGGCCGCCTCGGGGCACACCGTCAACGCCACGCTCATCGTCTATATGGTGTCCATCGGCGTGGGCGTGATGATAGCGCTGGGCACCTTCCGGCTGCTGCGCGGCCGCAGCTATCCGGTGTTTATGGCGCTCACCTACGGGGTGATCTTTGTTCTGGCCTTCCTGGTATCCGAGGAGTTCCTGGCCGTGGCCTTTGACGCCTCCGGCGCCACCACCGGCGCCCTCACCACGCCCTTTGTGCTGGCCCTCACCATGGGCCTCTCCCGCATTAAGGGCGGCAAAACCACCGAGGAGGACAGCTTTGGCATGGTGGGCGTCATGAGCGCCGGGCCCATCCTGGCCGTCATGCTCCTGTCCATCATCACCGGGCAGGAGCACATCCAGGGCGAGGCGGCGGCCTTCATGCCGGCAAAGGGCATTATAGGTCCTGTCCTTGACACGCTGCCCCCGGTGTTTCTGGAATCCCTGGTGGCCCTTTTGCCCCTTTCCGCCCTCTTCTTTCTGATGAACTTCTCTAAGTTTAAGATGGCAAAAAGGGAGCTGGGCCGCATCATCAAGGGCCTGATCTACACGCTGATTGGCCTGGCGCTGTTTTTAACGGGCGTGTATTCCGGCTTTATGGACATGGGGCAGATCATCGGCCGGAGCATCGCGGAGAACTACAACTGGCTGCTGCCCATCCTGGGCTTTGTGATGGGGATGATCGTGGTGCTGGTGGAGCCCGCGGTTCACGTGCTGGGCCAGCAGATTCAGGACGCCACCGGCGGGCGCATCCCCGTCAAGCTGATCCGCATCACCCTGTCCCTGGGCGTGGGCCTGGCGATTTCGGGCAGCATGCTGCGCATCATGATCCCGGAGGTAAAGCTCTGGTTCTTCCTGCTGCCGGGCTTTGCCACGGCCATCCTGCTCTCCTTCTTCTCAGACCCGGTGTTTGTGGGCATCGCCTATGACGCGGGCGGCGTGGCCTCCGGCCCCATGACGGCCACCTTTGTGCTGGCCTTTGCCCAGGGCGCCGCCGCCATGACCCCCGGGGCCAACGTGCTGGTGGACGGCTTTGGCGTGATCGCCATGGTGGCCATGACGCCGGTGCTGTCCCTGATGATTTTGGGCGCGGTGTTCCAGCGCAAAACCTTAAAGCTGCAAAAAGAGCAGCACCGCCTGAGAGAGGAGGCCCCCATCACGGTGCCCGCGGGCCAGGCGGAGGCCTTTGACTGCATGATGGCCATTCTCAACCGGGGCCTGTCCCAAGAGGCCCTGGCCATCGCACGGGCGGCGGGCGCCGGCGGCGCCACCATCATCCATGGCCGCGGCTCCGGCGGCCACGACATGACCTTCTTCAACTTTGAGATGCTCAAGGAAAAAGAGGTGATCATCTGGCTACTGGACGCCCGCATCAGCGACACCATCGCCGCCCACCTCCACGAAAAGCTGGACCTGGACGGCGAGGGCGGCGGCAAGATCTTCCTGGTGCCCGCGCTGGCCATGGGCCTTTTGGCTTCGGGCCAGGCGCTGCCGGAGGAAGACGCATCCCTGACTTAAGCAATCCTCCGGATATTCTAATTTCCCTCTAATGCCCGCCCCCTCTTTCCCTCATCTTTCCAGTTTATCCTTGGACCGTAGCAAACACCCCCAAGGAGAGAAGGAGAAAGACATGGAAAGATACGAAATGGCGGAAATGCTCAAGAACAAGGCGCAGGTCACCTACGAGGAGGCGCGGCAGGCCCTGGAGAAAAGCGGCTGGGACATGCTCCAGGCCATGGTAGAATTGGAGAAAGCGGGAAAGATCAGGCACAGCGCCGGCCCGCAGGCCGGCCCCAAGCAGGCGCCCAAGGCCAGGCCCCAGGCGGAAGGGGCGCTTAACAAGGCCCTCAGCTGGCTTGCCGGCCTGATTGACAAGGGCAACCAGCACCGCTTCATCATCGAGAAAGACGGCGGGCAGACCAGCAGCATCTCCGTGACGGTGCTGGTGGTGTTGTTCCTCCTGTTCCACGGCCTGGCCATCTTCCTGCTGCTCTTAGGGCTGGTGCTGGGCTACCGCTACCGCTTTGTCAGCGCCGCCCAGCAAGAGGAGGCCCGGTCGGCCGCCCGGGAAGCGGAGCACGCCGCCCGGGACCTGGAAGACAGGCAGGCAGTCAACAGCCTGGGCGAAAACCCCGTGGGCTGATCAGCACAGCATCCTTATCAAACCGCCGCGCGCAAGTTCAGGCCCGCGGTGGTTTTGCTTTGCACTTTCAGGCGGACGCCCGATTGACGACCTCCCGTCCCCTGCCTACAATGGAAAACAGAACAATGCGGGAGGTGGCCATGCGCTTTGTGAGCACCCGGGGGCAAAGCCCCGCGGTTTTGGCGCCGGAGGCGCTGCTTTTGGGCATCGCCCCGGATGGCGGGCTGTATATGCCGGATCATTTGCCCCAGGCGGACTGGGCGGGGCTTCCGGATGATTATCCGGCCCTGGCGGCGGCCCTCTGGGGCCTGCTGCTGCCGGGGTTTTCAGCCGAGGAGCTTCACTCCGCGGCCCAGGCGGCCTATGGCCCGCGCTTTGAAAGCCCGGAGGTGGCCCCCCTTTTTTCCCTGGACGGGGCCTGGGTGCTGGAGCTGTTTCACGGCCCCACCGCCGCTTTTAAGGACCTGGCCCTCACAGCGCTGCCCCCGCTGATGGCCTTTTCCCGGGACAGGCTTTGCCCCAAGAAAAACATCCTGCTCCTCACCGCCACCAGCGGGGACACCGGCTCCGCCGCCATGGCGGGTTTTGCGGGGCAGCCCCGCAGCAAGGCTTTGGTGTTCTACCCCTCAGGCGGCATCAGCCCCGTGCAGGAGGCCCAGATGCGCCGCATGCCGGGGGATAACCTTCTGGCCTTCGCCATCCGGGGGGATTTTGACGCCGCCCAGGCGGGGGTGAAGGCCGCCTTTGCCCGGGCGCTGGAAACGGGCCCCGGGGAGGGGCTGATCCTCTCCAGCGCCAACTCCATCAACATCGGCCGCCTGATGCCCCAGCTGGTCTATTACTTCAGCGCCTATAAGCGCCTGGTGTCAAGGGGCGCCCTGAAGGCGGGGCAGCCCCTTCATGCGGTGGTGCCCAGCGGGAATTTTGGGGACATCTTAGCGGGCCTTCTGGCCAAGCGCCTGGGGCTGCCACTGGGGAAGCTGGTCTGCGCCTCCAACCAAAACCGGGTGCTGGCGGACTTTCTTGCCACCGGGCGCTATGACAGGCGGCGGCAGCTGCGTCTCTCCCTCTCCCCCTCCATGGACATCCTGGTGTCCAGCAATGTGGAGCGCCTGCTCTACCTGGCCTCCGGAGGGGATGCCCCTCAGGTGGCAGGGCTGATGCGGCAGCTGGAAAGCGCCGGGCACTACCAGCTCCCCCAGGGGATGCTGGCCAATATCCAGCAGGATTTCCTGGCCGCCAGCGCCACGGAGGAGGACACCCTGGCCGCCATCCAAAATGTATGGCAGGCGCAGCGCTATGTGCTGGACCCCCACAGCGCTGTGGCCTGGCAGGTCTACCAAAGCCTCAGGGGCCAGCTGCCCCCGGGTCCGGTTTTGGTGCTGTCCACCGCCTCGCCTTTCAAGTTTCCGGGCACGGTATTACGGGCCCTGGGGGAGGAGGTGCCGGAGGGGCTTTCTGCAATGAGAAAATTGGCTGAGATAACCGGCCTGCCCCTGCCCCGGGCCCTGGCCTGGCTGGAGGCCGCGCCCCAGCTGCGGGGCCGGGTGATTGAGCCGGAGGATATCGTGGCAACCGCCCTTCAGGAGGCCCGCGCATGGTGACCGTCCGGGTGCCCGCTTCCTCCGCCAACCTGGGCCCCGGCTTTGACTGCCTGGGCATGGCCCTGAGCCTTTTTGCGGAGATCCGCTTTAAGCCCCTGGACAAAGGCCTGTCCATCACCGGCTGCCCCCCGGAATACGCGGGGGAGGACAACCTGATCTATCGCGCTTTTTGCCAGGCGGCCCAGGCCTTTGGCCGCACAGCGCCCGGGCTTGAGATTGATATCCGCTCCCACATTCCCCCTGCCCGGGGCCTGGGCAGCAGCGCCGCCTGCATCACAGCGGGCGTGCTGGGCGCGGCCGCCCTGCTTGATCATCCCCTGTCCCCGGAAGCGCTGCTTGACTTATGCGCCCGCCTGGAAGGGCACCCGGACAACGCCGCCGCCGCGGTCTATGGCGGCATCCGCGTCAGCGTGACCACGGAGGATCAGGTGCTGAGCCTGCCCGTAAAGCCCCACCCGGACCTGCGCCTGGCAGCGCTGGTGCCCGGCTTTCCTCTGGAAACGCAAAAGGCGCGCCAAGCCCTGCCGGAGCATCCCAGCCGGGCGGACGCCGTTTTCAGCCTCTCCCGGGCGGCGTTTTTAATCAAGGCGCTTGAATCAGGCGCCTTTCACCTGCTGGAGGAGGCCTGCCGGGACCGGCTGCATCAGCCCTGGCGCTTTCCTCTGATCCCCGGGGGGGAGCAGGTGGCCCGGCTGGCCATGGACAAGGGGGCGGACGCCTTTTTTATCAGCGGGGCGGGGCCCAGCCTGATGTGCCTGTACCACGACCCGGCCTTTCCCGCGCGGCTTGAAAAAGGGCTTATCGCCTTTCCCGCCTGGCGCGCCCTGCCCCTTGCCATAGCGCCCAAAGGTGCCATGATCCTCCCCCCGGGCTGAAACAGTACCTTTTTGGTTTTTTAGCGCCGGGCACCTTGCCCGGCCTTTTTACCCTCTTTATACTGAGGGTGAAATATGCTGTTGGAGGAATCCCTTGCCTAACAATAACGTGCCTGACGCGGTGTTTGAAGCAGCCGCGGCGCAGTTTCCCACCCCCTTTTACCTGTATGACGAGGCGGGCATCCGGGACACCGCCCGGAAGGTGAACCAGGCCTTCGCATGGGCGCCTGGCTTTAAGGAGCATTTCGCGGTGAAGGCCCTGCCCAACCCGGAAATCCTTAAAATCCTTCTGGAGGAGGGCTGCGGGCTGGACTGCTCCTCCCGGACGGAGCTGATCATCGCCCGGCGCCTGGGGCTTTGGGGGGAGGAGATCATGTTCTCCGCCAACGCCATGCCGCCTGAGGAGTTCGCCCTGGCCCGCAGCCTGGGCGCGCTGATCAACCTGGATGACCCCAGCGACATCCAGACCCTGCATGAAAACGGCGGAATCCCCAAGACCATCTCGCTGAGGGTGAACCCGGGGCCCGAGGTCTTAGGAGACAACCTGTTCATGGGAAGCCCCCAGGAGAGCAAATTCGGCTGGATGACAAAAGACATCCGCCCGGGCCTTGAAAAACTGGCCGGCCTGGGGGCCACGCGCTTTGGCCTGCACGCGATGCTGGCCAGCAACTCCCTAAACCCCGGCTACTACCCTGCCCAGGCGGATTTCCTGTTGGGACTGGGGCTTCAGCTTCAGGAGGAAACGGGCCTGAAGCTGGCGTTTATCAACCTGGCCGGCGGCATCGGCATCCCCTACCGCCCAGAGGAACAAGGGGTGGATATCCTGGCGGTGGGCCAGGCGGTGCGGGAGGTCTATCTGCGCCGCCTGGGC
>Ga0123335_1009450_pt1 | contig 10104 bp, 12 predicted proteins | sample BiotimSIPDNA_2_FD_89707 | JGI IMG/M metagenome (GOLD analysis project Ga0123335, IMG submission 89707) | Anaerobic biogas reactor microbial communites from Washington, USA - Biogas_R2 time_0 SIP DNA | ecosystem: Engineered > Bioreactor > Anaerobic > Unclassified | place: Washington, USA... | reverse complement strand
GGCTGGCGCATCATGGGCGTCTTCTTTGCGTCGCTGATGGTTCCGTTGATGTATCTTATCGGCAAGAAGCTATTCGGCACATGGATCGCCGGCTTCTCAGCTTCATTCCTATTCACGTTTGACTTCATGCACTTTACTATGGCGAGGATCGGCACAGTGGATACCTACATGGTGTTCTTTACGCTGCTAAGTCAGCTGCTGTTTTTATTCTACTTCTCTAGTGTGCTCAAGAAGGGCTGGAAAGACACTTCAGTGCTTCCCCTTGTGCTATCTGTGGCGGCGTTTGCGTGTGCTTTTGCAACGAAATTCGGTTTCCCACTCTTCAGCGCATTGGGTCTCCTTGCGTTGCTGGTTATGCTGCGACTGCGGGACGTCAAGAACTTGAAAGGCAGCTTAAGCGAAAAGTACGTGGCTTTCTTTGACAAGCCTGCGCTGTTACTGATCGCCTGCATGGGCTTAGTTGCAGTGATATACTTTGCAGCCTACATTCCTGAGATGGCGCTGGGTAACTCGCCAATACAGATCCTTGATTTGCAGAACGCGATGTTCGGCTTCCACTCGGGTGGCGTCTCAGACTCGGCTTCCTCGGCGTGGTGGTCTTGGCCGCTTATGTTTAGCCCCGATGGTCACCAAGTAACCCGCTGGTTCGACGTAACATGGAACCTCCCAAACAACACGGTTTCCACAATCAGCGTGTTCGGTAACCCCGCAGTGTGGTGGGTGGGCTTTGTCACTGTAATCGTGTTGGCGATTGAAGGTTTCCATGTGGAGTTTGCACTGCGGAATCTTTGGCAGCGCATCAAGAAGGTTCCAGAGCGCGTTAGCATCAATGCGGGCGGTTGGGATGCAGCAGCGATTTTTATCGTCGTCGTATTTGCGTTTGCGTGGTTACCTTTCGTGTTTATCGGCCGAGCAGCCTACATTTACCACTACTACAACGCCGTGCCTATGCTGTGCCTCGCCATAACCTATTTCATTAACAGGTACTGGAGTAAACCCTACGGTAAAGTCTTGGCAGTAGTTGTCTTCGCTGCGGCTGTGGCGCTTTTCGTAATGTTTTACCCTGTGATTTCTGGTGCGCCAACAACGTTGGAGTATGCTAAGACTCTGAAATGGTTCCCAAGCTGGTACTTCGCGACATGATAACACCGAAAACTGATGCTCAACTGCTGGTTTCGCTTGTGCTTCCCGCCTATAACGAAGTGGACTGCCTAAACCCTGCAGTGGAGAAAACCATTCAGGCGCTTAACGAATTTACTGATTCATACGAGATTATCATAGCTGAGGACGGTAGCACAGATGGCACCGCCGAGCGTTCCAAAGAACTCTCAGAACGGTACCCCTGCGTTCGCCATATCCATCGGGAGCAGCGTTTAGGCCGCGGCACAGCACTCAACAATGCCTTTACACATAGCAACGGTCGGGTGCTCGTTTACATGGACCTAGACTTGGCTACTGATCTGCGTTTTCTCAAGCCGTTAGTTGAAGCTATCAGCGTGGAGGGCTACGACTTTGCCACTGGCTCTAGAATGCTTAAAGAAAGCACAGCATCGCGCACATTTAGCAGAGGATTTAGCTCTAAAACGTACAATTTCTTAGTACGCCACTTGTTGGGGTCTAAATTGATGGATCACCAGTGTGGCTTTAAGAGTTTTAGGCGGGAACCGCTGTTTGCATTGCTTGGTAAGGTGAAGGCGACGCATTGGTTCTGGGATACCGAAGTTATGGTTCGAGCGCATAATTGTGGATACAGAATTAAGGAAATCCCGGTTGAGTGGCACAGCGGCAGAGACACCAAGGTTAATTTGGCTAAGGATTCATGGAATATGTTCTGGCAGATTATGGGTCTGTGGTGGACGCTTAAGATAAAAAGGAAATAGTTTACCGCTGTGCCATTAACACGAATGAGCGTGCGAGCAGTGCTAAGCCGAATATCAAAATTATTCCGGCCCAGAAAACAAACCATTCGCCTGCGATTGTCATGTTTACGAGGTAAGTTATTATTAGGTAGCTTGTGCCCAGCCAGAATACGATGTTTTCTATTGTTTCGGCTTTGCGTGGCATGGGCGAGTTCATTAGTACTCGCAGGACTAGAACACCGATTTCTACGGCTCCGACTGCTACTGTGAACCAGAATGCTGCGTTGTAAAGCGGTGTATGCGCCGCTGGGTTAGATGGTGCTGGTAATGCGATGCCTGTTCCGGGGACAGGTGCAAGGGTTAGTGATGCAAAGAAGTCTATGATTTCGTTCCATAGACTCACCGGTAAACTTACTATGTAAATCACTGATAGAATGATCAAAATAGAGCCGATGTAGATTCCGGAAAGAAGGTTTTCTTTTCTCTTCTCAGATAACCCGTGACCAAAGCGGGGTATACTCAAGCTGTTTTCTCCATAAAAAAACCGTTCCCACGCATAATATATGTTTCCCCAACAGGTTCTGGTGCATGTTTTAAATATAAAGAGCTGATTAAAGTCATGGTGGGCAGAGTAGGAAAATGTCGTATTGTCCGAAATGTGGCAACAAAGTCGAGGATACAATGACTTTTTGTCCAAGATGCGGCTTCTCGTTAAGAGGTGCACCGCCGCCTCCTGTTCAGCGCCGTCGCGATGAGAAGGGGGAAAAGAACGAGAAGAACGAGAAAAATGAGGACCGCGAAAAGCAGGAGAAGGGTGAACGCGGCTTTTTGGGATATCTGATCGGCGGCTTAATCCTGATCACTTTCGGCTTGTTCTCGGTGCTGCAACTTACCAATGCGTTGCCGGATAGTGGAATGAACTGGGCGTACCTGCTGCTTGCTATCGGCGTTATCATTATAATTGGTGCAGTGTATGTTGCGTTGACGGCGCGTAAGCATACGCCTGCTCCTCAATAGTGGTTTTGAATCGTTTTTTTTATTTTTTCCTATGAAAATCCTTTTCATTGCGCTTCAATGAACGCTTGCGTCATAAGCTTTAATTAGAACGAAGACAAGTCGGTCTGCTACTTCATCTTCCATAACTTTTGGCAGAATCAGTTGTTTTGTTTGGCAGGTGGGGAATGTTGCTGTTTGATTGTGGTGACAGTACAAGTTTGGTTTTATTAATTAGTCGATTTTTAGTGTGCTGTTAAGCTGTTAAGGTGGGGGGAGGGCTGCTGAAGCATTATAGGCTGTTTAAGCCCTCTTGGAATAGCTTGAGGTACTCTGCGACGTGGTAGCCGTCCACTAAGCCATGATGCGCGTTAATGGAAACCGGCATCAGCTTTTTGCCCTCATACTCGAAGAATTTGCCGAATGCAAACTTGGGTATGCTCTCGCCGCACCGGATGCTCTTCTCATGCTTAACGCCAGTGAAGCTAAACCACGGCGTCGTCGTACAGTGCACAACGTCAACGCGGCTGGCGTTCTCCTCGATGCGTAGCCCCGTGTAGGTTTGGACTTCAGCTATCTGTGCTTTCGCGTTTTTAGTGAAGGCTTCGAAATCATCGTTGTATTCGAATAGGGCGAAGCCGAAGCTGTTATCCTGTCTGCCGACGGTTGTGCTTGGGTGCACACTGTCAAACAGCCAGATTTCGCCGTCGATTATGCGGTAGCGCAAGTTCTCCACTTTGTTTACGGCTTTGGCTGAATGGTACATGTAGTAGAGGAAGAACGAGGTGCCGCTTTTCTTGCAGTGGCTGTAGGCGGCTGTGCAGTCTACGTTAACTACTAAGCCGAAGAATGGGTCATCGAATGCTCCGAAGTAGCGGTAGTAGTCGCGTCGGGGCCAGCTGGTTTGGTCGATTTTGGTTTTCATCTGTCTCTTGCTGTCTGTTGGGGTTTTGGCTTAAAAGTTTTTAGGCTACAAGGCTGGCGAATCGCTTTTCAATCTAATAACCGGTGAGACAGAAAGTGGTAATTCTTTAGATTTCGCTAAAAACTGCTCTAACTTAATTTTATTTTCTCTATATTACAGGTTTAAAGCTAATTATTTAAAAAAAACATCGCTACATTGCAGAAGTAATTGGGAAAGGGAATAGGGGTAACACGATTACAATTGGTTCTGAGAAGTCGAGGCTACAAGCTAACGGTATAATGAACATCTCTTTGATTTGCTTATGTTATATGGACTAACGCACAAACGCCCTGTACAGACGGTGCTCTAAGCATGTGGCAGTGTTGTTTCTACCGAAAATCCTGAAGTAGCCTTTTCCGGCGGCTTCAACCAGGTCGCCCATGTCGTAGCGTGGCAGCATACAGGAAGAGACTATTAGCCTGCCCCATTCGCCGCGTTGCAGTTCATGCAGCCTCTTCACCCACCTGCCGGTGGCAACTTCAAAGAGGTAAGCGTCGTAATTCGGAACAATGTAGGGGTTGTCGTCGAGTTGCTGACCAAAAACGCCCTCAGTCGCCGTGTACATCTCAACGATTGGAACATCGCCGAAGTATTTTTTGAGAATTGGGCCGTACTTAAACTGGATTTTCCTGACGCTCGTACAGAACAGCGCTTTAGGCTTCCAGACGTCGCGTGGCAGCTTGCCGTATCGGCGCTTCATGTACCTTGCGAAGGATAAGATGACAGGGGTTACGCCCATTGTGGCGGTTACGGTCTGGTCCTTAGCCATCTCATACACGAGGTCAAATCGGCGCTGCCAGTCGCTTCTGCCGATTCCGCTGCCGAGCTTGTCGATTTCCTCTTGGCGGGGTAGCAGGCTGACGCGGTCAAACATGGGGTTTAGGCGTGCGTAGGTGCCGCTGCTGTAGCCGTAGCTCACCTCTTTGCCATCAACATTCATAGTGTGCACTGCGGATGGAAAATTAAGGTTCAAAATGACGCCTAAGAATACCTCGTACTGGCGGCGCTTGTAAGCGAAGTTGATGATGGCGCGTGCACCGCAGCTGTAGATTTGCTTGAGGTGGGTTTCTGTGGCGGGTAGCACTTTGCTTTTGCCGGTGGAGCCGCGGGTCATAACCCAGTGCTGGGGCGGTTCAGGCATAAACGCTTTGTAATTACCTTCTTTTACGGCGTCGAGGTAGGGTTGCAGTTTTGCGTAGTTTATTATCGGGAAATTTGCTCGGTATTCGCTGATGCTGTCTATTTTGGGGACATTGTGCGCTTGGCCATAGTCTGTGACTGCATACTTCGCCAGCAAATCGGATAGCACCCGCTCCTGCGCCTTTTGGGGATTAGCGATACCCTCGTACCATGGCTTGACGTAGGGTTCCAGAATGCTGTTTATGGCTTCTTGATCAGGCAACATAGCCCTCACACCATTGATTGTATGGTTCTGCTTATATGCCTCACCACAAAATACTAGCATAGACGCAGCATTTAGGTTGAATGTTTATGGGTGACTCAGTTGAGGTAACTGCGGAGAAAATCCGACGAATAGAAATTCAGGGCGCAAGAAATGTGGCAATAGCAGCCATCAAAGCCTTCCAGACCTTAGCGGAGCAAACGAAAGCCTCCAACAAAAAGGATTTGCTAAAGGAACTCAGGGAGGCGCAGGGGCTTTTTGCCTCAGCTCGAGATACTGAACCGCTTATGCGAAATGCCATGCGCTACATAATCAACCAAACCCAAACCGCCCCCACCGAGCAAGTAACTGCCCTTCGCATAGTGGTCAACGAAACAGCAGACGGCTTCCTCAAAGACCTCTCTGCTTCTAGCATGCGGGCAGCCGAAGTCGGCGCCAAACGCATAGGCGACGGCTCAGTCGTGTTCACCCACTGCCACAGCTCAACCGTCACCAAAATGCTCGCAAAAGCCAAAGCGGACGGCGTGGATTTCCGCGTTGTCTGCACCGAGACCCGCCCGGCTTTTCAGGGTAGAATAACCGCAAAAGAGCTTGTTGGATTAGGAATTGATACTACATTTATCGTGGATTCGGCTGCACGGACGTTTATGAGCGAAGTGGATGTGGCTTTCGTCGGCGCAGACGCCATCACCTCGGAAGGCAACGTCGTTAACAAAATCGGCACAGGCGGCATAGCAGTCATCGCCAGCGAAGCCCGCGTACCCTTCTACGTGGTATCTGAGCTGCTAAAGTTTAACCCCGAAACCCTGCATGGCGGCTGCGAAAAGATTGAACAGCGCAATCCCGCCGAAGTCTGGCCTGAAGCGCCACAGGGGCTGAAAGTGAAGAACCCCGCTTTCGACGTCACCCCCAACCGCTACATCCACGGCATCATATGCGAAGAAGGCATAATCCCGCCGCAGATGGTGCTTGAGACAATGCGCAAACGGTACCCGTGGGTCTTCTTATGAAACATCACTGGTCAATTTACCTCGATACAAACGTTTACTGCAGACCCTTAGATAATCAAAACGACAGGCGAATTAACATTGAAGCCAAAGCCTTTTTAGAAATTGTAACTGCCGCGGAAAGAGGGAATTTGATGATATAAGTTCAGATTATGTCAAGTTCGAAATCGAACAAATCATTGATCCTCAAAAAAAAGAAAAGACATCAGGGGATTCGAAAGAGCCCTTAGTCAAATAAATGTTACAGGCAGCAAGAAATTAACTGGTCTAGCTAATGCATTCAATTTAGAATGTCATTTTAGTGCCATTGATTCTCTCCACATAGCATCTGCCTGTGTAGGTAAGGCTGATTATTTTCTAACTTGCGATGACCAGATCATAAATAGCGCCAGTAGAATCGAAAAAATCTCCAAACTACAAGGATACAAGTTAAAAGTGAGAAACCCAGTTAAATATGTAGATCAAGCGGAGACCAAATAAAATGACTGTTGCCACCGTAGAAGTCCCATTCGAAGCCTTAGTCAAAGAACTAGGTGCTAAAAGGGCTATCGAATTTATAACTGAAATTAGAGAGTGCTACGGTGACTCAGTCGTAGAGCTTCGGAAGGCAACGGAAAAGCTGACTTTTGAAGAAATAGAAGCTGAAATAAAAAAAGCCAAAAATAAAGAAACCTCGGACTGACTTCGTTAGCACGGGACCGCCGGATGCTACCCTCCTCTAAACCAGAAATGGACACCGCTTTCTGCGTTAACTGGCAGGGTGATAGGAAAAGCAAGTATTGCCGGACCTGTGCTGTTAAGGGTACGCCCTGTTATGAGCTCTGGCAAAGGGTGCAGGGACTCGCGGAGAGCGGTTTTATCCTCGTAAACAAGAAGTCGGGCCGCGGGTTTGGCCACCGCTACCAGCTTGAACCGCCAAAAAAGAACCCGATGATCTGCTACATTCAGACGCTGCAGGATAAACATGCGCATTTTGGGCTCCCGATTGAAGACTTTCTTTATGTGCCTAAGACGGGGCTGGGCGGGATGTATGAGACGCCTTCTCGGACTAAGCAGCAGCCGTTTGTCGGGTTGCTTTTGTCGCAGATTGAGGGTTGCGTGGAGGGTGCGATGCTTGTACGAATGGTTATGGCGATTCCGCAAAAGTAGCTTGCAGTCAAGATACGGGCTTTTTATTTACTTTTCTTAAGGCTAAAACAGCGGAGCCTGCGATTGATAGCAGCACAAATATTGCCCATATCGACAACTCTGGCACCGAGGGCACAGGGCTATCATCTATGATTCCAGGTGGAGACGAAGTTGGCAAGGCTTGAACCTCTATGGGGTAGGGGTTTTGAAGTGGATAACGGTCAACTAGCGGCGCATTGAAGTAGGCAGCTAATGTATATCCAGTATCCCACAGGCCTGAGGCATCGATTGTTGAGGCGTTGCTGTATCTAGATGTGTAGTCGCTCCAGTAGTTGCCGCCGGAGGGGTACCCGTTGTCCCATGGCTCAAAATTATTAAACCCTGACATGTCAAAGAGGTAAAACTCGCCTTGGCTAAATTGCAGCTCACCTGCATTGAGGAAATTATTATGGAATACGCGGGGGTTATCGCCTGAGGCGCTTATGAAGGAAGTTGTCTTGTTGGTGAAAGTGACTAGGTTTGCTTCGATTACGATGTTGGAGCTGTTAGTTAACCAGAATGCAGTTCCATAGTCAGGCGCTTGGATATCATTCTCGTAGATGTGGACGTTTGAGCCTACGATTCTGACGTAGTTCAGGTAGTTCTGGGTGATTTCATAGTTGTCTGCGTAGACGGCGATGTCGTAGTGGACGCGTGTGAAGTCGTTGCCGACTATCCTGTTACCGTCGCAGGCGCCTAGTATGCCGACTTCGTAGTCGTTTATCTGGAAGTTCCTGACGGTGACGCCTGTGCAGGTTAAGTTGATTGCTGCTACGCCCTTTCCTATTCCGTTTCCCTGCATTGTGTAGCCTCTGCCGTCGAGGCTGATGTTGTTTTTCTCAATGATTATGGATTCGTAGACGAGGCTGTTCGTGAGCTGGTAGGTGTCACCATTTCGGTGTATGGGTGCGGTTGAGGGCGTGACTGTGCCGTCGGGCAGGATATGGATGTTTTCTGACAGGGTAACATCTGTTTCTGCCCTCGTAGCTGCGCACAGCATCGAAAGAATTAGTGTGCATATTGCTAATGGTATAATCAACTGCTTAGCCATTCATACACCAATAACCCCTACCGCAAAGCTCCATATTGCTCTCCTCATGGAACAGACTGTTCCAGTACTGGAACACCCCTGCAAGGCATAATATTCCGATGCTCGATAAGCAGTATTTTGGTCTGCTGTCTAGTTTGTCATAGAAAATAGGGGCGATTTTTAGACAGCTGAACAAAAACCTTGCCTATTTTGGTATTAATTCACAGATTGTACAATAACTTATTTAACGCACCAAGAGGGCATGCAGGGTTTAATACGTTAACAGAGGTGAATGGCATGAGATTCGGAATTAACAAGAAGTACAAGCTTAAACTGGATTACACAGATGCAGCCCTAGGAAAGATTCCTGCGGGTATGTCTTTTACTTTTATGTCCTGTACGGCGGGGAGTTGTAAGTTCAAGCTGCCAAACGGCAAACTGCTCACTATCCCGGAGAAGCAGGCACTTACCATTATGCAAGAATAGGTTTCTCATGCCACACCTATATGGTTCTGGCTAATAATCTCTCTTCTTTTCACCTAATTATCATCCGAGTTCACTGCATAAGTGAATCGCTTGTCGCCTTTAAGCAAGGGATGGTGAGGTCACTCTGAGACGGGTAGATGTAGCTTTAGATACTTTTCATAAGTGGAGAGTTGTTATCGTCAGATGTAATTATTTTCCTATCCAGAGCACGTCTGGCAGGTTCCTAAAATGCTCGTCGCCAGTAAGCATTTTGCAATCTTTTACTTTAGCCGTCGCGTATACTATTGCATCGAACAAGCTAGGCGTGTTTTGTTTGAGGCTTTTTGCATCTTTGATGAGTTCTGATTGGCACTTTGCTGCCTCTAAAGCAATTACGGGATCAATCGGTGTAACGACAGATGCATCTGTGATTGTCTCTATCCAGCGGCTGATGGTTTCTTCATCAGTGCCCTCTCTGTAGAATTTTCTCGCAGTCTCCGCCAAGACAATGTCAGAAGTGTACACTTCGTCGGCTTCTGAGAGTATCTCTTTTACTTTAGCGCCTCTTTCACTGCCTATTAGCAGTTCAATCCACGCGTAGGTATCAATTACGATCTTCACCGCGATCTTCCTCAGTGTATGGTTTAATTTTACCTCGAGCAACACCGTAGGCGCTTTCTAGAATTGTTTTTCGCTGCTGTTTTACAAGTAGCTGTATTGTTTCGTCGAGGCTTTCTGCTTTTAGTTTCTCCCGTATGTTCTCAAGTGTTTCAGCGGTTTTTTTCGACACACGAATAGTTGTAGCTTCAGTCAATAAGTTCCCCAAGAGTTATTACACGTATGCGAATATATAAGCATACATATCTACATCTATAGGGATCATAGCTTTTTCTCTTTGCAAAATTCGATCCTCAACACTTACGTTTTAGCCTCTGAATAAGGGAGGGGGTGGTTACTCTGCGGTAGGTAGGTCCTATCTTTAGCGTTTTTTATAAGGGGGGAAGTGTTGAGAGCAACAATGGCTCCCCGCGTTATCGACGCTAATAGAAGAACCGCCTTGGATCAGTATCGATATCCACAATCGTGGGTTTATTAGACTTCAGCGCCCTATCCACTGCAGCAGGCAAATCCGCTGGCTCCGTCACTTTGATGCCTAAACCGCCAGAGTGCTCCGCGAAATCCGCGAAACTGTAATCATACAGCTCCGTCTGCCAACT
>Ga0123335_1009446_pt1 | contig 10111 bp, 5 predicted proteins | sample BiotimSIPDNA_2_FD_89707 | JGI IMG/M metagenome (GOLD analysis project Ga0123335, IMG submission 89707) | Anaerobic biogas reactor microbial communites from Washington, USA - Biogas_R2 time_0 SIP DNA | ecosystem: Engineered > Bioreactor > Anaerobic > Unclassified | place: Washington, USA... | reverse complement strand
GGATGACTGATATTCAAGTCCATTTTCACCGCAAGCTGGCCGTTTTCGACTGTCAGCAAAGGAGCAACCTGGCGGCGTTCCGGCAGCAAGCCAGGCTGCCAGATGCGTAGGGAGTGACGCAACTGAAATTGCCCGCTGGCGATTTTGCAGGGAATTGACAACGCCAAGCGGTTGCTTCCTACGCAGAGTTCCGGCATCTGGACTTGGGATAGGTCCAAGCAATAGAAGTTTCTGTCTAATTGCAGCCCTTGCAGCTCACCGTATCGCGGCAAGTCATGGAAGCCCTTTTCAACTGGCGCCCAGCTGCTGTATCCCAGCCGGGACTCGGTGCGTCCGAGATTCATCCGCCAGACGTCCGCTCCGCCAATGCCGAGATCAAGGATGGCAAAGGGAATGCGCAGTTCCGCAGACCAATAATCACGGTCACGATGAACCATCGCCTCCCAGGCGCCGTCCCAGAGCAGTCCGCCCCGCATCTGTGCGGCTGTAATCCCCTCTGCGTCCGGCCGCCTGCCATCGTACACCATGCCGTCGGCATTCACTGCAAACTGGTAGTAAAAACCATTGCCAGGCTGCAAGAGGAATTCGACGGAATCATCTGAGCAGACCTGGGCGTCATCTCGTTGCTCAGCACGGAAGCTTAGTTTATCCATTTCCTGTTCGGCGCAACGAATCCCGACCAGCAGGAAATCACTTGTATAGGCGATTTTAAAAGACGTATCCTGCAATGGCGCAATGCGCCGCCCCACAGCGTGACGCAGATGTTGCTCGGGAATTTTCTCCCAAAATGCTTCCTGCATCCGCCCATCAAGGCTGATCGCCTCACTGATTTGAACGGCTTTCGCCACGGGCAATTCCCCGGGAGCCGCACCGAAAACCGGGATGCATGACAGCAGGAGCGGCAGTAATCTCCACTGGATTTTACTTTTGCGCATGAGCAATCTCCTTCAATAAATCCGCCGTCAAACTGGCTATGCTCCAACGGCAGCGCTCCAGATTGTCCGTATCGCGAAACTCCCCGCCAAGAGCAGCGCCGGCAGCCCGCGGATCAATATTAAAGCCGATGACTTCACGTACATCTACCGGAACCCGAGACCGCGTGAAGGAAATCAATTCTTCGGCGCTGTCAACGCATTTGCGCAGAGCGGCGGAGTCTTTTTCCGCAAGCAGCTCTTTGGCTTTGCTCAACATTTTTTCCAGTGTCACCATGTATCGATGGTCATAGATGGCTTCTCGAACGGTTTGCGCAGCCAGTGCTGGGATGACGCCCTTAGGGCTGTTAAAGCTGATCGCATATTTGCTGGCACCTCCGCAAGTGCCGTCGTCCCACTGTTCGCCATACGAGCGGTAATGCCATTGGAAACGCCCGCCGGCTTTCACGCGCCAGGGATAAAGGCCAAGAGTCAGGCGCTGAGACCCGCAATTGTACAGCCAGAGTCTTGACTGATGCTTTTTCAGCAGTTCCAGCGTTTCATCGGTAATCGGGAATGCGATATTCGGCATGGAGATATCCAAATATGGCACCATGATGTGTTCCCAAGGCCCGTTCATTGAGGCAATGCTCACTGCGCCCGGAATCTGCCGCACAAGTTTTGCCAGCTCGACGCCCTGCTGTGCGCCGACCTCGCGGTAATTGCTGCGTTCGTCAGACACATACCACAGGATTTCGGGCCACTGACGCGCCTTCTGCAATTCCATGCCATGACGTATCAGCCCCAGGTAGGCTCGATTCCATTCCGGCGAAAATTGCTCCTTCAGGGCCGCATTATTGCGGTCCAGCCAGAAAATCTTGTTCACGTTGCCAGTGCCGCAGCCGATAGACTGGAATCCGTAAAACGGCATTTTTCCCATGCCTTCGGACGCATAGATATCCATCCACCAGGAGAAGCGGTTGTCTTCTTTGAAACGGGCTTCGCCATCGACCAATTCCATATCGCCGCGGACGTCATCTCCAAATGACACGCTGTTCAGCCCTAAGTCTTTCATAAAACGCAACTCACGCCGTTCATTCTCCTCAATGATTTTCATGATTTCATGGTCGCCGCGCAGGGTAGCTCCCAGGACATTGGCTCTCCAAAAAGTGGCATACCAAGGCTCGGAGGGATAGTAATAATATCCCTGCAAGATAGGCAGGGGCTCCAGTTGATACGGCAGAACCTGCAATTGCAGAGGGATCTTTTGCAGCACTTTTCCCTGGCCTACGGAGAAAAGGCTGACTTCGCCCTTATAGGTGTCAGGGGCAGCGCTGGTTGGAACCCGAATCAACAGATACCAGGTCCAGCAGGTTTCCGCATGCACCGGCACCTGGTCACGGCAATCCAGCAGGAATGGCGCGACCTGAAAAGCGCCTTCGCCGGTTCGTCGGAAAATATACCGCACCATGCGCACATCTATCTGGCTGGCTTTGATCGTCTTTCCAGCGGCAGTCAAATCGCTGGTCTTTGCCTGCACAACCCCTAAATCCTGCAACGGATATAGGGAGAAATGCACAGAGGCGACTTGCTCCGGAGTAGCGAAAGTACTCAGTTCTTCCAGCCGTTCTTTCTCTTGGGGACGGCTGGAAGGGAAAACCGGATCGCTGTCAGGCCGTCGGAAAACGATGAAGCCCTTGCGCTTTTCCAGGAAACTTGGTTTGCAGGCTGTTTCTTGCGGGCCGGGTTCAAGCCTGATTTGAGCATCTGTTTTTCGGCGTCTTTGCAGCCGGGACAGTTCCCCGGCTAATTCAGTCTGCTTCTCGGCTGGATAAATAATCAGCGCACACAACGGGAAATTTTCCCATTCCAGCTGCAAGAACTCCTTGTCTACGCTGGCCGTGAACTGTTTTTCCTGAAATCTTGGCGCGGTAAACGTATCATGGTAATCCATTCCCGGCAGCCAGAAGTGCTGGTAATTTTGCAGATCGTAAGTTTGGAAGAATTCAGCCGGCTTCGTGTCATCTCGGAAAACTTCTTTCCGGTTGATGCGCAGAGTTTGGTTGAAGAAAAAATAGGGCACGGCGCCGTCGGCCTGGGAGTCGCCGCTCAGCGTCCAAACGATATAATCGCCCTTTGGCAAGCGTATCTGGAAACTGGCTCTTGCGGCAGCCAGATAATCCCGGGACAGCGCATCGGGCCGTTTCTTGTCCCTGGCCGCAAACCTGGCCAGCTTGACGAATCCCCAGCCCCTTTCTTCAGAGTACTCTGTTTCCGGGGTCAGCGGCAAAAACCCCTGCATCACCGGAGAATTCGCCGGTCCCAGGTCAAAACGGAAAATGCCTGGATGCTCCGGCATCAGGCTGAATGTCTTACCTTCCTCGGAACGCACCTGGAGCAATTCCGGCAGATTGGCAGGAATTATCTTGACTTCATCCAAGATGACCGAACCAGGCACACTGCTGGCGCTGTTGAACTCAAAATTAGTTGCAACGGCTTCTGGCGGCAGTGTAATCGTCATGCGCTCTTCCTGCCAGCCATCGCTGGTTTCTACATGCGTGCGAAACACGCCCTGGCGCGGCAGAGTCTTGCCGTCGCGGTCAAGAAAATTGATAAAAGCGTAGGCGACTACATTGTAATGATGGGCTTTGCCGCCCCCAGTGCGATAACGGAAGGAATATTCCAGCTTGCTGCATTCTGGTATGCGAATCCATGGAGTAGTAAGTTGGATTCTTTTTTCCACCGTACTGTTAAAAGCCAATGCCCAGCCGCCGCCGGCTCCCTCAACCAGGTTGAAAGCCTCTTTCGGGAGGTTCAGGGCAACCGGGTGACCGGCTTGGTCCAGCAAAGAAAAATCGCCATTCCACACCAGGTTTTCTGTTGCTTGCAACGGCGATGCCTTGGCTGGCAAACCGCCAAATTGCAGACGAAGGGCTTTCGTTGCGCCGATTTCCGACTGCTTGTCAGCACCTGGAACCTGAACCAGGACCTTGAAGACCTCGTCCTCCTTTTGAATGCTGAGCGGCAGCGGCTGCTCAGAATCCCCAGCCTGTGCGAGCAGAGTCACCTCCTGAAATGGCTGTGTCATTCCGGCAGCGGTCAGCAAACTGGCGAAATCTGCGCGAAAAGCAATGACAGAGGGCCATTGCTGCTGCAAAAAAGGAACTTCAGCATACAGCACAGGCTTTTTCCCCTCGGCTTTGTTCTGCGCCTTTACAGCGCCAGGCAGCAAAAAGAGAAAAAGGGACAAGGCCGTTGCCAGGTACGATCTGGCTGAAAGAAAATTTTTCATCATAGTCTCCGCTTTTTGGGGTAAAAACAGCACCGAGTCTTTTCTTAATGAAGTCAAACCGGCTGATCAGGCGAAAAAGCGTTCAGCGATAGGTCTCATAGCCGATGTACAGGTATCCATATTTCATCCGCAGTTCAGGAATGCTTTTTGAGCCGGTATGCCCGTCCAGATAAACATGCACCGCTTTTCTGTGATGCCGGAATTCCAAGCCGTCAGTCTCGTATTCGACGCTGGCTGGCCTGAAAGGGAAAGTAGTCATGGCCAACGCTACTCTTGCGAAGCCGTCGTATGTATTCCTGCGTCCATCGCCTGCAAAGATATAGCTGGAATGGTCTGAAAAACGGTTTATCCTGGCCATTGGTGCGGCTCCCCCAGAACCCGCATTATAGGCGGGTTGCCCGCTGCTCATATAAAAATTGAACCCATAGCTGCCAGAAGGATTGCCTCCTGCCCTGCCGTAAGGGGATGTCGACCAATTCTCGGCACGGAACAGGTCTGCTGGGCAGGCCCATATCTGACGGTCGTGCCAGGAACCCCTGTAACGATATTGATTCGGCTCAATTCCAGTATAGGTCGCCAGTTGATAATAGATATCCGTGTCGTAGAAGTGCTTAGTATGAACTGGGGTGGTGTTGGGGAACCATTCTTTATTATCCATGGTGTAGGTGAACACAGCAAGCATTATCTGGCGCTGGTTTCCTGTGCAGCGCGCAGTTAATGCTGTTTCCCGAGCCTTGCTCAAAGCCGGCAGCAGCATCGCAGCCAGGATCGCTATGATGGCGATGACGACCAGTAGTTCAATTAAAGTAAAAAACTTTCTCGCTTTCGGCTTTTGCATCTCCAGTCTCCTTTTTTTAGTCATTATCGCCTGTTGTGACAAAATGTGCTACTTTCCGAATAACTATAACTGTAATATATTAGATTACTTTTTTCAAAAACAAAAAATGACAATGTAGAAGGAATGGTGACATGCATAGTAAAATCAACAAGGTTTTCCTGTTCCTGGTGCTTGTTTGCCTGCATCCGCTTTTTGGAAGAGCCATCCTGGAACGCTTTGACTCGACAGACACCTGCGGAACCCTCAGCAATGGAGCGGTGATTGATCCGCAAGCCGGTCTTGAACGCGGAGCGCTGGTAGTCAACGGCAATGGAACCAAAATGCAATATTTTTATTCCTATGAGATGTCTGTCACAGCCGGCGAGACCTTTGCCTTGGCTCTCAATTACCGTACCAGCGAGAATTTTCCCACTACTGGTTGGCTTGCCGTCGTCGCCTTCACGCCTGAGCCCGGCAAAGAGACGCCACCCAGCTTTTATGGCCGCTTTCACCGGATGAGCAACCGATGGATGCACCGGCGCCATGAATTTACTATCCCGGAAGGTACCTGCAAAACGCGAGTATTGCTCCGCTTCGATCTCATTCCAGTTACAGCGCAAGTGCGCATTGACAACTTGCGCGTAGCGCCAGTCATTGACGGCATTGCAAAAGGCATTGACCTGACTGATTTCGAAACTGATTTTGATCAGTGGTCGCTTGACCGACACTTGCTGTTTGATCACCTAATGCCCGGGCCGGGGGCAAGCATTGAAAACGAATGGCGCAAAGCCAAAGTCGGTGAGGCCTTCCTGCAAGCCAGCGGCTCTGGCGAACCTATGCAATATGCCTTCTACATCGAAAATATCGTGCTCAAGCCGCAGCATAATTATATCTTCGAGGCATGGCTTAACGCAACCGACAGCTTTTCATTTGCTGCCAATGGAATCCTGATTTTCTTCTACAAAGACGCAGCCGGCAAGGCCATTGGCCAGTCCCGCTACCACATTCGTCCGACCGCCGGCGAATGGAAGGAATTCGCCCATGCGTTCACTGCCCCGGAAAACAGCGCCTGGCTGGATATAGGCATGAACATGCGCAAGATGACAGCCAACGACATCATTCAACTCGATCATATCCGGCTGCGAGAGGGTGACGATCAGCTGTCACTGCGTTATGACATTGACCCTGATACCCGTAAAATGGCAATCGTCAGCTATGTCATCGGCAATATCACCAAGGAAGATGTAGCACGCATTGACTATCGGATAAGCCAAAAAGAACAGTTCGTCCGAAGCATACCCGGGAAAACTGATGGCGAAACATTGGTTGACCTTACTGAGTTTGCTGACGGTGAATACCTGCTGTCTGCTCAAGCGGCTTTCAAGGACGGTTCGCAAAAGTCGTCCGAGCCGGTTGCCTTTGGCGTGTATAATCATCCTGACTGGCTGAATGACATCGGCATCTATCAACCCACTGCTCCTGCTCCTGCCCCCTGGAAGGACTTGCAGCTGAATGACCAACAGGTGCGCACCTGGAATAACTGCTTCACGTTCAACAAGGCATTGCAGCTCCAGCAATTGACCGGGCTTGACGGTCGGCATCCCTGGATTTCAGCTCCCATGAGCCTGACGTTCAACCAACATGACGTCCTGGGCGGTGACAAAGATGCCGATTGGGAAGCTGGCAGCAGCATGGTGAAAGGCACAAGCACTTTCCGCTGTGATGACTTCACCTGCCAAGTCAAGGTCAGCATCGACTATGTCGGCTTTATGCGCTACACCCTGCGCTTCAACGCTCTGCGCGACTTTACCCTGAGCCAGGGCACCTTGGCTCTTAGTTTGCCGGAAGTTGACTTCATCCACCGCTGTGACGGCACCTGGACAGAGGTCGGCGCCGTCGACCTCAACCGACACCAAGAATGGTCAAGCAAGCATCTTTACTTCCTGCAATTCGGGAAGATAAAGCAAGGGATTTGCTTTTACACGCCAAAGCTGTGGCCGGCAGTAGCTGATTTTGAGCAGGACTGGGTCAAGGCCAGCACAAAGGGGGATTTGACCATGCAGCTGATCAATGCCCCTTTGACACTCAGTAAAGACGGCGCCTTCACGCTTGAGTTCGCGCTTTGTCCCTATCCCTTCCGACCGGCAGAAGACAACTGGAAGAAAATCCGTTTCCGCGCCGGCGCCAATTCGAATTGCGATTTGCTGTGGCAAACTGCCTCTATGATGCCATACGCCGGCTCCCTGCTTACATTCAAAGACTCTGCAGCAGTTCAAGCTTTTTTGCAGAAAGGCGCTGAATATCAATTGGTCTACCAGATACCGACCTATATTATTGAAACCATTCCGCAATGGAGCTATTTCCGTAAAAAATGGCGTGGCTTGCCTGCCCGCGCTTATGATTTCCGCGCTTCGCATGGCGGCATGATGCCCAAGGGCGACTTCCGTGAACGCACTTGGGTGGACTTATATATCAAGACAATGGTGGATCATCTGCAAGAACACCAATGGGGTGGAATTTATTACGATTGCTTCTGCATAGATACCTTCCAGGATAACGACGGAATAGTGCTGCCAATTTTTGAAAACCGCACTTTCCATGAACGTGTTTATCACGCGCAACGCTTGCACAACCCCAAGTCCTTGACCATTTCGCACCTCGGCGCTGACCAGGCCAGCACCCTCACTGCCTTTTCAAATGTGGTGCTGATGGGTGAGCAGTATCGCGGCAATTTCGTCAATCATCGTTATTTCCTTGATTTTTTGACCTTGGACGAATTTCGTTATGAAAACGTCGTCAACATCGGGCCTGACCGCATGCTGCTGCCCCAGTACCGCCGCGCCGAGGATGTCAACAACCCCGAGCTGACAACCCATGTCATGGGAATGGCACTGGCGCATAACCTGATGGTCTATCCGAACTTTATTGTAAAGGAGGTAGAGCTGCGCTTCCGCGACCGACAATTCGCCTTTGGTATGCAAGACGCTGAATTCTTCCCCTACTGGGAACCGAATCCCGACGGGCTGACAACCAGCAACCCTGACGTTAAAATGAGTTATTGGAAGAATCCCAAAGGGATTTTCGCGGTCATTCTCAATGCCAGCAAAGCACCGGTTGACTTCACGGTAAGCGCTCCCGGAAAGCTTGCTGGTGAATTCTATGAGCCACTCGAAGACAAGACCTCAGCCTGGCAGCCGGAAAGGCAACTGCACATAGCGCCATACCTGGCAGCCCTGCTGACGATTAAATAATATTGGTTATTGTTATGGCCATATATAATTTGATAGCTTATCGGTCGCCGATTGATGATGCTCGGAGTCCCGGCAATCAGTCGAGCCAGGCACCCAGGGTAAGGCGCTTTAGTGGACAATGGACAAAAGTGGACATTAGTGAACGTTAGTAGACGATGGACTGTGGACTTTAGTGGACGTTAGTGGCAGTGGACGTGGACGGAAGTGGACAGTAATGGACAAACGGAGCAAAGGCTTGCATACACGTATCAGGCTTTCAGACGATGAAGATGCATCATGCTTACAGTCATACCCCCTTGCGCCGTAGGTGCGTAACCATGCTTAAACCCAGGCTTTAGCCTGGGGGAAGGCATACCTCAAAAGTGGTGCCCAGTAGGGGCACTACCAGATGCTTGACAAACACAGCCGCTATGTCCAATCGCTCTTCCTATCGCAAAATTCCGCACATTACACAAAAAATCAACAGGCAGGATTTCCGCGATTGGCTCCATCAAGCCAGCGCGTCCGCCCGGATGCGCACGAACATTCTGGCCTGGGTGATTGGACTTGCGTATTTGTTAGTCGGCGCGTTCTTCTGGCGGGAATGGATGGCGCAATATGATTTGAAAATACAGGCGTTCTGGATGCTTCCCGTGTTTGCAGCTTGGCCGGCATTGCTTGGATTTGCCGCCTTATTCAACCGAATATTCGGCTATTGGCCACGCTGTCCGACGTGTGGGAAAAAGATTCATGCGCTTCTCCCGACGTTGGCCTCGAAGCGATGCCCGCATTGTCACGCGCTTATTCTTGAAGATACGCGCGAACTGTCGCCTGGCTACCTATTGCCACTGACTATGGAAGAATCGTTGGAGAAAAAGCCCGGCTACACCTTATCCGTGGATACGGAATTCTTGCGGAAAGTGCGAATCATTTTAGTTACGCCACCCCTGATGATTGCATTGTTCCTGGCGTTTGGACTGAATCACGATATGGAACTCGAACTGATGATGGCAGCAATTGTGCAAATCATGGGCATCGCTATCATCGGAATGGTCGGGCTTCCATCGCTGATTTCGATTTCATGGATGACGCACGTCTGTCGTTTTCTGCAACTTATTCCGAAAGAGCAGTTTATCTATTGTCCAGAATGTGGCTGCATTCCTTCTGCTTCTATCGCTCGAAGGACGGGATGTTGTTCCGAATGCGGCGCAAAGCTGCTGGAGCTTGCCAATGAGCCGGATACGCCGGATATGCTCGATTGGCATGCCGTCAAACGGTATGAGACAGGGAAATCGCGATCCGCAATTATTGCGGCAGTACTCTACCCAGTGTTTCTCCTGGGCAGTTTGCTGAAATGCTGGCGGTTGCTGTGGACGTTAGGCGCAATCTACGCCATAACTATCTGGCAAGATTTTCGGCTGAAGAAACTCGCCCGAATCCCGAAAAAGTGCCCACATTGCTCTCGTCAGCTGGCGCAGAGCGCTATACGAAGCCTGCTCAATTACGGACGTTGCCCCCGATGCAACCACAAGCTCGTTCGAGACGGAGACGCAGAGAGATGAACTGTGGCTTCCCGATGCTGACGTGCTGCGCCGAAAAACGATACGCGAAGAAACGCGAAGGTGGAGGAAAAAGCACGCAGCTCTTTCCTCCACCTCATACAAAATTTACATTTAAGTACTTCTTGGATAGAATGTTACTACAGATGCATGCCGCCGTCGATGGTAATGTCTTCGCCGGTGATGTAGCTCCCGGCTTCTGAAGCGAGTAGCAGGATAAGTCCGGCGCAGTCCTCTGCCGTGCCAAAGCGCCCGGCAGGAATGACTTTTCGGATTTCCTCTGCCTTTTTCGCGTCGGACAG
>Ga0123335_1009443_pt1 | contig 10113 bp, 8 predicted proteins | sample BiotimSIPDNA_2_FD_89707 | JGI IMG/M metagenome (GOLD analysis project Ga0123335, IMG submission 89707) | Anaerobic biogas reactor microbial communites from Washington, USA - Biogas_R2 time_0 SIP DNA | ecosystem: Engineered > Bioreactor > Anaerobic > Unclassified | place: Washington, USA... | reverse complement strand
TGGCGGAAGCGACGATCTGCCCGTCCGGAGCCCACGCGAGTCCCCAAATAAACTCCGTGTGCCCTTTCATAACCGCCAACTCTCTGCCGTTCGTAGCATTCCATACCCGTATTTGATCGAAATCGGCCGTAACGATTCTATTGCCGTCCGGCGACCAACCCTGACCGTACACCGGACCTTTGCCCGCTTTCAAATCCGCCCATTCAAGCAATTTCTTCGAAGGGTAGGTCTGGCCTTCGGGAAACCCAGTAACCGCTAAAGAAACTAAAAGGATAGAAAACAGCACGCTTTTCATTTCGACACCTCTTCTTCATCAATATAGATAGCGAACCGGCAGCGCAGATCGCCCATAAATGGTGTTTCTAATACCTTTATCGGGAGTTCTCTTTCATAGATCGTGTCGAACAGTTGCTTTTCAAAACCCGCGCTGCAGTAACACCATTCCGGAATAACCCGCTCGTCATTGGTTAGCAGCGAGGCGCGGACAAAGGGGCAATGGCAGGCGTAGTACCGCTTGATGTCAGGATCCGTTTCATCTATGTACTTCTGAGGTTCAAATGGAATTTTTGTTAAATAGATTACGTTTCCCTCTCGGACACCCCCTTGAATCTCGGGATGATCCCGAACAAAAGCGACCGTTTCCGGTGTCAGGATCTGTTCGTACCAGATCTTTCCCTGGCGGCAATAATCGTCCAATTCGGCGACCTGTTGTTCATGCCGGTATTTTAGGAATGCGTCGATATCCCCGTTTAACTCTTTAAACTTATTCTTGCTTTCCTCGAACTTTTCTGAAGGAATTTCATGATGGTTTCCCGCAAGGACTTTCTTGAAAATTTCTTCCGGCAGCCGCTCTTGCATTCGTTTCATCAATAGAATCGTGGCCTTCTGGTTTTCTTCAATCGGCGCCCCTATGGGGGGGAAAGCAACGGCCGAGAAGATCTCATCCGCTGTTTTCTGATCGGTAAACTGGGCGGTGCGGCGCTTCATGCTCTCGATAACGCCTAATCCTCCCAGGATTGCTAAAAAGTACCGATACAAGTCGAGTCGCTCGACAACATAAAAGTACCGGGCAAAGGTGAGAAAACGGTCGAGTGTATTTTGGTCCGTCGCGATCAAATCGTGTATGTAGTCTTTTAGATTGACTTCCGAACATTGGTCGAGCGCAACGTCTTTTTTCAATAGGTAGGCTTCGAAGGTTTCCAAATCTTCCAAGGCTTTTTTAACATAGGTTTCTTCAAAATTCCGCCTTTTACATAACGCTAAAAACGGTTCCCTTTGCATAAGATCTCCCCTTTTTTTTTGTATAAACTTCCGGATCGAAACCGAAGTCGAATTGCAGAACTTCGTCCTTACTCTAAAATGGCGCTAGCCCACGAAGAAGGCATCTCTTCTTTCGCAGTTTCAGGCCATCCTTTCCAAAGGTTTACGGTATTAGTCACGAATAGCGAGAACCCGAAAGGCGCGCCGATCGTTAACCCGATCTTCGAAAAGGGGATCATCATTTCGATCAGTTCGACATTTCCGGCCGCGCCAGTCGGGTAATTCGGCTCCGCAATCCAATCCTCTTGAATGAGGGCACAATCGTTATAATCGTTTAATTTTCCGATCGATTCGCAATCACTACCGGATACGTGGAGCCACCAATCATCTGTCATCCAAATAGCGCTCCGATTGTAGCCGGGATCGATCAGCACTTCCGGGAATAAAACGGAACGAACTGATGGATTGAAGAGTTGGAAGCATAAACAGAGGCAATTCCCGTCGTGCTTGACGAACACGTTTACATTTTTCCTTCCCGGGACAACTATCTCGAGTTGGAGGGCGTCCTCCCATTCCATCAAATCCATCTTACCGTCAGGGTTGATCCCGATTCCCAGAGGGATCGTCAAATCAACGCCGTTTTCTTTGGCCGTTTCCGTATCTTTAAGATACCGGACCGATGCGCGCATTTTCGGCGGCAGCTCCAGGACAAAAACAGCGGCGGAATCGTGCATCAACGTCGGAACAAAAACCTTACCGTCTTGAAGCGTATCAGACCAGAAGTGCGCAGACCAATCGAAACCGTCAAAGCGGTTGGTATCGTTCCCACCGCCTGCCGGTAAGGCGGAAAAACCCGATAAATTATCCGCTCCGGTATTCGGCGCTTTCCAAAAGTCAACCGTTTTCAGATGACCGCCGGCAATATCCAATCCCCCGTACAACGCGAACAACTCGTTCCATTCCGCCATTGTTGGCAAATGCCAGCCTTCCGGGCAAGCGGCTACCGCTTCCTCATAAGTCAGGAGGGTTCCGTACTTCGGGTCAATATTCGAACGGAACAGATAGGAGACGCCTTTGACCTTCGGCGCGGGCGAGATCATGGAAGGATGATAGTTTTTCAACATCCACACCTGTTTTCCGATCAGGATTGTTTCGGGATTAAACCCGTCGAGCGCGGAGAAGGCCGTAACTGATAAAAGAATAACCAAAATGAACCCGTAACCTTTACCTAAAACCTTCATGCGATTCCCCCTTTACTTCATTCTCGCGGATTAATCAGACGGTAGAACAAAGGATACCCAAGAAGCCCATCCGTCCCAATACGCGTTAACAGTCAAACGCTTGGGATCGCTTCCGTCGCTATTCATCGAATAAATCTCAAAATTCCCATCTCTTTCGCTCTGAAAGACGATTCTGGAACCATCCGACGACCACGCGGGATTTTCATTTCTTCCCCCCGTGGGCGTAAGAGCGCGATCGTTCGTCATATCAGCATTTACCGTGTGGATAACCGCTGTTCTCAAGCGAAGGTTATTCACGGAATAAGCGATGCGGGTTCCGTCGTGAGACCAGACAGGAAAGATCTTATGATCAGGACTGTCCGTAAGCCTTCTGACATGCGTCCCGTCCGAATCCATTACCATCATCTCGTAGTTGCCAAACCGGTTCGACATAAAAAGAAGGTGAAGGCCATCCGGCGAGGGGATCGGCCGCTCATCTCTTGCCAAACTCGAAGACAATTGAGTCAGATTGGTCCCGTTAGCGTTCATCACCCACATCTCGGTACGAGTTTGAAAATCCTTGATAAAATAGATTAAACGGCCATCATTTGACCAGGCCGGGTGTTCTTTATCTCCGGGAGAGTCTGTTAGCTGAATAAGATCGGAACCGTCGATTTCCATGGCATAGATTTCGCTCCGGCCCGTCCGATCAGACAAAAACACGATCCGGCCATCCGACCTCGCGGCGGGGCATACATCGCTCGCGGGATGGTGGGTGAGCCGGGTTTGAGAAGAACCGTCCGCATTCATCAAGTAGATTTCGTTATTACCGTTTCGGCCGGAATAGAAAACGATCCAACCCCCTCCGCTTCCATTCAAAGCCTGTGAAGTTAAATACGCGGAAATTTCCGATACCTTCTGAAGATCGTTGCCGGTAGAACTTCCCATCAGTAAGGCCGGTAAGATCCACAATAAGATGAATACGATTCGGTACAGGGTAGCCTGCTTCGTTTTCAAACGAGTTCCTCCTCATCTGGGTGCGATTCGCTATACTGTCTCTGCGGCAATGAAACCTATATCGCCCGGAATAGTCGATAGATGCGCGAGTCGTCGATTACGATACATTGATAAATTCTAACAAATAGATAACCTAATATTTAGTGACGAAAGTCATCTCTTATTCCCAGGGTAAACCGAATAAACTTCTAAAATAAGCGTCACCGCTTATTCGAGTTCTATGATATAATAACCCTGAACACATCTCGGCGCGCCCGATAATTGGAGCGCCCGACTTTAGTCTAATACGGAAAAATAAGGAACGGTTTTTTTGATATCGATGCTCGTCACGCCGTAAAAAAACACTTATATACCCCGTTATAAGCGAGTTATACGGAGCGCCAACATTTATGTCGGCTTAGTTCGCCGGGTTATTTTACGAACGTTGTTAAACACCCGCTTATTCGAAATGATGCTCTGTAAGAAGCTCACGAAGCGAACCTCATGGTTCGCGCTCCGAAACCGGGGTTTCCCGCATTTCTCTTATTTTTACGACAATAGACTTTAGTCGTGCATGGCGTATTTCTACGTTTGAATACAACGCGGACACCCTACCGTCGCCATATAGCCGCAACCGCTTAGGAGGATATTCACGACGTTATCTCGCCACAAAGCGAGATTCGGTCGCCGGAGTGGGAGAATGATGAAAAAGGTTTTTGAGTTTTTTGGTCTTAATCGCAGTATTCTCGGGATGTTATTCTTAGTTATCCTCGTCGGGTTAGGAGAGAAGATGGCGGAACGGTTCTTGCCGCTCTATCTCTTGGCTCTGGGGGGAAGTGTTTACGCCGTCGGGGCTTTGAATGCGCTGGATAACCTACTGAGCGCCCTTTATTCTTTTCCGGGCGGCTACCTGAGCGAAAAATTGGGGTATAAACGGGCGCTCATCGTGTTTACCGCGATCGCGATGGGTGGTTATCTCATCGTGATCTTGATTCCTTCTTGGGTGGCGGTTTTCATCGGTTCCTTCTTTTTCATTTCCTGGACAGCGATCTCTCTTCCGGCCGTGATGAGTCTGGTTTCCAAGGTTGTGCCGAAAGAGAAGCGAACGATGGGGGTTTCCGTCCACTCGCTGATTCGAAGGATCCCAATGGCTTTAGGGCCTATCATTGGCGGTATCTTCATCGCTGCGATGGGTAAGGTCCAAGGAATCCGCATCGCTTTTCTATGCGCTTTTGGTTTGGCCTTCATCGCCATTCTAACCTTTTGGAAGTTAGTGGAAGACCAACCCGCGTCCAAACCTCTAAAAATAAAAGAAGCCTGGGGCGCCATCTCCCCTTCTCTGAGAAATCTTCTGATTTCGGATATTCTGATACGGTTCGCAGAACAGATCCCATACGCCTTCGTTGTCGTATGGGTCGTCGAGATCCAACAGTTCTCCGCTCTGCAATTCGGCATTCTGACAACTATCGAGATGGCGACCGCCATGGCGGTCTATATTCCGATCGCCTACCTCGCGGATCGAACGCGCAAAAAGCCGTTTGTTCTGATGACGTTTATCTTCTTCACCTTTTTTCCTCTGGCTTTGATGTTCGCCAAAAGCTTCCTGGCTTTGGTCTTCGTGTTTATCCTGCGGGGTTTGAAAGAATTCGGAGAACCGACTCGGAAGTCCTTGATTATGGACTTGGCGCCGGAAGACAAAAAAGCAGCGACCTTCGGTACTTATTACCTGATTCGGGATGTCGTGGTATCCGGCGCTGCCCTAACAAGCGCTTATTGGTGGCATTTGGCGCCGGAAGTCAACTTCCTCGTCGCTTTCGGATGCGGTATCGTCGGAACTCTGTTCTTTTTAGTTAAAGGGAAGGACAGTTAATCCGGCGTTGCAAAGAAAAAGTCGTGAAGCGCGGTCAGATTACCTTTCAGCGATAAAGCGCAACGAAAAAAAGAGGGGGAAAACCCCCTCTCCGCGTTTATTCAAACATTAGGCATCCTTCTTCTCAATTGGATCGCACAAGAAGGTAAGGTGCAATTCTGGAGGCAAGAACGGCGGCGCGCTTTGATACCATTCCAAGGAAGGCCTTGTAAAATCGATACGGTAGGGGCTCTCCGGCAGCCACGCTTTCGTCCAAGCTTCCCAAGCCGGTCCGATCTCTTCGCAAGGCCCGAAGTGAACGTAGATCGCGTACAAACCGCCTGGAAGAAGATAGGTATCCAAACCTTCGGGTAATGGAACGATTTCTTTGACCAGGATTCCGGTATCCCATTGTTTTTGAGCCATCGGGATGTCTTTGTGATGGTCGTAGAAGACAGAAAGGTAGGAAAGCGCTTTCGAACGCATTTCCGATTGGCTCAGAATCTCGTGAAAGCGCTGCCAGGTTTTCGGCATTCCCCAGTAGTCGCCGCCGCTTTTTAACGCTACGACGCGATAACGGTCCAGTGTCATCGTTTTCATATTCATCGTAAATCCTCCTTTTCCTTTGAGCAACAGAAATTTCGGTTCTTCGCTATCCTCGGTATAGTGAGCGTGTATCGGGGAAAATAGACCGCCAGACCAGGTGGGTAACCGACGCAGGTCTTTCGGCGTTAGGCCGAAAGATTTCTTGAACGCTTTCGAAAAGGCTTCCTGCGACTCGTACCCGCATTCGGCGGCGATGTCGCAAATCCTTAACCCGGTCTTACGGAGAAGGTGAATACCGCGTTCCATCCGCAGGCGCTTTTGAAAGGCGTAAGGGGGTTCTCCAGCGTAGGTTTTGAATTTTCTGATGTACTGGGATTCTTTTTCGCCGGTTTTACTGACCATATCCTCCCCTAAAGCCATCTGCGCCTGGTAGTCCCGAATACTTCGAAGAACCCTATTTTTCCATTCTTTTTCGTTATTTCCCATCGATTTTCCCTCCGGAGTCAATTCGATCTTATCATACCCCGAAGAGGAAATCTGTCCAAAATTGATATAATCTCAACGCGGTTCTTAGACTTTTCGAGAAAATAGTTTTCGAATGTAGTGGAGTACTTCTCATCGACGTCTATTCGGAGGTGTTGCGGCGGATTCGCGTTTATCCGCGTCACGTGGTAAAATCGTAAACTGACAAAAGTGTACGAATAACGGTTGCGCGAATACTCTAAACCGAATTTGTATTTTAACCTTTACCCCGTTCGAAATAGGCTCTACCGAACGGACGTTTTTTTAGACAAGGAGAAAGCGCGATGCCAGAGATTTGGAACATTTACACAAAAAATCGTGAGTTAACTCTCAAAAAGCATGCGAGAGGGATTCCTCTTCAAGAAGGGGATTATCATCTCGTCGTAGAGGTTTGGATCCTCCGATCATCCGGAAGGCTATTGGTAACCAAAAGGCATCCCGATAAACCATTCCCGAACATGTGGGAATGCACCGGCGGGTCGGCGATCGAAGAGGAGGATTCGGCATCCGCCGCCATACGGGAGGTGGAAGAGGAGATCGGCGTTCATTTGGAAGCTTCGGACGGGAAAATGATTCATCAATACACTTCTGAAGATTCCCACTATGATGTTTGGCTATTCAGAAAAGATATTCCGCTGGAAGACCTGGTGTTTCAAGAACGAGAAGTGATTGACGCAAAGTACGTGACGCCTCAGGAACTCCGAATCCTCCTCGAACGGGGAGAGATGATACCGAAGCTGTGCTATATCTTATCGCTCATTGAGACCGGAGTCGTTTCCGCCGGGATGTTGACGTAGAAGTCAGCGTCCCGGACCAGTGTGTTTCGCTTTTAAAAGCCTTTAAGCTCCTTCCTTAAGTTTTCTTTATCTTCTTGTGTTTTAAACAAGTGAAAATAATCCCCGATTTCGATACCGAAGTCTATGAAAGAATACCCGTCAGCGGTAATCACATTTTTATCCCGAACAACTTTTTCGCTCGTCCATCCCGTTTTTGGAAAGACCCCCTCTTGAACCTTTTCTTCTATCTCTTCCGGAGTGTAAGAGGCGGTAAACCTTCTCCCGTTCAAAATACCGGCTTTTCCTAAGAATTCCGGCCCCGCGCAAATGGCGGCAACCAATTTGCCCTCCCCGTTGAACCCTCGGATGAGCTCCAAAACTTCGTCGTGGAATTCAATCTTAGCGCCGCCCGGTATAATGAGACCGTCAAAAACGCCGACACCCGAGCTCTTTAATTCCGCCCATTCCATGGTTGGCTGATACACCAGACCGGTCATCGCTTTTACCGGTCCAGTAAATTTCGAGAAACTATCGATACGATAGCCCAAAAACAATCCAGCAATGATGGCTACAGCAGAAAATTCGAAATCCGCCATACCTTCGTAGTAGTAAACTAACAGTCGTTTATTCATCTTACGGTGTTCCCCCTTTTTTTGATAACGATAGGATATGGTCTTTTCTGATCGAAGGATACCTTCCTTCAATGACTTGATTTATTTCGAAGCCGTTCGCGATTTCACGATGTTTCTACCGCATGTTTTCGCTTCATAAAGCGCTTCATCTGCCCGTTTGGTGATATCATCAACCGTTTTGTCGAGGCTGCATGCATCCGAAACCCCTACGCTAACCGTCACAGAGCCAACCCCTTCAAACGGTTGCGCTTCTATCAGGAGCCGTATTCGCTCCGCGGCTTGAAGGCCCTGAGCAAGATCCGTTTCGGGCATCATGACGATGAATTCCTCTCCGCCCCAGCGCGCAAAAACGTCTGTCGTGCGGAGAGAGTTTTGGATCCGTTTCGCGAGAGCGGTTAAGACCGAATCGCCGACGAGATGGCCAAACGTGTCGTTCACGTTTTTAAAATGATCGATATCGAAAAGCGCGAGGCAAAAGTTGCGTTGATACCGCAGGCTTCTCGACAATTCTTTTTCCGATTCGCTGACGAAATATTTCCGGTTATAGATGCCGGTCAACCCATCCGTTTCGGCCATTATTCTCATTTTTATACGGTTTCTATTCATTAGAAGGAAAAACAAAAAAACCGATGCGATCAGAAGGGTGACAAAAGCGACGTTTGTTATCCACTGATTAAGCATTTTTTGGATTTGCGTATCCGCGGTAACGGAGATATAATAACCGACCGGCTTTCGCTCGATATTCCAAATCGGAAGAAAACGAGCCAGGAAGTGTTCGTTTTGATAGATAAAACCAAATCCGAAGGGCTGTTGCCGATCCATTTGAGAAGAGGCGTTGTCCCGGATGATGGCGAGAAATGAGGGATCGTCGTTTCGTTGAGAAGATTGCCCGTCAGATAAAATTCTTTCATCTACGCCAACATCCACCATATAGTCTTCAAATAATCGGCTCACGACGTATCGGCTCTGTTGATGGCTAAATACAGTACTCTCCACGATTTCCCGCTTGATAACGAAAGTCACGTTATTTTCCGGATAGAGCTCCTTTAGCGTTTCGATAGCGGCGGCCAGGGAAACGGAGACTTCCGCCGATCCGACGTGTTCTTCCTGGTAGAAAAGGGGATAAACGAACCGAAAACCATTGAATATCCGACCTTCTTCGAACCCGAAAACGTACTTTTGTTCAATGTTCGCGAGGCGAATCGATTCCCGGATATCGAGCAAATTATCGCCGTATTGCTCCGGAGCGTGGAAACGTAAAAAGCTATCTCCGTTTTTCAGGTGAAAGTGAAGCTGCCGAAAATTGTATTTAGTCGTGAGTTCGTATTCATCCCGAAGAATCGCGTATAATTCTCGCCTCAGCTCGATTTGATCGGTTTTATCGGCCGTATTCGCTTCCCACATAATTTCAAGGACTGCGGGATCGCTTACGGCGCTGTTAAATATGTAAGAGGAAAACTTGCCATAAGTTTGGATGATTCCGTCAATGAGCGACTGCAGAAGGGTTAATTCCGATTCGATATAGGTCTGTTTTTCGTTTTCGTAATTTCCTCGCAGCGTAAAGAAGAGGACGGCCCATAAGGCGATCGCCACAATCCCGACAATCAGAAAAAACCGATACCTCCCCGATGCCTTTTTCGCCTGTTTTCCATCTAACTTAGAAATTGGCTTGTCCATACGCGCCCCTCGGATTCGAGTAAGATTTCTTCGAATGAAGTTTATCATAAAAAGAAGCGGATAAAAAAATATATGTTGATTTATAATCATAAAATAAAGCGCGGTAGAGGGTCGAAAAAGCTCAGTTTTTTTCGATTTCCTTTTTCTGGCGGTATAATGGATGAGGCTTTTCCTCAAGTTAAATTGATCTAAAAACAAGATAAGAAGGCGAATCGTATGGCGGAAAGAAAACACGATGACGGAAAAATGATCCTGATGCTGATTCACGAAGAAGGACCGATGTCTCTTCAAGAGGTTCAGGAACACTTTTTTAAGTTCGTTTCTCAAATGGGTTTCGGGTTCGACCTGTCTCACGAAGAAAGAAGTAAGAGAGGTCACGCGCGTACGGGGATACCGGATCATCTCGAAAACGTATGCGATACATTGGTCAAAGAGGGGTTGCTCGAAGGAAACAACGAGCGTTATACGCTGACGGAAACCGGAAAAAAACAAGCGGAATCCTCAAAAGAAACGTTGCAAAAAGCGGCTCGCTGGGTTCATAAACACGTATTATCGGCTGAAGGGGCGACGAAAAACACGATCTTCATCGATGCGTTGCTGGCGTGTACCAAACTGATAGTTGGCGCCATCAGCTC
>Ga0123335_1009441_pt1 | contig 10114 bp, 16 predicted proteins | sample BiotimSIPDNA_2_FD_89707 | JGI IMG/M metagenome (GOLD analysis project Ga0123335, IMG submission 89707) | Anaerobic biogas reactor microbial communites from Washington, USA - Biogas_R2 time_0 SIP DNA | ecosystem: Engineered > Bioreactor > Anaerobic > Unclassified | place: Washington, USA... | reverse complement strand
ATATCAAGGTTGACAAAGAAAAGAGGTTGATATACAGAATAAAACACTTTTCGTCCGGTTTTCTAAAAATATGATAAAAAGATGGCAATAAAAGATCAAAAACCCGACTGTTATAGGTGTCAATCAGATTGTTCATCTTAATAGGTACAATCTGTTTAATCCAGTTCTTAATGAAACAGGTATCATATCTTTGCGAGGGAGGGAATTGAATGTCAACAGCGTTAATAATTGCAATCGGTTATTATGTTATCCTGAGTGTCGGCACCAGCATCTATCTCAAGAAAAAGGTAAAATCAGGCAGTGATTTTGTAACAGGAGGCGGGCATACACTTGCCTGGCCGCTGATTACAGCCGGTTTTGTCCTGGCTCCCCTTGGAAGCGGCCATACCCTTTCACTATGGGAGGCATCAGCAGGTTTCGGTGCATCTGTTTTATGGTGGGGAATCATAGGCGGCGGTCTGTTTGTGCCCCTGTTTCTGTTATGGTTTGGGCCCTGGTTCAGAAGGCTTCATGTCCAGACATTTCCTGAAGGGATGGGAAAGATATTTGGAGATGGTATAGGCTGGCTTATTTCAGCGGTATTTCCTGCACAGCTCATTGGTATCTGTATAGCTGAAATACTGGCCACTGCAACCGCATTTTATGCCCTCAGCGGCGAGGCCATTCCATTCAAACCTTACTGCGTACTTCTCGCGGTTGGCCTTACAATTCTTTATATTATAGTAGCAGGCCTCCAGCAGGTAGCATGGATGAATTTTGTTAATGCGATTATGCTTATAGCTGGTTCATTTGCTGCTGTGTTTGCAACCGGAAGGTGGCTTAACAACGGTCATGGAGGATGGCAATCGGTAGCTGATTTCTATACAAATGCAAATTTACCTTTTCATTTGGGTATTCTTAATTTTTCACCGGATGTTATGTATGCGCTCCTTATCCCGTGCCTGTTTCTTCTCGTGTTCATGTGCAGTGCATCTCAGGCACAGTACCAGCCTCTTTTACTTGCAAGGTCTGAATCGGATATCCGCAAAGGTGTTTTTTATGCATCCTTTATAAACAGTCTTGTGACATATCCATGGGTAATTCTGGCACTGGTTGGTATGTCCATTACGGGAATAGCCGCAGCAGGCGCCAAGCTTGCAGTACCGAAAATAGCATTGATGGCGCTTCCACAGTGGATGGTAGGCATATTGATGATTGCTCTTCTGGCTGCAACCCTTTCAACCAGTTCCCAGCTTATACTGGCTTCATCTCATATGATTGTTCATGACATTTTCAAGCGGGCGGTAAACCCAAAAATGAGTGACAGGACATTCCTGATACTTACAAGGGTCATGATTTTTGTATGCGCCTTTATCGTGATTATTCCGGCACTTAAGCTCCAACTTGTGCTTTCCATATTCTTCTGGACATTTTCTTTTGGAATACCTGTATTTGGGGTTTACCTGATAGGTATGGTATGGAAGGTCAACAGATTTGCAGCATGGGTGACCATGCTGGCTGGTTACGGTGCAAATTTTCTGTGGACATTTGCTCCGCCCACATGGCTGCCTGACTATATGAGCCTGAATGTATACCCAACCACATTTGCAACAGTTTTTTTTGGTGTTTTCCTGAATCTTATTTTGCCTGGAAAACCGGGTTATTTGCGGCAGCTTAAAATGGCAGAGCAGAAGTAGCGTAAAAATTTAACAAAATATATCTATAAAAGGAGAAAACAATATGGCATGGCCTTGGAAAATACTTTTAATACAATTTTTTATAACAATGGGAATGGCTGTGGTATTTTATATTATCTGGAGACTCGCTCACCCCGGAAAAAAGTGGTAGGTCTTTATTTTAAAGAGAGGAGGTTATTATGCCTTTATTAGATGCTGCTATAGCTTATTATCTGTGTAGTATCATGTTTATCCTTGGCCTGATTATTATTTTTGGGGCAATCAAACAGAAGTTTTGGAAAAATAAAAAATAGTTATCAATGATTAACAGATTTTAATTACTTAACGGGGCATGGAATCATAATCTATTGCCCTTTTTTATCTCTGCAACAGATGGATAATGTACTTATAGCAATAGGATTGACCCTGTTTGCGGGCATGGCGACCGGCATCGGGAGTGTGCTGGCCTTTTTTGCCAAAAAGGATAATCACCGCTTCCTATCTCTTGCCACAGGCTTTTCAGCTGGTGTAATGCTCTATGTCTCATTTGTGGAAATTTTTTTCAAGGGCCTTGAAACCCTTGTAGAGCAGTATGGCGAGAGGTTGGGTAACTGGATAAATGCAGCCTCCTTTTTTGGAGGGATACTCTTGATAGGTGTTATTGACAGGCTTATTCCTGCTGCAGAAAACCCTCATGAGATACATTCAGACAGTGAGAAGGCATTAATGAAGAACCCTCTGGCCCCACCACCCTTTACAGAGGATGGTTTGAAAAAGAGAGATCAGGGTACTCATGATCACAGCCCCGGCCATAACAGGCTGATGCGTATGGGCCTTTTTACCGCCCTTGCCATTGGTATCCACAATTTCCCTGAGGGGCTTGCCACATTCTTAGCCGCCCTTGATGACCCGTCGCTGGGCATTGCAATAGCTGTTGCCATTGCTCTTCACAATATCCCTGAAGGCATAAGCGTTTCTGTCCCCATTTTTTATGCCACTGGCAACAGAAAAAAGGCATTCCTGTTTTCATTATTAAGCGGTCTTGCAGAACCTGTGGGCGCAGTTACCGCCTATATCATCCTGAGGTTTATAATTGGCTGGCAGACATCAATTGTTCCTCAGGGTTTTATGGCAGTCATGTTCGGAGGCGTTGCAGGAATCATGGTATATATAAGCCTTGATGAGCTTATCCCCACCAGCAGGGCATATGGCAAAGGGCATGACAGCATAATCGGTCTTATAACCGGAATGGCCGTTATGGCCTTAAGCCTGCTTATGTTTAAATAACAGATGGTGCCGAAGGTCGGAATCGAACCGACACGGGCGTAAAGCCCACTGGATTTTGAGTCCAAATCTAAAGGGATTTTATTGTATTAAAATGAAATGTTAAGGACGGATAAAAATAAATATATTTAAATAGTTACCTGTTATTTAGGATTAAAATGTAATGCGGTTATATCTTTTGAAATAGTAGGTTATTTTAGCGGATCTGTTGACCATATGATGACCAAATATGATTTTAAAGTCGCTCTGGAAGTGAATTTTCAGGGCGATTTTTTTTATAAAATTTCAATTTTTAATTTTTAAATATGCAATTTTAAAGCTTAAAAACCTCCAAAAATTAGAAAAAAATTAATATTTTTTAAAAAAATCATAACTTATTGATAATACATGCAAAAAGACGTTTTGATTGCGTTTCATAGGACTATATATAGTCCTATGATAAATTTGTAACTAATTGTAATTATTATAAAAACTTGACACTTCATTTAATTGGACTTAACATTTTTATAAATTAATCCTGATTTTGGAATTTTAAATCGGTGAACCCAAAAGTTAAGGTTTTGAATTATGTGGCTGGTTTTGATTTTAACGTTTGCGCCTGCTGGGGCTTGAGGGTGTGGAATAGCTCTTCACCCCAGATGCCTCTTCCACTCTTCAGCTTTGGCGGGCGCAAAAAAATCCGGGGTGAAGATGCATTTGTTTTCTGAAAAGGAATATGGCGAGGACCTGAATGGTAACCGGTTTTTTAAGATTGACAAGAAAATGATCATCGAAAAGCGATGGGCTCTTATGCCTTTGAGTGTAAAAAAAATATTTCCAGGGCTTTATTACCATATGAACGTACAGGGGCAGTCATGGCCGAGTGAAGGAACGCTAGGATCTATGTGTGGTGTATCAGCAAAGACCGTTAGACAGGGGCTGAGCTGGATGATTGAGAATCATGGTTTGAAATTTATCTGGAAAATGACAGCCATGAACAGAAAACACAAGGTATTTACACTTCCCACAATAAATGAGAATGCGAAAACTTTTTACTTTCATAAGGTTTTACTATCTGGCGGCAACTGGCGTCAATTAAAGCCAGCTCCTGCGGCGTTATACATGGTCTTGCGAACCTTCAGCCGCTGGGATGAAGAGGAAGCAATTTATGACACCTCTGACCCTTCCGAGATAGCAGAAGCATATGGATCTCGCACATTCGAATTTTGTGATATTGACGCATCCTTCTTATGTTCGTATGCCGGTATTGCTCGTCAGAATTTCTGGCCTGCGATAGCTGATTTACGTAAAAAATTTTTGGTAGATGAAGAGGTATTTGATGGAAAGCTGAAAGTATTCCTGATCCCAGACAAAAGGTTTAAATTTGATTTTCTTAACGGACAGGTTCAGGAGAGCTTTGGTTATGAAGCAAATAAACTGGAAAAAAACTATGTGTCTTAATTTTACCGGTTCGGCTGTCTTAGAATTACCGTTTCGTGTCTTAATTTGGGCGCTGTTTGTCGTAATTTTACCGCGGTTTGTCTTAGAATTACCGACAATATAGGTATTTATACAGGTTTTTATATAGGTTTTATAGGTATAGATATAGGTGTCCGTTTTAAAAAACGGACTTTCATATAATAAAAAAGGTTTTAAAAATATCATGGGAAAAAAACAAACTTTCATAAAAATTTACAGTATTTTTAAACATGAAATACATATCCTTCAGGATACAATCCTTTTCCTCAAAAGATTAATCATAATGCTTTATATCCCTGTTATTGTTAAATATTATACGCTTTTGTTAAAGATATGTGTTTTGAGTCTGAAAATGTATACAGTATATGATGCCGGGCGCATACATGTGTAAGGAGATAATATATGCAAAAACAACAACTTATGGCAGAAATAGGGAGACTGGCAAATGATCTTAGCCGCAGATTACGATCTTCAAAGAGTTTCCCTGAAGCAAAAAATATCTTGGCTTTATCGCGGTTACTGAATGAGTACAATGAAATGGTATCAACTGGAGAAGGCCCTGAGGATAAAAAACATACTCAGGAATATATAAGGCAGCACGGGCAGGGTTATGAGGTCGCAATGGGCCTTAACAAAAAATAAGGTTAACTATTTATTATTAATAATATTTTTAAATGGAGGAAACATAAAATGATTGCAGAAAAAAAACAAGAAGGGGGAATACCGCAGCTTTTAAACATCAAGCAGGTTGCGACTATTTTAAATGTGAATCCGAAGTCCTTATATAATCAACATAGCGCGGGAACTTTGAGAATAAAGGCCAAACGGATAGGCAACAAACGAGGCTTGATCAGATTCGATTTAAGAGACGTTCAATCTTACATTGATAGCTTGTAATGGCTTGTAGACGCGCTGGATTTATAATCCAGTTGATAACATCAAGACCCTTTACTGGCAATGGTCTTAAAGGCCTTGGTCATCACATAGTCAACAAGTTTACACTGGGACATTTACCTGACAGATTGGCCGATGCGCCGACTTGCAGGGTGTTCCGGGGTTATGAAATACCCGGGGCATATCCGGATCGGGGGAGACCTGGAAACCTCGCCCTCTTGCAAGGATGCCCCGGGCTCCTTCTTTTCCTCCCTGTCAGGCCATACAGGAAGGAAAGGCAGACCATATAGCAGGGGGTTTATGGATGCTGAAGGAAGGCGGTAGCACAATGATATCAGAACATACCCCCCCCTCCCAAAATCATAGACACCCGGGGGGGTGTTTTGCGACTGCGGTAAGTGACCACAAATTTGTTAGGTTTTTTACGCATATAAGGAAAAAAATCCCAAGGGGAATCAAACATACAAACAATATTATTTATGGAGGGAAAAGAAATGAATTTTATGGATTGTCAGACAGAAAATGGTTTACGTGTTATTTGTGCGGGTTGGCCTGAGGGTGATGCAACTTCTTCAAGGCATATTGCATCAATAGGGATTGGAAATCATGAGGAAAGGATTGACCGGCTTTCAGAGGGTTCTATCAGCCTGGGCAAAAGGATAACGCGCTTAGAGGGCCAGGATAATGCTGCCCATGTTGAAATGGCGAATCAAGAGGCCTCTATGCCTTTTGATGAAAGGGCAGAGGATAAAATGGTTGACCAAATTCTCGCTCTTGGAAATTCAGATCCTTTGATCAAACGAAAGGCCATTGGTAAAATTGAGGCTGAAGGCATGACCCGCGAAGAGGCCCGGGAAGACCTCCTTGAGGACGCCCTTGTTGATCGTATCCTTAAAAGGGGAGGGAAACAATCATGAAGACAGTCGCTGAATTAACCAATGAAATCGATGAGATAAAGCAAAAGATCGATGCCTTGAAGGCTGAAAAGGCCGATAAAGAAAAGGAAATAGGCAGCTTGAGGGCCTCAAATATCAAGTTGATCATAAATACAGCTGACAGGGAAAGAAAACCTGCGTCGATTTCATCCGGGGTAAATCGTATAACAATATTACAAACAGAAAATGAGCAGCTCGAAGGAGCTCTTCAGATTCTTGACAGTCAGCTTAATGCCTTGCTGAGTGAATTGGAAATTGCCGAACTCAAGGCGCAGCTCCAGGAAAATTATTTCAATAAATCAGCGCCGTATTTGAAAAAAGCAGCGGAGATAATATCCGGGTTACAGGCCCTTAATGATTATGGAAAAGTTGTTTTTGAGTTGATTGAAGAACTTGGCAAAATGCGGAACCCTTTGCAGTCGGGGCTTTATCAAATATTTTCGAAATGCAAGAGTTATGACCAATTTCAGGCCTTGGAATTTCCTTGGGGTGAAGAGCAGAAAAAATTTCAACTCTGCACCCCGATAATGGCCCATGAAAAAGAGCTTGAAACTCTTCTGCAGGAAGTGAAAATTTTTTCCAATATTTTTTATGGAAGCGAGTTTTCATTGATACCGACACTTTCTTCAACGATCCCGAGTGACTGAGAGTTTCCAGGCTGTTTAGCCTCCATTGGCCGGCACTCCATAAAGCAGGGTGCTGGCCAATACCTACCCAGCTTGAGGCCTGAGATCGTTGATCCTGGTTGAAAATTATTCGTCGGTAACATGAAACCTGAATCCTTTTACTAGGGAGGTAATTAATGTCGAGACATTTTGATTCATATAGTAAATTTATAGAGTTTGAGGCAAAAAAAGTCATTAAAGGGCTTTTTCAGTCATTACCTAATTTAAATTATAAAATTGCTGACAGTATATTCTGTGAAGCTCTTAGTATTCTGAAAACTCACCGGTTAGGTGAATCAGAATCCTCATTTGAAGAGAGAATATCTGAATCTAAGTAGCGTTTATAAACGTCTTCAACAATTTGTTTTATTTCATAGTCATCCATTGATTGTCCAGTCAAATGGTGAAGTTTTTTCAAATTGAAATGAGCATTTGTTAGTATTGCAGCTAATAATTTATCGTATTTTTCCATAGGATGTCCTTTCACATAAGTGATTACAGAGATTATGTTTATCTCCCAATTTGGATATTTGCCATATATAGCATAAGTATCTGGGGAATTCTAAATGTCTTTTTAAAAATATTTTGGAAAAAATACTGTCTATGAAAAATCGAAAGCTTGACCACAGGCTGACCACACCCTGACCACACAAGGCAACACATAACCACAACTTACCACAAGCCTGTTTTTCCATGGGTACATAAGACTGTATACAGTACTATGAAAGCCCCTTTGTAGGATCATATTTGATCCTATGAGGCCGGGTCTGTAGGTCTACTGGTGGTCCTACGATTTTTTAAAGATCCTTAACTGGCAAGGGTTTGAGCGGTAAACAGTGTTATGCCTTTTTTTATTTTTGCTTATGTAGTAGACACTTAGGGATAGAAGGTATTTTGCAAGGGTTATTCAAGATTAATTTCTTCTATCTTTGTTTTTGAGAATTGAATATCTCCATTATCAGGAGATCTTATTTCAAATGGTTTCATGGCTCCGGGATATACTTTTTCTAAGCAATTGGTAAAAGCTGAATCTATAATTTCTTTATTTCCATTAAGGAAAGATGTTGTTATCTTAAAATAACTAATGGTTTTGTCTCCATTATTTTTTAAATTTCCTTTAATGTAAATACCGCCATATTTATACGCCAGATCCTTATCGAGCAAAATAATTGCTTTTTTATCATCAATGTAATTCTGGCTTTCTTTATCACTGATATATGAAGACCAGGCAAGTGCTTGTTCAGACATTTTATAATATGAATATGCAAGACTGCGAGCTTCACTGTATTGACCATCTATAATCAGACTCATAATTTCGGAATCTTTAGTATCATTGCTTTTATAAGAGATAAAAAGACCCGATACAACACCTATCAGGATTATTATACATATTGAAGAAATTAGAACTCTGGCATTCATATGAAATCTCCTATGTATTTATTTATTGTATGGGTGATGTGTTTTAATGCACTTGACCGCCCTTTCTGAGTCTGTATCCTGTAAGACCAATTATTCCGGTTAATAGAAGTAGTATTGTTGAAGGTTCGGGAACTGGAGTTGAAGAAATTTCAAATGTGGCTGTAACTGACCCGACATTATCAAAATAAGACCCTGGCAGGAGTGTTGGTACGTCAGTATTCGTGTCGATAAATCCTAAGTATAAACGAGTAGCATTTTCAGGAATAAAAAATGACTGGGTCAAACCTGAATCTGTCTTTCCATCACCAATAAAAAATAGTTGAGCTATTTCCGGAGATACTTCTGTAAAATTACGAGTCAAACCTGTAGGACCAAAATCAAGACTTAATGGTGCTGGATCTCTTGGCTCATTATCATCAAGGAAAACGCCTGCCAAGAATTGAAATGAATTTGTTTCCATACCGGATATACCGTCCCAAGAAGGGAAGGCCCTGCTATCATCCCATATTTGATATCCTTCAGCATCCCACCAGTTAGCCCCACTATTATAAGATTTTAATCCTGTGATGCTTGAGAAAGTCAAAATGTAAGGTGAATTTTCAGTTATGTAATATACAGGTGGGAGTATTCCAGCTCCAGAAGTATTACCAGTTGGCGCTGGGGGCTCCGAATGGCCGGCGCCATATATATTCGATTTTGAATCAATGGTTAATGTTAATGCAGATAGGTCTCCTGCTATTACCAGCATAAAAACAAACAAGGCACTGATACAAATGACATATCCTTTCGACATATTACCCCCTCCATTTATTTGTTGAGTATAAATAAGTCTGAAACCGTGTACTATCCGTGTACAAAAAATAGACTATTTAAGAGAAAGCGAAAGTCTGATCAGTGTAATAGTGATAAAATAAAGGCTTTCAACATTGTTTAACGCTGAAAGCCTTATATTTATTGGGTCTATTTTTTTTAAACCTTGAAACCCTTGTTATTGCTGATGGGCCTGGAGTGACTCGAACACTCGACCAATTGATTAAGAGTCAACTGCTCTACCAACTGAGCTACAGGCCCATTTATTTTATAGCCAAGCGCGCCCGGCAGGATTCGAACCTGCGGCCTACGGGTTCGAAGCCCGGCGCTCTATCCAGCTGAGCTACGGGCGCATTTAAATGAAGGGTATCTCCTACCAGTTCTCCCTCAAGTTGTCAATTATAAATGTTTGAAGAAAAGTAAAAATTATTCTTCAGCCATTCTTTTGTATAACCTGTATCTCTCCTTAATATCCTTTTCTGCCTCGGCAAAGAGCTTCTCTGCATTTTTGGGAAAGGTCCTCGTAAGGCTTGAATACCTGACCTCACTCATAAGGAAATCCTTTACACTTCCGGTCGGTTCTTTGGAGTCAAGGATAAAGGGGTTTTTGCCCTCTTCTACAAGAAGCGGGTTGTAGCGGTATAATGGCCAGTAACCGCACTCAACAGCCCTTTTCTCCTCTTCCTGACTCATGCCCATATCAATGCCATGGTTTATACAGGGTGAATAGGCAATAATAAGGGATGCACCCGGATATGATTCTGCCTCTATAACCGCCTTTAAAAACTGATTTTTATTGGCGCCCATTGACACAGATGCAACATATGCATAACCGTAAGTCATTGCCATCCTGCCAAGGTCCTTCTTCCTGGTTGGTTTTCCTCCTGCTGCAAATTTTGCTACTGCGCCGGTTGGTGTGGCTTTTGATGACTGGCCGCCTGTATTGGAATAAAGCTCTGTATCCAGCACAAGGATATTTACATCATGGGCCATT
>Ga0123335_1009434_pt1 | contig 10122 bp, 11 predicted proteins | sample BiotimSIPDNA_2_FD_89707 | JGI IMG/M metagenome (GOLD analysis project Ga0123335, IMG submission 89707) | Anaerobic biogas reactor microbial communites from Washington, USA - Biogas_R2 time_0 SIP DNA | ecosystem: Engineered > Bioreactor > Anaerobic > Unclassified | place: Washington, USA... | reverse complement strand
TTATCGATGCCATAGTCAAAATCTTTGTTGTATGTGTAAGGTTCAAAAAAAGATTTATCAGGGAGCCTGACCATAGTATTACCGGAACGGTATTCAGCAGTATCCCCGGCAGCATTTGCCAGGGATACAAAACTGAATACCAGATAAGTTATCAGATAAAGCCCCCTTATGAACATATTATTGAATCTGTTCTATTTTATCCTCCAGAGAAGGTTTTGCAAATGTTTCTTTAAGACTAAAGTAATGGAAGGCAAGAATAATTGCAGGGATGCTATACAATACATAGGTTATCAGACTGATAGCTGCACTCATAATATAATAGCCCGTCGGGAAAACGGGAGTACTTCCTTCCTTTATTGCTGTAAAAAATGATTTAAAGCCAAATAGGATTATAGACGGTATGCTTAGTATAAGTTGAATCACATATATTAATATTCCGGCGACAAAGAGTATTCCTAAAGTCAGCCACCATTTTTTCATAGTAAGATTAAAACTTTCGGAAAATGACTGGCCGAAACCTTTTGATTCAAACATCATCACAGCATAGATCAGACTAAGGCTTACAGCAAGAAATATCCCGGGAAGTATACATAATACAGTTCCAATAAGTACAACGATACTGACCAAAATGGTAGTACCCAAAAACGGGAAAAAATATTGTTTTACTTTTTGCCATACATCATCCTGTGTGAAATTACCCCTGCCCTTCTCGATGTAACATTTAATATAACCATAAATTGTACACTGAAGAGGGACCATTGCAATGAGCATCACTAAGAGCGTGAGGAAAATATACTTGTACATCTCCCCTACCTGTGCCAAAGAATCTTGCGGATCAAGATTGGAGGTAAAATCCCCCATGAATTCCTGTTGTTTCAGACTTATGAAAACGCTAAAAATTGCAGCCACAATAAGCAGGGGAATGCCAAAGTAAAGAATGCTGGTACCCAGCATTTTAAATTCCTGTCCTATAAAACCAAATGTTGCATTAAAGACTTCACCGAAATCTCTTTCTTGCTTAAAGTTGATTGTTTCTTTTGCCATAATCGGTATATTTTAATTTAAGTTGGTATGGATAAATAACGAAATAAAATAATATCAAAAGTATTGAAAAACCAATGATCAGGAACCTGATGCCATATGGAAAATCTGTGTGCCGGGTTACAAAGCCCTCAAGGAAACCAGCTACCACAAATACAGGAACAAGCCCGATAATGATTTTTAAACCTTTACGTGCAGCGTCCTGGAATGATTTTAATCTTGAGTAAGTACCGGGAAAAATAAAACTGTTGCCCATAACTATCCCTGCTCCGCCAGCCACAATAATTGCAAAAATTTCAAGTGTGCCATGGATCCAGACGGTTGCCAGAGATTCATACAGATAACCTTTCTGCGCCAGGAAGCCCTGAAAAGTCCCCAGCATAATACCATTTTTAAGCAGGATAAAACCACTCCCCAGTGCAGTAAAAATCCCAAACAGAAAAGCAAGGAACGACACATATATATTGTTTAAACTGATTCCCAGGAACATATCAATTTCATTCATCTGTTTATACACCGCCATGGGATCACCTTTTTCAATATTTGCCAGTGTCATATCAACGTACTGATCCCCAAGGATAACCCTTACGAAATCCTTATCATACCTATTCGAGAGGATCCCAATAAGAACAGACAAGGTAAAAACAAGAAATGAAACAAGTATCTCTTTCCTGACAGCATAGATTGCCAATGGAAAATCATAGCGCCAGAATGCCACGATCCTTCCTTTTCTGACAGGTTTATTCTGATAAATTATCTGATGTGCTTTCTGAGCAAGGAAATTAAGATATTGTGTGGTATTCGATCCGGAATAATAAGTACGCGCATACGCCAGATCGTTTGTAAGTCCGATATACAAATCTGATAACCTGTCGGGGCTGACGTTTGATCCCTTTTTTACCAGGTTTTCAAATTCCTCCCACCGATTTCTGTTCAGGTGGATAAACCGGATTTCATTCATTGCGCAAACTTACCTCGCATTACAAAGTTGTAAGATATAAAAATCTTTTTCATATTTGATTTTTCTCAGACATGAATTATGGAAAAGATATCAATCAATACGATGCAGAATGTGGCCATTGAGCAATCGCCGGCCAGTGTAGGGGACAGAATAGTTGCAACGCTTGTTGACGTTGGCATCGCAATGGCATATTACTTCCTAGCATTTATACTGTTCGCAATCTCTGAATCATTGGTTTTAATTATTATTCTGGCTATCCCCTTATTCCTGTATCACCTTCTATGTGAATTATTTATGAACGGACAAAGCTGGGGGAAAAAAGTCGTAAACATTAAGGTGGTGATGCTCGATGGTACGGAACCCGGCTTTATTGCTTATTTTCTCAGATGGATATTCAGAATAATAGATATCGGACTATTTTCCGGAGGTGTGGCCTTACTTACTGTTATTATTAACGGAAAAGGACAGAGATTGGGAGATATTGCAGCAAAGACCACCGTCATCAAATTAAAAGAGAAATCACTCTCTGACACCATATATTCAAGGTTACCGGATAATTATGAAGTTGTATTTCAGGAAGTACGAAAACTATCCGACCAGGACATAATGACGGCCAAAGAAGTACTAGGTTTTGTTAAAAGTTCCGGCAGGAGTATGGATTCATTGCATATGGCAACAAAAGCGAAAAATGCTCTTGCGGCCAAAATGAGCATTGAAAGCCATTTCCCCGGTGAAAGGTTCCTGTTTACTGTCGTCAGGGATTATAATTTTATCCACTCAAGAGGTTAATCGACAGACGAAGCTCAGAACTTATAATAATAATCGTCGATAATTACCTTGAATTTCCCTTTAATTTCGAAGCGTTTGCCATTCGGATACGTTCCTTTTGCAGCATAATTATAATAACCTCCGGGAGCTACACTACCTCCGAAATATCCGTTCCATCCCTGTTTTATATTATTGGTTTCAAAAACCTTTATACCATTGGAAGTATAAATCGTCAGGTTGTATTCTTTTGCACCAAAATTAGTAGGATAGTAAGTATAAGGTTCATTTTCAGCGATTTCATAAAATCCATTGTTATTTCTTTCAAATGGGTTGGGTTTGAAAGAAACAGGAAATGCCAGCTCATAATTACGTATCAGGAATTTATTGGTAATTTCAGCAGTGTCACTGCAACCGTTTACCGACCGTGCTATCAGCGTTACCCTGTATTCGTCAAAATCATTATACACATGAACAGGCTGTGGGGCATCGGATGATTTATTATCCCCAAAATCCCAGGAATAGCTTGTGGCACCCTCTGAATTATTTTTGAAAATTACCTTACGGGAAGCTATTTCCGAATTATCACGGTCGATATCAAGCGATGCAACCGGCCTTTTATATATCTCAATCTCGTCAAGGTACACATCCTTATTTCCGAAGTCATCTTTCACTGTAAGCATTACCTGATACCTGCCTGGTTTACGGTATGTATAAACAGGGTTTTGCTTTTCTGAGAAGTCGCCGGTACCAAAATCCCACCTCCATGAAACAGCATTGATTGACTGGTCGTGAAATTTAACTTCAACCGGAACACACCCTCTGGAAGCTTCAGCAAAGAATACAGCCGTCAGCATCGATCCGCTCATGCTATTCTCGCTTCTAATTTCTTTTAAATCATTACTTGCAACAATTATTGATGAATTATCATTATTGGTTGCTTCACCGGAAACAGGTCCGTTATTTTCTTCTAAAGACTTTTCAGGTACTGATGTAACCAGATCGATCATGCTGGCTGGTTCATCAGCTGTCCCCTGCAACAGAAAAGAAGCAGTTGAAATGCCCGCCACTATTGCTGCCGTATAAAAAACATTAAATTTGCTGAAGTTTGTACTGAAAAAATCAGAAAGCCAGAGACGTTGTTTTAATTTAAGCAATAATCCATGCGAGGGAACTTCTGTTTTATGTTCCAGAGTATTCCGTAAAATAACTTCAAGTTTCTGCGATTCTTGGTTCATTATATCCAGTTAAGTTTTTGCATTTCTTTAATCAGCCAGTTTTTAGCCCTCAGGTATTGGGTTTTCGATGTACTTTCCTCTATTCCAAGTTTTTCGGCAATCTCCTTATGTTTAAATCCCTCAATGGCATACATATTAAAAATCACCTTATACCCTTCAGGCATCTGCATCAGCAGATTGTATAATTCCTTCTCATCTAATTTCTTGTCTGGTGACAGGGTGTATTGCAACTCAAAATCCTTAAGTGATTCTATCTCCTCGTGATAGTAATGCTTCTTTTCGCGATGGAAATAGGTTATTGCAGTATTCACCACTATCCTCTTCATCCAGTTTTCAAAATGTCCTTTCCCCGAGTATTCTTTAATACTTTTGAGTATCTTGAAGAATGCCTCCTGAAGGATATCTTCAGCCTCTGACTTGTCGGCTACATAACGCATACAAACAGCCAGCAGTAAAGGCGCATACTGTTTGTAAAGTTCAATCTGCGCTTTCCGTTTGTTCTTTATGCAGCCGTCAATGACTTCTTCAAGATTGAACATTTATACATTTAATTTACTAATTATTATGCAAAATAGTTGCATGGGCAAATTGTGAATAAATACATCAATAATTAATCGCTGATATATCAGCTATTCCAGGCACGCATGGTAAGGAAAATCATCTTTGTTAATTTTTCACAACCATAGTAAAATACCAGGTCCTTAAGTAAAATTAGGAATGAAAGTTAAGAATATTGAATTTTCTCTCATGAAAATCATTAACATGGGTAATAAAAAAACCCCGATCGTCGATCAGGGTTTTCCAGATAATTCCTAAATGATTAGAAAAAAATCGTGTTTAAGCTGTCTGACTATAAGACTAAGAGATCAGAAAAATAGTTGCATCAGCTTTTAATTTTTCTTAATTATATTACTTGCCGAAATAAGGCCCGTGTGTCATCATTTCCCCGATAACATTCTCCAGACCTTCTTTGTAAGAGGTGTAAACCGGTTTCCAGCCGAGTAATTTTTTCGCCTTCTCATTGCTGACTTTACAATCCATACTGATTGCTTCAAAAAGATCTTTTCCGATAACAGTACGTACTATAAATCCCGGAATCTTTCCTGGCTTATTTTGGTTCATCAGCCGGGCCATATGTATTGTGAAATCTGCCTGAGATACAGGTATATCATCAGCTATAATGAACCGGTGCCCGACGGGTAATTTCTCAATGGCACACATTATGGCGGATGCTGCATCGGAAGCATGAATATTGGGAATATAATTCCGCCCGCTCCCAATGATTTTCATTTTTCCCGTACGCATCATCTCATACATTTTTCTGAACAATCCACCATTTCCGTATATTTTACCATACAGGAGCTGAATGGTTTTGGGTTCTCCTTTCCTGAAAGCCTCTTCCACCATTCCATCGGTATCGCTGCCAATTTCCAGTATCCCTTTTCTTCTGATGTTCCAGGTTTCATCTGCTATTTCATCATTCCTTGTTCTGAAGCTAGTTCCGCCGGGTAGTATGACAGGTATATGAAACTTTAAAGCCAGCTCCATCGAATTACGGAAAAAATCGTTAGTTTCCTGCTTTAATTCCTTTTTCCGTGCCCGGGTAACTCTTTTACCTGGTGTAACAGACGGCATGGCAAGCAAAATGATGAGATCGGGAGTACCAGGCAGATGAGGTAAAAACTGAGAAGGTAACCTGATATCGCCGATGATGCATTCTGCCCCCAGGGCTTCGATTTTTTCAATCTTAGCCTCAGACCGGGTCAAAGCCCAGATTTCATGACCCGCTTTAATCAACCGGGGCAAAAGGTAACTGCCTGTTAATCCTGTTCCCCCGATAATAAAAATTCTCATTAACTAATTATTAAGCTGATTTTGAAAGCTTACGTATGGCTTCATTTATCGTATCAGTAAAGAATATCCTTCCGGTACGGTTGCTTTCGTAAATAAAATGTGTAAGGCTTTTACTCTTGAATTCAGAAAAATCACCAACAATAGCAAGCTGCATCCTGTAATTTGAGAATTTTTGCAATATTGCCCCTGCGATACCGGTTTTCAGATCAAAAAATTCCTTACAGATGTTTGATTTTCTAATGATAATCTTATTTGCCCCTAGCTGTCCTGCTTCTGCCATTAAATCCAGTGCATCCAGTTCAGTGCAGATTTCTGTATTGAGTGAATCGAGTTCAGCAATTACGGAAACGTTATTCCGATAAATATTTAATTTCATTCCGATATAAGATTCGGGTGGTAGAAACCCAGTTAAATATATCAAACTTTCTGAAACTATGAATGCATTTTTATGATTTCCAACACCTTCTGTTTAATTTCTTCAGGAGTGGGGTTCAATTCCTCCTTTGTAAAAAGGCCGTTTTTGATATCAATTCGTTCAAATACCTGCTGGTACAAGCTGAAAATGATCTGCAAACTTAACATATACCTGCCGTTAATCCGAGAAGAAATCGTTTCCAGTACCTGAAAAGTTTTGACAGCCCAATATTGCGCACAGGAATAATACTCTCCAATTACCTCCCTGAAAGAATACGGTATGTTGCTGCCATCAGCAATTTCTCTCAGGTCGGCAGGTTTCAGATTGTACCTGTTAAGTATATCGTTGGCAAAATAATTCAGGTTATTCCACTGGTCTTTTTGAAAATCGCGGATGATGTGAACGATATAGCTGAAAATGGCACAAGGGCGGGCTACCTCGATAACATCAAAAGGTGGCAGATGGAACCCGTCGTCAGCCTTACTCAAACAGCACAGGTGGACAAACACGGAAGCAGGTGCCACAGAAGCACCTTCGGAATATGCCAGAAATTCATCAAATGAAGCAAATCCATTATGATCGATATCAAAGTGCATACTGCGGGCAAAATTCCGGAAGAGCTCCATTGGAATTTTAAATCTTGTGATGGTTTCTATCAATTCCTTAACAAAGGGGTCGTTGGAGGGAGCACAACTGAGATAATTGATCCATGTGTTTACCTTTTCCGAAAGCATTTTTTTCTCTGCCGGAGTGATCTTTTTGTCAGAAGCTTTTCGGTTGTCGATAAGGTCATCGATCATGCGCATAAATTTATAGCATACTTTGGCTGCCAGATAACGATCGCGTTCCCAGAAACCTGCCGCGATAAGGATATTAGGATGATCAATGATTTTTTCAAATTCAATCTCATCTACAATTTCCAGTATCTCTTCGCGATAATCGCTGTTACTTCCAATTTTCATGACTGCCATAATAATGTAATACTTTCTCTGAAGTGAGCTTTGCAGAGATCAGCGACATGGGAACCCCATTTCCCGGGTGGGTACTGCCCCCGACAAAGAATAAATTTCTGTATTTATTGTGTCTGTTATGCGGACGCATATAACCCATCTGAAAAATGTTGTGGTCAAGGCTGCCAAACATAGCCCCGTGAGTAACATTCAGTATTTTCTTCCAGTTATGCTGCGTAAAGCAAATTTCAAATTTTATATGCTCTTTAAGGTCAGATATACCTTCTGAAGCAAACCTGTCGAGTACGATTTTCCTGACCTGGTCCCTCATGCTTTCAGTATCCATCCTCTCTTCTTTGTCAAGGTGGGCAGCAGGAACGATCACCGTCATTGAATCCTGTCCTTCGGGGGCAGCAGAAGGATCTTTCTGTACAGGCGAATGAACGTAAAAGCTTGGGTCCGTAAGCATTCTGCCCTGCCCAAATATTTCGTTTATTCCTTCCCTGTAATCTTTCGAAACAAAAACCGTATGTTGCTCCAGATTATCATATTTCTTATCGAGTCCCCAATGGAAAACAATGGCCGAACAGGCAAACTTCATCCTGTTGATCCTTTTACCCTGGTTGCCTTCAGGCAGCAATTCCCGGTAAACATAGGGAACATCAGCATTACAGATAACAAGATCAGCGGGAACAAATTCACCATTTTCAAGAATTACACCCCTGATCGCTTTTTTATTAGCATCCATGCGTTTAACGGGTGAATTGTACTGAATGCTAACGCCATTTTCCTCCGCAGCCTTCACCAGAGAATTAACAATCTGGCTCATGCCGCCTTTAGGGAAAAAGACACCTTCCGTGAGTTCCTGGAAAGGCAGGATTTCAAATACAGCAGGTGCCCTGAACGGATTCTGACCTACATAGATATTCTGAAGGGTAAATGCAGCCTTCAGTATATCACTTTTGAAAAATTTAGCTGTGTATCTGTAATGATTATTGAAAGCTTTAATTTTTGCGAAAAGTAATACGTTTTTTATATTGAAGAATTCAAGGGCATTATAATAGTTTCTTTCAATAATTTTTGCCATGGATAATTTAAGGGTTGTATAGCTCTCATCCATAAAAGAAAGAAATCTTGTAAAACTGCCCGGCTCAATAGATTCAAGCTGTTCCTTCATGCGGGCCATATCGCAGGTAAATACCAATTCTTTTCCGCCATGAAATTTTATTTTATAAATAGGTTCCATGCGTATAAGATCCAATTCCTGATGCAGGTCTTTACCTATGGAAGCAAATATGCTTTTGTAGGTATCCGGCATCATCAACAGTGTGGCTCCAAGGTCAAACCGATGCCCGTCTTTAACCAATGCACCGCACCGGCCTCCCGGAAAAGCATTTTTTTCGTACAGATTAACACTATACCCTTTACGTGCAAGTAAAGATGCAGTAGTAATACCACCAACACCTGCCCCGATAACAATGGCTTTTTTCTTTGTCACAATCGCTATATTTTCGAAAACGGGCTCTAAAATAATTAATTAATGGGAACAAAGAATCACAAATCCCCTGCTAAAATAATACCATTTTTGCTTCCGTTACCATGAATCAATTGACAGTAAATTAATCAACCGGTTGCTTATTTAAAAAAATAATCTATATATATCTGATTTTCAATTTGTAATATAAATACCCCAGGCAATAATAACTCCGGATAATTAATAAAATGGTGCTTTTTTAACCATTTTTAGAGTATTAAGATTAACTTTACATCCGAAATCGGATTAATATCTTATGCTAAGTTGCTGATTTAAAATAACTTACATAAGTTTCCGGGAACTATCTTCAAAATGAAGAAAGCAGGCATATCTGTTCATATTGCAAACGGTCATAGCTATGCAAATAGCAATACTGATACAGGTAATTTAGACAATCCTCCTCAGAGCGCCGGGCATAATAACCCGGGAGCGCAGTTGTACTTATCATATGTATGTTCTGATCTAAACAGAACGGATTTCAGCGGGTAATTCTCCCCGGTTGATATTACTGAAACAAACAAAGACACATTCCCTTATGAAACTTTATGTTGGTAACCTGAATGAACACATTGAAGAAAAACAACTTAAAGAAGCCTTTCGCGAATATGGAAAAGTGACACATGCGGAAATTATCAGAGATAATTTAACGGGCAGGTCGAAAGGCTTCGGTTATATAGAAATGCCTGATATAAAACAAGCCATCAATGTAATTACAAACCTCAACGGGGGTACATGGGATGGGAAAAAAATAACAATAACCAAAGCTTATAATTAAATATTTGTTAATTCCATAAAAATGAACATCTACATCGGTAACCTAAACTTTCAGGTAAAAGAATCAGAACTTCAGGAAATTTTTGAAGCTTATGGCGCTGTGAAATCGGTAAAAATCATTACCGATAAATACAACGGCCGTAGTAAAGGTTTCGGCTTTGTTGAAATGGAGAATGATGATGAAGCCGAAAAAGCCATTAAAGGTCTAAATGGCACCAGTCTTAAGGAACGAGAAATTGTTGTAAACAAAGCCAAACCAAGGCATCCATAGTTTACATTTCCGCTTTCTTATTATCACAGTTTCAGATGGGGTAACAAATACCTCATCTGTAATTGTTATGTTTATATGGAACTGTTCCTGTCCGAATGCCGTTTTCCTGATTGTTGTTCTCTGCTCCCTTTTCTATTTTCATTACATCCAAAAAAAATACCTGCCGATAGAACTAAACAGGCTGCATAGTGTTGATAGTTTAAATTTCTTGCGGCTATGCGTCAATTGAAGATTACCCGGCAAGTAACGGACCGGTCCAATATATCGATCAGGCTTTACTTCCAGGATATCGATAAATATGAAATGATGCCTGCAGAAG
>Ga0123335_1009432_pt1 | contig 10122 bp, 7 predicted proteins | sample BiotimSIPDNA_2_FD_89707 | JGI IMG/M metagenome (GOLD analysis project Ga0123335, IMG submission 89707) | Anaerobic biogas reactor microbial communites from Washington, USA - Biogas_R2 time_0 SIP DNA | ecosystem: Engineered > Bioreactor > Anaerobic > Unclassified | place: Washington, USA... | reverse complement strand
GGGCTCCTACCGCAGCGCCGACCACGCCTTTGAGGCCGGTCGGGGATTCACGGAGCGTGTCGTACATCATACCGTCTTCGTTGCAACCCCGTGCAAGAATGGTGTCGAATAGATGTTTCAATTTGGGCTCATAGTGTTTAGCCCGGTCCGGACGGTGGGTGGACTCCACGGCATGGAGCAGGCCCAACCCGCCGATGATCTCACAACCGTGATCGCGCAGACGCGTCACCACGAAGTTTGCATCGTCGAAATAGTAGTCCGCCAGGCGATCCGCCCAGTCGAGATAGTTCTCTTCCCCGGTCATCGTGTACAACCGTGCCAGTGCCTGCAGTTGCTCCCCATTGACCTCAACATTGGTCGAGGGAATTTTGCCGGACGGGGTGTCGTAACGGGCCGTTGCCCAGAGGTCGTCTTCGATGGCGCGCATGCGGTCGAACCATTCGTCCGGACCCGTGACCTCGACAATGGCGATCACCCCGTCCTTGACATATTCCGACGCCTGAAACACCATCTCGTCCCATTCCGTATCGGTCGCAGGCGCGCCCTTTTCAAAGTCCCAGGGAACGGGGATGCGATCCACCGTATTGCAAAGCGTTATTTCCCGATAGAGCACCGACCGGGCGGGCCCGTTCAGCACTTCCCGGTCCACCACGTAGGCCGCCCAGATAAAAAAGGGGTAGCAGTCCGCTGCGGTGTCCTGGTAATTCCAGTTGCCATCAGCCTTGTACAAACCGGTTTCAGGATCAATTTTCGACAAGGCGACTTCATGAAGCCAGCGGTGCACCTTATCCAGGGCATGCCCCACGACAACCCCAGACTGTGACGCCCGCTCAAAAACATCCTGCCCATAGGCCATTGTCGCGACCATTAGCGCAAACAACACTATTCTGGATATCCCAATGGTCCTTTTCATGAACTTCGGCTCCCTGTGTTGTGAATACATACGTCTTTGCCTTTCTCCTATCTTACGAAGAACCGCTCCCGAACGCAACCCCCGCTTCAGACATGGCCAGGATATTCGCCGTCGGCACATCCGACTGCAGCACGTGGCAGGGCGCCAGTATATAGCCGCCGCCTTTGCCCAGTATCTCAATGCGCCGCCGTACCTCCGCTTTCACTTCTCCAGGGGAAGCCATGGGCAGCAGGTGCTGGGTGCAAATGCCGCCATGCAGGGAGACGCGGTCGCCATAATCTTCTTTGAGGCCTTCTGGTTCCATGCCCGCGGCGGCCGCCTGAAGGGGGTCCAGAATATCAATCCCGATTTCGATAAGGTCCTCAATGAAAGGACGAATTGCACCGCAGGAATGAAACATGAATTTCACACCATGGCTGTGCGCCATATCCACCAGTTTTTTCAGTCGCGGCTTGATGAAGGTGCGGAACATGTCGGGACTGAACAGCAGCCCGTGCTGGGTGCCGAGATCGTCCGCCGCGCGAAGGATGTCAATGCGTCCCCCGGCCGCAGTCAGCATGCGGTCGAAAAAGCCCACGTAGAAGTCGGTAAAGCGGTCCATGAGCCAATGGGCCATTTCTGGCTGCGTAGCCATATCCATCAGCAGGACTTCAAGTCGGCGCAGAAAAGTCGGGTGTTGAAACACGCTCGCGCCGCTGGCCATGACCGCAAACCCTTTCCAGGGCTCGAGCCGCTCCGCGATATCAGAAAAATCGAACCAGTCCGGCGAGGGCCAGCGATGTTGTTCCAGGTCATCTACTGAGGAGGCTTCGGAAAGGGCATACGCCACGTAGCAGTCTTCCCATCCGGTTGCCGTTTCCACCAGTTTCTGCCGCCAGCCCCAGACGTTCTCCCGGACACCGTCGCCCAGGTCGCGTGATAACGGCACGGGACCGTGGTATACGGGATCCACAACACCGCGCAGGTCTACGATATCGCTTCTCAACCGCAATAGCAGTTCCCTGTGCGAAGAGGTTCCAAGATCGCGGTGCAGCCGTTCATACACCCAGGGATTGGCGTGGAAGTCCATGGGAACGCGATCCGTTTGCTGGAAATCAATCGCGGCCAACGCCCGTTCTTTGGAGTCCATGGCACGCAAACCTTATTGTGATTCCCCGGTCGTGTGCGTCGCTAAAAACGTCTGCAGATCGCCGAGAAATGGCTTTGAGCCGGACGTGGTATTATGATTCTTCCCCTCCAGCACAACCAGTTGGTGGTTGGCCATGACGCCTGTGAGCGCTTCGGCTTCGGGGAGCAGTCCGTCTTCGCTGCCGATAATGGTCAGGACGGGAACCGTGTTGGCCCGCAGTTCCGCTTCAGTCACGTTGAGCTCCTCGCCGCCACGGGAAACGGCGGCCAGAGCCAGGGGGTCGTGAAAAAACGTCATGAAGAAATAGAGCATCGCCCTCTTCCGAAATGTCATTGGACGGTCCGGCAACCCCAGGCGGCTGAGGAGGGGGCCGAATCCCGTCCCGGCCTCGAGGGCCCGCGCCACAGCCTCACTTAATGCCCGGTTTTCCTCCGTGGGTTGGAGCCAGCCGGCGCCGCATACCGCCGCGCTTAACAGGCGTTCGGGGTGCAAGGTTACGAGTTTGAGCGTAATGAAACCGCCCATGGAATAGCCGACCACGTGGGCCTTGTCCAAATGGAGGTGGTCCATAAGACGCACCACGTCTTCCGCCATTTGTACGCCGTACTGGCCGGGATCGTGAGGCTTGTCGCTTCTCCCGTGGCCGCGGTTGTCCGGCGCTATCACACGATAGTCCTTCGCCAGGGCCGCTATCAGGCCCGGTTTGCGCCACTGCAGGTGGGCCGGGACCGCGAAACCATGCACGAGCACCACGGGCACCCCCTGTCCCTCATCTATGTAATGAATCCGTACCCCGGCCGAATCGAAGTACTGCCCTTCCGGACCCGACAGCGAATACCAGGCTGCCGCCAGGAGCACGCCGGAAATGAGAACAAGCCCGAGAACACCGCCGATACCGGCTATGTACCATTTCTTTCTTCGGTTCATCCCGTATACTCCATGTTCGTAAGGCCGCCTTGGGAATGTTGGGCCAGCACCGCCTTACGCCGCCGGGTCAGATTCGCTTAAGCCCGTCCCTGCTTTCATAACTCATTCTTCAGTCAGGGGATCTATAGTAATCCTTGTGGGTAAAACGAGACAATTTCTACAACTTTGGGGCGAGACAAATCCATACCTCCGGATGGGTCATGAGGCGGTGTCGTGATCCGGTGGTATCGCTTCGCTCAACCACCGGCTAATGGCTTCCACTCCTGCCGGGGTGTTTCAGAGCGGAGTGACGCACCCCCTTTGCCGCTCGTTCCCAAATTCTATTTGGGAACGCAATTCTGTGCGAAGTTGTACTTCGCAATCATTAACCATCGCCTGCGGCAAGCCTATTGCACACAGGGTCAGAAAGAAATAGAATTTCAAGAGAGCGTGCGTTCCCAAGTACAACTTGGGAACGAGAGACCAATCCATCCCTCCAGGATGGGTCATTAGGTGATGTCGTGATCCGGTGGTATCGCTTCGCTCAACCACCGACTAATGGCTTCCACCCCTGCCGGAGTGTTTCACATCGGGAGCGTCATTCAATATCCGGTCTATCTCTTCCAATGTAAAGCGCGTGCTGACTACGGAATGTTTTGCCTTGCCTTCGCGGTACTTGATGTAAGTCGTGGCGACGATGGTGCCGTCGGGAAGCAGTTCCACACCAGGATAGCCGCAATCGCTTCCGACGTGGCTGTGGAGCAGTTTAATGCGGTATTGGCCGGGCCTGCCGTTGCGGATATCGTCATAGGTGCCCACCCAGGCGACGAAATGTCCCGAGGTCGGACTGTCCGGCGCGCGGTCACGAAAAGCAATCACGAGCCGGCCGTCGGGCGCGTATACGCCCATGTGCCGGTCGCCGCTGAGGCCCCAGGGCGTGTCCACGGGCGTGGACCAACTCTGCGCCTCATCGTTGCTGAACATCATCAGGCTGCGGCCTTTATGGGTATTCTCGCGCATGAGACAGCAAAGTTCGTTGCCGTCGGGGAAGCGGAACACGAAGGGCTCGCAGGGCATTTTATCCGGGACCGTGGCAACGACCACAGGGTCGGACCAGGTAAGGCCGCCGTCCGGTGAAATCGTCTGCACCACTTCCAATAATTTATTTTCCGGACCGCTGCGCCGGTGGTACATGCCCAGGTACGTGCCGTTCTTGAGGCGCAGCACGGAACTGAAGGTCATGACGCAGTTGAATTTATCACCCAAGGGCTCCATTTCGCGCCAAGAGTCGCCGCCGTCTTCGCTCAGGATACGCGGCATGTACGGCGGCCCGCCCTTTTCACCAGTGCAGGCGGAGAACACCCACAGCCACTCGACACCGTCCGGACCTTCCATGCGGTAGATGCTGGGACAGTTCCGGTGGGTTTTAAAGCCTTCCGGCATCCGGTCGTCGATCCGCGTCCAGGTGAGGCCGCCGTCGATGCTTTTGGCCATAGGCCCCGCAAGCCCGCCGTGTTCAATGCACCACACGGCAAACATCGTTTTGCCGTCGGGCAGCAGCACGGTGGTCGGATGGCCCTGGTAGACCGTTTCCGTGCCCGCCGCAATCACTACCTGCCGCGCTGTATCCCCCGAAAGATCCACCAGGGGCAGCGCTTCCGGTCCGTCCTTGTCCGGCGCAGGCTTCTCCTGATAGACCCGCACATAATCCACGCGAAACGTGTCGGGCAGGGCCGCCTCGGCGATGTCGCCGCCCCAATCCCCGATTTCCTCGGTGAGTTTAATATACACCGGCACGCGGCATACCCCGCCCGCGGCCGTGCGCCACGCTTCCTTGCCGTCTACGTAAAAGACATACTCCTCCGGCGTCCACCAAAGACCGAAGGTGTGCCAGCCCTGGCTGACGCCGGGGATATCGGCAATCTTGCCTTCCGATTTATGATGCTCGCCATAGCCGTTCCAGTGCAAGGCGTGCTGGATTTTATCCTCCCGCCAGGGCTTCTCCATAATGTCGATTTCCGTGCCGTCCTGCCCGGCCTGTTCCAACGAACCAATGCCCTTCGGCGGCATGAGCCAGAAAGCGGGCCAATGGCCCGGCTGGACCGGAAATTCGCATCGGGCTTCCCAATAGCCATAGGCGCTTTCATACTTACTCCGCGTGCGGACCGCTCCGCTCGTGTACCGGTCGCCGTCCTTTTTGGTGCGCAGCACGAGGTTTCCCTCGCCGTCGAGGAAGGCGTCCTCCTTCACCCAGAATCCATCGCGACGCGGGCTGTCCCCGATGACCTCCCATTTACCTTCGTCAATCGCCTCCCCGTCAAATTCGTCCTGCCAGACCAGATCCCAGGAACGGCCTTCGGGCAAGGACGGCAGGAACGGCGTCGGCAACGGGATGCGGGCGAACACGATGGATTCATAGGGATGTTTTTCGCCTGCTTCATAAAGGCAGGCGAGTTGACCGTCGGGCAACACCGCCAACGAAGAATAGGCGCTGGGCCCGGTGTGCAGCACCGTGCTCGCGCTCCAGCTGCGCCCTTCATCGAAGCTGGCGCGCACGGTCATGTTCACGCGCTGGTCCTTGCTGGCCGGATTGCTGAAGGCAATGGCACCCGGGGCGTCTCCGGCGGGCCAATGGTGCCGCGTGATGGACGCCTGGCAGAGGGGTTCGATGAGTTCCGTGTCAAAGGCCTGGTCTTTCCAGGTCATCCCCCCGTCCTCACTGAAAGCGACCTGGCGATATTTCTTATCCCGGTCATAGTTGCGCATGTTCAGCATCAGCCGTCCATCGGCCAGTTCCACCACCTCGCATTCGTTCACCTGGTGATTGGGCGTTCTGCCGCCCAGCCGCCAGGTGTTGCCATGATCGTTGGAATAAATGACATGGGAGTAATAATGATTCGTTTTCGCTTCGATATGGTCGCAGGGAATGACCAGGCGGCCCTTGTGCGGGCCTTGCTGGAGTTGTATCCCGCTGCCGGGACCGGTGGCGTACCAGGTCCAGTTCTCCTGTTTCACTTCGGAGGTGATCTCCGTTGCGGGGCTCCACGTCTGGCCATCATCCTCGGAATGGCTAACAAACACGCGGCGCGTGTCCTTACTGCGCAGGGCGATGATGTCCTTCTCGTGGTCGTCGCCCCGGTTCCAGGTCATCAGCAACCAGATAACGCCCGTATCCCGGTCCACTACCACGCAGGGATTGCCGCTCGTGTTGCCGGGATCGTCCCAGACCACTTGTTGTTCACCCCAGGTATCGCCGTTGTCCCCGGAGCGACGGAGCACAATGGCGATATCACCGCTGTCGCCCCCGGAGGTCTTGCGCCCCTCGCAGAAGGCGAGCACCGTCCCCTGCTTCGTCACTGCCAGCGCGGGAATGCGATACGTATGAAAGCCGTTGTCGCCCTGCGTGTAGAGGGGCGTGCCGATGGGTTCGGCGATGCTCACCGCGCATCCTACTGCAGTGAGTACGGATAGGAAAAGGAACAGATTCGGTGTAAGCGACAGTTTCATAATAAAAATTCCTCCTCGGTGATTATGGCGTCTGCTTACCAGGATACGCTACCGACTCGCAGGGCAACGGGCTTTCTCCTCCAGGTCATTTGTCCATTTCGGCTGGCGGAAACACCAAATAGGTGCTATTCCGAAGTTCGAACACCTTGTTCCTGATATCCGTGTTTTCGTAATGTTCCAGGAACCATTCAAGCCGTTTTAGAATGCCTTGTCTGTTGGGTTGACGCAAAGCCACCACAACAACACCATGGTGATCCCGTACCAATAAAGGGATCGTATGAAAAAAGTCTCTGTCTGTGGTCAGCAATACAGCGCCCTGTTCCTGCGCCAAATGAAAAATCGTATCATCATCGGCGCCTTCTTGATTTGTCCCCCGAATGTCAATACATTCGTGTCCCCGTGCGGTAATTAACAGGGCCGCGGCCTTGGGAAAATTTTCGTCAAAGAAGAACCTCATGGGGAGCTTACTTCATAAGGCAATTCTTCAAACCGTGACAGTTCTCCGGCAAATTCCAGCGCCGCGGACACATCCTCCCGGGTAATATTCGGGTAATCCTCCAAAATGGTCTCAACCGTATCGCCGCCGGCAAGAGCGCCAAGAATGGTGGAAACCAGCACACGCGTACCGCGAATCACGGGCTTTCCATGACAAATCTGCGGGTCGATCCACACTCTTTCATTCATGTTAGCATCCTTCAGTAGGGTTGGCTCGGACAAACACTATAATTGAGTATAGCACAGCACGGTATAACCGTAACCAAGGCGCACCCGCATTTTACAAATCGCCTTTCGTAATCGAATCCCTTTTGTGCATTTCGATTACGAAAACGAATCACGAGCACGAATACGATGGAAACGAAACAAGAAGACAGAGCGAAACAGGAACTGACTGCTCAATAGCCTATAACCGTTATGTGTAAGCCGTGTGGCAGCCCCTGCTATTGGGTAGTCTGTCGCTGCGTCGCGCAATTACACCATACCGTTCCGCACAATGGAACACTTGCCAGATATACTCATTGCATCATCGCGGCCGGAATGGTCCGGCGCGGAAACAGGAGACTACGCCATGAGCATTTGCAGCGAATTTCGTGAACTGGTCGAAACCATCGTTGAGGATTTGGAGGAACTCCTGGAGGGCACCTGCCTTAGCGGACCCTTCGACATCTCTGAAGGGGAAGCGCGGACGCCGGTTCCGGGCGACATCATCGGCGTGGACCGCGGCATGTACCAGCATTACGGCATCTATGCCGGAGACAACCGTGTCATCCACTACACCGCCGACACCTCCGATCTGGACCCGGAAAATGCCGAAATCCAGGAGACCTCCCTTGAGCGTTTCCTGCGCGATGACGCCGAGTATTTCATCCTGGAACCGGGTGAATCGTCCGGTGGCCTGCTGGACATGTTTTTGTCGTCGGCCCTGTCGAACGCGAAAGAAGCGGGGAAGCGCGCGAGGCGGGACGAGCATGACACTCCACCGGCCTTTGCGCCGGAAGAGACCCTGAAACGCGCCAGTTCCCGCATTGGTGAACGCGAATACAACCTGCTCACCAACAACTGCGAACACTTTGTGGTATGGTGCAAGACGGGCATCAGTGAAAGCCGCCAGGTGCGCCACTGGGCAACCCTCTGCCAAAGGGTTTTCTTAAACGCGGGACTGGTCCCGGACTACGATGAAGCGTGATGCGAAAGGCCACAGGATTTGCGGACAGGATGCTGGAGGAGGCGATCCTTGAAATCCTTAATCAGCGCAATGCCCCGCTCCGCCCAGGCTGGCCAAACTCCTCGAAAAGAATGAAGGCTGGCTGGGCTGCATGCACGCCTTCGCGGGATTCGCGGAAACCTGCAAGATTGACGAGATTGTGAACGCGCGGCTTGATAAACTCACGCGCGCTGTACACGAGGCATATTACAGAAACCATGCCCATAAAAACGACGCCGTCAGCAACCCTGCCTGCCGCCCTTGGTAAGACCTCCATCTGCTGCGGCGCAACTCGAACCAGCTACAGGCCGACCACATCCCCGTAAAACTGCGGACCATCGGGTGCGTCATCGCCCCAAAGAACGCGCCAGACTCCCCCGTGACCGTGTTCACCCCCGAAGAAACAGAAACCCTCGCAGAAATGGAACATCAACGCTACTGCGCGGAGCGATTCCACACCGGCTACACCCCGGCCCTCGGGACGATATAAGACGCACCCGGCCCAACATCTTCCCCTGGGACGACCTCCCCAAAAACAGCAGCGAATCCTACCGGAACACTGTCCGACATATCCCTGCGCCCCGAGACGCCGTGGATGAGAAGATTGTGCGTCTTTAATGGGCATCTCATGTTTCGTAAAATAATTTCTATTGCGCAGGATGGCTTGTTTTCAAAGCACACTGATCGGTTTCTGTGGGTGGACTACCGATGCAAATCCTCGTGAATTTTCCTCATGCCCGAATCGTATTCCTGTTCCTGGGCATGGTTAAGTTCACAGGTTTTTGCCATTTCTTTTTGTTGCCGCCGCATATTACGGAGAAGGCCGTACGCCCGTGCAATATTTCCGATATATTTTTCTGCATCTTCCTCTCCACACTGAATAAGTTCTCGGATTCTCTGAGGTGAAAAGTCAAAGGTCGATTTGAGCATGCGACCACCGGTGATGTCGAACGATGGCCGGATTTCTATGGGTGTTATATCTGGCCACTCATTACGGTTGAACAAACTACCCTGCCGCAACATGACCAGAACAACATGAGTACAACCCGCATCGGCTAAAGGTTTCATAGGCACGTTACCCTGCTCCTCAACCCGATTACCCATGCCGCCATCTCGGTAGATTTCATCGTCAACCTTGACGGCGTTTAACGCAATAGGAATTGCCGCGCTGGCAAGAATAATTTTGATAGCGGTTTCTTGGTCATAATCGTTAATCCTGAGAAATACCGATTCACCCGCGCTGACGCCATACCGGACTAAATCTCTCACTGTGCCGAGAAACCGGCCCCCGCGAGACGGATAAACCGATGCGTAAAACTCTTTGCCCTCTGGGCCAAGAAGTGTATCAAAATCCAAGGCTACCTCTATGATTTTCTCCAAGGGCGAACTGTCCAAAATTGCCATAAACCGGGCGTCTTCTTCTGTAAAAACTATTCGCCCAATCCTGGAAGCGGCAACCATGGCAACGAAGGATACCGGGTTAAGGAAGAGTGCTTTTCTCAAAACCTGATGAAGTGCTCCCAAAGCAATATATCGGATATTGGATTTATTCAGTTTAAGGACTGACTCGCTATCAAGACCTGTCCAAACAGCCTCAAGTATATCTGCAGCCGTTTGAAGATTTGGTGATGCGGCCACTACAGCACCATTAAGAGCACCTATGCTGGCTCCAGATACCGCGTCCAATTTAAAACCGAGCCGAGCCAGCGTTTTAATAACACCAACTTCGTAAGCGCCTTTCGCGCCCCCCCCTGAAAGCACTAAACCTGATTTTATCACTGCCATAATCAATTCTCCAACGCGCTTGCCGCCTCGCGGCGCAGTTCGCGCACCAGTCCAGATGGCTTATAGTAAGGCAAAAGTTGCCCATTACTTATTTTTTCACAAACCCACATCGCGGGTTTTCCCAACTCCGCCGATTCCCCAATAGCATTATGCAACAATGCTTTTCGCCTGTGGCACAGC
>Ga0123335_1009430_pt1 | contig 10124 bp, 7 predicted proteins | sample BiotimSIPDNA_2_FD_89707 | JGI IMG/M metagenome (GOLD analysis project Ga0123335, IMG submission 89707) | Anaerobic biogas reactor microbial communites from Washington, USA - Biogas_R2 time_0 SIP DNA | ecosystem: Engineered > Bioreactor > Anaerobic > Unclassified | place: Washington, USA... | reverse complement strand
GGGGTAGACGAGGGGCTTGTCGGCGATCCTGCAGGCGGCATGGGCGGACCGGGACCAGTATTTCATGGTCAGAACCGTCTCGTCGTGGTTGAGAACGGCGAAATAGCCGATCCCGCTGTTCGTAAGGGCAATGCTCTTTTCAACGGCGCAGGGGATGATGGTTTCGATCGGCTGGTCGGACATGGAGTTCAAGGTCAGCAGCGATTCCATCCGCTCCGCATCCTGGATCAGCATTTCCGTGGATTTCCCCTGCTCCGTCCTGTCGTCCACGGTCTCTATGACGGCTGTCACCCGCCCGTCCGAAGAGGCCGCAAGAGGCGTTGAAACGACATGCAGAATCCTGATCCCCTCGGGGGACCAGACTTCCATCTTCGCCTCATGGGACTGTCCGTCTTCCAGGGTTTTGAGGACGGGGCAATTCGGGCAGGTTTCCTCCCGTGGATGGAAACGAAAGGATTTATAGCAAAGCGGTTGATCCTCGATCTTCAGTGCGGGGAACCATTCCCGAAACCGGTTGTTGATGGCCAGCACCTTGAGATCCGGGCTGAGCATCGCCACTCCAAGTGTACGCTCTTCCTTCAAGTCTGAAGATATCACGCTAATGATTCTCCTTGAAAAACTTCTTCTTGAATCGTTCTGTCAATGGTACGGACAACTCCATGCAAGTGAAAAGCCTCACTCTTCACAATTTTCATCTTAACTTTCTTTTTTCAGCTTTTTTTCTCCTGCACCCCGGGCGGTAGGGTTCAGATGTTTATCTTATAAGGAGGCGGCCATTGACCATCTTCCGCATCTGTGCTACAAGAGACGGTATAAATATTGGATAATTCCAGTCATTCTCTCTGCTCCCAATCCAACACCGACATTTAATACGGGAAAAGGGGGCCAAGAACAGGGATTTTCCGCTCTTTCACGAGACACAGTCCATCAGCAACGTTGCACCGCTGTTCTTTTTCTGCCGGGGCGCATAAAATCGCGTCCCAACAGATCAACACTCTCATTTTCAGGTGAACAGACGCATGTTGTACGGCAGATACTCATTCCATAATACCTTTCTGGATGATGCGGTTCTCCCCCATTATAAAGGGTCCACCTTCCGGGGAGTTTTCGGCCATGCCCTGAAGTCCGTGGCCTGTGCATTGAAGCGCCAGGATTGTTCCTCCTGCCTCCTGCGGGAAAAATGTGTTTATGCCTTCGTTTTTGAGATCCGCCCCAGTGAGGAATCGCGCACAGACCATCAACAGGGAATGCTGCCGGCAGAGCGCCGCCGGATCGCAGCGCCACCCCATCCTTACGTCCTCGAACCCCCTCTAGACCCCCGCAGGTCATACCTCCAGGGTGAGTCCTTTGATTTCGGCCTGATCCTCTTTGGTCAGGCCAACGATTACCTTCCCTATTTCGTTTACGCCCTCGAACAGATGGGTCAGTTGGGAATCGGCCGGCAGAGGGATCATTCGCGAGCCCGCTTTTTCCTTCAATCCGTCACGGCAGCCAATACGACCCTTTACGACAGCCGGGAACGATCCCTTCAAAGCGGACGGTTTGCCGAAGACCTTATGAATCCGGATTTCCCAGACACAAGGAATCATAATCCCTGCGACTCCCTTGAAGTGACCCTTCTGACCCCCCTTCGCCTTAAATACGAAAACCGACTGGAAGCCGACCTTCCCTTCCATGTCCTTATCCGCTCCGCCCTGCGCCGTATTTCCTCCCTGTGTCGATACTACGGACGGGGGGAACCGGCCCTGGACTACCGGGGCCTCGTTGAGCGCGCCCGGGGGATTAAGGTTGAGAGATCCGGCCTTCACTGGTTTGACTGGAAGCGTTACTCCAATCGCCAGGATCAGTCCATGCTCATGGGCGGCCTGACCGGCAGCATTCGCTATTGCGGTCCCCTGACCGAATTTCTCCCTCTGTTGCGCTTCTGCGAAAAGACCCACCTGGGCAAGCAGACCACTTTCGGCCTGGGGAAAATATCCCTTAACGCGACCAAGCCATGAAACATATCCTCCTTGCCGTTACGGGCCTGACACCTCAGATTCTCACCGAAACCCTCTACGCTCTGCACCAGCAGGATCAGGCGGTCCAGGCCATTCACGTCATCACAACACGGGAGGGCAAGGAGCAGATCAATGCCTGTCTGCTTTCCCCCACAGACGGCCAGTATTACCGTTACCTGAGGGAATACGGCATTTTTCCCTCATCCATTCATTTCGGCACGGAGAACGTCCATGTCGTCAAAAGCAGAAACGGCATCGAAATCGATGATATCGCCGATGAAGAGGACAATGAACGGCTCCTGGAACTGTGCCTTTCGCTGACCTTCCAGTTTACGCGTGATCCCGGCACGGCGGTCTTCTTTTCCATCGCCGGTGGACGCAAGACCATGAGCGCCTGCCTGATGACGGCCGCACATCTGTACGGTCGGCCGCAGGACAGGGTCTATCATGTCCTCGTTTCCCCCGAATTCGAGAGCAACCGGGATTTCTTCTATCCGCCCCGTAAGTCCATGGCGATCGAACTGGCCGACCGCAAGGGTGAACGCTACGTCAAGGAAACCCGATATGCCCGGATTTCCCTGATATCAGTCCCTTTTGTTTCCGTGCGGGAACGGATTGTGGACGATCTGCTCAAGGAGCCGCAGGACCCGCCCACCCTGATGCTCTCCGTCATCCGGGAAGAGCAGCCTTCACTGACGGTCGATCTTCCCGCCCGAAAATTGATTTTCAAGGGGCGGGAACTGGACATGCCCCCGACCCGGTTGGCCCTCTACGCTTTTTTTGCCGGCATCAAAAAAGATTGCCGACTGACGGATCGGGATTGCCGGCACTGCACGGCTTGTTACCTGGACACTCATGCCATTGAAAGACGGAACGATCAAATCGCGGATCTGTACAAGCGAATCGCCTTCTCCCGTGACTTTCAGGCCATGCGGAAAGCAAGCGACGGCGGCATTCTGAATCTCGATGAATTCAACTTCAAGTCCTATCGAAGTCACATCCGCAGGGATCTGGAAAAGGGGTTCGGCCTCGCGGCCACATCGCTTCTGGAAATTGCCGCAACGGGAAAACGGCCGGACACCCGTTACGGAATCCCCCTGGAACGGGAGAGGATTCGCGTAATCCATTGATCAAGATGAAGAACTGCGGCAACGTTGCCGTTTTTGAATGGAATCTCTTTTTTTGTAAAGAATACACGTTCACGATGCAAAGGAGGAAAAGCCTATGGACGACACCGTCCTGAAAATCGCCCTATCGGGTTTGCTGCATGATATCGGTAAATTCATGCAGCGGGCGGAACTGGAAAAAATATATCCAGAAATTGTAGAGAATTACGGAGAATTTTGTCCACTAGATAATAACAAGCATTATGGTTATCTACATGCGGCACACACTGCCTATTTTATTGATAAATTTATTCCCATAAATCTCTTTGATAAGGAAGGACTAACAGAGCTCTACAATGGAGCTCGCCATCACAAGAATCCACCCGGAGACATCTACAAAGAGGCGGATTGTTTATCGGCTGGTATGGATAGGCACCCCTCTGAGTCAGACGAAGGTAGTTATAAGGATGTCCGCTTGCATTCGATTTTCGAAAAGATCGAATTGCATTACACCGTGCATGACAAGGAAAATAGAAATACAAGTCGCTGGCGTTATCGACTTGCACCATTATCAGTCAGTGATTTGCGACTGTGCTATCCGCATGTGATCACGGGCGAGCAGGATAAGCATGATGACAAAGAAGCAACATATAAGAGCCTTTGGAAGAAGTTTGAGAGTGAAGTCGAGGAAATACGTCATATTGCTGATCAGAGAACATATTTCAGAGAAATTATGGGGCTTCTTGAAAAGTATTCAGCGTGCATTCCAAGTGCTACAAATGCCCTGCCTGATATTTCCCTCTATGATCACGCAAAAACGACAGCCGCGATAGCCTCTGTTCTTTATTTGTATGGAAAGGAATCTGATAGTGAGAACGAGGATTTTATTCTTTATGCTGGCGATATCTCAGGAATTCAAGATTATATCTTCCAGATAAGTAATGCCCAGGGAATAGGTGGCATCTCTAAGAGGCTGCGCGGACGATCGTTTTATGTCATGATATTGGGAGAAGTCATTGCCCGCCATATCATCCGAAAGGCAGAACTAACGGAGGCAAATATCAATTTCTGCGGAGGCGGTAATTTTGAGTTGCTCTTACCCAATACGAAGCGGGTTAATCAGCTTTTGACGGATATAGAAAAATCCATAAATGACTGGCTTCTTGAAGAATATCAAGGAAGACTGAATTACATCAATGCCATTGAAAAGATGACGTCGGATACTCTCCGAAATAACTATGGAAACATCAGGGAAAATCTTGCCGATAAACTCGCAATAAACAAACTCCACAAAAACGGCACATATCTGAACGAGAAATCTTTCTGGATAAACAAAGCAAAACGAGACGACAAGATTACAGTTTGTCCTTCCTGCAATCTAAAACTCATTGCAGCAAGTGAGGACATTTGCTTCGCATGTGCTCAGGATAAAGACATCGGTTCATTTCTTCCCAAAGCCGGTTATATCCTGTTCTCAGATGAGGAGAAGCAACCTTACAAGAGCGATATTTCCCTATCATTCGGACATTTTGGATGTGTCACCTTACTGGGAAAAGGCTCGAAGAGAGAAGAAATATACACCCGAAGAGCCGCCACTTATAAGTTGGATCGTGAATTAACGGCGGTAAAAACCCAATACCATCTAGCACAAACAGTACCCTACGCCTTGGAAAATATCGAACTCGATACAGAGGAAGATGAAGAAGGAAACAAAGAAGTTATCAGAAATCAAACTTTGTCGTTTTCATCTCTGGCGGATATGGCGCAAGGTGACAAACGAATCGGCATACTCAAGATGGATGTCGATCACCTGGGAATGATCTTCTCCGTCGGAATGGAACCGTCCAGAGAAGAAAGTCCTCGAAATTCATCCTCCACGTCAATCTCCCGTATAGCAGTTATCAGTCGACAGTTGGCGGCATTTTTCACGGATATGATTGATCAAAGCTGTAAAAATGTTTTTCATGACTGGCAGCAGGACGACGAAAACAACTGGCCGAACAAGTTAAAGATTTCGAATATTTTTTATCTGATTTTTTCGGGTGGAGACGATCTTGTTATTGTTGGTCCTTGGGATCGGATTATTGATCTTGCGAAAGAAATACGAGAAAATTTCAAAGCTTACACTTGCTACAATCCCAATATTACACTTTCAGCCGGCATCTACATCTGTAAACCAAAATTTCCAATCACTGTGGCAGTAGAAAAAGCTGAAGAGGCGTTGGAGCAGGCAAAATCCAAGGGAAGAAACCGGATCACCGTCATGGGAGAGACTGCCGTCTGGTCAAAAGAAAGTAAGGATAGCTTTGTACATCGACGAGAGTTAAGCGGGCAATACCCAGGATCAAGCTTTGAAAATAATGAGATCCTGAACGAGCACATTTATGTACATGATGCCGACGACGGAATTAAAGATGAAGATGTGAAGGCGTTGACCTTTGAAGAATTATATTTGTTTTCTAAGGAAATTGAAAAATTTTACAAAGAAGATTTGATTTCTCGTGGATTTATTCACCGTCTCCTTGATGCAAAAAAGGTATTTTTTCGCAAGGAGTACAACCCGAATGACCAAAAGATAGTGGAAAAGCCCAACCTCATGTGCCTGCCACATCTACTCTACAACATTACTAGAAATGTCAAAAAGGATGCACAGAATGCCTTGAAAAGCCGAATGGTCACAACGGGACAGACACCACAGTATGTGAGACAGGCGTATTTCCCATGTAAACGAGTATTAATGAGGACAAAACAATCAGGGGGATAAACATAATGGATAAAATAATACAGGCTATCAGAAATAAAAAAAGTTTTAAAGAAGTTGCAATCATGGAATTTGCCCCTTCCGGAAAGTGGGCCGATTCCATTGCCGCAAGTCTTGGCGACAAGATGAAAACCACACAACTTCGAAAGGTCTTCACTGCGATCAAGCTTATTGAACAGAATGTCAGAGGTAAAAAGAAAGACGAACCGCTAGATGCTCCATCACTTTATATGATGATGCCACACTTGGCCTACGCGAAAGCAAGAAAATTAATTAATGATGATTTTTACAATCTCATGAAAGAAATTCTTGGAGACGGTAAAAGTGGGAAAATACAAACTGTTGAAGATTTTTTACGCTTTGCAGAATTCATGACCGCTATCGTGGCTTATCACAAGCAATACGGAAAATAATTGAGGAGGCACATTATGACAGAGCATAAATACAATGAGCTCAGATTTATCGGCAAGATACTTGTCAACTTTGACATAAAATTGGAAACAGCTCTCCACATTGGCGGCACGGAAGAAGGTTTTGATATAGGTGGCATCGACAATACCGTTATCAAAGATAAGACGACTGGTGTGCCTTATATTCCCGGCTCGTCTTTAAAAGGGAAAATGCGCAGTATTTTGGAATGGGTGCATAATAAAATTAAAATCGAAAAAAATAAGAATACAGGGAAATATGAGGGATTGCTCTGCAGTGACCCCAAGGAACCAATCGGCATTGTCTTTGGCGTATCCGCCGAAGGGCATAGGGATGTACAGCCTGGACCAACTCGTCTCACTGTCCGTGATGCCTATCCTATCGTGGGACAAATTGAAAAGTGGACAAGCGTGATGGGTGAAAACATTTACACAGAAGCAAAAACGGAAAATGCCATTGACCGCCTGACTTCAGCTGCAAATCCGCGCACGCAGGAAAGAGTACCGGCAGGGTCCGTTTTTAAAGGCCAATTCATCTTTGACGTCTTTACTCCTGCGGATATTTCTCATCTCAAGCTTCTCTTTGAAGGAATGCGCCTCCTAGAGGATTCCTATCTTGGCGGCGGCGGTACCAGGGGCTCGGGACAAGTATCTTTTAAAAACATCGAAATTGAAGCACGGGATAAATCTTTTTACATCGGATCACCGGAGGAACCTTTACTAAAGATCAAACAAAACAGTGCTGTCTCATTAAATGATATCCTTAATAAATTCGATGAGATTTTCCCTAAGCTGGACGGATAAAATATGAAAGAATATCTCATAAGGTTAACGCCGCGTTCAAGTTTTCAGATTGCCTTGCATTCGGATACCCTTTTCGGGGCTATTTGCTGGGGCATACGAACATTGTTTGGCGTGGCGCGATTACTGGACATTCTGGCAGAATTTGAAACATCGCCTCCTTTCATTCATTCATCGGCATTTCCCTGGAAAAAGGTGGGCAAAGATTTTCACTATTTTTTGCCACGACCACATCTGCAACCGTTAACGATTGATGACTTGAAGGCCATTGCTATGGAAAGGGCACAGAAGCAGAGAAGCCCTCGTTTGAAAAAGAGGCCATACCATTCTGACAAGTTATCTTTGCTCACAACCTCAGGCGATTATAAATTGTTTAAGAAGATTTCATGGATTCCATTAACCGAATTTCGTCTTCTCATGAAGGATATGGCTGAAGCTAATCATTTTAGACGCTATCTCGACAATAAGTTTGCAGAACCCAATTTCAATCAGAGTGGGGCTGTTCAAAAAAACAGCATCGATCGGTTGGCAAATTCCACAACGGGTTCCGGAAACACCTTTTATCAGAAGGAAATTGCCTTCCGTCAAGATCACGGTCTCTATTTTCTGATCAGGACCGACGCCATTGAAGATTACCTGACACCTGTCCTTCGTTTTCTTCAAGATTCAGGCATTGGTCCCGATGCTCGGACAGGAAAAAACTGGTTTTCGGTGGAAATTGAAGGATCAGGTTTATTTCCGGAACAAGACGGAAACGCTTTTATCAGCCTTTCCCGCTATATAGCGAATGAACCTTTAATCGCAACGAAAAGTCTTTACAAACTCGCGTTCATTCGTTCCAAAGTAGAATCACGGGAGGAATTTGCTGGCCAAGATGTCTGGAAGGACCAAGTTACCTGTTTTACCCCCGGCTCCGTCATCGTTCCGCAAGACAAAAAGGATTATTACGGACAACTTGCACCAGTAAAGGAAATCGCGGATGCAACGATCCGACAGTACGGATATGCCTACCCTGTGTGGATAGACATGGAGGAAACCGATGCCATATAAGTTGAGAATCTTGTCGCCACTGCATATCGGATGCGGGGAAGAATATAATGCCGTTTCATATTTGATGGATAGAAGAAGAAAACCCTACATTATAAACAAGATAAATGATGATATTCTTTTTGATTGTTTGGATGCAAATCAGAAGAGTAATTTTGTAAGGTGGATTGAAAGCTGTAGTGATTTCAATTTGTTTTATTTCTTCAAGAACGAACTTAACGACAAATATTTCTCCCTGCAAAATAAAATACAGAGAAATTCATTATATGCAATTCCATATTATGGAGTTGACGAGAAAATCGGAAGAAATATTAACTCCTTTATCAAACAAATGAACCATCCTTATGTTCCAGGATCAGAGATTAAAGGGGCAATCAGAACGGCGATACTTTATTACATATTGAGAGAGAATAAAGATAATAAGATTTTCTCTTTCTTAAAGGACTTCGGAATGCATCATAAACGCGAAATTGAACTTGTAAAAAACAAAAGTAATTTGAGAGAGGTCAATCCTTCAAACAGCAAGCAGACTTTGGCCAGCATTAAGAAGTCTTTGGAGAAATCCATAAGCGAAATTTCACAACAATTCCAGATTGAAATATTAAATCCTTGCGGCAATGGAGATGCGAAATATGACGTTATGAAATATCTCACCGTCGGGGATAGTGAATTGATGGAGGCTAATGAGGTCCTGGCTGTTAGTTATCTCGAACCGTTTAAGACGTCTAACCCGGGGTCTAAAAAATTCAGAATATATAATGAATTTATGAGGCCAGAAAACACGGTCTCATTGACTGCATTGAGCATTGAATCAAATAATTCTCGCACACAGAAAATGGAAAAAATGGGTTTCACTGATTGTCAAAAGCAAATCGTCGCCGGGATGGATTTTATTCAGGAAGCCTGTTTCCGCTTTTCAAGTGAGCTCCTTCAGGAAGAAATCGATTATTTTAAAAGACAGAGCAAACCCAGTTTAGTCCAGCATCTTGAGGGACTCGCTTCACAAAACAGCAAGGCATCTCCCATCTTCCGCATCGGCAAGGATGAAGGATTCAATAGTCTAACAGCTGGAATGGCCATTAAAAAAATGGCGCCTGATCTTTATAGTAAAGTCCTGATCCATGCCACGAAAGGTAAGAGTTACGAATCAGAATTTCCAAAGTCCCGCAAAATTATTCAATGGAATGGCAAAGAACTTACCGCCGGGTGGGTTCAACTTGTTCATGATGACGGACCAACCCTTCATCAATCAAACAGTGACACCATCAATACAAAGAAACCACAGAAAGGTACTTACAATCTCGACTTATCCGGTCTGAAAAATAAATTCGAAGGGAAAGGGAGAAAATGAAAACCTTTGTATGCACCTGCGGGACATCGGTTTTAACTAAAAGGAACATAAACATTGACGACATCCGATCAGTCCCCCTTTCCAGTTGGGGAAAACTGCAGGACGAAATCGATTCCATCCGCAACAGTGCGATGGAGACGCTATCAACGCTGGACATCAGGCGAAACGTAAACGATACCTCAGCAGAAATTAAAAGCCTGATAAAAATGGGTTTTGAAAAGGATGATAAAATTATTTTATTAAGCACAGACACAATAGACGGAAAATTGAGCGCCGAAATCGTCAAATGGTATTTGTCGCAGAATAAATGCGATGAGCGTTCCATAACTATTGAGGTAGTACCTGGCCTCCAGGCCAGAGACGGCCAACTTTTTCTTAAATTCGGCCTGAAGAATCTGTTAAATCTTCTGACAAAATTTGAACATGACAATGTGATCTTCAATCCAACAGGAGGTTTTAAGAGCGTTGTACCCTATATTTCCTTGATGGGCATGGTTTTTAATAAGCCGGTCCAATACATACATGAAGATTCAAATGATGTCATTTCTCTCGTCAATATCCCTTTGCTTATCAACGAAGAAATCATTTTCCCAATCGAGGACAAGCTGCGGCAAATAGACAAATACTCTT
>Ga0123335_1009427_pt1 | contig 10127 bp, 10 predicted proteins | sample BiotimSIPDNA_2_FD_89707 | JGI IMG/M metagenome (GOLD analysis project Ga0123335, IMG submission 89707) | Anaerobic biogas reactor microbial communites from Washington, USA - Biogas_R2 time_0 SIP DNA | ecosystem: Engineered > Bioreactor > Anaerobic > Unclassified | place: Washington, USA... | reverse complement strand
TTTTTCTTTTTGCCGCTGTCGCTATTGTCGATGTACACAGGATAATATGTCCATAGTGTTCACATCGAAAATCGTGTATCTTCATTGGCAGGCATACCGTTAAATAACCATCGAAGTCGCTTTAGACAATCAATATTCAATTGCATTATCCAGAAGTTTCCAGAAGTTTATATGAGAACTATGTTGACAAACCCGGCACTCTTGCGTATTATATAGACGGAGCAAGAAATTGCTTTCAAATGCTGTTGGTACTCGATATCCAACTAAAACAAGGTCGAGTTCAAATGGCTGTTGGTCCCCGATATCCAACGCAAACAAGGTCGGGTGCAAATGATGAAGCCTCATCTTCCGATGAGGCTTTTGTACTATGGAGGATCTGATGATGAGTGCAACCGTCGGAACTTTTTATTTCGTTAGTGATGACTATTTTTTGGATTTTCCTGACAAATATCTGATGAAAAACAAAGAAAATATAAACGGTCAGTTACATGGACGTCCTTGCTTTTATGCCTTTAAAGACGAATCTACAGAGCTTTTCTGGATGATCCCATTCTCATCACAGACCTCCAAATATCATATTCATGCCAATAAGAAAATAGCCAAATACGGAAAATGTGATACTATATTGTTCGGTGAAGTGTTAGGGCACGAAAAAGCATTCTTGATTCAGAACATGTGCCCGATGACGGAAAAGTATCTCATCAATCAATATGTTGATGCTAATTCAAATGTTGTTGTACGTGTGAATGGAGCATTTGAAACAGTGCTTGTTAAGACAGCAAAGCAGGTGCTTTCACGTGTTCGCAGAGGAGTGAATCTAATCTTTCCTGATGTACTCAAGATTGAGAAAGAATTACTTCTTCGCTGAAAGATCATAAGTAGATATTTTATGTATAAGATGGTTGGGTAAGGTACGAGGCAAAAGTGAAATTGATATGAGTACCGAAATAGTTGTGATCTTTTACGTCCGTACTGGTAGAGAACATCCTGTGATCTTCTTACCAGTACAAACGAAAAGAGCCGTACTGCATTACCAACACGGCTCTTTCAGTCCCGAGCTTTATCAGACAGCAACCCCAAGGAACTGTTCATATGTGATTTTGAACTTCACCATGATCTTGTATCCGGCACCGACCTCGACGCGATCGATCAGCCGCGCGAGGATCATGTGCCGGGTCTCTCTTTGTTTGCTTCATCGAACTGGTCAGCCCACTTGATCACGTCGCTCACCTGTGTAACGGCCGCGCGGTTCGTTGCTTCCTCTCTTTCCATATTGTCTTTGGCTTCCTTCATCCGCTGCTGCGCCGCGTCGCGCTTCTCCCGATACTTGGGCATCATGGAGTTGATGATGGAAACGTCGATGCTGTTCTCCCCCGTCAGCGCCTTGATCGTTTGCTCTTCCAGCGCAGTAATCTCCTTTTGAGCTTGCTGAAAATCTGCCTCCGCTTGCTTGAACGCCACCTGGTAAATGCTGATGTTGCGCTGCAAGGACGCATTCAGCGGTTCTTCACTCGGCGTTGCTTTGATATGTTTGAAAAACTCCTGGACCACCTTGATGACTGTGTCGATCACCACATCAGCGTTATATACGTTCATGCCATCGCAGGTTGTCGGCGCGTTGGTTTTTTGGTAACAGCGGTACATAATCCTGCGATACTCTCTGTTGCTTCCATCCGCCAGTTTTCGCCGGGTCACATTCGGATAGAAGGCGAGCCTGTTGCCGCAATGCGCGCAGTAGATGAAACCTGACAGAAGATTATCGGATTTGGTCTGCTGAGGAAAGCGCATCTCACTGCCTAATGAAGGCGCTCGCCCCTTCACTGTGTCAAGGCAGCGCTCATACATTTCATCATCGATGATCCGGTACTTTTCGAACGGCTCCGACCTTGCGTTGTTTGATCGCATGATGCCGATGTAGATCGGATTATCGATCAGTCCCCGGATGGAAGTCCCGCGCCAGAGCGAAGTTCCGCGCTTTGTCTTGATTCCGCGTTCGTTGAGCAGGTTGGCCACCCGTACCGTTCCATAACCTTCATCGGTCAGCAGGCGGAATATCTCGCGCACAACTGCCGCTTCCTCCTCGTCGATCACCAGATCGCGCACCGGCTGGTTCTTTTTATTTGTGCGTCCGAGATACTCCAGTCTGTAGCCGTAGGGAACAAGGCCGCCGCTATACTGCCCATCCTGAGTCATCTGCGCAAGCTTGGTCTTGACGTGGATGGAAGTCTTTTCGCTTTCGCCGGATGCCTGCCAGAAGCGGATATAGTTAAGCAGCTTATCAACATGGTTGTCAAACCGCTGCTCGCCTTCCTTTACGCTCCAGACCTCGATTCCCTGCTGGACGAACCATTGCACGACGAAAGGTGTTTCATCTTCGCGTCTTCCAAGCCGGTCAAACATGAAAACAAGCAGAACGTCAAATTCTCGAAGCGTTGCACGCCATTTAATTTCAACGATGGCGTCGCGTGCATTGGTGCTGATCTTGTAGCCCGAAACCCCTTTTTCAGAAATCTCATCATTTCTCTCATATTCTTTCTCGCATCAACATTCCCAGTACATCACGAACCGCTTGCTCATCAGGCTGCTCGGCGAAGATAACCGTGACCTCCGGGATTATCGAAGCACTGGATTTGCCAGATAAATCAAGGCTTTCCGGCGCTTCCGCAGTGGTATTAATCACTCTGTTTCCGCTGGATAGCAAGTTAAATCGACCAGCACGACCGCAGATATTTTCCGTTCCGGTAAGGTCAAAAACAGTGTCTTGCGATTCCTTGATCGCCCTCGCGCCGGAGACATAATCCGCAAGAGCGATCGTACCGGTGATGACCGCAGCCGCGACCGCGAACCAGACGGAGGGAGACTTGCCCAATACAGACAGGAACCCGCTGAACCCGCCTCCCGCCTTGCCGACGGTTGCAGCGAATTTGCCGATACCGCCTGTCACAACACCAAGCCCCTTGGTGAGCTTGCCCAGGACCAGGATGACCGGGCCGACCGATGCGGCGAACGCGGCGAATTTGATGAGCTGCTCACGCTGGTTTTCGTCAAGGGGCTTGCCGTCGGCTACCTTCTGGATGCCCAGTTCGGTCAATGACCGGGTTGCAGCCCGCGTCAAACAGCTTGGGCTGGTCAGCGTTCTTGGCGTTGATGTAGTAGGCGTTCGCATAGGCGGGATCGTTGGGGTGCTTTTACCCTTCCTTCAATGTGCAGGAACCAGCCTGTCTTTCTCATGTCGCGACATGTGTTGATGGCGATTTTCATCAGCCACGTCTTTTCAGCGCTTTCACCACGAAAGGCGCTGAGGTTTCGGTAAGCTTTGAAAAATGTTTCCTGCACCGCGTCTTCTGCCTGCTCCTGATCTCGCAAGTACATGTAGCAGGTACGCAACAGCGAGGTTTGATATAGATTTACCAATCGCTCAAAATGCCGATTTTGATCCTGGTCGCTGTCCGGGCCCTGGACAACTCTCATCTGTCGCTCACCTCCCTACACCCTAATAAACGACTCAAATGAAAGAAATGTCGTACACACACAGACTTCATTCTATATCCCGTTTGAATATTCACTGTTTTTCATTATGCCGCATGTATTTAACGCAGTCAATCCAACAAAAACGCACCCACGATCAGATTGACCGTGAGCACGCTAGCCTTACTCTATTTGATTGCTGTACAAGATATGATTTCGCTGTTTTGGTTTACCAGTACTTCATAAGTACTATTGATATTGACATACTATAACCCGGATGAAAGAAGTAGTTTTTACCAAACTAAAAATCGCAGATTTCATTATATTACAAAAGACCAAAGGGCTGCCTTTTCCTGTTGGAAGCCCTTGGTCATGTTGCGAGGTCAACCCAAAATTCTGGCTGATTCAGCCCCAGTGGTTTCCTGTGCCTTACTTCGCCGCTTCCTGCAGCGCCTTGATGAAGGCATTCGCGTCCAGCTTGCCGTCCAGGTAATCCTCCTGGATGTCATAGGTCACGAGGTAGGGGCTTGTCCAGTTGTCATACAAGGAGTATATCGACCCGTTTACGGGCAGCAAGAATGAGAGGGCATAAGAAAAGGCCGTTTTAGCGGCGGACTAAGAAGAAGCTGCGGTTGCCGGATCATTCAGAGCGTCTTAAGACGCAGCCAGAGAATTGCCGTGAAGGCCTTGTGCATACCACCGGTTCAGCCGGTAGTTTTGATCCGGTGCGGTTCCTCTCCATTGAAAGCAGGTTTTCAATGGTTTTGGATGAAGACGGCGTTGCTTATATCACCCGGTGTAGACTCCGCTGCGCTTCATTCATTCAACTTAGCGGTGTCATGAAAAATCCTTGTTCCATCGGTTCGTTTACTCATTCGTTTGGTATAACAGCATCAATGGCTGTTCCTTTCTTTGAAGCTGAATTATTCAAGGAATATTTTAATTGTTGCGTATCATGCAACCGAGTTTATCATTTTGTGTTGATAAATAAATTTTCGATGCTATGATGAAGTCAGATAAAACATGCTGACGTTCGCAACGATACCATAGATGTCCGTGACTGTACCTAAATTGAGAAAATCAATGCATGGCATATAAGCTCCATTACGATCGATTTTTTAACGCATATACAAAAGGATAATGAGGGGATCAAGACAAGAATTATACTAGTCATTGAAGAAGTTTTTCCGGTTTTTGGAGACACTGAACGATCATTTTAATGGCAAGGAGATAATTGGAATGAAACTGACAGGCGGCCAAATCGTTGTCCGGTATCTTGAGGCGGAAAAGGTTCCCTATGCGCTTGGGATCCCGGGCCATGGTATCCTGGGTTTTTTCGACGCGCTGCGGACTTCGTCCGTGCGCTATCTTCAGGTAAAGCATGAGCAATCCGCCGTGCACATCGCCGACGGGTACTTTCGCATCAAGGGACAGCCGCTGTGTGTTTTCACATCCATCGGCCCTGGCGCGCTGAACACGGCCATCGGGCTGGGCACAGCCTATGTGGATTCAAGCGCGGTGTTTCAGGTGTCCGGCGATACGCACGTACAGATGAAGGGTGTCGGCGTGCTCCAGGAGATCGAGCGCTATCAGGACTCCAACTTCATCCGTGCGCTGGAGCCGCTCACCAAGCGCGCTTGGCGGGCCGAAGCCGCCAGGCAACTGCCGCGCATCATGCAGCGTGCTTTCAACCAGATGCTGACAGGCAGGCACGGGCCGGTCTGCGTGGCGCTGCCCATGAACGTACAGTCGGAAGCGGCTGAGGTCGTCATGCCGGAGCCTTCGGCCCACCGCGCACAGGAACGCCCGCAGGGCGCGCCGGAAGCGATCAGGGCCGCGATAGAGGTGCTGAAAAAGGCGAAGCGCCCTGTGATACTGGCAGGCGCTGCGCTGTTTGTACCCGGCGGGCGCGAAGCGCTGATCCGGCTGGCTGAAGCGTGGAATGCTCCTGTTATCACCACCATGGCTTCCAAGAGCGTATTCCCGGAAGACCATCCGCTGTGCGGCTTCCACACGGGTTCCAAGGGCACGCCGGTGGGCTTGCGCCTGACGCAGACGGCTGACGTTGTGCTTGCCCTGGGCACCCGCTTCGCGGACGAAACCACCTGTTCCTATCGCTATGGCAAGGGCTTCCGCTTCCCGGACACTAAGCTGGTTCAGGTGGATATCGAAGCGGGCGAGCTTGGCAAGAACTATCCCTGCACGGTGGCGATCCAGGGCGACGCGGTGCGCGTGATCGATCAGTTGCTGGAGGCCCTCGGTGAGACGCCGCAGCAGCGGGAAGCCTATCGAGCGGAGATCGACGGACTGAATAAAGCCTGGCGCGAAAAGATAAACGCCAAGCGCGCCCAGAAGCACAGCCTGGTCACGATCTCCCAGCTCGTTGGCGAGCTGGAGGACAGCCTGCCGGACGACGCTATCGTTTCCACCTCCTCGGGCAACACGCAGGCGCAGCTCTTCCAGGAGTTCCGCTTTACCGGCAATCAGCGCCACCTGACCTCCGGCGGCTTTTCTACCATGGGCTGGGCGCTGCCCGCGGCTATCGGCGCGAAGCTGGCGGCCCCCGAGCGGCCTGTGGTCGCCTTCCTGGGCGACGGGGACTTCCTGATGACCATGCAGGAGATGAGCATACTGGCGCAGTACGATATCCCCGTTGTGACCATCGTGGCGGACAACAGCGGCTGGATGGCGATCAAGGATCTTCAGTATGACGTGTTGGGCGGCGAGTATGCCTTCGGCAACGACTTTGAGCGCGACGGTAAACCATGGTCCCCGGATTTCGTAAAAGCCGCTCAGGCTTTCGGCATTGAAGCTGAATCGATCTCCCAGCCCGGCGAGCTGCCTGCCGCGCTGAAGCGCGCGCTTTCAAAAGGCAAGCCCGTGCTCATCCACGCTAAAGTATGCCGTGAGTATCCAGCTTCCGGCGGGGAGGCCTTCGGCTGGTGGGACGTGCCCATCCCCGCCTATATGGAGCAAAAGCGCGCGGAGTATGAAAAAGGGCTTTCGGAGGAGACAGTATGAAAGATTTCGTCAATGTCTGCATCGTCGGTTGCGGCCGGATTGCGATCCTGAACTATTTGGGCTATAAGGATCATCCGCACGCCCGTGTGCTGGCCGTGTGCGACCTGAACGGGGAGCGCGCCCGCGCCTTTGCCGCCGAAACGGGCACTGAAAAGGTATACACCCGCTATGAAGACGTGCTGAGCGACCCGGAGATCGACGCCGTCGAGCTGCTGGTGCCCCATCACCTGCATTGTAAAATGACCGTTCAGGCCTGCCAGGCGGGGAAGCACGTGTCAGTGCAGAAACCCATGGCCATGTCGCTGAAGGAATGCGACCAGATGATCAAGGCCGCGAAGGACGCGGGGGTGCTGCTGAAGGTCTACGAGAACTTCGTTTTCTATCCGCCCATGGTCGAGGCAAAGCGGATTTTGGACGCCGGAGAGATCGGTGAGCCGCTCTCTATACGGCTTAAGATGAACGCCGGCTCCAACAGGCACGGATGGGAAGTGGATCCCGCGACCTGGGCCTGGCGCATGCAGGAGGAATTGAGCGGCGGCGGCGAACTGATTTTTGACGATGGCAACCATAAGTTTTCGCTCGCGCGCTACTTTTTGGGCGAGCCGGAGACGGTGTTCTCCTTCGTCGGCCATACCATGATGGAAGGACCGGAGAACGCCTATTACGATAAGGCTACAGGCAAGCTGGTGCAGTTCTATGAGGACGCGCCTTCCGTGATTACATGGAGATACAAGGATTCCCAGCGCTTTGGCGTGTTTGACATCACCTACTCGAAGGACCTGGAAGTAAACACCGACTATTACGCCTGCGACGAGCGCGTGGAGATCACCGGAAGCAAGGGTATCATCTGGGTCACGCGCTGCACGGGCAAAATGCAGCAGATGCCCACCCTGTCGGTCTATAAAGACGGAAAGACCGTCAACTATGAGGCCATGCGCGACGACTGGGCGGATTCCTTCATCGATTCCACGAAGGATTTTATTGACGCTATTCGAAACGGCAGGCCGCCCGTGCTGACCGGTGAGGCGGGGCGTGAGGTGTTGAAATTCTCCCTTGCTGCGCTTCGCTCCGGGCGCGAGAAACGTCCAATTACGATGGATGAAATGGAGGATTGAACCATGCGCATCGCAGTGATCAACGAAGTCAGTGCGTCCGAGAAAAACAAAGACATTCTGGCGGCACTGTCAGAGCTGTCGGAGTCACAGATCCAAAACGTTGGCATGTCCTGTCCTGCTGACGCTCCCCAGCTGACCTATATCCATACCGGCCTAATGGCTGCTGTGCTGCTCTGGGAAAAGAAGACGGACATGGTTATTGGAGGCTGCGGCACAGGACAGGGCTTTTTGAATGCGGCTATGCAGTATCCCGGCGTGTTCTGTGGCTTGATCATCGACCCGCTGGACGCCTGGCTGTTCTCCCAAATCAACGGTGGCAACTGCGTTTCCCTGCCGCTGAACAAGGGCTACGGCTGGGCGGGTGACATCAATTTGAAGTACCTCATCCGGGAGCTATTTAGGGACGAAGCGGGCAGGGGTTATCCGCCCGCGCGAAGTGAAAGCCAGGCGCAAAGCCGGGCTTTGCTGAAAGAGATTTCAGGGAAGACGCATAAAAGTATGACGGAAATCATACAGGCGCTTGAGCCGTCGATGCTTCGCCTTGTCGCCGAGTCTTCAGCCTTTATGGATCTGATTAAGGGCACACCCTGCGCGGAAGCGATTAATGCGCGAGTGAAGGAGATATAGAGCTTGATTCAGTCATTGGACCGCGCAATGAAGATACTTTCCCTGATCGCAGATCAGGGAAGCATGGGCGTTACGGTGCTGGCACAGGAGCTTGGCGTGAATAAGTCCACGGTTTCACGGCTTCTGGATACGCTGCGCGCAAACGATATGGTACAGGTCGATCCAAAAACGTCCAAATACCGGCTTGGTTTTCGCATCCTCCACTTAAGCGAGTCCATCAAGAGCAGCCTCAACGTGATCGAGATCGCGCGACCGATCATTTGTAAGCTCAGTAAAGAAATAAACGAAAGCGTTCACCTGTGTGCCTTCAACAACAACTGCGTGTACGTGGTGGATCAGGTTCGTTCCAACAAGGTATACAGCCTTTCCGCAACGGTCGGTATGATCGAACCATTTCACTGCTCCTCGGTAGGCAAGTGCATACTGGCTTACCAGCGGCCTGAGATCATCCGAATGCTGCTGACCAATTATAAGCTGACCCGCTATACCAATAACACAATCACCGACATCGATACACTGATGCATCACCTTAACGACATCCGCAGCCAGGGTTATTCCGTTGACGACGAGGAAATGGCCATCGGTGTACGCTGCATCTCCGTGCCCATCTTCAACTACCGTAATTCTGTTCGTTATTCCATTGGTATTTCCGGCCCCAGAAGCAGCCTGTCTCCAATCACGATGGAGGAGACGGTTCTAAAAATGACGTCCGCTGCAAAGGAGATCAGTTGCAGCATTGGATGGGAGAGAAAGACGGTCGTCGTGCAATAAATCGATTTGCCGTACAGCTGGCGGCTTTCGATAAATTCCTGATCTTTGTATGGCGATCGGTGATCTCCCAGACAATATAAATGCCTGAATGGACAACATGACCGCAACAACCAAACGACCGAAGCAACCAAGACGACCACAACAATCACAACGACCGAAGCAACCAAGACGACCACAACAATCACAACGACCGCAACACAAAAACAAGGAGGAAAATCAACAATGAAACGGTTCTCTATGCTTTTACTGGCACTGGTCCTGTTCCTTGGCTGTGTTTACCCCGCCGCCGTTGCTGAAATAGCGGATGAGATCTACATTGGCGTGACGATGCAGGGCAATCAGAGTGGATTTATCCAGTACATAACTGCCGGGATTTGGGAGTGGCATGCCAATAACGCGCCCGAGGTAAAGCTGGAGGTCGTCTTTGCCGATGACGACGCCGCAAAGCAGCTCGCTCAGGTGGAAACCTTTATTGGTAAAGGTGTGGACGCGATTGTCATGAACCCTGTGGACAAAGTGCAGTCCGCTGCGGCGGTGGATGCGGCGTTTGAGAAGGGCATTCCTGTCATCACTGTGAATACCATATCTGACAGCACGAACGTGGCTGCGCACGTAGGCTCCGATGACGTAGAATCCGGCCGCCTTCAGATGCAGCGTCTTCTGGACGTATGTGGGCCCCAGATGAGGGTTGTCTATGTCGACGCGGTGCTTGGCCATTCAGCGCAGGTGGGCCGTGCGCAGGGTTACAACGAGATTCTGGCTGCGAACCCCACTGCGACCCTCGTCGCGCATGATACGGGCAACTGGTCTGCAGACGATTCCATGAAGCTGGTTGAAAACTGGATCCAGGCAGGCAAGGAATTTGACGCCGTCGCCTGTAACGCGGACTGCCAGCTTATCGGCGTTGTCACCGCCATCGAGAACGCCGGCTTGATCGGCAAAGTGAAGCTCAGCGGAATGGATTGCGATCCCATGATCATGCAGGACATCCTGGATGGCAAAGTGGATTCTTCCATCTGGCAGGACGGCGTTGGACAGGGCGAAAATGCCATCCGCTTGGCGATCGAAGCTGCCAAGGGCAACGAAGTTTCCGATTTCATGCTGCCCTATGAAGTGTGCAGCGCT
>Ga0123335_1009425_pt1 | contig 10129 bp, 8 predicted proteins | sample BiotimSIPDNA_2_FD_89707 | JGI IMG/M metagenome (GOLD analysis project Ga0123335, IMG submission 89707) | Anaerobic biogas reactor microbial communites from Washington, USA - Biogas_R2 time_0 SIP DNA | ecosystem: Engineered > Bioreactor > Anaerobic > Unclassified | place: Washington, USA... | reverse complement strand
GCAGTAGGGATATTGCGCCAGCGGAAAAGGCCTTTGCGGATCACCCCCGCGTGTGCGGGGAGCAGTTAATTTGGGTTTTTACGCCATTGAGTTGGCTAGGATCACCCCCGCGTGTGCGGGGAGCAGGTGTACTCAAACGATGCGGAGGGTTTACCCCTGGGATCACCCCCGCGTGTGCGGGGAGCAGCGCAACCGAAGCCATTACTTCGCGCCTTGCGATGGATCACCCCCGCGTGTGCGGGGAGCAGCTTCAAGCGCTGTGCTGCCGTCCGCGTATCGCCGGATCACCCCCGCGTGTGCGGGGAGCAGACTTAATAAAGTACGATCCTAACTCATATTCTATACTGAGGACTCGCGCATTTCAATCAGTTTGTTCAAAAGAAGCAAGGTCGCCCGGCAATCCTCCAGGCTGCGGTGTGCCTGAGAATAGGGCAGGGAGAAGTGCTGCATCAGGGTGGTGAGTTTGTGATTTTTCACTCCTTTCACATAGCGCCTGGCCATGGACAGGGTATCAATGCGGCGATTGTGTGGCACGGGAATATCCGCCTGAGCACAGGCTTGTTTCAAAAAATCGAAATCAAACAGAATGTTGTGGGAAACGATGGGAACATCCTCAAGAAAGCTGATAAATTGCGGAAGGGCTTCGCCTAATGCCTGGCCGTCCTCAGCCAGGCAGATATCGCTTAGGCCGGTGAGCGATGTGATGCTTTTGGTCAAGGGATGAGAAGGCCTGATCAGGGCCTGAAAACAGGCCGTTTCCAGGCCCTGAGCCACTTTGATGGCGCCAAGCTCAATGATCTCATGCGTTCCGGGCTGCAAGCCCGTTGTTTCCAGATCAATGACAACAAAACGCTCTGGCATGGCTTTGGCGGAGGGATTTGCTTTTGCCACATGTTTGGCTTTGCGCATCTTAGCGGCGGAGCTGTAGCCAGGCTTGAGGGGATCACTCCCGCTTTCTCTGGCCCCTTGATGGGTTGGATGCGGCCGAAGCATCAGCTTGATGCCATCAAAATCGATGGGCTCCCAAGCCGCATTATGAACGCGGAAATCCATCTTCTGCTCATTGCGGGCGCTAAACACCAGCACCGCCCGCCCGGTTTTCAAATGCGCGGTCACACGCTTCCATATCTCTTCCCGGACACGCTGGCTGACACGTCCGACATATACCCCTGTGTCTATTTCAACAAGCCAATGGCTCAAATCCCCTCGCAGCGCGGGCGGACAATCAGTCACGCTAAGGACCAGCATAGGATCAGCCCTCCAGAATCCGGCCGTAGCCCTGCTGCGGGCCATCCTGCTTGCCTTCGTCCCGGTGATAGGAGACTGCGCCGGCAACCTGGCCCAGCCTTTCATCCCAGAGATAAATGAGATTGGCCTCAGGTTCCCCCTGCGCCTCTTGCTCACCCAGAAGGAGGCATTGGATGTCTTTGACGACGCGTTCCATCAACCGCATCGAACCGGCCGCATCCCGGACAGCATGCCGCACAGCGGCAGCGATGCTCTCCGGTTCTTTTGACGTAATCTGAAAGGCCAATGGAATGGTGAGCTCCGCCTTGTACAGGTCCGCGATGTCATAGACGAAGGAACGCTCATGCCCGGTGTGCACAAAGCCCAGGCCCGGCGCACAGCCCAAGGCCGCAATAATGCTGTAGCACACACCATACAGGCAGGCATGGGCGGCTGAGAGCGCCTTGTTGATGTCGCTGCTGCCCTCAAAATCTCCCGGGTCGTATTGGCGCCCGCTCCAGGGAACATCGTATTCTTTGGAAGCCTGCCGATACACCTGGCGCACCCTGGCCCCCTCCCGTCCGCGCAGCTGCTGCATGGTCAGACGGGAGACATCTTCCCCGGGAAAACGCATTTGATACATCTGCCGGGCCACGGCCAAACGGCTGCGGGTGTTTGACACCAATTCAGCCTGGCGGATCAGCAACCGGGCGGAATGGGTCAGGGGGCGCCCGCTGGCGTAATAGCGAACCCCTTTTTCCCCAACCCACAGGATGCTGGCCCCTGCATCTCCCAACAATTCCATGGCCCGGTGGGTAACATTGGTGCCGGGCCCAAGCAGAAGCGCGCCAATATTTGCGCTGGGCACATGCACCACGCCCCGTGCATCCGCAATGGTGATGGCGCCGTCCTGGCGGTTAATTTTGCAGTGCTCCAGATATAAAAAGGTCATCCGCTCACGAATTTGCGGCAAGGCTTGCAGCTCTGGCCTTTTCAACCCCGGAAGATCAGCCATGGTGCCTGGGATGAGGAGGAATCAAGGTCATCAGCCCGCAGCCATAGGCTTTGGCCCGGCCAATTCCCTGGAGAAGGGCGGCTTTGAGCGCCTCCGGATCACGCACATTCAGCAGCCCTTCAAAGGTAGCGGTGCGAAGGGTGATTTCATGGCCTCTGCCCTTATGGAAGCGCAGCCATTGTGTGTGCACCACATCAAAACCATCCGGATCCAGTGAAAACCCGCAGTCTTCAGCGCGTTTCATCAGCCAATCCTTTTGCTGGCTTGTGGTGACATGGGCCATCACTTTGCCCCGGCCCGTCTTATCCTCCTTAACGCTGCGCACCGGGTTGGCCTTCAGACGGAACCGCCAGGTTTGCCCTTCCCGAAGCTTATTAAGGAGGGCCTCATAGGGCTTGGTTTCCCAGGCGGGGCTGCGGTCCGGGAAGCCATATTCCGACACCGTCTGGGTAAAGTCTGGCTTTTGGGCGCTTAAAACCAGCAGACAGCACTGCCCGCCATACCCGTCCAGGCGCCACAGACGGCGCTGCTTTTCCCCGGGGAAGCTCTGCTCCACCGCGCCATGCAGAAACTCGGGCGAGGATAGGAGCCGCATGGTTTCTCGTTTTTGGTCATCCAGGATAACGCGGGATAAATACATTTCAATCCCCCCAATTCATCATGGCATCGTGTTCAGTAATATCCTGATCAGGCCTGAGATCTGGCGGCATTTCGCCAGGCAGCCTTATGCTTTCTATCCGCTGGCTTCTAAAGCCATGCTGACGCCGGGCCTGATGATAGGACAGAGGCGCGTCCCGCAGGTAGAACGCCCCGGGCGCTCCGGGAGGCGCTTCCAAAAGCACCTGAAGGTGGGATGTTTTTGCGTTTTTCTTTTTATACCAGTCGCTGGCCTGCCAGGGCGTTTTGGCCAAGGCCTCCAGCAAAGCGGTATCCCTCAGAAGATTAATCAGAATTTTCCCTTGGGGCGGGCAGGAGCGACGGCCTAAAAACAATGGAAAAGCCGGGTTTTCCACCGCCTCCGCAAGCCGGCTGAGCAACCCTTCCTCCCCTTCCAGCCCCACCACAAAAACCGCGTCGGCTATATAATAGCGCTGGGTGATATAGGTGTGTTGCTCCCTTTTAGCGGTGTGATAATCCCGAAGCATCTCCCCTGCCTGATCAGCGCGAACGCCCATTTTCAGGGCTTCCAGATCTTCAATGCTCTCCCAGCGCCTTCGCCCCAAGGCGGCGGCCAATAAGCCCACCACGCCGCTTTTAGTGGGCAGGCGCTGGGTCTCCCTTCGGTCGAACTTCGCGCCGGCGCCCCAGGCCTGCAGGGGCGCGGCCAGGCGCAGCAGCAGGGTACTCACGCCTGCCCCTCTGTTTTCTCCAGAAACGCCTTGACCTCACCTTCCAGTTGATCCAGAAGCACTTTGAAAGGCTGAGGTTCTCCCAGGGCTTCCAGACCGCGGCCTGCAAGCAGCGCAAGGCCGGGTTCATCTGCAAAGTCCGCATATACCTGCCGGGCATGTTTACCAAGGCGTTCAACGGAGGCGGCGCTGTAGCCGTTTTCACCCGCCTTGACGGGGGATTCAAAGGCGCCGACCAGGTTGATGGGCTGATCCGCCCGCAGGCACACCATCACGGCATCCGGCAGGGTGCGGTTTGCAAAGGTGTTCTGTTTTCCGGTGGGCATGGAGCGCACAAAAGCATCCACAAAGGCGCGGGCTGCCTGGGCAGCGCCATCGGGCAGCTCTTTTTGCAGCTCATGCACCGCCAGGGTTCCGTAGCGGTAGAGCGTTGCGGAGTTGAATTCCACCGTGCCGATGTGCCCGGCGCCTGCGCTATCCTCAGGCGACATATCGTCCACAGCGGTGAAATAGTCGTATTCATTGGCCACTTTGTGGGTGGACAGGCTGTGAGCCACCTGAGCGGAGGCATCCACATTCAGCGCCTTGCTGTCCGCCACCATGCGACCAAAAAGCGCTACATCCACGCCAGGCGCCTCACGAATTGCTTTTTGCGCCTGGGTCTTTGAGGGTTCGCCGTCCTCCAGCGCCAGAAACGCCAGCGCTTCCGCCTGTGATCGGCTCATAAAAAACAAGGCGCCGGTGCCGTCCTGGGCAGAGCTGATTTTCAGCCCTGCCGTTTTTAGAATTTTTTCGGCCAGATCCTCCGCTTCATCGTTTGCTTCTATTTGGCGGATGGCATCGGCAACCATGTCAACAATTTTTTTGGTGCGCACACCCAATACGGTTTCCGGCAGCGTTTCCCTGAACATTCCGCGCATGGCTTGCTTCCAGCTCTGGGAGGACACCCGCGCCCGGGTCACCCCGCCATAGACTGCGGTTTTAGGGCTGCCCGTATCATCCCGGTTGATGCAGCTGGGCGGCACCGTTTGAACAACATGCACATCAAGGTATAGGCGTTCATTTTTCATCATGGTTTTGTTCCTCTCTTTTTATGCGTTTTTTTCTGAGTCTGAGGGGATATCCGAAGGCAGCGCCTTGCTAAACGTGCTGACATAAAAATCCCGTCCCCAACGCAGACGCACGCCATCACGCTGTCCGGGAATTAGAAAACGGTATAGATCCTGTGTCAGACCGGGGTAATCCAGGGGAATATTCCCGGCCTTTAACAGCTGAACAAGCCCCCGCAGGTGATGGGCCAGCTCCTCCGGGCTGTCAGAAGTCACCACCCGGTCAAAGCGGCGCTTGACCCGGTCCTCATCCTCCTCGTTTTGCACCAGCTTTCTAACCGCCAGGCCAAGGGACTGCCCTTTGAGATTCATGCAGGCGGTTTTCCAGTCATTTCCCTGCTGATGCAGGGCGAACAAGGTGAGGCTCATATAGCAGGCCCACTCCCCCCAGGAGGGCTGATTGCCAAGGCCGGCCAAGTCCTCTGGCATCCCGTCAAAAATCAGCCCCCAAAGCTCCGGCAGGCTGCCGGGAACTTTTCCTATGCCTCGTCTGAGCCGGGCCAGATTCGCCCTGCTAAGAGAGTCGTTGCCCGCGCTTGTCAGACGCTGGATTTTCCAGCTGACAAACGCAGCGGCCTGGGCGGATTTTCCGCGTTTTTGCAGCGTTTCGCTCTTCATCTGCAGTTCTCCTACTCTTTTAATATTTTGTTTGTTTGTCTCAAGAATTGGGCGTATAGTGCGGGGGCTGTATACAGGCGCGCAGCGGTGTCACCCGCCTTTTCCTTAACCCTGCGGCCCACCAGCGCCTTAAGCCCTGAGCGCTCAACCAGCTGCTGTCCATAGCCACGCAGCAATTGCCCCTCAAGGCTGCGCCAGCTTTGACAAGCTTCGTCCATGTTTTCCGATGGGCCCAGGCCTTCCAGCCATTGGCGGAAGGGAGCGTCCAGCAGATAATAGCCCTGCTCTCTCGCCTTTGCGGAAGCGGCCCTTGGGTCTTTATCCCCGCTGCCGCCGGTCGCCCTGATTAAATTAGCGGCTAAAAAGCCCACTTGCTGAACCAGTTTATCAGCCACCGCCAGCTCGCTGCTGATGCGGGCAGGCCAGCCTTCCTCCAGATCTGCCAGCAAGGAGGCTTGAAAGCGCAAGGAGTCGGACAGGGCGTCGTCTATGGAGGTTTTCTTGCTGGAAAGCACCATGCCGCCAATGCACAGCCTGAGCAGCGGCAAACGGATTCCTCCCTTTATCTGCAGAGCGGACAGCCAGAAGACAATACCCGGTGGAGAGGACTGGGCGCCGGATAGAAGCGCCGGAAAATCCCGCCACATCTGCCGGGAAGGGTCATGGGTTTTGGGGGCATACCGGCCTTCATTGTCTTTTTTCCACAGTGTCATGGTTTCCGCAAAAAAGTTGCCGCTATCTGTCTCTACCAGGTGACCGCCCCAAAGGGTGCAGCCTGTAACCCGGGCCTGATCATCCCGGCGCAACTGCAAGCGCCTGAAGGGAAAGGTGAACAAGGCGCAGGGATCCGCAGGAAAGGGGGCCTCGATTTGCGTCAATTCCTGGGGAGAAAAGGGGATTTCCCTTTCCCAGTCGGGCTTGAAATCCGGCCAGACATCCTGCCCCACAGGGGCCAGGACAAAATTCAGCATCAGGGTTTCAAACAAATTATCCCCTTCTGCCCACACCAGCCCTAAGGTGTTGGGCCAGGGGACCTTGAAACCCTTGGCTCGAAAAGCGCCCCGTGGGGGCGCGCCAAGGGGCGACACATCAAATGAGTTCAGGTGTATTAACCAGCGGGCCGCTTCTGCATAGTCCAGGCTTTGATTATCAGAGCGATATGAGAACAGCTGCGGTTTGTTCTCACTCTCGGCCAGATCCCCAATCAGCGTTTTGATGTTTTTAGTCAAGGGATTAATGGGAAGCTTTTTGCCGCTTGCCTCCACTACGGCATCATCCCCCAATGCCACCTGAAAAAACGGGGTCTGTGGATGAAAGAGGTAAAAATGCTCCTGCCAGTCTCTCAAATACTCTTCTATCATCTCCATGGGAAAACGGCCCCGATCCCACAAAGCCTGCCAGCGGCTGATGGCCTGGGTATCGTTTTCAGGCAAGCCCTCCCGGCCTTCCAAATCCTGCCAGCCGAAAACCGCATAAAGAATGGCCAAGAACACCCGCAGCAGGGCGACATCCTGGGCCACTATCTCTCCGGCCAGAGCCTTCAGGCCATGCGCCTGGGAGAACAGCTCCAGCAGTGACACCTGCCGGGTTTGTCCCTCCTGGTCAAGCACCAGAATCCAGGGCTCCTCCAACAGGTTAAACGCTTTTTCCGTCATGTCCTCTCCTTCTCTTTCTCACAAAGCAAGCCCATATCCCGGTGATAGGCCAGACGATATCCGCACAGGGTTGTTTTGTGATCCTTATCCAAAATTAAAAAGAGCATGCCTTTGAGCCAAGGTGATTCCTGCCACTTTGTCAGGGGCTGATTAGAGGCTTCCAAGTCCCTGATGGTTTGATCGATGATGCCCTCATGGCTTAGCGAATAGGGCAAACGCAGGCTTTGCTGGGCCAGCATCCGGGCCGTTTGGGAATCCGGAACAGAAGAAGGAGAGATTCCCCGCTGAATTTGCGGGCTGTCCTTCCAATGAAGCGGCGCGAACAAACCCTCCTCCAGGCGATGTATTACCAGCACCTCCACGCTGTCTCCCCCGTCGCGCACGGCAGCCTCCCCCGCCGTGTCACTGGCAACTTTGGCCATGAAGTCAATCAGGGAACCTGCCTGTTGAGGCCTTTTGATGCAATAGGAAGCGGCGCTGCCTTCCTGCCTGGTGATGTGGTTTTCCCAGGCTTCCTTTGCCGCCGCATAGCCTTTGGGCGGGTCAGGAAGGGGAAGGGAAGAATCATAGACATCCTGAATCAGCCTGGGGATATCATCCGGGAAGGAAAGGGAAGCATCAGGCAAAAAGGCCTTGGTGCGCATCAGGGGATAGGCTTTGTAAATCGCCTTGGCACCTGATTCAAAATCCTCGTCCAGAGCGCCAAAAACAAAGCAGCGGGCCTGCATTAAGGCGGCCGGCCTGGCCCTTTTATGACGGTGCAGGCGGCCCATGCGCTGCAAAAGAAGGTCCATGGGGCACAAATCGCTGACCAGGATGTCAAAGTCCAGATCCAGGGATTGCTCAATCACCTGTGTGCCCACCACGATATGCGTGCCTGTCCGGGGGCTGTCATCCCGGGGTTTCCCCAGCATCCGCAAGAGCTTCTCCTCTTTTGCCGCCCGGTCTGGAGCGATAAAGGCAGCATGGGTCAGGGTGACATGCGTTTCCCCAAAAGCGTCTTTTAGCGCCTGGGCGTATTTTTGGGCGCGCTGCACGGTGTTTAGCATCACCCCGACATAACCGCCTTCTGCCAGCAGGGGTTTCAGCCTGTTTACCAAATCGGACTCTTCAAGGCGCTCAAACGCCACCTGCCAGGACGCGCCGCTGTCCTGGACAGCTTCTTGGCACACCGTTTCACCATCCGTCCAGGTGATGAGCGGATAAGCCCTGTTGGTGGTCCAGGCAGGCGGAGGTTCAGGCGGCGGCACGCTTTGACCGGGGTGGCGTCTTTGGGCCTTGGGCCGCGAAGGCCTTCTTAGATAGGCATTGACTAATTCTGTGCGGCGATGAGCTGGCAAGGTAGCGGAAAGGATGATAACAGGCACCCCATACGCCCCCATCCAGGCCAAAGCGGTGTCCAGATACTTATTCATATAGGCGTCATAAGCATGGCACTCATCCAAAACCAGCACTTTGCCCGCCAGGCCCAAATGGCGCAGCATCATGTGTTTTTGCTTCAGGGCGGACAGCAGAAATTGATCGATGGTGCCCACCACAAAGTCTGCCAGCAGGGATTTTTTCCGGCCCTCAAACCACTGATGGACAATAGCGTCCCCTGCTGATTCGCCAATCCCGCGACTGCCCTCCAGAAGTGTGCGGTATTCCTCGTTGAACTGGGCCTTGCCATGGGCCAGCCTGATGACATAGCTGTCGCTGAATTCAAGCGCCCGCGTCCAGGCCAGAAGGCGGGGAAAGATGGCGTTGGAAGTCGCCTGGGTGGGCAGAGCAAAAAGGACGCCGGACTGCTGCGTTTTTTGGGCAAAAATCTCTGCCGTCACCAAGGCGGCCTCTGTCTTCCCGGTGCCCATGGGGGCCTCCAGAATAAAAATGCCCGGATCAGAGATCCTCTGCGCGATGTGAAGCGCCGCTTCCTGAGCGGGATAGGGCGTTGCAATCTGGAAACGATCGAAGTAATAGTCTGGTTCAGCAAACAAAGCATCCTGGCAGGGAACTGTGGGAAGGTTCAGCTGAAACCAAGCGTTCTCCGCGCGATTATCATCTTTCAGGGGGACAAAATCATCCTCATAAGGGAAATAGGGGAAATGATATTCGTTGCTGGCGATCCAGTCCGCCATGATCACAAGACCTGTGAGGATGAGCTGAATATCAAAGTTTAGTTGAGGCAAATCCTGGACGCTCTCATACCCGGCAATCCTCAGGGCAAAATCCAGCAACTCCCGCTGAACATCACGCCATGCCTCCCAGCCTTGAGGGCCCATATGGTAATTTCTCCTGTACTGGGCAAGAGCATACCTTTGCAGATCAGTAGAATCAGCAGGCTTGCCATGATGGGCACCCAGCACAGCAGCGATATCCTGATTACAGCCAAAATGCTCCAACAGCAGCTGACAAGCCAGCGCGTGGGTGGTTTTTCCCCTTTCGGGGAAACTGTCATAATAATCACAGGGCAATCCGGAAGCCCGCAGGCCATCCAAAAGCTGATCATCCAAATCATCCATTGGAAAACTGCGGGGTTTGGACTGAAAAACCGGCGTTGCCTTACCCAGATCATGAGCGGCGGCAAGGAACATCAGGAGCATAAGCGCCTCATCCTCAGGCGCATTTAAACCTTTGCACAACAAATGTTTGACGCGGGAGGACAACCTGTGCTGCCATAAACGCGCAGCTGTTTCCGCCGTGTCTGCCATATGCTGATACAAAGGCAGCCAGGTCATCTCACCCGGCTTCCCTTTTTTGGCCCAGAGGAATTTTGTCCGGATCGAAAGCCCGCTTGTCACCGCCTTCTCCTCCTCGCAGCATCCATGTTGATTTTTACAGTATCCTATGTCTGCGTTTCAGCGATGTTTTTTGCCGCATCACAAAGACGCCAGGAATTTCTGTGATAAAACCGCTCAAAACAAAGCAGATATGGCCGCATATGCCATAAACAATCATAACGAAGCCACTTTTGGGCAAAAAACATGTAACCAGGCGCGGAAGATCTCAAATGTGCGAAAAATTTATCTAAAGGCATTGTATCACGCCATCAGATATCTTGCAACAAATCGATGGCGGTAGCCACGGCTACCGCATTTACTTTTTCGACAATAAAAGCTGCGTAGATTTGGGATAATCCTTCAAAAGCTTAGGTCTATATGGTATAATATATGCATG
>Ga0123335_1009424_pt1 | contig 10129 bp, 7 predicted proteins | sample BiotimSIPDNA_2_FD_89707 | JGI IMG/M metagenome (GOLD analysis project Ga0123335, IMG submission 89707) | Anaerobic biogas reactor microbial communites from Washington, USA - Biogas_R2 time_0 SIP DNA | ecosystem: Engineered > Bioreactor > Anaerobic > Unclassified | place: Washington, USA... | reverse complement strand
GAACAAGTTTGATCAGGAGATGTGCGGCAGAGGAGTTCCGGTTATTCGCTACGCAGATGACATAGTGGTACTGGCCAAAAGCGAGAGAGCAGCAGAACGACTGCTCGCAACCAGCGGAAAATATCTTGAAGGGAAATTAAAGCTCAGGGTAAACGCGGAGAGGAGCAAAGTCGTGAGCGTGGTGGCAATCCGAAATTTTAAGTTTCTGGGCTTTGCACTGGGAAGGGGCAAGAATGGCTACTACATTCGAGTCCATGCAAAGTCCCTGAAGAAAGCAAAGCAGATGCTGAGAGAACTGACTTCCCGCAGTCAGGGCAGAAACGTCCGCGTGGTAATGCAGAACGTAAAAGTGTACATCCGCGGATGGCTTGACTACTTCGGAATTGCAAGCATGAAAAGCACACTGGAGGACTTGGATGGCTGGCTGCGCCGCCGTTTCCGGATGTACATCTGGAAGCAGTGGAAGAAGCCCAAAACGCGTGTAAAGAACCTGATGAAGCTGGGTATGCCGGATTGGCAAGCCTACCGAAACTGCAACACACGCAAAGGATACTGGGCGATTGCCGGAAGTGGAATTCTCCAACAAACAATCACAAACAAAAGACTCGCACAGGCCGGATACTACAGTATCCTAAACCGGTACGAGTCTCTGCACTCAAACGGTTGAACCGCCGTGTACCGATCGGTACGCACGGTGGTGGGAGAGGTCGGTCACTCAACTAATGGGTGACCTCCTACTCGATCAAATGATTTATTGGTCAAAATTAACGGCAAATCGGTTGCTTCACACTTCCGATGACAGGCACACAACAGTTGGCACATCATGACGGAATGTTATGGAGTTTTCCTGTAAGAGGTTTGTAAATTTCAATTTCTTAAAGTGCTTTCTCATCTCTTCCTGCCAGACTTCTGCGCTTTCAAAGCGATCTGGAAAGTCATCTTCAATAAACCCCAGAAAGACCAGGAGAACCGGTTTTTCCAGAGCTCTTTAAGTAAAACCGGCATACGCTATTCTATTCGCAATCTGATACTGCCCTGTATATTCGCCGCCGAACGCGGTGATTTCTTCTGTGATGCACTTTTCGATGCTTTTGTGATTCTCAAGCTTAACTTCATAGTTCGCGGTATCCTTCTTAGGGTCTGCTTTTTTCCCGGATCCGCACTCTCTTCTGTGCCCCTTTGCCTCAAGAAAAATCAGCCCACGTTTGCCGTCAAGTTCTGCCTCACAAATGTAGTCCCAGGTTGGTCGCTTTCCGCGATGCTCGATCCACCAACTGTCGAATTCGGCAGAATACAGTTCTCTATCCTTCAGAAAGCGTTCAAGTGTTTTCTCTGAAGGACTCGATTTGGACGGAACTCCGTTGCCCTCGATAATTATTACGCCGGGGATGCTTTCCAGCAGCGATTTGAGTTCATCACTCTTGATCAGCTTCATGAGATGGTATCTGCTCCCGTAAATATACTCTTCCGTTTTCATATAACCGCCCTTTCTCAATGATGAAGCCGCTCAGGTTTTCAGCGTATTGTAACAGCAATGTAGGCGGATTTTCGTTTGTGGCAAGCCGTTCTTTCATCCTTAAAGACAAAATTGCTTGCAAAAAGAGAATAATCTGGGCTAATTCTCTTCAGAGAATTGAGAACTGGAACATTACTCTGATAATAGACTTTCGAATAGCAATATAAACAATGCAAGTACCGAGCAACCCGGGGTCCTATTACATACTATAACTGGTGTGTTTTCCGGTTTAGGTCATACCAATTATACGCAAAACGATGCATGAAAGCAGAACATGCAGTCTTTCATGCGAATTTTCTAAATCCATTGTCACAATGTTTTTTATATATCGAAGCCTGTACGTTAAGGTATTCGGGTGAATAAAAAGTTCATCAGCGGCGGATTTTAAGCTGCGATTTTGTCGCAGATATACTTCCAGACTTGATAACAAATCAGTGCAATTCTCTCTGTCGTATTCCAGCAATTGAATAACCGCTCTATGACAAAGAGGTATAATTGAAGTTGCGCCAGCGATTAAACGAGCAAAGTGTTCGTCCAGATAATCTTTTAAAAATCGAATTCGTTCATCTTTTTTTCCGAGCTGTATAGCAAGACGCGCGTTTAAGAATTGTGAGTTAAGTTGATTAATTGAGCAAAACGGTACGCTAACACCGCAAACAGCATCGTGCGACTCAAGCAGCTTTTCCAGCTTAGGATAGCATTTCATCATCGTTGATTCAGTATCGTTATGTATCAATAGTAAAATATTGTCCAGAAAATTAAAACCTACACAATCTGGAAATGTATTCTCATATTCATATAGGTAATAGAATATTTTACTCATATCATTTCTGATTTCCGGTATGAAGATTGTAATTAGACAGTAATTATCTTTAATGCTCCAGTTAACCAGTTTCAAGGTTGACGCAACATTATGCTGGTCAGTATCGACACCGCTGAGCATACCAACGAACATCGTTCGCAGGGCCTCCATCGAGTCAAACAACGAGGCATATCTCTTTGCAAATGTCGAAAAGACCACTGATGATATATGATCCAGTACTTTTGTCTGATAAGCGGATAAAGGTTTACTGCTTTCAGATACTGATAAAGTCCCAATGCGTCTGGAATTATGATAGAGATTGCATGACATTCTATTTGGAAAGTTCGGACGCAGCTTAACAAACTCCGAAGCATATGGGGGTGCCGGTTTGCTCGTTAGGTTTAGTCGTCTAACTTCATTAAATATCCTAATAGAAATTTTTGATGTTTCAAAGGTTTCCTTCCACTCTAGATCGTTTTCGTCTGGCATATAATTACTACTGTAGTCAACGAGGTTAAGCAGACTGTCAAACAGGATAATATGGTTCTGAAAAAACTCAGAGCAGATATTTAAAATTTCTCTTGTTGATTTGGATTCAATTAATGCTTCCAAGAGTTTATGTTCCAATTGATTGTATTTTAAAAGGATGCTCTGTATATTGCCGAATAAGTTTGTACACTCCTCATGATGAAAAATCATTCCACAAATGTTTTCTTTTTTGAATAATTGCTCAGCTAATGCTCCACCGCCAACACATATTAGGTATTCTGGGAATTCTTTTAAACGGTTCTCAATATGCTCCCAGCGTTCAAAATAGATTATTTCGTTGCTATATAGATTACTTCCTGCTGGTAGAGTGCGTATATCGCTTAATACTAGCGCATGATTAGTATCACCGCATATGTAATCTGGTTTCGTTATAAGAGCATCTATTATAACACCTATGTTTAGTTTCATAACTCATTCCTCATTTTCGAAAACTATAAGAAACAGCAATGGCGGAATGGCGGTTTGTTAGCATTATTTTCTAAAGTATACTATATAAATCGCACAAAATCAATTCGGTTTTGTGTTGATAGAACAAAGTAACGGTGCGATATTGATTCTTCCGTAACATTAACAAGCCCAGTTAGATATGGTATTATACATTAAGATATGGAGAAAAAAAGACCTTGATATGTGCAATATGCTGCTGTTTCTGCTGAGCAGTTATTTAAACTGCCCCGCGACCAGACTCACGATATAAATATTCGCGCTCGTGATATAGAGAACAATATTATATAAATAGGAGGAAGAGGACTGTGAATTAGTATGAATATGTTATAAAGACAAGCGCAGTGTCATAGTGACCGTATGTAGTCAATTACGATAACAAACATGTTATAGAATACAGATGTGCTTGTTGTCAGCGGCGGTGTTGCAGGAATGCCCAGCAAAGCTGTTGGTTTCGTTTACAACTGTAAGCGAAACAGCGCATATCCATCATCTTGAAAAGAAAGCAAACTGGTGTAGAGTTCCGTGTCGGAATGAACAATCCTCGGCAACCCAATACAACTTCGCCTTCTGGAAACAAATAGCCTATAAGTATTTAAGAATTTGTGAAAGCGAGGAAACACTTTGTCTAACCATATCAATTACGGTAGCATCCCGCCTAAATGGCCGTTTCCCGTCAAATACGACGAGGAGAACAGAATCGAAACAGATGTTTTAGTTATAGGAGCCGGCATAGCAGGATCAATGGCTGGCTTGATGGCCGCGAGAAGAGGTGTCAAGGTTGCGGTTGTCGATAAGGCTCCCATTGATATCAGCGGCTCCGGCGGCGCGGGTCTTGACCATTACGGCGGATGTATATCCAACCCTGACTGTGGCTTCACTCCCGAGGAATATATGGAACTGCTGAAGAATGCTAAAGTGAAATTCAGGCCTCCTGATCACAGAGCATATATTCAGATGAAAGGCGCATGGGATAACCTTTTGGAGCTGGAAAAGCTGGGACTGAAGTTTCGTGACGAAGAAGACGAATTTGTAGGGGCTCCCTTCCGCGACGACAAAACTAAAATAATGTACGCCTACGACTACAAGAATAAGGACACAATCAAACTCCGTGGTGGTGCCGATATAAAGGCCTTCATGAGAGCTGGGCTTACTAAAGAAAAGAACGCCACGCTCTATGAGAGGGTTATGATTACCAACCTACTTACGGAGGATGGGAGACCGGGTACGCGAATTGTTGGAGCGACAGGCATCAACGAAGAGACAGGCGAATTTTACATATTCTCCGCCAAATGCGCCATACTTTGTACCGCTGGCCTATCGCTTCAGGCAACAAGTACATGGACTTTCAACTCTGAGATGTTTGCCAATGGATACCGGGCAGACCCGAGGGTTACGGGCGAAGGTTTTGCGATGGCATGGAAAGCGGGAGCTGAGTTTTTGCCGGAGGAGCAATTCGGGCAATCAATTAATACCGGGCCGTTTGGTTGGCCTTGGTATGGCGTAGGCAACCCCGACAACACATGGCACGGCGTCAACATTGTGGATGACAATGGTAAGGAAATGCCTTACAGAAACAGCTACGGAGATGAGCTCTCAACTGTATTGGATCGGTTTATGCCTTCTGAGGGCAAGTCAAACGTGGGCGTCTTACACCCCGTACCGTTCATTGACGCAAAGAAGATTGAAAGCGGCGAGTATGTGCTTCCCCTGTGGGCGGATCTTTCTGCATTTTCCGATGATGAGCGCCGCAGCCTCTGGGGACTTATGGTCGGAAACGAAGGCAGAACACGCACAGCTATTTATGACTACTTCAACAAGGCGGGCTTTAACCCTGACACAGATATGCTCCAGTGTCCCGTGATGACACCCTATAACTTCCAGAATGATTTCAAGGATTGGTATCAGGGGGAAGCCCATATTTGCAAGGCGTGGAAAGCAGATACCTTAAAAGGTGTCATAACCGACTGGAATCAGATGACCAGCATTGAAGGGCTGTTTGCGGCAGGCTCCGAGAGCGATCAGGGCGGAGCGGCTGCCGGGTCATCCGGGGGATATAGCGGCAACAGGGCTGCCGAGTATGCCATTAAGACTCCACGGGGCAAAATTAGTGAGGAACAGGTTGCAGCTGAAAAAAAACGCGTATACGCCCCTGTAAAGAGGATGGATGACCCGAAAGCCAACGTCAGTTGGAAGGAACTGTGGATGGGTTTAAACCGCGTCATGCAGCAGGATTGCGGCGAGTTCAGATCTCCCGAGTTGTGCGAGCATGGCATTAAATGGCTTGACAGCATAAAAAAACACGAGATGCAGATGACTTATGCCAGAAACCCCCATGAGCTGTCTCGTGTGCTTGAATGCGAGAGCAGAGTAACCACCGGTGAAATATACTTAAACCTCTGCAAAGCTAATTTCAGAGCAGCCGAACAGAACATAGGTAAGGATAAAATAATGCTCAATAAGTTTATTGATGGAGAGCTTATCACCACATATAAGGAAGCGGAATGGTGGCTGAAACCCCCTTGCTCTTCTTCGTATCTTGAGAATTATACGAACTGCAGAGCTCTTGAAAAGGAGGAGAAGCAAAATGGATAGAGCATATCTTGTTCCCAATCCAATCGCGCCTTGTGAAGCGATATATGTTGACTATGAAAAGTGCGTCGGCTGCAACCTGTGCACAAAGCAGTGTCGCACCCAGACAATAATGCCAAATCCAGAAATAGGCAAGCCACCCATCGTCATCTACCCGGATGAATGCTGGTTTTGTGGCTGCTGCATAGAAGCTTGCAAGCATGACGCACTGAAGATGCGTTATCCGATTAACCAAAGGCTGTTTTTCAAACGAAAGACAACGGGGGAGGTTTTCCGCATCGATGGGCCCGACGCTCCGCCTCAGAGTTACTTTAAACCAACGGTTACATGCGAAAAACCGATAATAAAGAAATAGATGCCTGTTGCTTCAGCCTGGAACAAGAACAAAGCTGTCGGTCAGAAATGCGACTGACGGCTTTGTTAATAACAGCCTGGCGGAAATAACAGCTCGTGCGATGTACAGTTGTGTTGCCAAAACAAAAAAATACAACCATCTTGATTCTAGCACCACATTAACAAGCCTTTGTGTAGATGTTATAATTGATAAAAATGGCGAATGATTACATAAGAATTTTGTATAATACGCCGCATATACTATGATATGTTTACTCGATTGTGATAACAAGGGGTTCAATTCGCTTTGATAGCTATTTTGCAAAATCAAGAGAAGACTCGGATGAAATTAAAGTCGAAAGAGAGCCAAGTAATGTGCTTGTCGGAGAAATTGCTGAATAAATACTATCCTTTATGGCCCTTGTATTGAACCGCTAATAGAAGAATCGATCGTACCGGTATTCGTACCTAACGGATCGATAACAACTGTGTATGGCGTTGAATACGTCGGCAGTCAATCCTCCATGTAAAGCCAGACAATTTTCAAATATGGATGACGACTCAGCTATGCCTGCGCCTTTTCTCTCGGTTTGTCGGAACGTACAGAAAACTTGTTAAGCCTTTGTATTATAAGTTAGCAAGGAGGATTGTAGTGTTAAGATTTATTATCAAGCGCCTCTTGCTGGTAATTCCAACCCTGCTGGGTATCACGATCGTCGTGCAACTGTTCATAGTGATTACTCCTGGCGATCCTGCGAGATTACTAGCAGGTAATCAGGTCTCGGAAGAGGAAGTTGAGGAACTGCGAGAAGAGATGGGACTGAATGATCCTTTCTTAGTGCGGTACGGTAATTACATGAAAAACCTGTTAAGTGGTAATTTCGGCACGTCATACAGGACGAAAAGCTCTGTGCTGACCGAAATGCTCAATCGATTCCCGTACACGCTTTTGCTTGTTTGCATCAGTATGCTGCTGGCAGTCGTTATCGGAATACCTCTCGGCATATATGCGGCGACACATCAATACTCATGGAAAGACAATGCGGCGATTTTTGGTTCGCTGTTCTGTGTCTCTATGCCGTCTTTTTGGTTCGCGTTGATGTTGATTCAAGCCCTCTGCGTCAAACTAAAAATTCTACCGGTTGCCGGAGTAGATAATTGGAAAGGTTGGATATTGCCGTGCTTTACGAATGCACTGGCATATGCCGCTTCTATCGCAAGACAAATGAGATCGAATTTGCTTGAAGTCATAAGGCAGGACTTCATATCGACAGCCCGAGCAAAAGGACAGACAGAAAATAAAGTATTGTACAAGCACGCACTTCAAAATGCCGTTATTCCAATCATTATGACAATTGGAAGTATTTTTGGCTTTGCGTTAGGCGGTTCGCTAATTACCGAGGTGATTTTTGGTATTCCGGGACTCGGGAGTTATACGATTACCGCTTTGATGGCCAGAGATTATCCTGTTATCCAGACCAGCGTCCTTTTTCTTTCAACGGTTTTCTGTATCATGCTGCTGCTTACCGACGTGGCTTTTGCAATTGTGGATCCGCGCATACGCGCACAGTATGTGAGAAGAGCTAAAAAACCTGAAAAGAAGGAACCTGAGAGGAGTGTGGCATAGTGAACGAAACTGTTTCCTGGCGTAAGAAATCGCGATTTGCAGAGACCTGGCGGCAACTGAAGAAAAACAAGGTTGCGGTTATTTGTCTTTTTGTTATTATTGCGGTTGTTTTAATTGCAATATTTGCGCCTGTGATCGCACCGTATTCATATGAGAAACAGGATTACTCGAGTGTCTACGCACCGCCTAGCGCCGAACACCTCCTGGGAACTGATGGGTTGGGTCGTGATATTCTAAGCCGACTTATATACGGCGCAGGACAATCGCTCCAGCTCGGGGTTATTTCAACAGCAATAGCCTCCGTTATCGGAATTATTATCGGGTCTATCGCAGGGTACTACGGAGGATGGAAAGACAATTTAATAATGAGGTTTTTTGATATTTACCAAAGCATACCGATGTTTCTTCTTTGTGTAACTCTGGCTGCAGTGATGGGACCGAGTCTCAACAATGCGACCTTGGCAATCGGTATCGGTATGATACCCGGTCCGGCACGTATGATGCGCGCTTCGATCCTCTCGATTCGTGAGATGGACTATGTTGAATCGGCAAAGGCAATAAACGCGCATAGTTCACACATTATTAGAAAATATATCGTGCCGAACGCGATAGCACCGTTGATTGTTTATGTTACCATGAGCATCGGTATGAATGTCCTTGCCGGCGGTGCTCTCAGCTTTATCGGCTTGGGCGCACAGCCACCTGTCCCGGAGTGGGGCGCTATGGTATCAGATGCAAGGAACATTATGAGAGATCATGGGACGCTTGCATTGTATCCCGGTATTTGCATTATGATTGTTGTCCTCGCTTTCAATTTGCTAGGTGACGGACTAAGAGACGCACTAGACCCACGGTTGAAGAACTGAGGTGTAGGGATGACTGATATTTTACTTGAGATCTCTGATTTGGTTATTGAATATCACACGGATGACGCCGTTATCCATGCTTTAAACGGTATAAATCTAACCATAAAGCAAGGCGAGACTATTGGATTAGTAGGGGAGACAGGCGCGGGAAAAACAACGATTGCACGCTCGATTATGCGCATCCTGCAAACTCCACCGGCAAAATTCTGCAGCGGGAAGATAGTTTTTCAGGATCAGGATATCATGGCGTTATCAGAAAAAGAAATGCGTAAAATTCGGGGCAATAAAATTGCGATGATCTTTCAAGATCCGATGACAGCGCTGAACCCGGTTCATAGAATCGGTGATCAAATAACCGAGGCTGTTGGTTTACACAACCATGTCAGTCGAGCGGAAGCACAGATAAGAGCTGGAAAAATGCTTGAAATGGTTGGTATCCCTGCCAGTAGATTTAAAGAGTACCCACACCAATTTTCTGGCGGAATGAAGCAGCGCGTCGTCATTGCAATGGCACTTGCCTGCAATCCAATATTGCTGTTGGCAGACGAGCCTACTACAGCTCTTGACGTAACAATTCAAGCCCAGGTGCTTGAAATGATGCGGGAGCTGAAGGAAAGGCTTGGTACATCTGTTGTCATGATAACACATGATTTAGGTATTGTGGCGCAAACCTGTAATTCAGTAGCTGTCATATATGCAGGCGAAATCGTCGAGTACGGTACTGCGGAACATATTTTTGACTATCCATCACATCCATACACCATTGGCCTTTTCAACTCACTTCCAAAACTGGGTTCCCGTGAACGGCGTCTCAAACCTATCAAAGGGCTGATGCCTGATCCTACGAATTTGCCGACAGGCTGTAAATTTTACGATCGCTGCCCAGATGCCACGAAAGCATGTTCGTTGTGTTCCCCCGACATAATAGAAATTTCTCCGGGGCATTCGGTTAAATGCATTATGAGGGAGGTGAGCAGCTGATGTCTGCGTTGCTTGAGGTAAGAAACCTAAAGAAGTATTTCAAGACCGGCGGAGCGTGGCTACATGCGGTTGACGGTATCAATTTCACCCTTAACGAAGGGAAAACCCTTGGTGTTGTCGGAGAATCAGGATGCGGAAAGACCACACTTGGGCGCGTCATTCTTCATCTTCTTGAGCCGACAGACGGTCAGGTTATATTTGACGGAAAAGACTGGACGAATCCAAAGAAAACAGAACTCGCAAAAATGCGAGAAGAAATGCAGATAATTTTTCAGGATCCCTATGCGTCGCTTAACCCACGCATGTCGGTCAGCGAAATCATTATGGAACCTCTGATTCTTCAGGGCAAGCTCTCAAAAGCGCAAATAAGAGAAGAAACCGTAAGATTAATGGATACAGTAGGATTAGCGGTACGTTTT
>Ga0123335_1009420_pt1 | contig 10133 bp, 10 predicted proteins | sample BiotimSIPDNA_2_FD_89707 | JGI IMG/M metagenome (GOLD analysis project Ga0123335, IMG submission 89707) | Anaerobic biogas reactor microbial communites from Washington, USA - Biogas_R2 time_0 SIP DNA | ecosystem: Engineered > Bioreactor > Anaerobic > Unclassified | place: Washington, USA... | reverse complement strand
TGGTGAGTGACGTGTTTATCTTCTGCTCAAAGCCTCCATGCAGTGTAAATACCAGGAAACTGAAATTGTCGCTGGGCTTGAAAGGCTGGATGCCTATCTTCAGCAGCCTGTCTTCATCTCCCAGTCGCACATCGAGGTAGCGGTACTTGTTGCGGTAGTAGAATTCCTGGTCCTGCTTCAGTTCGGTCTCAACCAGTACTGTATCGGTCTGTGCAAGGCAGTTCGTTCCTGCGATGCTGACTGTAAGGATAAGAGTTATGTATGCTGTTATCTTCATCTCTTTACTGTTTTTTAAAGAGTTCGCGGGCATCGAAGCCGATACCTACAGTGATCATTGATATGGCCGAGGCGGTACTGAAATGTGTCCGGAAATCGGCCCGGGCATTCAGGTATAGTGCCGGAGTAATCTGCCGGTGGTAGTTGACTCCGAAAGTAATTCCGAAATCAAGTGTTTTTATCAGCACCTGCTCATAATACTCCATGTAGCTGTAATCACCGGTGTCAGGGAAGTAGACAAGCCATCGTCCGCCGTTGGTTGGATCTGAGTTGATAAAAAAGGCACTGCAGACACCACCGTGTATGCTGAAGAAGCGCTGACCCATCCTGAAGGGCGAGAAACCCAGTTCGGCACTCAGGTCGATGGCAGTCTGGTTCTCGAAGGCCCCTTCAATCCAGCTCTCTCCGTTGATTATCCATGATGTCAGGTTCTCCCGTATATAGAACCGCCTGCCAATGGTCTTCAGGTGAGATAAGCCGGTACCGATTCCCCAGCAGTCGCCGTCGCCTGAAAAGACAGACCCGCTGTTAATGCTGAAGATCCGCTTATTGTAAGGACTCTCCCTGAAATCCTGTCCATTTGCCTCCCGGCTCGTCAGCAGAGCCAGGACCAGGGCTGTCAGACAAAGCAAATATTGCCTTCTCCGTAAGACCCGTGTTATCAGTTTATCCTTTGTTTTCATGGCCGGATTATTTCTTTGCTATTGTAATGTCACAGTATGAAGTGGTTACATCAATAAGCCCTGCAGGAGACTGTGGTGTGACTTCCACCGGCTGGTTCCGGTATTGTTTCCCGTCAGACATGATTATTCTTCCCTGCGGTGCCTTGAGTGAATACTGGAATCTGCCCGGTTCGTCAACTGAGATGTTAACCGTGGTACGGTACCCCTTGACAATCAGAGGCCCTGATCCTGACATCTCCAGGTTTGCAGTCCCGTACGAGCAGTTAATGACTGTTGTGGCTCCGAGGGCTGTAGTTAATATGTCAGATTTTTCTGCTTTGATATCAGCCCTTCCGCGGACAGATGTCAGTTCCATATCCGAGTAGCGGGCTGTTATCCTGGCTGCCGAGCTGATATCTTTCAGCCGGAGCGAGCCGAAGGAGACATTGGCGGTTATTGAAGCGAGGTTACCGGCTTCAACGGGGCCATACAGGTTGGTGATGCTCACCGGGAGGGAAGAAGGCATGATGATCTCGATCTCCATGCTGAGGTTACTGGTTATCTGTTCCAATTTACCCCTGAATGAATTCCTGATCACCAGGATGTCACCCTCTTTCTCAGCTGAGTAATGAATATATTTCAGATCGGCTATAGCCAGCTCCCCGGTCCTGTTCCGTGAGACAGGCCTGAGCAGCACCTTCACGTCGCTGACGGCTGCGCCTCTGACAGTTATGGAGGCCTTCTCCCCATATACTGAGACCCCGCTGATACCCTTTCCGAAGCTCCTCTCATCACTCCTTGATGCCTTTTGCATCACCTCCTGTGCTGTGAGGTCACAGGTTCCCAGGAGAACAAGACTCATTGCTATGTAATGGAGAATTTTCATGAATGGATCAGTTGTATGAGTTCCTGCAGGGTGCCCGACTTAAGATTCTCGATCCGTATTACCGACTGTATGATTTCGGAGGAGTCGCCTACCTGGTCAATAACCATTTCAAGCTGGCGGAGCTCCTCGTTCAGTTCCTGATAGAGCTGCATCTTTTCCCTGAAGAGCTCTGACTGGCATATCGGGGCGCCGGTCCTGCACAGCTCCCTGATGACTTCAATCGGGTCTTCGTCTGCGCCGGTCATAGTCACGGGGGAACCGTACTCTTCACCAGGGATGATTTCACTCTCAACTGTAATGCCTTTTTCTGTTGGCAGAAGTTGGGGGATTGCAAACAAAATCAGGGCAGCGGCCGCAACACTGCCTATAGTCATGAGGAGCGTCCTCCGGCGAATTCCGGCACGCTTTTTCCCGGTCAGCATGATATCATCACTATCAGGAGGCATCTGCAGGGTCCTTTTCACCGTGCTGCGGAAATCTGCGTCTGACGATCTGTCCGGACGCTCCTCCTGCAATGCAGCCTCAATGTTTTCCCATACCGCGGATGACGGGTGATGAATGGGCAGATCATGGAGCTGGCTCAGGATGGCATCTTCCCTGTCAAGGAGAGATTCTATCTCCTTCCAGAGAGCCGCGGAAGGCTGGTGGGAGGGCAGCTCCCTTATTCTTTCAGATAATATGTCATCAAACTCTCTGTTCATCTGACGGTTTTGTCAGTCTGTTTCTTAACAGCTTCTTTGCATAATTCAACTGCGACTTTGAAGTCCCTTCATTTATACCCAGTATTTCGGCTACCTCCTGGTGCTTATAGCCTTCTACCTCAATCAGGATAAACACGCTCCGTGCCTGTGCCGGCAGTGAGAGTATCGCCTTCTCGAGGTGTTCAGCGGTGAAATTGAACGAGCCCTCTGACGCCTTGTCGGGAATCTCGTCGGTTATTACCTGCAGCCGGGCATTTTTCCTCAGGTAGCTCATCGCATTTCTGATTACTATAGTGCGCATCCATGTAAACAGTGACGATTCAAACCTGAAGGTTGCCAATGACCGGAAGATCTCAATGAACGCATCCTGAAGAACATCATTGCTGGCATCATGATCGCTTATCAGCCTGTATATCAGAGTGTAGAGGCGAGCGCTATACTTTTCGTACAGGGCACGCTGCACCAGCCTGTTGTTTCCCAGGCATCCCCGGACAAGCTCCCTGTCGCCCTGATTCTGTTCACTCTGCTGCATCTTTGTCTTCTGTCTATATAGTGCAGATCAGGCCTGAAAAGGTTGGAAGAGGAAAAAAATTTTTATGTGACCACTTGACATCATGGACTCAGACAGCCTGACATTCAAGGTGCAGGCTATCTATACAAAATTACCGGGATTGTTTGTAATTTACAATTCTTTATCGTCTGAGACGAGGGGGCGGATGCCGTTATCTACCGATGCGGATCACATGACTGAATGAACTCCCTGAGCAGCACCTGCAGCTTCCGTGTCAGATGGCCCGGATTACCATCCCCGATAACCTGATCACTGATCCGCGTCACTGGCACTATCTCTCCGGTGGTGTTGCAGATAAACGCTTCGTTCATGTAGGGGATCATGTCGGTGGCGACAGCCTCCTCAACCACGCTGACATCATTTGCCCTGGCAACGGAGATAATGTTTTTCCGGGTAATCCCTGAGAGGATATCATTGTTTTCCGGATGGGTGTAAAGTGCTTCGTTCCTCACAAAAAAGATATTCGAATGAGCTCCTTCGGTCACAAAGCCGTTCCGCACGAAGCACACCTCTGCAAATCCCTGGTCATGTGCCTCCTGGTAAGGCAGTACGTTGGCTATCAGGGCAGTGGTCTTGATATCGCAGCGGTTCCACCGGGGATCAGGGGTGAGCCATATAGCGACACCCCGCTCAGCAGCAAGCGTATTGATGTTGTGGCGGCGGGCAAAACCGTAGATGGTTGGTTTGACCGGCGGATCGGGAAAGGCATGGTTGCGGGGTGCAACGCCACGTGTTGCCTGGAAATAGACTATCGCACAATCAGCGCCAAGCCCGTTTCGCTCTATAAGCTCTTCAAAGATCTCCTCCAGCTTTGCTTCATCTTTCCATACCATGTTTGTCTCCTTCATGCTGCGCCTGAACCTGCCGGTATGGCCCGGGAGATCAAAGAAGTACCCGCCATACCATCTGGCTACCTCGTAAACACTGTCCCCGAAAAGAAAACCCCGGTCATCAGGGCTGATCAGCGCCTGATCCTTCGGGAGAAACTGACCGTTAAGATATACTACTTCCATATTTTAAAATTTACACTTTACCGGCCGGGTCATGTTGGCCTGCGACTCTTTTTTCCCGCATACGCGGGATTATGAAAACCAATCGTCAAAGATACATTTTCAATGGATTGGTCATACAAATTTCAACCCCTCCTTTCTCTTTTATTATGTACCTTTGCATATTCACAAAATTCGTCAATCAGGATTTATGAGAGGCAAGAGGCGACTGCCGTCGTGGCTCAGGATGGAAAGGGCAAGCGGGGAGAGTTACACCATGGTGAAGAACCTCGTTGAGAGTCACCGCCTGCATACCATCTGCACATCGGGCAACTGCCCGAACATCGGGGAGTGCTGGAATGCCGGCACTGCCACCCTGATGATCCTCGGTGACATTTGCACAAGATCATGCAAATTCTGCGGCACGAAGAGCGGCAGGCCGCTGCCGCCTGACCCGGGAGAGCCTGACAGGGTAGCTCAGGCGGTGAAGACCATGCATCTGAAGCACTGCGTCATCACTTCCGTTGACCGTGACGACCTGCCTGACGGCGGTGCTGCTCACTGGGCAGAAACGATCAGGAGGATCAGGGAGGTGAATCCGGGCGTGACCATCGAGACACTGATCCCCGACTTCAGGGGCAAAACAGAGCATATTGACATGGTGATTGATGCAGGGCCCGATGTCATCTCTCATAACATGGAAACAGTCAGGCGCCTGACTCCCCTGATCAGGTCAGTTGCAAAGTACGAAGTAAGCCTGGCGGTGCTCAGACACATCGCTTCGCGCGGTGTGCGCGCAAAATCCGGTATTATGCTTGGCCTCGGAGAGAGCGAAGGGGAGGTGACTGAAACGCTGGCCGATATTTATGCAACCGGTTGCAGAATTGTGACTATCGGGCAGTATCTTGCTCCAAGCCTTGAGCATATACCGGTTGTTGAGTATGTTACGCCTGAGAGGTTTGAGGAGTACAGGAAAACAGGGCTTGAGACCGGATTTGAATTCGTTGAGAGCAGTCCGCTTGTCAGAAGTTCCTTCCATGCTGAAAAGCATGTGAAAGAGCGACTGCACGATTTATAGTGACCAGGGAAGTTTTTGTAACAGATTATGATAAACAACGCCGGCATAAAGGTAATTTTTGATGATCTCGGTCTGAGAGACTTCAAGGAGACCTGGGATTATCAGGAGCATTTCTTCAATCTCAAGGTGGCGGAGAAGGGCAGACCGGAGAGTGATGGCAAAACTACTCCTGACCGGCTGATCTTTGTGGAGCATAACCATGTTTACACTCTGGGGAAGAGCGGATCAGAGCAGAACCTGCTGCTTGACTATATCCAGTTGCGGGCCCGCGATGCCTCGTTCTACAAGATCGACAGGGGAGGGGATATTACCTATCATGGCCCCGGCCAGCTCGTGGGTTATCCCATCTTTGACCTTGAAAAGCTGAAGCTTGGGCTTCGCGAATATATTCATCTGCTTGAAGAAGCAATTATCAGGTGCATCTCCCGTTTCGGTATTGAGGGGAGTCGCCTGGAGGGCGCCACGGGAGTATGGATTGACCCAGACAAGGGAGCCCGCGCGAGAAAAATTTGTGCCATAGGCGTAAGGGCCTCGCGGTTCGTGACAATGCACGGCTTTGCCCTGAACGTGAACACTGACCTCTCCTACTTTAACCATATCAACCCTTGCGGCTTCACCGACAAAGGTGTTACCAGCATCGGAAAAGAGACGGGAGAAAAGAGAGAAATGGATGATGTGAAGCGAGTGATGTACAACACAATGAGGGAGGTCTTCGGATATGAATATTATTAAAAATAAATATAATGGACAAAAGGTGGCTCTTGAAAGAGAGGGGCGACGAACATGTCGTCACGACCCTGGCGACAGAGATGGGGGTGCCTGTCACTGTCGCCGGCCTGATGGCTCAGCGGGGCATCACAACGAAACAACAGGCTGAGGAATTCTTCAACCCGACCCTTGAATCCCTGCATGACCCCTTCCTGATGAAGGACATGAACAGGGCGGTGGACAGGATTGCCACGGCAATATCGCGAAACGAAAAGATACTTGTTTACGGCGACTATGATGTTGACGGTACCACGTCGGTGGCAATGCTCTATTCCTTCCTGAGGGAGAGGCATTCCTGCCTTGATTACTACATCCCTGACCGTTACCATGAGGGGTACGGACTCTCCTCAAGGGGTATCGACTATGCTGCCGGGGGGGGCTGCAAACTGATTATTGCGCTTGATTGCGGAATTAAGGCAGTTGAGAAGGTGAAATATGCACGGTCAAAGGGTATAGATATCATTATTTGTGACCATCACCTCCCGGGCGAGGGAATCCCGGATGCCACTGCCGTCCTTGACCCCAAGCAGCCGGGGTGCGGTTATCCATACAAGGAGATGTCAGGGTGCGGTGTGGGATTCAAGCTGATGCAGGCTATCTGCATGGTGCAGGGAATACCGTTTGAAGAGATTATTCCCTATCTTGACCTGGTTGCAGTCAGCATCGGCTCTGACATTGTGCCGATGACCGGCGAGAACAGGATACTGGCTTATTACGGGCTGAAGCAACTGAACGAGTCACCCCGTCTGGGATTTCAGAAGATCATTGAAAAGGCAAAGATAAAAAAGCCGCTGGTCATTGAAGATGTGGTTTTCCGCATCGGCCCCCGGATCAATGCCGCCGGCCGGATGGAGTCGGGGAGCAGGGCGGTAGATTTGCTGGTATCGCAGAATTCGCAGGAAGCAATGACTATCTGTGATGCCATTGACGTCAATAATGACCACCGCAGGAAAAAAGACAGCGAGATCACTGCCGAAGCGCTCCGCATGGTGAGCGATGACATCAGGTCAGGCAACGCCCGCACTACGGTACTGTTTCACCGGGGATGGCACAAGGGGGTGATTGGTATTGTGGCATCGCGGCTGATTGAGACATATTACCGGCCTACCGTGATACTGACGGAGTCGAAGGATGGATATGCCACCGGGTCGGCACGCAGCGTTCCCGGATATGATCTTTACCAGGCAATCGAATACTGCTCTGACCTGCTCGAGAGTTTTGGAGGGCACATGTTTGCAGCCGGACTGACCCTGAAGCAGGAGAACCTGCAGGAGTTTCGCGAGAGATTTGAGCAATATGTCAGCGAGACGATAAGGGATGAGCACCTGGTGCCATCAGTCAATATTGATGAGGAGATTCCTCTTGAAGAGGTCACCATGGAATTTTGCCGGCATCTTGAGAAGTTTCAGCCGTTCGGCCCTGAGAATACGGCGCCGGTGTTTGTCTCAAGAAGGGTCAAGACGCTCTCATGCCAGCCTGTGGGTGCCAACGGTATTCATCTCAAGCTCTCCTTTGCCAGGGAGAACGGTGAGCCTGTGGGAGCCATTGCCTTTGGCCAGGCTGACATGATTGAGACCTTCCGTGAGTCCGGCGGTGTTGTTGACATAGCCTACTCAGTGGAGATGAATGAGTTTCGCGGAAAGAGGTCAGTGCAGCTCAATATCAAGGATATCAAGGGGTAGAGGTGTCAGCCATCCGGCATCAGACAGCAGCGTCTCTAGTGGGTAGTATTCCGCTACATAAGGCAGAGGTATGAGCCATCCGGCATCAGACAGCAGCGCCGGCATTGACATGCCGGCTTTCTGACGATTGCCTGTTGCTAATCGTCTGTTGACTTTTTTCTCACTTTTCCTTGACATTCTCCTTTCCCTGTCCTAAATTTGATGGAGTAATTATGTCTCATTATGATGCTGCGGTGGAATGCAGTGTTTATGCTGCTGTTTTTTCATTTTACCGTCATACATGCCGGTGAACCATTGTTTGTGCCTCATGGCGCGGGTGCGATGGGGGTGGCTTTCTCGGTTACGGCAACGCCGGGTCACTGGAACTGCTTCCATAATCAGGCGCTGCTCACTGCCGTCCCTTCATCAGGGTTCTCAATCGGACTGGAGAACCGGTTCATGATGCCGGCGCTCTCATCAAAGGCAGTCAGCGGTGTGCTGGCCTTCAAACCCGCTCCCCTGGGGATCATGGTTTCTCATTACGGTAACGCTGACTACTTCCGGATTTTCACGGGGCTTGGCAGCGCTGTCAGGATCAGTGACGGCATCTCCCTTGGTCTCCAGGTAGATTATATCTCTGAAAACGGAGCAGGAGAATACCGGGATGTGTCATTTGTTACATTCGAGACAGGAGTCACATGTCTCGTTGCACCTGCGCTGACTCTCGGGGTGCATCTCTTCAACCCCTTCTCTCCCCTGAATACCCTTCCTTCATCAATTGATGCCGGCCTTCACTGGAAGCAGTCCGACGAACTTTTTCTCACCCTGACCGGCTCGAAGGTGAGCAACGAGCCGCTCTCCGTGCAATGCGGCATTTCATGGGATGTAATGAAAAGGCTGACTTTGCGTACCGGGTATATGAGCTCACCTTCTGCCTTCGCTTTCGGTATCGGGTTCAAGACCGCCCTTCTGGAGGCTGATGCCGGATTTCTGCTTAATGGTGTTACCGGTGTTACATCTTCTGTGTCAATTACATGGTTGATCAGATAGAGTGTTGACCCTCATGGAGACCATAAGCATGACCATATTGGAAATCAGATTAACCCGGGTATCACGATCATGACTTTAATTATTCACTTATGAGTTTCAGGAGCGCTGTTGCAGTAATGATATTGTTGCTCCTTTCGGGGACTCTCTTCTGCCAGGAGGAAAACCTGTCACTGAGGGAATCAGTTGAAGAGATTCTTGCGCTGTCTGATGATGCCGATCCGGCTGCCTTGCTTGAGGAACTTGAGGAGCTGAAGGCTTTTCCCGTGAATATTAACGGCGGAGATGAAAAGGAGATCTCACGGCTCTTTTTCCTGACAGAATTCCAGGTCATGGTACTTGCCGATCATGTCAGGAAGAACGGCAGCGTGGTGACCCTCTATGAGCTTGCCCTGCTTCCGGCTTTTGACCGCAACACGGTGCAGCTGATGGCTCCGTATATATCGCTTAAGCCTGCGAAGCCGAAAGGAGGGAGGAGCTACGGACGTATCCTGGTGACGCTGACGGCGTCAGCCCGGTTCAGCAACGACGAAAGCGCTGCGGAGGGCATGCGGTCATTGATGAAAATGAAACACAAGCAGGGAAGTTTCACTTTCGGTCTGACGGCGGAGAATGACCCCGGCGAGCCATTCATCTTCAAAAATGCTCCGGGGGCCGACTTTCTCTCGGGTTATGTTCAGTATGAAGGCAAAGGATTAATAAACAGGATTATTGCAGGCGACTTTTCCGTCAGGGCGGGAGAGGGGGTGCTCCTGAACAGCAGCCGGTGGATGGGTTCATGGCTCAGCTCGCCGTCGTTCATGTCGGGACGAAGTGTTTCATCGCCCTATACATCAACAGAAGAGAACAGTTTTTTCAGGGGAATAAGCCTCACCCTCGGAGGAGTGAATTCCGGCGCCCTGCTGTTTGCCTCTTCAAATAAAATCGATGCCCGTTTGCTCTTTACAGATGACAGTGTTGCCACCGGGGTGAGAAACCTTGTCAGGGGAGGCATTCATGTCACTGAATCACAGCTTGCAGCACGCAACAGCCTCACTGAAACGGTGACCGGCCTGCGTCTGATTGCCGGTACGGGAAAGGCCAGGGGCGGGGTGACTGCAACTGCCACCTGGTTCTCCCTGCCGTTTGTCCCCGACGTGACTGAGCCGGAGAACCTTCATGCCTTTGCAGGCGACAGGCTGCTCAATCTGTCTGCCGACATCAGGGCAGGGACAGGCTCCATACTGTTTTTTACCGAGGCAGGCCTGGGTCTTTCCGGTCCTCTGACAGGCACTGCTGGAACAGATAATCCGGGTCCGCAGGCAGACACAACCGGCACAGACCCTCCGGGTTCAGTGTCAGCCATAGACAGACTGAATCTTCGTGATTCATGGGCAGCAACAGCCGGGTTGAGGGCAAAACCATCCGGAAGGGTTACGTTTAATCTCCTTGCTCGTCACTTCGCCCGGGATACCACGCGTTCCATTCCGGGGCCTTCCGGGCGGGATCGGGATC
>Ga0123335_1009419_pt1 | contig 10133 bp, 5 predicted proteins | sample BiotimSIPDNA_2_FD_89707 | JGI IMG/M metagenome (GOLD analysis project Ga0123335, IMG submission 89707) | Anaerobic biogas reactor microbial communites from Washington, USA - Biogas_R2 time_0 SIP DNA | ecosystem: Engineered > Bioreactor > Anaerobic > Unclassified | place: Washington, USA... | reverse complement strand
TCCTGGCAAATGGGCGATTTTGTAAACCGGCAGGGTTTGATCGCCATATTGCAAGGTCGGCATCTGCAAGGTGCGTGGAAGCAGTTCTGTTCCCAGCAGGGCGGCGCGTTCCGGGACTGCGCTGCCGTCAATATTGAAGCTTAGGAAATCCGGGTCAAACGACACCAGGGTGCCGCCGCGGTTGAGGAACTCCATCAGTTCGGCGGTGGTTGCCGGATCAGTGAACTTCATTCTGGGGACATAGAGCACTTTGTAGCGCCTTAGGTCGTCGAGTTTGGTGATGATTCCGGTTGGGCTGATGAAATCAAACCAGGCTTTGGTCTGTTCGCCAAGGAGGGTGTAGAGCGAATAAGCCGGATGCAGCACATTGTCTTGCAGGCCCCAGCGGTCATAATCCGAATGCAGCACTGCGCTGACAGTTTTTTCCGGCACTTTGACCTTGGGCATGGTTTTCAGCTGCTTGTTGATGGCCAGCGCTTCCAGGTTGCCGTCCCACATATTCATCAGAGTTTCGGAGTCTTCAATATACCAGTAGAGCATCTGCGCACCGACTTTGATGCACTGGGAAGCCCATTCGCGCATTTCAGCCGGCTTGGGTCGCCCGCCATGATAGATGAAATTCTGCGGCGTGACGCAGAGCTTGGAACCGGTGGCTAAATCTCTGAGCATCTTGGCGCTGAAACCAGGATGATACAAGGCGCGGCTCAGGCCGTACTTGTTGGAAGTGCTGGTGGGATAGGGGTCGCAGCTGATCCAGTCAGAGTGGGGGCCGAGCAGCGCGACATCGACAGAGCAGACGCCGGAAACCGTGTTGCGGTCAATGCTTTTAAAGTCCACCCCTGGGAAAACTTCCTTGACTTTGGCCCTGACCTCCCGGCAGAATACGGCAAAGTTGCCATTCCACCAGCGCCAGAAGGCAATCCTGGCAAATTCGCTGTCGGGCGTAGGTTCGGCAAAGTGATCATGGAGTCCGAATTTGCCGAAGCCGGTGGTCGCCTTGATTTCCGCGTCGACCTCGTCCAAGGCAGCAGAGAGATTTTGGTTTCGGGTGCGGCTGAAGATGTTTGACACGTTGTTGGTTGGCTCATCAATGCCGAAGACCAGGCCGACATGTTCGAGATAGTCTGGATAGTAATATTTCGTCTTCAGGTTTTCCAGGCTGTTAAGCACATATTGGCGATAGCCTTCGCAGGCTGGGTCAACGCCGGTTTCTCCATAATAATATTTGGCGCCGGCCTTAATCGCATTGCGGCTGACAGCGCTGTTGAAAAGGACGTAGGGGAAGCGGGTGCCGTATTTTTGCCGCAACTCGCGCATTTTCGCCCAGCCGCCTTTTAGCCTGGAGTTGGCCCAGGGCAGCGGCGGGCCACCCAGCATGCCGGCATCGCCGCGGGCTGCCATCAGATTGTCCTGCCATTCCAGCACTTCCTCGTCTGAGTACAGCTGGCGGATTTTTTCTGGAAAGATGTCCAGCAATGCGGCGCCCCAGGTGCCGGTACGGAAATTGCCGGGTTCATGGCTGAGCAGCGCCTCATATTGTGCATTCGGGCGGTCAATCAGGTAGGAGACGCTGTCAACCCGGCGGGTGCGTTCGATTTTGCCATTGCTGAAGTCAAGCGAGGCGTATTTTTCAACGGCATGGAAGTTGCCGTCGTAGGCGTTCCATTGTGAATTTTCCTGGCCGGATTTGTTTTCGCGTCCTGCATTGAATCCGATGGCGGTTTGGGGGACGCCGTCAAAGCCCAGGGTTTTCCAGGGGATGGTGAACGTGGCTTCCCAGCGGTTTTCCTCCAGAAAATTCATGACATCCCAGTCTCCATTCCAGGCGCTTTTGACTCTCCATGGATCGCCGGGGACATCCTGTTTCACCTCCGCGTCAAAGCGACTGGCATTGGCATTGACGGCGAATTGCCAGGCGAGGTTGCGCGCTGGCGCATGCAGGAACAATTCCAGGCAGTCATCGCTGAAAATCGCAGCGTCCGGCTTGCTGTCCTTGACTTTGGCTTGCAGGACTTCCCGGGATTTGATGCTTGCCATAAAGCCCACATAGAGCGCGTCGTTATCCCAAGTCAACTTCAGGCTGGTTTGCTCGCTGGCTGGCTCGGCAGTGACGCAGAGATAAAATCCAGGCAGCTCTGGCACGCCTTGCCATTGCGAAGGGGGAAGTTTGGCGGAAAATCCATTTGGCGCAGGAGCAATATCAAAGACATCGGAGAGATAAGTCACGGTGACGGACTTGAATGCCAGCTCATAGGCGTCTTCCATGGCGGAATGGACGCATTGAATGGCATCTGTTCCGGCAGGGATAGTGATCAGCACCTCGCGGGTGACCCATTCAGTTGACGAAGGAAAGGAAGTTTTTGTCATGCCATTGCTGCCATTGCCGCCGCCTTTTTTATTGAAAGACAGGTTCAGCTGCGGGATGACCCCGGGGCTGTTTCGGTAGGTGAAAGCGTATTTCATCGCTTTGGCATCAGCCGGAGCTTGCAGATAAAAATAGGCGGAAAACATTGCCTGGTCCGCCGTTTTGTTCATCCGGTATCCCTCTTCGCCCCAAGTCAGGCTGGCGGCAACTGAATGCGGAAAGGGCTTGACGATGTTCCTTTTAGTGAAATCATAAACAATGGGGTCAAAGGCATGCGCAGTAATTACGCCCATAGTCAAAAAACAATATAAGAAAACTTTTCTCATGACAATTTTTTCCCTTTCTTTGGAGCGTCGGGCTGGCGTTCTCATCCAAGTGTCAGTAGGGAAGTTGAAGATACATGTAGCGGTATTCTTTGGGGTGGACATACCAAGTGGCGCCTCCAAAGTAGCCGCTGTAAATCGGGCGGATGCTCTGCACGCTGCCGTCAACCAGGCAGGAATTGACCCTCATCGAATGTCGCGTGACATTGATATCGCCATCCCGCATTCTATAGTAGTTGGAGGAAGAAGAATTGTGTTCAGAAAACAGCCAGATACTGCTTCCATTCCGATAATCGGAATTGGCTGTCGTTGCGCTGTTGCCCAGCTGAGACAAATTCACCGATTTGACATGAGAGCCATCAGCGGCGTCCGCGTACGCTGCCAAATGCTGGTTGATGCCATAATGCGTCCCGACGACGCACGGAAGGAGTTGATTCAAGGCTTGTTCCTCAGCACTGAAGCTCGGGCAGCTATAGACCTTGGGAATGGGGTAGTAGGTGATGTACCATTGGCCATTAGGCGGCCAGGTGCTTTGATTCTGGCTAGTCGTCAGCGTGCTTGATGAACCAAGATATGGCGCCAGGGTATGCCACCAGGTGTAGGAATTTTGGTTGGTTCTGCACGTCTTTGACTGGACAATGAAATCGTCATTGTCCATCGTGTAGAGATGGCTGACCAGACCGATTTGCTTGAGGTTGTTGCAACAGCTGATTTTGCGGGCGGTGGCACGGGCCTTGCTCAGGGCCGGCAGCAGCATCGCCGCTAAAATCGCGATGATGGCAATCACGACAAGAAGCTCAATTAAAGTGAACAGGCGGGAAGTTTTCGTTTTCATTGGTGCTCTCTCCTTTTTTTGGGGGGGGCAAAAACAGGTGCTGCAATCTGCCAAACTTTTGGTCATTTATTTGTTAAAGAAGATTTTTTTAATGGGCAGGGAGGGACATCAGGGCGTTTAGGTTTATCACTTAGTGATGGCGGCCGGGCATGGGATCGTGCTTTGTCCAGGGTAAAACCGCATGGGGATAAGTTTCTTTTCAATAGGCAGCGGCGTGCCTGCCAGGATGTTCAGCAGTCGTGTAATGGCCCATTCGACGAGGTCATCCTGGCAAACTAACATGTTGCTGTAAAAAGAATCCCGCTGGTGAGGAGAGCAAGCCAAAATTACCGAAAGGTCTTGTGGAATACGAATGCCGCGTTCCCGCAGAAAATCCCTGCCGGCTTGCAAATAACTGTCAATGATGACTAGGGCAGTGGGTGGTTCCGGCAGGTTGAGAAAGAAATTCATGCGTTTGGCAAAAAAGACCTCAAGATATTTTTCGCCATGAAGACGATACAGTTCGTCTACGTCATCTTGCACTTGGAACAGTTCAGGATCAAAAAAATCGCCCAGCACATCGACAAAGGCGCGACGGATGTTATCCAGGTAAAATTGAAATTCCGGCGTGCGCCGTGTTTCAATGAAGGCGATGCGCTTATGTTGCAGCTCTCGCAAATGCCGCAAGGCAACGCAGTAGCTGTCGTAATGGGCGAATTCTACGCCGTTCATCCATGGAAGGCCGTCCTGGACATTGCCGACTACTGGGAGACTGTGTTCACGCAAGCAAAGCAGTAAGTCCCTGCGGGCGCTGGAGCCGAGAAAGACGGCGCCGGACAGCGGCGTCTGCAACAGAAAGTCTGCTTCGCTGGCTGGCGCGAGTCCGCGAGGAATGCCGATGGACACCAGGCGGCAGCCGAGCTCCTTGTATTTGTCATTCAAGTTTGAAATGGAGCGGAGGCTATTCATTCCAATAAGCCCAATTGTCGGCCTCTCAGCAGCTTTGCCGTTATAACGGATATTGACAAAGGTGCCGCGGGTGCCGTCAATAGTCAGCAGCCCACGATCTTCCAGCAACCGGATCGCTTTCCGCAAAGTGACATGATGCACACCCAATTCCTTGCTGAGCTGCAACATCCCAGGCAGACGACCGCCAGAAGGACACTGGTTCCGAATGTAAGCCTCCAGAGTCTTGCTCAGTTCTTGATATTTGGGAGTCGCCATCGAAAACTCCTTACAAAAAATTAATCTGCCGTTATTATATTTACTATTACATACGGAAGTCAAGCCCCATAAAACTTTTTTTCGAAAATTTATTCTCCAGGCAGTAAAAACGTCATGGGTCAGTCTTCTGTAGTGCCTTTACAAGGCACCAGTTTTGGGGCACGTCTATCCCCAGGCTGAAGCCTGGGGTTAAGCATGGTTAAGCACCTACGGTGCAAGGGAATGTGACTATAAGCATGATGTATCTGTACCGGCTGAAAGCCTGTGGAAGCCTGTGGAGGACGCATGTCTTCGCATCACCGTCCACCAACATCCACAGCTACAGAGCGGCAAAAGCCCCAACGGGGCGCGACATACCCGCCCAGGGCAAGCGAAGCCCGCCCAGGGCGTCGCTCGCCCTGGGCGGGTATGTTATCTTGAAAATGGCGGTAGGAAAGCCTTGATTGCCGATCCTGAGCATATCAGCGGCGCACTTGAAGGCAAAACCGGCACTTGGATTGACCCCTAAGCCAACCTTAGGCTGGTCTGGATAATCCCCGTCCCTCGCCCCTTTTATTCGCTCAAGATCAATGCGACTTCCGTGTTCGGGTTCAATTCAAGCTCAATGCTCGTTTCGCCGACAATGTGGCGGCTCAGCTGGCCTTCCGGGTCGCTATAAATATAGGCAGTCAAGCGTTTTTGGTTGTTTAGAGTAAAAATCCCTGAGCGGTTGGTGAAAATTTTGTTTTTTCCCACTACTATGCCCGGATATATTTCGGTGATGGTAATCGGATAAAGTTTTTTCAGCGGGTGTTCTCCGTACATTCTGCTTGCATAGAAGCAGACCACCAGGCCATGGCGCAGGAAGTATTTGACATCGCTCCAGGCAGTGGTATTTCTTTTGCAAGTTAGTGTCAATGGGCTGCGACTGGCTTGGGCGGCGCGAACCAGGTAGCAATATTCATGCGCCACCGGCTCGACAAAATGCGAGATGGGCAATGGCATCAATTCAGTAAGACAATCAAACTGATTGGCATAGACTATATTTTTCACCCCCATTTTGTCCTTTGCGGCGAGTTGCTTGCCGGTTTCGAGCAGGAAATCTTTGGAGTAGAGCGGGATAAACGCTATTTTTTGGCGTATCTTCCCATTTTTATCCAATAAAGCGCTATAGCCATCATTGAGATTGTAGGCCACTCTGGCGCTAGAATGATTCCATTCATCTAAGAAAATGCCGGAGAAGCCCGCCTTGTCCAGGATATAGGACATATTTGTTTTTATTTGCTTGCCGCTTGCATTATCCGGCCTCGGCGCGACGTGATAGAGTTGTCCGGCCCGATAAGGCACAGTGCCGCCGAAATAATTTTTTATGACGCTATCGGAGAGTCGTTCCTGCCACTTGCTCTGCGCCCCAAAGTCGAAATCGTTTCTGGTGCGCACTAAGTGCACATCAGTATACATCAGCAATGGAAGCTCTATGCCTGCTGCCCGCATGTTTTGCAGCAGGCGCGTCGGCGTCTCCAGTGCTTTAGCGTATACTTGGCTTTCTTCATTGCCGTAGAATATGCCGTCATGCTGCTGCGCGTCATCCTTGGCTATCGGCAGCGCGCAAGGTATAGTGATGCCTGACTGCTCAAAAAAAGTGCGCAGCAGTTCCGGACTGTTTAGGCGCTGGCGATAATAGTGATCATAATCATCGGAGTTCTTAAACGGATAGACGAAGCCGAACAAGCCCGGTATCTCCTGATACAAATCATAGTCTTGCCGGAGAATGTTTAAGATGCTGAAATAATTGGCGTCCGGCGTAAAGTAGAGTTTCCAGGCGGTGGTGTAGCTTTTGCCGGGTTCAAGGTAGAAAAGGTCATTGGCCAAGTGCAGTTTGTCGTCCACCGCAATAGCTGAATATTGATTTCTGTAGCAGGCATCTTCGATGTAAACAGCAAAGGCTGAGTCGGCATAGCGGAAAAAATACAATGGCGTGAAAGCAAGTTCCCGGTGAGCCAGGTTGTCGCTGTTGCAAGTGAAGTTTTTCTGTTTTTCGCCGCCTGTCCTGAATTCGCGCAGCTTGCTTAAGTCGACTTTGATGGAATTGCCGAAAATCACTGGCAGGTCGCGCTCTGTCAAGTTGCGCATGGTGTCCTTGACCGTGTAGCTGCGCGACCCTTTGATGATTTCTCGGGAGACGCTGAAGTCTGGCGTACTCCATGTCGATTTCCCGGTAGGCTGTGCGTCTTTGCCTTCGGCTTTCCAGTATGATTCAATCAGATTTTCAGCTGTACCGGCCTTAAAGGCGATGGCGTTATTGGGAAGCAAGTCAATGTCTGGCAGTGTCGATTTGAAGTTGCTTGGCGCGAAGTCGATATGTACCGCGACTTGCTCGAAGTCGTCGCTGCAATCAAGCACTGCATTTACGCCTTTGTGCGGCATGCTTGCTTGCCAGCGCAAGTCTGTCAATCCCAGGCTGCGCGGCTTTTTTTCGCTCAAGGTAGGCGAAAGCGGGAAATCACCGCTGGCCAGCCGCACGTTCTTGATTTCTATGGATGAATTAGGAAAAGCCTTGAATTTATTGATAAAATTTATGGTATTGCCAGCCTGGCTGAACAAGCCTTCCAAGTCGAAGACAAAGTCATGCACAAAGTCTTTATCTAGTGTATCTTGCGCCTTGCTCCACGGATAGTATGTCAAGGTGATAGTTCGGTTATTGGAGAACCATGGCACCCGGTGCTCGTCTTTGAAATGAAAATAATCACCTTTGTTAACTAAGCGCAGCTCATTGATTGGGATATCATTAACTCGTATCTCCAAAGCCGGTTGCGAGCCGCTGGAAAATCTCTCCGTATAAATTCTGCCGGCAAAAGCCAGGTAGCGTGGCATTGACCCAGCGGGAACCTGAATGGACAACGTCTCTCCGAGGGGTATTTGCTGGTGTTCTAACAAGTGCAAGGTCGTAGCGTGCAGCGATGAAAATATGGTGAGGCAAGCGATGATTAACATATTGCGCATGAGTCTATTGTCTCTTTTAGGGGCGAGGGGCGAGGAGGACTACATACTCGTGCGCCGTCCACCCCGTCCACTATGTCCACCCCGTTCACAGCCGCGAAGCGGCAAAGGCCTGAAAGGTCAACAACATAAAAGCCCAGGGTGAGCGTAGCGAAGCCCTGGGTGAGGCGTATAATAATTTTGAGCCCCGCTAGGGGTGACACGTAAACGCCGTTTTGAGAAAAATCCTTTTTGGATGGGGTCTACGTACGGCCACATACGGCAAGCTGAAGTTTGAACCACATACGGTACATACGGCCGTGTGCGGGGACGTTCCGTATTTTTGCGCTTACCAGTTCCCCCGCCAGAATTCATGGGTGGTGAGGCCAGACAGGCTTCGGATTTCATTCATCGTCCTATACTCCGTATGCCCGTCAAAGAACAGGACGTTTATGCCGTTTTCGTGCACAGGCGCCAGGCCTTCCAGTGTGCCGAGGCTCTTTAACCGGTAATAATGGGCGGTGTGCGTATCCGACCTGGCGTCGGTGAGCATGGATGTGGAGGACGGATTCTGCAAGGTCGTTATCAAGCGGTTGGAGAACAAGTAATAGTGTCCGCTCCAGGTGCGGGTGGTGCCCGGCGAGATGTTCACTCCATAGTCGCAGCGTCTTCCAACATGACCTGCGTACTTGCGGAGTCCGTAGTTGGTCCCGTAGGTGCCATTCGGCAGAGCGCCAGGCATGCCCGGACATTCAAAGACTTTGGCTGCCTCCCCACTATATTCCCAGAACTTGTCAACCCAGCTGAGATTTATGTCTGTATTGGCAGGGAAGTTATCGACGTATGTCGCTGTAAAGTCCTCCCAGTCAGCAGTGTACATGAAGTGCGCCAGGCCTAGTTGCTTCTGGTTGTTGACGCAGCTGATCCGCATCGCTTTGCTGCGCGCCTTGCTCAGGGCCGGCAGCAGCATCGCTGCCAGAATCGCGATGATGGCGATGACGACTAAAAGCTCGATAAGGGTGAAAAAATCACGCGGTTGAACTGCTTTGTGTCTCATTTGTGCATCCCCCCGTTAGTTGTTTTTGGAATGTAACTGACTGAAGACTATATGTGTGGCAGAATGAATCGCTTGGCGCCAAGAGACGGATGTACACATACTGTCTTTGGCACCGTTCAGCGCCACTGCAATGAAAAATGACTGCGCTAACCGATGATTCTATAATATAGGTTAACCTTATGTTAATTATACCACGCTTTTAGCATGTCATCAATTTAGTTTGGGCGTTTTACCATCTTTTTAGGGGGCAAGCGGCTCGCCCCTTACGAATTATGAATTATGAATTATGAAATGCGCCTCAGCATTCAGCATTCAACATTCAGCATTCAGCCCCTCGCCCCGCCCCTCGCCCCTCGCCCCTAATTCTCTTCCGTCGGCAAGGCATGGCTGGGTTGACATGTTTCCTTTTTCATATTACAGTATGTTTGTTGGTGTCTCATAATGCATTGGGGGATTCAGGATATGAAAGATTTAACCAGCAGCGTCTATACCTTTGAGAAGCTCATACGAGGCAATTATCTTTATGTGGACAAGACGGAGTATATCTGGAAACTAGTGCGACCTGCTTTCGGGATTTACTTCATGTCCCGCCCGCGCCGCTTTGGCAAATCGCTGACCATCTCCACTCTCAAGGCAGTATTCCAGGGGAAGAGAGACCTCTTCAAGGGTCTTGCCATCAGCAAAAAGAAATACGACTGGAAAGAATACCCGGTCATCCATCTGGACATGGCGAACTGCGATGCCCGAATGCCACAGGCGCTGCGTAAATATTTTGCCCGAGTTTTGGCCGAGGCGGCTTCTGAACACCAGGTTTCGGTTGACATCCATGAGGATGAACTGGCTGCCTCATTCGAATCTCTTATTCGGGCAATCGCGAACGCAAAAAAATCCCCGGTCGTCATTCTCCTTGACGAATATGACAAGCCGATTTTGAATGCGCTGGCGACGCCGGAGGCTGCGGCCTGCCGGGATGTCCTCAAGGGATTTTACTCCACGATCAAAAAATGCGAAAGCCTTGAGCGGTTTGTGTTTGTCACTGGCGTCACCAAGTTTTCGCACGTCTCGCTCTTTTCCGACCTCAACAACTTGACTGACATCACGATGCATGCCGACTACGCCACCATGCTCGGCTACACGCAGGAGGAATTCGAGGAATACTTTGCGGAACGCCTGGATGACGCCGTGGATAAACTGAACATCCCGCACGAGCAGCTCATTGCCGAAATCAAGGCATGGTATGACGGGTACCGTTTTCATGGAAAGTCAGAGACGGTGTACAATCCGGTGTCCCTGGCGCAGTTCTTCATTAACCAATGTAAATTTTCCAACTACTGGTTTGCGACGGGGACGCCTTCGTTCCTGCTGGAAGTGATCCGGAAGGCGAACTTCAAC
>Ga0123335_1009417_pt1 | contig 10135 bp, 7 predicted proteins | sample BiotimSIPDNA_2_FD_89707 | JGI IMG/M metagenome (GOLD analysis project Ga0123335, IMG submission 89707) | Anaerobic biogas reactor microbial communites from Washington, USA - Biogas_R2 time_0 SIP DNA | ecosystem: Engineered > Bioreactor > Anaerobic > Unclassified | place: Washington, USA... | reverse complement strand
TATGCTTTTCGGGATGTGGTGGAGAAAGGCAAATCCTCTGCATACTGGGATTGGTTCTTCCATTTGGAAGATCCGGTGATCGTGCCGGACAGCACAGATGACTATCCCGGGTACGAATGCTTTGGGTACGAACGCATGATGCCCAAACTGGCAACCGATCACCCTGCCGTACAGGACTACTTCTGCCAAGTCGGCGTCCATTGGGTGAAGGAATACGACATCGACGGCTGGCGTTTGGATGTGGCCAATGAAGTCAACGATAGCTTCTGGCGGGCTTTCCGATGTGCGGTGAAAACTGTCAAGCCTGACTGTGCCCTCCTTGGAGAGGTGTGGGAAACCGCGTCCCATTGGCTGGATGGAAGTATGTTTGACGGCACAATGAACTATGACTTCCGTCGCCATTGCTACAAATTTTTTGCGCTGGAGGACATCGATGCTCAGTCATTCAACAGCCGCGCAACAGATATGCTCATGCGCTATCGAAGACAGGTAACGTACGGTCAGCTCAATTTGCTGGACAGTCATGACGTCAGCCGTTTCTTCTCGCTGTGCAAGGGTGACCTCCGGAAAATGAAACTGGCGGTTCTGTTCCAGATGACATTTGTCGGAATGCCCTGTGTTTTTTACGGCGATGAAAAAGGCATGACCGGTGTACTGGAGGAAGAGTATCGTCACCCCATGCCCTGGGAGAATGAAAACAGCGAGATACAATTCTTCTATCAAAAAGCGATTGCGATCAGACAGGAACATGCAGTGCTCCGACACGGCAGCTTTCGCATGATCTTCGCTGAATCAAACGGCGGTTTATATCACTATGTCCGTGAACTTGACCAATGCACCATCAGCATCTTCATGAACCGTTCCGATACACCCCGAAGCATCGCCGTCAATGGGAAAATCCTGTGGTCGGAGAATTATGATTGTGGTATACTGACGGCGTATGGATTCGTTGTCTTGTATACAAGCAAATGAGAAAGCCTCCGGGAGGGGCTAAGCATGTCATCGACCATCCGTGATGTCGCGATCAAGGCAGGCGTATCGCGATCGACTGTCTCAAAAGCGCTCAACAATTCAGGGGTTGTATCCGAAGAAACAAAGTGCAGAGTGAAGCAGGCTGCCGATGCATTGGGATATCAGCCCAACGCCCGTGCGCGAAATTTTGCAACCCGCGCGACCTATCAGATTGCTTTTCTGGCGGACTTCCCTTTTGATGCAGCCTTTGTCAATCCACACCTGTTTGAAATTATGCGCGGTGTACAGCATACATTGGATAAAAAAGGCTACGCAATGGTCATGAAGCATCAGGACGACAAGCAATCCATTTCATTTGTAGAACAGGCATGGCTGCAGCATATGGTTGATGGATTTGTATTTCACATGTCCGTGATGTCCAAAAGACTGTCGGCTTTGATCAGCAAGGAAAACATACCGCACATTGTGATCGGCAAACCCAATTTCAATAACCGTCTGTGTTGGATAGACACGGACAACTGTCTTTCCGGCGAGTTGGCTGCGCGTCATCTCTTAGAACAGGGCTATACAGATTTTGCATATATTGGCGGACGAGCTGAAGATATGATTTCCTGGCGCAGACTGCACGGTGTCCGGCAATCGCTGCAGGAAAATGGTTTAAACCTTCCCCACGATCGAGTGCTGCAGAGTCAGTCTACATTAGCGGACGGAGCCCGTGCAATGAAAAAACTAATGCGCATGAACCCGCGTCCGCAAGCAGTGATCTGCGCCAATAATCCGATTGCCCTGGGGCTTATGCAGGCACTGCAGGCAAAAGGCATACATGTCCCTGAGGATATGGCCCTCATCACATTTGACACCTACCCTTTCTCCATGTTCACAGAACCGCCCATGACAGTTGTGGACATCAACATGTATGATATGGGGCAGGAAGCAGGCCGTCTCGTTTTACAGAAACTGAAACATCCGGCAACGCAGATCCAGACATACATTACGATACCAACACTTGTATGCCGCGGAACGACTGCCTCTTTGAGAAAATGATATTTATTGGAAATCCGGATCTGAGCATTTCCCTTCTTTATGACCTGAATGGGAGCAGGATAACTGACTGACTTATGGCAGGTTAACAACGGGCCTTCAAGCCCATGGAGGAACAGCATATGCTGCAAGTCGAGCATGTGGCATTGGAATATGCAGGCAAACCGGACTTTGCCTGTCCTAATGGCTGGCTTCTCATGCGGACAAGAGCACACTGCACGTTTTTCATCAATGGCACTGATGTTGACTATCCTCCAAATTGTATTGTTTTATATCAGCCAAAGCAAACTGTCACCTTTCATCCTTGCGCTGAAACACTCCCCCTTGACTATATTTGCTTTACCACAGATGAAGCCCATATTGCCGGCTGTACCCTGCCATTCGGCTTGCCTGTCACCCTCCCGGATCCGGATTATTACCACAGCCTGTTGTATCTTCTGGCTGCGGAATATAGCAGCGGCTGCATGTTAAGAGAAATCAATATGGACAGGCTGATGCGGGTGCTGTTTTCCAGATTGTCTCAAATGACCGATATCAAGCCAAAAACGCATCTTTGTAAAAAGATTCATGATCTGAAAAAGGAAATCTATATGCGGCCGTATGAACCGTGGTCAATCAAGCAAATGGCATGTATGCTGAACATAAGTGCTGGATATTTGGAGAGCACCTACAGAAATACTTTCGGTATATCTTGCATAAAGGACGTGATTGTCAGCCGCATTACATTGGCAATAGAATACCTTCAAAACAGTACATTCAGCATTAATGAAATTGTAACACGATGCGGTTATCGGAGCGCCGAACATTTTTACAGGCAGTTTAGGAAGATAACCGGCACAACACCCCAAGGATACCGCTTGAAAATTCAACCATTGAAGGATGAGAACCATAGCCTTCAACAAAACAGGAACAACTAGCTGGAATGTGCGAGCCCTGATCTGAATCATAAGAATAGTCACAAACATCGGCAGATGTATCATTGATTATTTTGTACAACCGCTTATAATAAAGGAATAAAAATATTGCACGTTCATACACTTTGCCAGTCCTGCTTGTGGGTTCGATTATTGGTTTTATTTACGTATGAACCCAGAATCCCTGTATGTTGAATATGTTCTGGTAAGAGAGTGTAATTCTCTTCAAGATAATGATGAAAAGGAGAGCTGACCATGAGGAAAACGCGAATCTGGTTTCCCCTGATGATGGCAGTCATCATGATGCTTGCCATGATGGCTCCTATCGGCACTGCTCTGGCGTCTGCCCCTGACTATTCACAAAGGATGACTGTATCCATCGCCAATGTGGCCCCGATCGAAGGGTATGATTACACAGCCGGCGATAAGTATGTAAAGTTTTGGACCGACCGCTACAACGTGGATGTTGAAATCGCCGGCCTCACGTGGGACAACTGGAATGAAATGCTGCGTATCTGGATCAGCGCACAGGATATGCCAGATGTAGCCGTGTTCAATTTCGGAACATCCACCTATCCGGATGCCGCCAGCTTTGCGGAACAGGGCCTGCTCAAGAGGATGCCCGATGACTGGCGCGAGCGCTGGCCAAATGCCGCTGCTGTATTTGACAAGACAACGCTCGGACCGCAATTGGAAAAAGCCTTTGGCGGCGTATATTTCCTGCCCAGAGCACGTTTTGATGTAAATCTGCCAGGTGATCCGCTGCCCAACCACATGAGCATCCACATTCGCAAGGATTGGGCTGAGGCCGTAGGCTTTCCCATCAAAGACGCATACAAAATCAGCGAGTTGATGGAATACGCGCGCCTGATCAAGGAAAAAGATCCCGGCAAACTTGGCAACAATTTGGTACCCCTGGCAATGAAGCCCGAGTATGCCATGCGCACATTCATATACCACAACAGTACCGACTATGATACCTTCTACAAGGATACGGACGGCCAGTACAAGTGGGGCTTTGCCAGCGACGATACCCTGGAAGGCTTGAAACTCTACTATCAGGCCTATAAAGAAGGCTTGCTCAGCCCTGAATTCTACAGCATCAAAAATGAAGAAGACTTTGACATGTTCCGTATCTCTGGCGTTGCCGGCGCTACTTACATGGGAGGCACCAGCACCGGTATGCAGCTGGACCTGGAGGCCAGATTCGGCCAGAGCCTTGGTCTGGATCCCGTAAAGAGTGTCCATGTAGCCAACGTACTGGGCGAAGACGGCCATTACCATCAACGCGACCTGATCAACTTCTGGGGTGCCCTTTGCTTCTCCCCCAGCATTGAAGACGCGAAGTTTGAACGCCTGATGGATTGGATCGATTATGCCTGCACACCGGAAGGTTTCCTGGTTGAGGTCGCCGGTTTTGAAGGCGAAGACTACAAGATCGAAAACGGGGAAATGGTCAACCTGCTGCCTCCCGGAATGCCGCTGGAAGGCACCAACGGCAAGTATCCTGGCATTGGCGGTTACTTCATGCTCAACCTGAAGCTTTGGGATGATTTCAGCTTTGACAACCCCAATGTATTGCCTTACTATCGTGAGCTTTCCAAGAATCTGTATGCCAACCGTGTCGAAATGGGAACGCCGGAAACCTTTACCAAGGTGGACTGGACAGTATACACCCACGACTCACCGGCACGGCGCAAGATCGCCTTTGATTACAAGACGGAGTTTGCCAATCTTGTAACTTCCGCGACAAGCGTGGAAAATCTCGAAGAGCTATGGCGAGCCTGGATTGATTCCCAGATGCCGTTGGTTCAGCCGGTTCTGGATGAACTCAATGCCAAGGCAGAATAGACCCTAGGTATTTGCAGCCACCTGGCAGGAGAACCGGGGTAGTTGTGCCAATGCTCGGTGATGAAACACCGGCTGGCGCCGCCCCGGTTCTCTTTAAAGATTTTCTGCCGTTTGCAGGCAAAGGAGATGAAGCTTTCCAGTGGAGAATAAGGCAAAGAAATCCCGGCTCAGAGGCTTCTGGTCCGGCATGAAGATAAACAAGCAGGTGTATTTTTTACTTCTGCCCGGTATGGCCTGGTACGTGATTTTTGCCTACATTCCCATTATGGGGCTTTCCCTGGCATTTAAAACATACAAAGCAAAGCTGGGCATCTTTGGCAGCCCCTGGGTTGGCTTGCTGAATTATGAATACGTGTTTCGGGATCCCGCCTTCATCGCCTCCCTTTTCCGAACATTATGGATCAATGCCGGCCGGTTTATCTGTGAATTTCCTGTTCCAATTCTATTGGCGCTGGCCATTAATGAGGTACGGATCGGCCGCTCCAAAAAGATCATTCAATCAATTTTCACGTTCCCACACTTTCTATCCTGGATTGTTGTGTCCAGTATCATGATCAATGTTCTGAGCCACAACGGGCTTGTTAACTCGTTCATACGGCTTTGGGGGGGCGAAGCGGTCAACTTTCTGGGCACCCAAGGGTACTTCCAGCCGCTGGTGTACATCACTTCCATTTGGAAAACTGCCGGTTGGACAGCGATTATCTATATGGCATCCATTGCCGGTATTGATCAGGAACAGTATGAGGCAGCGGAGATAGATGGTGCATCACGCATGCAAAGAATACTCCACGTCACCCTTCCCGGCATTCGCAATACCGCTATTGTTATGCTCATCCTGCAGGTTGGCTTCATCATGACCACAGGTTTTGAGCAAATATTCAACCTGAGCAATCCGGCCACCATCAAAGTCGCAGAGACGCTGGACATGTATATCTACCGCGTTACGTTTCAATCTGCTTCTGACTTTTCATTTTCTGCATCCATCAGCCTGTTTAAGTCGTTAATCAACTTTCTATTGCTGCTTGGTGCAGACCGGCTGGCAAAGCTCATGGGTGGGGAGGGGCTGTTTTAATGATTGGTACCTCGAAAACAAAGACGCTGCAGCGCAGGACCATGCGCAACCGTTTTCAACTCATGGATACCATCCTGCTGGCGATATTGCTGCTTTGGACACTGGTCATCATTCTGCCCTTTATCAATGTGCTTGCTGCTTCCTTTTCAACACCCAAGGAATACATGGATTCGCCGCTCATGCTTTTTCCTGCCAATCCTACCCTTGAAAACTACAAAACGCTGTTTCAAGACGGAAGAATATGGACCGGGTATCGCACGACACTGACGATATTGGTTTTGGGCGTTCCGCTCAACATGTTTTTGAGTACCAGTGTTGCCTATGCGTTGAGCAGGCCTGCTTACCCGTTGCAAAAGTTTTTCCTGTACGCCATTTTGTTCACCATGCTCTTTAACGGCGGAATTGTGCCCTTATACCTGTTGATGCTTGAACTGAAATTAACGAACAAAATATGGTCGGTCATACTGGCATATGGTGTCAACAATTTCTACATGATCATTATGCGCAGCTACTTTTTAACGATTCCCGATTCGCTGCTGGAGTCAGCCCGCCTGGACGGTGCCAACGAATGGCGGATTCTGGCGCAAATCGTACTGCCGCTGTCTATGCCGATTATCGCCACCATGATTCTGTTTTATAGTGTAGACCGGTGGAATGAGTGGTTCAACGCCATGATCTTTATTCGCAAAAACAACATGATTCCGTTGCAGCTTGTGTTGCGCAACATGGTATTGGAGGCCAGTGCAGAAAAAACAATGATGGCTTCCCACTCCGCCATGGCACAGTCAACATTCTCCACAGGCATCAAGATGGGCGCCGTTATTGTGACCATAGCGCCTATAATGTGTGTGTTTCCATTTTTGCAGCGTTATTTCGTCAAGGGGATCATGATTGGAGCGATTAAGGCGTAACCATATTCAGTGGCGAATAGCCATGCCGTTTTTCCCCTCTGTGACTGCAAGTATTCTTATGTCTTCCTTGTACAGCCGACCACGTCCACCCGTTGCATGACCCAATAAAACCGCGCCAGCGTTGCGCCTGCCGGGGTTTTTATGTTGCAAGTATTCATGAGAAACGATATAATTGTCAATAAACAAAAGAAAAATAAGAAAGGTGATCTGGTTTGGATAATCAAGAATACCATCCTCAGCAATCTGCACCTGTTATAATGAATTACGATTATGCCGTTGATACGGACCGGTCATACTTTGACAGCGGACTCCTGCAACTGATTGGCTGGCGGCTTCTCGGAATGTTCATCACGGTGATGACTCTGGGTATATGCTATCCATGGGCAATCTGCAAAATATATGCCTGGGAGACGCGCCATACTGTCATCGATGGCCGCAGGCTATCCTTTGATGGTACAGCAGTGCAACTTTTCGGAAACTGGATCAAATGGCTCCTGCTGACGATAATCACCGCCGGGATCTATGGCTTTTGGCTTAATATCAAACTCAAAAAGTGGATCACAAAGCATACGCATTTTGAATAGCGCAGAAGGCCTCCTCTGAGCATTCAGTTCCCAAACAGTACCCAAACGGGCATGTGGCCCGACCTTTCTACAAAAAGAAAAAGCCCTGTATCGCTTATGATACAAGGCTTTCTCTTTGGTGAGCCCGGCGGGATTCGAACCCACGACCTTTTGATTCGTAGTCAAACACTCTATCCAGCTGAGCTACGAGCCCCCATGCGATCTTGGACAACCTTCCAAAATCAGCTTAATTAGTATAACAGAGCTCCGGGTAAATTTCAAGCCCTTTTTACGGTTTTTCTTAATGGAGCTCTCCCAGGGCTCCTCCCCTTCATTCCACCAGGTCCGCCAAGGCGATCTGAAGGGCTTCTCCATGCAAAGAGTACCTCACCACACCGTCCACGGCAATGGCATCAAAGAAGGCATCCATGGGATAGGCGGACATGGTGCGCGTGGTGCCCCCCTGGGTGGTCAGGCTGAGTTGCCAGCGAGGCGTTCCCGTCCCGGTTAAAAACTCACGGCCGACCTGGCCGGAAACCTGAAGGGATTTAAGCCGTTCCACCAGGGTGTCAAAAGTTTCCACAGCAATAACCTCCCCGTTGAGGGTGGCATGCACATCATAGATGGGGTTTCCGGAGGCATCGGTGGCAAGCTGATTGTTGGGAAGCACTTGTTCTGTCCTGGTCTTTCGAAGCTCCAGCACCCGGACCTCCATTTGGATGGAAATGGATGCGATCTCGCGATCCCCCAAATCAGCCGGCTGCTTGGTCACAATCTCCTCGGCAGTGACCTCCAAAAACGCGCCGGCAAGCAGACTGCTCACATTATAATACGCTCCCTCATACCGGCAGGTATAGAAGAAGTCACCCACCTTTTCCCCCAGAGTAAGGCGCAATGTCTGCTCCGGTATGCTTTGCGAAGCAAGGGTTCCGTCCATCTCCGCCTGCTGGACAACGCCCTCCTGTTGAAAAATTTCAATCTGCGCGATAGGATCGTCAAAACCATACTGCCCGCTGTTCTCCCCATTGATGTCATCCCTGCGGGTGCCCAGGCGAAGTTGGGCTGCAGCAGTGAGCAGCCCCTGGGCGATGTCCTGATCCAAAGGATACGCAAAGGGTTTTTGAAGGGTGGCGGTTTGGTATCCCTGAGAATCCGTGGCAAAGACCACCTCCAGGGCTTCCTGTCCCTTCAGGCTCAGGCTGATTCGGTTGATCAGGGTTTTCTCCAACTGGAGCTGAGGTACCGGCAGCAACATCTGGGCCGTATACTCAAAACTATTGTAGACCCCCTCGTCGCACATATAAACGCCCGGGTCCCCAGACCAGCGAAAGTAGTAGTATCCCGTTTCCGGCACCATCCACCCCAGAGAAAAGCCGTCCTTGCGCCCATCCTGATAGAGCGCCAGCACCTGAATTTGCGGCGGATCAAGACCCATGTCTCCCAGATGCTCCCGGACCTCCTGCTCGTCCATGGTGACGGTATCCTCAACAGTGATGGAGGTAGTGGCGGCTATGATCTTCTCCGCCAGGACCTCCTGGATGGCAGCCGGATTCTGACCCGGCCGCTCCAGCAGCAGCCGTCCCTCCTGATGGCGCAATGTATAGGTTTCTCCGCTCAAATGGGTGACGGTAATGCTTGCCAGCCCGGCCGGGTCCACCTTGTCCAAAACTTCAAAATTTCGCCCATGGCCTATGTCAGCAGGCCTGGGCGGGGGAAAGAGCCGCTTCACCTGGGGCAGCAAAAGCACGAAAGTCAGGGAAACTGCTATGGCAATACCCAGCAGGATTAACCTGCGCCGGTGCCTGTAGGAGCTTGGCCTATCCTTTGCCTTGTTGACCTTTGGGGGATGCTGCATGTTCTGCCTCCTTGCTTTCCGTTTCTGGATGCCAGGCTACCGGTTCCGTCTGGGCAGCAGCACCCAAACACCCGCAACCAAAACCAGGAGGGGCACACCCACCAGCAACCCGATGCCCAAGGCCTGTCCCCCTGCACGAAGGCCCGGGTGGAAAGCAGGAGAGGCCATGATTTCCAAAGAGACGGTCTTTTGCGGCAGCAATTCCCCCATCACCTGCATGATGAACTGACCATTGAAGGTGCGTTGATAGATGTATTCGTCCGTGAACACGGTGCTGTTGCCAATGGCAAACATTCGGCTGATATTTCCGTTGGAGTGCATCCGCCGGCTGATCAGGGCCAGGCTCATCACCCCGGTGGGATCGCTGGGCTGCCTGTCAATGGTGGTGTTGGCCTCGGAGGGAGAACGGAGATAAGCGTGTTCCCCGGTTTTCAGCACGGTATCCACCCACAACGCCCCGTCCCCCTTTCCGGGGTTCTCAAAGGCGCAGGCCCCGGCCAGCAGCAGCACATCCATGTCCGCAGCAAGCAGCGGCCTGGTCATGTCCAACTCCTCCATATAGGGCAGCAGATAGACACGCTCCCCATAGTAACTGCCATCGTCCTCCTCCCCTGCGATCACCACACCGGCCAGAGGAGTCACACCATAGTTTTTCAGCAGGGCATGGTAATTGGGCAGCGTCATGGGATCTGTATAGTCCCGGATCACAAACAGACTTCCGCCTTCCTTGGCGAAGGCATCGATCTGGGCAATCTCCTCCGGCCCCAAATCCTTCTGAGGGGAGGCGATCAGCAACAGATCAACCTCTTCCAGGGCATTGGGGGTCGCCAGGGATACCGCTTTGCTGTCGTAATTGTTCTGATACAGAAATTCCGTAAGGCTGGCCAACTCCTGGAGGGTCAACTCGCCATGCCCCTGGAGGATGCCCACCAGGGGGACGGTTTCCTGGGTAACAT
>Ga0123335_1009416_pt1 | contig 10135 bp, 3 predicted proteins | sample BiotimSIPDNA_2_FD_89707 | JGI IMG/M metagenome (GOLD analysis project Ga0123335, IMG submission 89707) | Anaerobic biogas reactor microbial communites from Washington, USA - Biogas_R2 time_0 SIP DNA | ecosystem: Engineered > Bioreactor > Anaerobic > Unclassified | place: Washington, USA... | reverse complement strand
TCGGGGACGACGAGGTGCGCTTCCTGTCGCGGTTCGCCCAACTGGCCTCCCTGGCGCTGGACAACGCCCGGCTGTACGCGTCGGCCGTCGAGGCCAACCAGGCCAAGAGCGCCTTCCTGGCCAATATGAGCCACGAGATCCGCACGCCCCTGAACGGCATCATGGGGATGGCCTATCTGCTGAAGAAAAAAAGCACCACGCTGACGCAGAAGATGTATGTGGACCGGATTACCCAGTCCGCAACCAACATGCTTGGCATCATCAACGACATCCTGGATTTTTCCAAGATCGAGGCCGGTAAGGTGGAGTTGGAGATTGTCCCCTTCAGCATGGACCAGGTGATCCAGGACGTGGTCAACATCGTGTCCTACAAGATCGACGAGCAGAAAATCGGGTTTGTACTCACCAAAGACCCCAAGATTCCCAACTGGTTTTTGGGCGACGCCAAACGTCTGGAGCAAATCCTGATCAACATCCTCAACAACGCCGCCAAGTTTACCAGCAAGGGTGAGGTTGCCCTGGATTTCCGGCTTGTGGCCCAGGAGGGGGAGAAATACCATCTTGCATTCACCGTGAAGGACACGGGGGTGGGAATGAGCGAGGAGCAGATCAAAAAGCTCTTTGTGCCCTTCATGCAGGGGGACAGCAGCATCAACCGGCGCTTTGGGGGCACGGGGCTGGGGCTGTCCATCGTGAAAAACCTGCTGGATATGATGGGCGGGCATCTGCAGGTGTTCAGCACGCCGGGAGAGAGTTCCACCTTTATCATTCATCTCACCCTTCCCTTGGACAGGGAGAAGGAGGAGGAGTACAGGAGAAGCATCTCCACGGTCCAGTTCAGGGATATAAGAACGCTTGTTCTTGAGAAGACGGCCTCCAACATGAATCTGATCCAGAACTACCTGGAGAGCTTTGGCATGCACTGCGAGCTTACCACCTCTGCTGTCAGCGCGCTGGGCATGCTTCAGGCCGCCGGCGGAAAGTATGCAAAGCCCTTTGATCTGCTGATTGTGGATTATTATACGCCCGAGGAAGGCGCCTTTGAGTTTGTGCAGCGCATCGCGGAGGACCCCAGGATTGCCAGAAAGCCCAAAACTTTGATGCTGCTGCCCATGATGCGGGAGGATCTGTTTGATCAGCTGGGTGAGCGGGGGGTGGATTTCGGGATCGGGAAGCCCATCATCCCCTCCATCCTGCTGAACGCCATCATTCATCTGTTCCAGCTCAAGACTGTTTCGGCGCTGCACATGACCAATGCATCCGCGGATGAGATCGCCCCGCTGGAGGGGGAGTATTGCGTGCTGGTGGTGGAGGACAACGTCACCAATCAGTTCATCGCCAAATCCCTGCTGGAACAGATTGGCGTGAAGGTGCTGCTGGCTGAAAACGGCAAAGTCGCCCTGGAGGAGTACAGCCGGGAAAAGGATGCCATCGATTTGATCCTGATGGATTTGCACATGCCGGTAATGAACGGGTATGAAGCCTCGGCCGAGATTCGCAAAATCTCCCAGGACGTACCCATTGCGGCCATGACAGCGGACGTGGTGATGGGCGTGAAGGAAAAATGCGAGGAGTATGGAATCGGCTACTTCCTGTCCAAACCCTTTGAACCGGGCCGCTTTATCCGTACCGTGAAGGAGATTTTAAGCGGAAGGGAACATAAAAAGAAGGCCGGGCCCGTCATTTTGGACCCTGCCGCCGGGCTTGCCCACCTGGGTCAGGACCCAGACCTGTATGCCCAGGTGCTGCGTGTATACCAAGCGGAAAACCAGGATACGCCCAGCCAGCTGACTCTGGCCATTTCCCAGGGGCATTACGAGGAAGCCGTCAGAATTGTTCACAAGGTCAAGAGCAGCACCGGAAGCATTGGCGCAAAGAAACTGTTTGATCTGGCCGTCCGGCTGCAAAAGGCGCTGGCGGAAACAAACGAGCATGATATCAGCGCATTGGGCGATGATTTTTCAGGCATGCTCTCTCGTCTGCTGGTAGAAATCCAGGATCTGCTGAAGGAGGATTTTCATGGCCGCAAAGCTGCTCATCGTGGATGATTCCGCAACCGACCGGTTGATTATCAAGAACATGCTGTCCCATTACGATGTTCTGACCGCATGCGACGGCCAGGAAGCCCTCCGCGTCATTGATGAGCAAAAGGACATCGATTTGATTATTCTGGATCTGAACATGCCCGTGATGGATGGCTTTGAGGTGCTCAAAGCGCTGCGGGCCATGGACAGCAACAAGAGAATGCGTACCATCATCCTGACCAATTATGATGAGCTGGACAAGGAGATTCGCGGTCTTCAGGAAGGCGCGGTGGATTTTATCCGAAAGCCGGTCAATATGGAATCGCTGAGGGTGCGCACCAGCATTCATCTGGAGCTGCTGCGGATTCAAAGGCTGTACGAAAGAGCGCTGACCCAGAGCCGCTCCACCCTGAACGCCCTGCTGGATCAGGCGCCCATCGGCATCGTCCTGTCCCGCGGCGACCGCCCCAGCAACAACCCGGAGGATCAGGATATCTTCAACGCCACCTACGAGCGCATCGCCGGACGCAGCCGGGAGGAACTGGTTACGCTGGGCTGGGAGTCTATCACCCACCCGGAGGATCTGGCCAGGGAGATGGTCTTCTACAGGCGTTATCATGCCGGAGAGATTGACACCTATTCCATTGAAAAGCGCTTCATCCGGCCCGACGGCAGCTTTGTGTGGGTGGATATGATTGTGTCGCGCCTTCCTCCCATTGACGATATGCCCTACAGCCATATTTGCCTGGTGCAGGACATTACCGAGCGCAAGTCGGTGGAGGGCGCCCTGCGGGAAAGCGAGCGAAGCAAATCCGTGCTGCTGGCCAACCTTCCCGGGATGGCCTACCGGTGTGATTATGACGAAAATTGGACCATGCGGCTGGTATCCGAAGGCTGCTATGATCTGACAGGGTACCGGGCCGAAAACCTGGTGAACAACAGGGACCTGAGCTTTAACGATCTGATCCTTCCCAAGTACCGGGAAGAACTCTTTGCGGAATGGGCGCGCATGCTGGCCCAGGGGAAGCCCTTCAAATACGAGTATGAAATTACAGCCGCCTCCGGCCAGCAGAAATGGGTGCTGGAGATGGGGCAGGGCGTGACGGATGAAAGCGGAAAGGTGGTGGCCCTGGAGGGCATCATCATCGATATCACCGATCGGAAGGAGCAGGAACTGCGGCTGAAGCAAATCAGCCAGATCGACAGCCTCACCGGCCTGTATAACCGAAGGTACCTGGAGAGCATCATGGCGGAGGAAGCGGCCCAGGGCCAGGAGGGCCCCCGGGCTGTGGTGCTGCTCCGCCTGCGGAAAATACATTCCATCAGCCTGGCATACGGCTATCACTTCAGCGAAGAGATCGTCAAGGAGCTGGCAGGGGCCCTTAAGGGCCTTGCCACGCAAAGCAGGCAACTGTATCAGATTTCCTTTGAGCGGTTCGCCTTCTACTTTACCCGCTATGACGGCAAGGAGGAGCTGGAGAAATTTTGTCAGGAGCTGATCCGGCTGGTGGACGGGATGCAGATTTTCCGCGCCATCGGGTGCGGCATCGGCGTGATGACCATCGACTGCAACAACTGTTTGTCCGAGCACATTATCCGCAACGCATCAACCGCCGCGGAACGGGCGGACAGGCACCAGGTTTATGGATACCGCTTCTTTGACAGCGAGATGGAGGCATCGGTTCTGCGGGAGACGAAAGTGAAGGAAGCGCTGTTTCAGCTGGTGGACGGCAAGCCCGGTCAGCGCCTCTATCTGCAGTACCAGCCCATACTGAACCTTCGGACCAACCGGGTGGAGGAGTTTGAAGCCCTGGCCCGCATCCAGAGCGATACCCTGGGTTTCCTCTCGCCGATGGAGTTTATCCCCGTCTCGGAAGAAACCCAGCTGATTATCCCCATGGGAAAAAGGGTGCTGGAAATAGCGTGCACGTTTTACAAGCGCCTGGAAGCGCTTGGATATGGCAATGTGCGGATCTGCGTGAACGTGTCCGCCGTTCAGCTGCTGCGCAGCGACTTTCTGGAGGACTTTACCGGCGTGTTGGCGGAGATGGGCGTCAGGCCCCAGAGCATCGGCCTGGAGATTACGGAGTCGGTGTTTATGGACAATCACAGGGCGCTGAATGAGAAGCTGGAGAAGCTCATGAACATCGGCGTGATGACAATGCTGGACGACTTTGGGACCGGGTATTCCTCCCTGGCCCGGGAAAGGGACATCAAGATTAACAGGCTGAAGATGGATAAGTCTTTCGTGGACAGCCTGCTCCAGCGGCCCGAACATGCCATCACCCGGGATATCATTGCCATGGCCCACCGGGTGGGGCATACCGTGGTGGCGGAGGGGGTGGAGACCCCCGAGCAGATGCGCTACCTGCTGGACAGCGACTGCGATATGATCCAGGGATACCTCTACAGCAAGCCCCTGGACGAGGACGCGGCCATTGCTTTCCTGGAACGCAGCGGCCAGGTGCGGTAATCTTAATCGCGCCTCATGGCTTGTTTACCAACATATTGGGGAGATGACGAAATGGACAAGGTTGCACCCGCAGACGGAATGACGGTCTGCGTCATGATGGGCGATGTAAGCCATGACTATGCCGTGGAGTTGATGAACGGCATCAATGACGCAGCCGAAAGACTGGGCGTGCAGCTTTTTTACATGTCGGGGATGCAGCGCCACGCGGCGTCAACGGACCCGGACCAGGAGATGGAAACGGCCTCCCGTTACAACATCATTTATGATTACGCATGGCTGGTGGGGGCCAACGCATACATCATTTCCTTTGGCTCGCTGTCGGGCTTCACCAGCGACGCGGCTTACCAGGCGCTGATGGCGCGCTTTGAGGAATCGGTATATGTGGCCCTTCAAAAGGAAATCGATACGGATCGCCCGGGAAAGAGTTACATCACCATCGACAATTACAACAGCTTCTGCCGGTGCATCGAGCATTTGGTTGGCCATCACCACTACAGGAAGCTGGCCCTGGTTTCCGGACCCAGGAACCACCCGGAAGCCATGGAGCGGGAGCGGGCCTTTCGGGACACCCTGGCAAGGCATGGCATTGCCCTGGAAGAGGGGATGGTGGTTTACGGCGATTTCTCCGGCTTTGTGGAAGCGCAGGTGGAAAAGCTGCTGACAGATCATCCGGATTTGGAAGCCATCGCCTTTGGCAATGATGAGATGGCAAAGACCGGCTATCAGGTTTGCACGCGGCGGGGTCTTAAAATTGGAAAGGATATTGCGCTTACGGGGTTTGACAACCTGACCGCGGGCCGCATCCTGTCGCCGCCCTTGACCACCGTCTCCCAGAACACCTATGCCACGGGCAAACTGGCTCTCCAAAAGGCCGCAGCCCTGGCAATGGGAGAGCAGGCCGCCCCAGCCCAGCTGACCACAAGCCTGGTGGTGCGAAACTCATGCGGCTGTGCGAAGCCAAGGGAGCCATGGCTGCTTGATCCATGTGTCTGGGATGACATCAGATGTATGGATGATGTTCTGCAGCATTTGCGGGAGGATCTGCTGGGCAGCTGCATGCTGGATGGCCGGGAAGCGCTGAAGAGCTCCATCAATCGTCTGCTGGATCAGATTGCATTGTTTGCTTTTTCCAAAACACCGGGCGGGCCAGATGAAGCGGAGCTGGACGCCTGGCTTGCCGTGTTTGCACAAGAGGTGAAGGACTCCGCCCAGCTGATTGCCGAGTGCCTGCATCAAAACCTGCTGACCATTCAAAACCACCCGGCGCATATCCCCCTGAGCAACCTGCGCCGAATTCTGCTGTACATGGAGGGCTATCTTTTTTCCCATGAAACGAGGGAGGCAGCCAGGCGGCTGGATAACTTCCGCGCCCAGGTATGGTTTATGCCGGAGTTTATCCGGGACCTGGTGGTGATGGAAGATGAGGATGAAGGCGTGTTTCGCAGGCTGGTGGGAAAGCTGCGCGGCATTGGGTTTGACAACTTCTACATCTGCCTGCTCCCAAAACCGCGGGTGCACGGCGAACCAGGCCCAGGTATCTTTCCCGACAAGCTGCTGCTGGCGGCCTACCTGAGCGGCAGCAATCTGGGGGCCTATCCCAGGTCCCGGATGCCTGTGATCGATCGGCAGCATCCCCTGCGCTATCTTCCGCATCTGAAAAGCACAGCCAATATGATCAGCTTCAGCATTTTTTCGGGGGACGTGCAGTATGGACTCCTCCTTTGTGAGACCAACCGGGATCAGATGCCGCTGCTGCATATGATCGGCCTTCAGATTGGCATGCTGGTAAACTTTCTGGAGCTGAAAGGCCGGGAAAGAGCGGTGGGCAAGGAGCTGGAGCTCATCCGGGAAAGAAACGAGATCCTGAACTTTCTCTCCGAGTATGACACCCTCACCAACATCTACAACCGCCGGGGATTCATTGAACGGGCGATCCACCTGAACCGGGATCATCCCGGGAAGAAAGCCTACTGCGTGTTTGTGGATCTGGATCACCTAAAGGAGATCAATGACACCTTCGGCCATTCCGCAGGAGACAAGGCCATCTGTGTTGTCAGCGATGTGCTCAAGGATATGGCAAAAGCCCACGATTTGATTGCGCGCCTGGGCGGGGACGAGTTTGTGGGCATCTTTATCACCGAGCAGCCCGGCTTTGAAGGGAAACTGAGGGCAAGGCTCCAGAAAGCCTTTGAGGAATACAACAGGCATTCGCCGGAACCGTTTTATGTGGAGGTCTCCATGGGCATCGCGGCCTTTACCTGCGGCCAGGGGCTGGAGATCAGCAAGATCATCAACGAGGCGGACCGCAATCTGTATGAAGAAAAGAAGAAAAGGCGGCTGAGCGCGATAAAATAGCTTATCCCGTGAGGGATAAGCCTGAAAAGGGTTTTATAGCATCCTATCCATATCAGGTATTGATCTGCAGCTGCTCCTCCAGGGAGCCGTTGTCATCAAACACCAAAAAGTCCACAGGGGTCAGGTAGACGGTATCGCCCTTTTTGTATTCCTGGTGCGTCCAGGGCTCGGCGATGACCCGCACCTGCGCGTTGCCCACCCGCACCCGGCAGTCGTTGACATCGCCCAGGTAGTAGCTTTGCTCCATGGCGCCCTGCAGCGCGCCGGGAGAGGGTGTTTTGGAGATGCAGATGTTTTCGGGCCGGATGGCCAGTTCAATCTTGCCCCGCTTAGGGCCGTCATAGGCCAGGGACTGGCCCATCTCGGGCACATGCAAAACGCCGTCTTCACCGATGGCTTTGTAGAAGGCCACCTTTCCCAGGAAATCGGCCACAAACTGATTGACGGGACGGTTGTAGATCTCCGCCGGGGAGCCGCTTTGCTGCACCACGCCCCGGTTGATCAGCAGGATGCGGTCGCTCATGGCCATGGCTTCGGTCTGGTCGTGGGTGACGTACACCACGGTGATGCCCAGGTTCCGCTGGATCTCCTTGATTTCAAAGCGCATGGATTCCCGCAGCTTGGCGTCCAGGTTGCTGAGAGGTTCGTCCAGCAGCAACAGCTTGGGCGCGGCCACCAGGGCCCGGGCCAGCGCCACCCGCTGCTGCTGGCCGCCGGAAAGCTGGTTGGGGAAGCGGGAGGTGTACTGGCTCAGGTGCACGATGGAAAGCACCCGCTCCACCTGCTTTGCGATCTCCGCCTTGGGGATCCGCTTGATGGTGAGGGGGTAGGCCACGTTGTCATACACGTTCATGTGCGGCCACACGGCATAGCTTTGGAACACCATGCCCACGTTGCGCCTTTCCGGAGGCACAAAGGTTTTGGCGCCGGAGACCAGCTGGTCGTCGATGTACAACTCGCCCCGGGTGGGCCGTTCAAAGCCGGCGATGATGCGCAGCATGGTGGTTTTGCCGCAGCCGGAGGGCCCCAGCAGCGTCACAAACTCCCCGTCCTGGAAGGTGTCGGTGAATTCCCTGAGTACCACGTTCTCTCCAAAAGCCTTGGTAATGTGCTGAATTTGTACGGTGGACATGAGGTTACATCCTTTCCTCAAATAGAGAATTCGCCTTTGGTGAGGCGGTTTAATATCACGTTGAGCAAAACCACAACCAGCAGGATGCCAAAGGCCATGGCGCAGGCCTGGGGCTGGCTGGTAAATGTCCAGTACTCATACAGCTGAAAGCCGATGGTCTTGGTGGTGTTGGAGTACAGCAGCGTGGTCATGGACAGCTCGTAAAAGCTGGGGATGAAAATGAGGAACCAGCCCGCCGCGATGGAGGGGAAGATGAGCGGCCCGGTGATTTTCAGCATGGTGCGCAGCCAGCTGGCCCCGGAGACCTGGGAGCATTCCTCCAGGGACACGTGAATCTGGGACATAGCGGAGACCACGGTGCGCATGCCCATCATCATGTATTTGATCAGGTAGGCTACCACCATGATATAGGCGGTGTTGTAGATGTTTACGCCGAAGGTGCCCTTCATGGTCATGATGAGCCCCAGGGCGATAACCACCGAGGGCGTTCCCGAGCCCAGGGTGATGAGGAAATCGGGGATCTTGCGGCCCTGCACCCGGGTGCGCTGGAGCAGGTAGCTCATGGTGCAGCTCACCAGGATGCCGATGGTGGCGGTCACGCCGCCGAAGATCAGGGAGTTTTTAAGGCACTCCAAGGTTTCCTCCCGGGAGAAGATCAGCCGCCACTGGCCGGTGGTAAAGTTGCCTGCCTCCCACAGCCCCTTGCCCACGTCCACCTTGAAGGAGGTGAGCAAAATGGTGGCAAAGGGCAGCAGAATGATGGCGGTGGCAAACAGCCCCACCAGGCAGGTGAGGGGAACGCGCATCCTGCCCAGATCCACAATGTTGGGCCGGGTGGACTTGCCCGATACGGTGATGTATTGCCGTCTGGAAACCACAAAGTCGGAGATGTACAATATGATGATGGCCATGACCATCAGAAACATTGCCAGGCCGGTGGCATCGTTGATGCCCTGGGTTCCAAGGCCGTAAAACTCAATGATGCGGGTGGTCACCGTGTGGATCTTTCCCGGTGCACCGATGATGGAGGGAATGCCGTAGCAGCTGGCCGCACTGACAAACACCAGCAGCGCACCGCCAATGAGGGAAGGGGTCATCATGGGCAGGGTAATCTTGAGCACAGTTTTGACGGGCGACGCGCCGGAGATGCGGGATGCTTCCTCCAGGGAGGGGTCCATCTTTTCCATGGCCCTGGAGATGGTGATGAAGGCATAGGGGTAATAGAAGGTGGTGAGCACCCAGATGAGCCCACCCAGGGAATAGATATTCAGCGGGCCGGTGCTGCCCTCAAGGTTCAGCAGCCAGCGTAAAAACACGTTGATATCCCCCGCGTTGGGGTTAAGCAACCTCAGCCAGGCCATGGCGCCCAAATAGGGGGGCACCATATAGGTGAGCACAAACAGGCTGCGGAAAAACTTTTTGCCATACAGATTGGTGCGGCCCACCAGCCAGGCCAGGGGGAAGGCGATAACCGTACCCAGGACCATGGTGGCCACGGCGCAGATGAGCGTGTTTTTAAGCGCGTTCCAGTTCATGCTGTAGCTGTACAGCCGGCGGAAGGTTTCCAGGGAGAAGGTGCCGTCAGGCAGGAAGGATTTCACCAGGAGGTAGGCGATGGGCAGCAGCTGAAATACCAGCATAAAATCAATGATGGCCAGGATGAGGATCCACTTGAAGTCAATCTGCCAGTTGCCCTCCTTTTTAAGCAGGAAGGCCAGCAGCAAAACGTCCAGCATCAGCACCGCGCCGCACAGCACGATGGTGCGGCCATTGGGGATGATGAAATTTGCCAGGGGGGAGACCTGGCCGGTTACGGCAGCCTCGTAGGCCTGGATGCGCAGGGAGGGGTTGCGAACGGATTTTTTTAGGTTGATCACCAGATCGCCGGAAACGGTTTCACCGCTTTCCTGCGCCGATGAGTAGAAAAGCTGCAGCAGCATGGCCTGGCGTTCCTCGCCGGTCAGGTCCCCCAGGGCTTTCCGGGCCGCTTCCGGTACCGGGCGGCCCTCCTCCAGCAGGCACAAAAGCAGCTCCTGCCGGAAGGCATCCCGGTCGGGCAATGCGGCCAGCTGCTTCTTGATGGAGGAAGACAGGCGCGGACCGGACATGGCATAGCTGATCATCAGCAACTCCTGCCGGGTGCGGGCGGGG
>Ga0123335_1009415_pt1 | contig 10135 bp, 7 predicted proteins | sample BiotimSIPDNA_2_FD_89707 | JGI IMG/M metagenome (GOLD analysis project Ga0123335, IMG submission 89707) | Anaerobic biogas reactor microbial communites from Washington, USA - Biogas_R2 time_0 SIP DNA | ecosystem: Engineered > Bioreactor > Anaerobic > Unclassified | place: Washington, USA... | reverse complement strand
TCAAATAATGAAAAAAATGAGATTTTCTATGGTGGTTACAAGCTTAAAACAGGAGATAATGATAAAGAAAAGAGATGGGAAGGAAACATAAGTGATAAAGATGCTGAATATGTAACGGAATTACAAAAAGACCTCTTTAAGCTTGGTTACTGGATAACAGATGGACTTAAAGTTCCCGGTATCGGTAAAGATATGGTTTATGATGGATGTTTTGGAAAAGGAACTTACAGCGGACTTAAAACATTTCAATATGAGCATAAAGATGAATATGGTTTGAAGGTTACAGGTGAACTGGATTCCAAGAGTGCTGAATTTATAAAGAAACTGATTAAAACACCGGATTTTAAAAGGCCTGGTATTCCGGTAGAAGCTTCATCAATTCCAGATGGATTATTTTGTGTATATGCGAATAAAAAGCCTTCAAAGCCGCAAAGACTTTTCCAGCTGCCGCCGTCACCGGATCACCGTTATAAAAGATACGGAGATGTAATGAGTTCAACAGGTGGAGAGCTTGGTGATGTTTACCATAATGATGCATGGGGAACAAAGGAAATGATTGAAGCTCTTGTTGAGCTATCAAAAGAGTGGAAAGAAAATGGAGATATTCTGGAGATTGGAGATATTTCCGCATGGAATTGTGCAGATATTGGACATGCTTCTCACAGAGACGGTCACAGCGTTGATATTCGTTCAAGCAAAGTAGGAGCGATGGTAAAACATGACTCGCCTAATCATCTTTATGATAAAGAAAAAACAGTTGAGTTCGCTAAGAAAGCAATTGATAAAGGATTTAAATATGTGGTTACATTATGTCCGCATGTTACGAGGGAATGTAATAAAATGACAGCATTTATTCCTAATATTGATATTTTTGTAAATCAATTACATGGTCATCATAATCATTTACATTTAGATTTCTGGAAAAGTGGTACTAATATTTTGGAGGATCATATTTATAGATCATTTTGCAGCAATTGTTCATTATATAAAAAATGTGATTCAAATCATAAAAGGGAGAAGTAATACTAAAATGAAAATATACATAAACCTATTTGTGTTTTTATTTATACAAATTATCTATGCAAAATTCGATTATGCAGAATATCTTTTTAATAAATTTGGTATAGAAGATACAAGCCAATACGTTTTAATTTATCATAGTAAAAATGATGTATATGAAAAAATTGAAATGTTACCTTTGGATTCTGCAGAAAAAGTTTCAATAATGAACCTTCAATGGAAAAGCCAAATGTCTATATTTTTAGATTCTGTTTATCAAAAAGATTCTGAAGGTAATTTTAATGGAAAATTTATAAATTTTTTTGGAGATAGTGGAGGAGGTTACGAAAGTGGATATTATAAAAATGGATTAATGGATTCAATATGGATGATTTCAAAAATAGAGGGTTCAAAACATATCAGGAATTATAAAAATGGTAAAGAAGATGGTATTTGGAAAATTTTTCGGAAAAATGGAATTTTAGGTTTAAAAAAAAGTTGGAAAAAAGGTACTCCCATTGATACATCATACCAATGGTGGCCAAATGGGAACATATTGGAAATGGAAGTTTTTCGAGATGGTGAAACAGTTTATCATAAGTGCTTTTCTGAAGACGGTAAAGACGAAATCCCGTGCCCTTAGATACAAATAAACAATCTGGACTACAGCCTCAAATTGAGTAATGAAGTCTAAAAGCATTGTTTTTTTTCCTAAAAACTAAACTGCACCACCGATACCATAGCCCCCAGACAGAAGTTGCAGAGCTGCAACAAGCTATCGCGGGGGTCGTATCCGCCCGGCGAACATAATTATTCATATCACTATTAACACTACTAATTATTGGCAGCTGCCAGATGAACATAATTCTATATATCATTATCTAAAATAATGTGCAGTCCGCAGTTCAAATCTAAATTAACCATTTATTCTGTATGACATCCTGTCACAAGGTGTACACATTATGTGAACACTTATTAGATATTTATCATTCAAAGTAACACCTTTTACAGTTATATTATTATTCAGATAAAAAGAGTCGGATTAGTTTATACGGTTAAATGCAGATATGGAGAATTTATTTTAAACCATCATCTGCATTTAACAAACATATTAAAGTATAATTCATAGTGTAAAATAACCGATTAACTGGCAGAGGAAAAATATGATAAAGAAAAAATGGATCAAATGCTTTCTGATCGTAAAAATTGCAGCTATTGGTTCTCTGGTATCTGGAGAATCACCAAAAACAATAGTGCCCCTTTTTCTGTTTTCGGGCCAATCGAACATGGTGGGATTGGGAACAAATACTTCGCAGCTCAGTAGTGAAGAAAAGGAAGAGATTGAAAATATAAAGATTAACAATGTATCTGATCAAAATAAAGATCAGGGTAAATGGAAAACATTTGGACCAGGTTTTGGGTCATCAAGCAGCAATTTTGGCCCTGAACTGTTTTTCGGCAGAGTTTTAGCCGATTCTATGCCAGATAAAAAGATGGCATTTATTAAGAATGCTATGTCGGGTACATATCTTGGTCAGTCTGGCGGATGGCTGCCGCCAAGTTCTGGCGGGCCTGGTACATTATACGGAAACATGATGAAACATATTGGTGAGGCGCTGGAGTCGTTCAATGATGCGTTTGATACATCATTATATACCCCAAAATGGGCCGGCTTTATATGGCATCAGGGAGAATTTGATGCCATGAATAACAAGGACCTTGCCGATAAATATGAGGTGAATCTTACAAACCTGATAAAAGATATTCGTGAAATGGCTGAAGATGATTCTCTTCCTGTAATCATTCCGATGATTTCCCAGGGACAAAATAATATTTGGCAATTTATCGACATAGTTCATGAGGCAGAGATTGCAGTAGCTGAGAAACTTCATAACTGTGACACGACAAAGATTATTGATTATAACTTATCAGACATAGCTCACTACGATACTCCCAGCATGAAAAAAATCGGTACTAATTGTGCGCTCAGATGGCTGGCAATGGATTTCACAGATGACTGGTGGGACCCGGTGCCTGTTGTATACCAGGCAGAAAAGAGATCTTCAATATTGGTCCAAAATGCATATTCGAATCCAAAGTCTTTTGATTTGTCTGGCAGGATGGTGCGTTCAATTAAGACATCCGGTATCAGTGGTTTGAATGGTCAATCATCAACATTAATGCTTATAAAAACAACCGGTAATAAATCGGAAAAGCAGTTTATTTCTAAAACAGTAAAACTTCGATAAAACAGAGTTGTGTCTGCAAATTTGTCGGAGAGGATTGATCTTTTTAGCAGGACTGGTTTATTTCAGCTTAAGAGATCTGTCCTTTATATATATGGAAACAACTGGCTGGTTTTGATTTTGAATCTGACTATAATTACCGTTTACCTTTACTATATACCGCGGAGATGATCCAGGCAAATAGTGTAAAAAGGGTAGTTTATCTGTCATACTTTTCTTCACCCGTGCACCAAAATTGAGTTGAAAATTATTTCAATTCATTATATATTAAATCTTGATTATTGATCAGGAACAGCTCGCACCCGATCTGTTTAAATGATTCTGGCGAAAATGCTCCTGACCAGGCATTTTTCGGACCATTTATTCCCGAATAAATGTTTCTTTTTTTATGTGATCTGTTTTACAGACATTACTATAAATTGTTCTGTTCAATAAGCCTGTGAATTTATTGTATGTAAGATATTTCTGTTCAGGTTTCGGCTTAATTATCATTTTTCAAAGGAGTAGCTATGACACACATCTCTCGTCTTTTCCTGACATGCATCTTTGCGGCATGTCTTGTTGTTTTTCAATCCTGTTTTCCTACTAAATCGGAAGATGAAAATGAGGATGAGGGTTATAAGGAACAAAAAGATCCTACTGAAATAACAAGTGATCCCGAAGACCTTCCTGAAAATGGTGATCCGGATGCGGATGTCAGCAGTAACGGAATTGATTCGATGTTCAGTCTTCTTGTAAAACGGGTGGAAACTCTTGAAGAAGCTGAAGATCATAATGATTTTTTCAACAAGGATTTTGAATCCCTTAGAAAGGGATTTGCTACTGCAGTATCCCAAAAACCAGACAATGAAAAGGCTAATATTGGTTATATTGTATCTGCTGTCTGTGCGCTCAATACCAGTAATTCGCTTAAAATGGCTATTGATTCCATGGATGCATATATCAAAGCTGTAGATGAATATTATTATGAAGATCCTGAATATGTAGACTATTACGTAAAAAACCGGACAGACATTCTGGCCAAAAGGAAATCGAGGAATTCAAAGAAATCTTCACTTGCCAAAACAAATGCTGTTTTTTCGTCAACTTCAAAAAATATTTTCGCAAAAAGTTTCCAGAAGTTCGGGATCCAGGGTTTGGGACGAGTGCTTTTGGCAGAATCACCAAAGATTCTGGTAGCTCAAACCAAAAAACCATCCTTTCCTGCATTCATTACAATCAACTTTATACAAGGAATTGTTGAAGACGATATTATACCGCGGTTAAATGAAGTTGTATCAGCATGTAAACGGTTGGAGTCTAATAACGTATCAATCAATCTGAATGCTTTTGACGAAAACTTCGAACTGGATGTCGGTGACATTTACATGTTTGAAGCAGGTATTCGTCTGGTTCGTGCAGCTTTAGGTTTCTTTATCACTTATGATATGGATTTATATTCTCCTGACGGTTCAAGTACGATAAAATGGATAGATAATTTATATGATAACTATACCGAGGGCCGTTGTGTTTATCGCTTAAAAGGTGATACGCTTCATGAAATCTGGGTATACGATGTTACTAAATACACAGAACCCCTTTGTGATGTTATGCAATACAATCTTAAGAGATCGGGTTTTTTGTGTATCCGTCGGGAAAACCACGAAGCCGTTTATGAAGACCTGCTAGCTGTCCCGCAGCTTGTCAAAACAGGAATTGAGTCAATAAAAAGTGAAAGTGATGATCAGGAAGATGATCTGATAACAGGCGGGGGAATATTTGATTTTGAAGAAGATATGGCTGATTTCAGTACAGGAATGATAGAAGAAGGTTTCAGCTCCGATTTGGCGAAACATTTTAAGTCGCCTGGCTCACTTATGGATTTCATTACCGATATTTTGACTAATGAGTATACATTCAGCGAAACTATTGACGGGTATGATATAACGATGACTGTAAACCTGTCAAACTGGTTTACTAATCCTGTGGAGGATCTTCGTACGCTTTACCCAAAACACAGATTGCTCAAAGGTGACGATAGATACGTCTCAATGACATCCGTTAGGGACAAGTATAGCACCGATGATAACAGCTTTTATGTATATGAAAATGATGTTATTGATATTCCTGAATCAAAAATAGCTTCAATTACAAATGACGAATGGGGAAACAAGGAAGTAATTTTGAATAATTATTTTTCCTATTGTATCGTTATCGATTCGACTGTAAGTTGTATGTCTTATTCACTTGTTGATGACGATGGCAATGATATAACATTTGAAATGATAGAAGAAATATTCAATGATCAACAAGCCCTCGAAAAATATTTTCCATACTTTAATGATTATACAATAAACGGACTCTTCCCGAAGATGGAAGACAGATCTGACTGGATAGATTTTTGTTCCAGGTTCTATGACTGATGATACAAGCTGCTTTAAATTTTAAAAGACCGGGTATTCTTTTATCCGGTCTTCTTGTTTTCATTTTGATTCCATTTCCTGTTATGGCTTCAGATTGTCTTTTGATAGATATTCTGTCGGGATTGACACTGGAATCCACACAGAACACTTTACCTGGTCAGAATTTTTTTGCTGAAACTGATATTTCCTATTCCCCATTAATTAAAGAAAAAAAACGTTCTGATAATGATAATTTCAATTCATTTCTGGATATCATGAATGGAGGTGCCAGAATTCAATGGGGAAATGAAAAATTACGTTCCAGAACAAGTTACAAATACAACAAATATGAAGGTGCAGTAAGGATCGACAGTACAAGATACAGCACCTGTTCTTACATGAAAAGTCATCGCCTTGAAACATCCCTGTGGTTGGCTGCCAGGCAACTTAATACTGGAATACTTCTTGGGGCGATTTTTCCCGATGACTCAGAAATGAAACTGAAAACATTTGAAAAAAAACGGTTTTCGGTACTTGGTAACCTGTATTCCGGTTTGTATGCAAATGCAATGCTGTCGCCTTTTACGTTCAGGGTTAACCTTGAAAAACAGCCTTTAATTACTGGTACAACAAAATTAATTAAAAACAGCCGCACAGAAAGCTATAGAACATTCCCTCTGGTTCTTTATTCTTATCGAGCAGGCACAGGAGCCGATTTTAAAGCTGAAAATATAATCCTTTCTCTTGATTTTTCTGCTGATGCAATAAGAAGTAATCCGGAAAATGAGTTGAAATCCTCGATGCCTGTAGACCTGGGAATGAACCTTTATCGTGTGAGACACAGCGGAACTACTGCCTTGAAACGGAGTAATCTGAATTGGTCAACAGAAGCAAGTCTTGGTGGTGGATTGTGTGAAGGTTATACGAAAAATACTGATGGAATGAATTTTTTTCTGGCAGATTCCATTCGTTTACAAACTGTTAATGTATCATGCGGTATAAAGGACAATATGAAATTTGAATTCAAGGGACATGGATCACTTTTTTCTTTACATTCACCAACCGGCTTTCTCAATCTTGCACCTTTTTCTGAATGGACCATATTCCAGCCTGTAAACTATCGTTTTTATAATGCCTCGTTTTTGTACTCAGATATTGGATGCACAGCGAGTAAGGCTTTTATTTACAATAATTATACTTTTATTTTAGAATTGGGAATTCGTTATTTTACTGTAAGTGTTGAATGTGGTATAAAAAAGAGAGAAACTGTGATACTTTTTCCCAGATATGAAGATCTTGGCAAAAAACAACTTATGGATGTAAATGGTCTTTTTTTTACACCCCGGATATCTGTTCCTTTGAAAATTTTTACCACTAATTTTTCGCTTGAACTGGATGGTGTGATTCCGATACTTTTTAAAGGGAAAAAATCAAAAAACGAAACAACTAATGGCTCTGAAGAAAAAAAGAATCTGGACACAGGAGACCTGACAGGAGGAATCCGTATGGGCATGCACCTGGACATTCCTTTAATGCTTAAACATTGAACAATACTTCTATTTTGTATAAAGTATCAGGGATCTCTTCGTGCTGGTATCTGGATTAAAACTATTTGTTTACTTACATTTCTGTAATCCGGGCTGCTATTTTGTTGCGTCCGGTATTTTTAGCTTCGTATAAAAGTTCATCTGCAGATTTTAAAAGTTGTTCTGCATTTGAAACCCCCAACGTTATTTCTACTGCACCCTGACTCATTGTGATATTAAATTTATTTCCTTCGAATTCAAATAATTGTTTCTCTATCGTAACACGTAAATCTTCTGCTAGTTTATATGCAGATTCAAGGCGGGTTTCCGGAAGAATACAACAAAATTCTTCACCACCATAACGGGTATATATATCTACACTACGTAATCTTTCTGAATTCAGATGCGCAAACTTTTTCAGGATAAAATCACCACAGATATGTCCGTAAGTATCATTTATTTTTTTGAAATGGTCGATGTCCTGAAGAATAATGCTAAACGGACGACCATAACGTTTGAATCGCTCGATCTCCTCTTGAAGACGATTGCTCAGAAAACGGCGGTTATATACCTCAGTTAAAGGATCCCGGGTATTTATTTCTATAAGTTTTTTTTCATAAGAGGCTATTTCTGTGACATCATTTACCATTATGTATAGATGATTAATTTGATTATTTTCATCTCGTAGTGGCCCCATAGATGCGTTTTGCTGCATGCAGGAGAATTCTGTACAAAAAGTAAAGCTGTTCATAAATGGGAAAATATATCCGTGAAGTTTTTGAGAGAAAAAAAGGAAATTACCAAAGGCAAAAACCGATTTGCATGATCGTATAAACCATTTGGTTTCCAGTTGAGGAAAATGTTCAAAAATGGAATGACCAATAATATTTTCAGATGCTATTTTACTATGGGTTTCCATCCAGCGATTCCATTTTTCGACATTCAATTCTTTATCAATAACTACAATGCCCACGCTGATCATATCAAATATCTGGGCAAAAATCATTGATAAGCCTCCATAAATTTGTCTAATGCATCTTTTAACCAGTCTAGTGAATCCTGATCAGTTATTATCAATATAAATCCTTCACCTTTTTTTTGTTGAAATCGCGTTTTCATGACAATGACGGATTGTGATGAATCGAATAAGTTAACAAGTGAATCGTACTTATTTTCTTTCACGAAAATTGCCTGAGGTGGGGAGTAGATAACTGATGTATTTAAAAGTTCGCTTATTTTACCCACACATGCACCTATAAGAATGTTACCTATTTCCATCACTATCTCTATTTTCAAAGATGAACCTGATAACTGGCTGCATTCAAACCCGGACTCCTCAAATAGTGCTGATAGATCATGCCCTGAGCTACTGGGAAACACGAAAAGTCCGGACCCTTTAAAATCTCCCAAAAACTTCTGATTGATTATGACCGTTTCGGAATAAGTATCTATAGTTTCAGATATATATTCCGGTAATTCCCTGATAGCCAAAAGTTCTATATCAGGAACGCTGAGTTCAATATGTATATCTATTATATTTGTCAGATCAGCAGTAGCATTGCCAAAAGCGATATTCATCAGTTCTTGTAAAATATCCTTTTGATAATCGGAAATAACAATATTGCTTTGATTCATTTTTTAATTCGCCAAATTTTAAATTTTAATTTCTGCTTGTTTTAATGCGTCCTGAATAGACTGTGATGTAGCTGGTTTTTTTAAGAGCGTAAAGGCACCCAGAGATAACACCTGACTTATAGACTTGGGTTGAACATCTGCGGTCAGGACAATTATCACAACATCAGAATCAAGTTGCTTAAGCAGGGGGATAGTTTTATACCCATCGAGAACAGGCATTGTAAGATCTAAAAAGGTTAAATCCGGAGTTACTTTTTTAAATATTTCTATTCCTTCTTCACCGTTTGATGCTTCATAAATATCCAATTCTCTATCCTTCGGCAAGCAAGATTTTAACATTTTCCGGGCGACAGGAGAATCATCAACGATAAGAATCTTATGGATCATTTTACTTATCCTTTTAAAATAATATCCACTTCGTTTTAAATATTCAGATTTATTCTGTTGAGAAGTGTCCTGTTAAACAAACAGACGTTTGAATTTGATTTTATTATATCGTAGTCTCATCTTAAATTCAATAATTAGTGACGAATAATCATTGAATTCAGTTTTATGTCGAAGTGTAATATTTTCCATGTGCATTTTAAAGCAACAAGATTATAGAAAAAAAAGTCTATTTGCAACAGTAGTTACATTTTTACTAACTAATCGGGATTTGCAATCTGCTCAACTGATTTATTTAATACAGGTATATATAATATATTAAAAGAGCTTCTTTTTTAAGGTGAATTGAACCATGAATCTCACTAAAATATCCAGGGTTGGCCACAGGTGAATAAGTGTAAAGAATGTAACGAATTTGGTGGCTACAATCAAAACATCGGTGTCGCAGATCTTTATGGAGATTCAACTCCTGAGGTGGTAAGCACTTATGATATGTGTTATACAGGTATCATTCATGACTACTGCAATTTTTTTTCACAAGAGAGACAGAAATACATGGTAAGTTTCAGATGCTGTAACTGGAGTAATTTCACAAATTTATCTTCCTGCAGATAATAAAAACACTTTTATCGTTAAGGACAAAAGTGTTTTATTTAAAGCATATTTAAAAAATGCTTGTCTTAAAATAGTTGCATTGTAAAAACAATCCCTCAAATATAAAGGTCAGTCAAGCATTATCGTGGTTACAGAATAAGCCGGAAGTGTTATCCTCATACCTTCTTTTACATTTATGTTTCCAACTTCCGGTCCCTTTGAAGCATTGTCTTTTCGAAGCTGCCTCAGTGTAGCTTTCCCTTCAAACCCTGGCACAGAAACAGTTGTCTCAGCCCTTGTTTCCGGGTATTTGTTTGTGAGCATCAGAGACATCGATCCATTATCACGTGAAAGATAGCTTGTAACATGT
>Ga0123335_1009409_pt1 | contig 10138 bp, 9 predicted proteins | sample BiotimSIPDNA_2_FD_89707 | JGI IMG/M metagenome (GOLD analysis project Ga0123335, IMG submission 89707) | Anaerobic biogas reactor microbial communites from Washington, USA - Biogas_R2 time_0 SIP DNA | ecosystem: Engineered > Bioreactor > Anaerobic > Unclassified | place: Washington, USA... | reverse complement strand
TAATGGCATTTTAGAGGGTTTTTACAAATTAAGCGGAAGTTAATATAATGATCGTTTGATTTGCCAGAGATGTTTATGGCTGATATATCTGCCTCAGCTGCTGATTTTAAATGTCTTCTGGAAATGATTTTGTGCTAGGGTAATTTCAGCGGGGCAAGCATAAGCCATTGAATTAGTATCCGGGCAGTTTGAAGCAAATGTGAACGGCGGAGGAGGGGAAACATGAACAATAATCTAAAACGCATCATGTGGTACATTATTTATATTGCTGTCTTTGGTTTTCTGATTGTTGCGGCGGGAAATTTAGACCGACACTTCATGAATATTTATCGTACAACTTACCAAACACCATATTTATGGCTCTTCCTGGTCCAATTTGTATTCCCCTTTATGGTCGGCCTGGGGCTGGCTTTACCCCAATTTATCGTGAAATGCCGTCAAAAAGGCTTCTGGAAGGTTGATTGGATCGTATTTTTAACGGTATCTCTGCCAACTTTTATTGTTGCTGTAACTCCAGCAGCATTTTTTTCACTGGTTCATTTTATAGTACCGGAAACGGGATCAATACCAATTCCGGGGCTCATTTCTTTTATTGGGACCTACCCGGCTTTGAATAAAGCGGCGGGAGTGATGTCAGGTTTCTTTCTGCTGACATCATTGGTCAAAGCACAGAATCATAATATTTAAGACCTGCAAAGATACAGTGAAAATAATTATTGCTATGTTCCTTTCTGTTTTAATGGAAGCTGATTCAGGATTATAGTATAATAATAGCAGAATAATGATAGCGGAGGGTAATTATGATTATTAAATCTTCAACAAGTCTGCGCAATGATTATACCAGCATTTCAGCACTGGCACATGAAAAACAGGAACCGATCTATATTACCAAGAACGGTGAAGGAGATCTTGTGGTAATGAGCATTGAAGCATTTGAAAAGCGAGAAGAAATTATAAAATTACGCGCAATGATGGAAATTGCCGAGAAATCAAGAATTGCTGGTGAGTCCTCTTTAACGATTGCACAATCAAGACAGCGGTTGGAGGAACTTTATGAGCGAAATAAGGTATGAGTTGAAGATATTAAAGCCTGCCCAGCTTGAATTGGAGGAAATTGCTCTGATTCACATGGAACTTGTGGGAGTAGAATCTGCGCGGAAAATAACCGACCGAATATATGGTGCCCTGGAACACTTGCAAAGGCATCCGAATATAGGCGTAGCGTGCAGTAATAAAATTTTTCAATCAGAAGGCTATCGAATGCTTATTTGTGATCATTATTTATGCATATACCGATTGTTGGAGCAAACCGTTTACGTTTATCATATAGTTGATGGAAGGACCAATTACCCTCGGCTGTTGGAGGATTTACCATAAAGGCACCGTATAATGATCGTCGCCACTGAAGGGTTTGTGATCTGCTGGTACTGACCAAATGATGGGAATTATTTGGTTGTAAAATATGGCACTCCTACTGGAGGAAATCGATTATACCATTGATATTAGTGCCTTTTTCAATTAAGGATGTGTTAATCATAGATAAGTCCATACTGCTCAAGCAGTATTTTGGTCACAGCCAGTTTCGGCAGGGGCAAGAGGCACTGATTGATGCTTTACTGGCTGGTCAGGATGTGCTGGGAGTCATGCCCACCGGGGCTGGCAAGTCTATTTGCTATCAGCTGCCGGCAATGATGCTGCCAGGCATTACCCTGGTTATTTCGCCTTTGATTTCCCTGATGAAGGACCAGGTAACGGCATTGTCCCAGTCTGGAATTCCTGGGGCCTATATCAATTCTTCCCTGACATTAAACCAATACCGGGAAGTATTTCGCCGGGCTAAAGGCGGGGTTTATAAAATTATCTATGTAGCGCCGGAGCGTCTAAATGCCCCGGAGTTTATTCAGTTTGCCCGGGAAGCAGAAATATCGCTTCTGGCTGTTGACGAGGCCCATTGCGTTTCCCAATGGGGACAGGATTTTCGCCCCAGCTATTTAAATATCTCAGAGTTTGTAAGTTCTCTTTCCAAACGCCCGGTGGTTGGTGCGTTTACTGCCACCGCCACCCTGGTGGTGAAAGCTGATATTGAAAAGCTGCTCCTGCTGAATAATCCACTGAGGATAACTACCGGCTTTGATCGGCCCAATTTATATTTTGAGGTGGTGCGCCCCAGGAGCAAGGAAGCCTATTTGCAGGCATTTCTGGGGGAAAGAAGCGGCCAGAGCGGTATTATCTACTGTGCCACCCGGAAAACGGTGGAAGCGGTTTGCGACAAACTGCGGAAAAATGGTATATCAGCCACCAGGTATCACGCCGGTCTGGGGGATGCGGAGCGCAAACAAAACCAGGAAGACTTCGTTTATGACAGGGCGGGGATCATGGTGGCAACAAATGCCTTTGGCATGGGAATCGACAAATCCAATGTGAGCTTTGTAGTGCATTACAATATGCCCAAAAACATCGAGAGCTACTATCAGGAGGCCGGCCGTGCCGGAAGAGATGGGGAGAAGGCCTGGTGTGTGCTGTTCTACTCCGCCGGCGATATACAAACAGCCAGGTATTTAATTAATAATGCGGTTGAAAATGAAGGACTTACTGAGGAGGAGCAGGAACTGGTGCGAAAAAGAGATCTGCAGCTATTGGAGCAGATGGTCGCCTATTGTAAAACCACCGATTGTCTCCGGGCCTGTCTCCTTAATTATTTTGGAGAAATAACCGCGGCTAATTGCGGTAACTGCGGCAGCTGCGGCAGTGAAATAGTGCAGCAGGACATTACTGTCGAGGCCCAAAAAATACTCTCCGCTGTGGCCCGGGTCGAGAATAAATACCGATCCAGTCTGGGTATGACGTTAATTATCCGTATGCTCCATGGCAGCAAAGAACAGCGGGTAATTCAGCTGGGGCTGGATAAATTGTCCACCTATGGTATTATGCATGACACTGCCCGCAACCAGATCAGAGACTATATGGACACTCTTATAAGCGAAGGTTACTTAATCCTGACCAGCGATGAATATCCGGTGTTAAGACTGACTGAGCAAGCCAGACAGGTGCTTTTCCACGGAGAAAAGGTCTGGCACACCTGCCGCAGGCCCAGCAGGATGGAAAAGGCTGCCACAGCCCCCAAAGGAGAAAAAGCTATGCTGGCACCGGCGGACGAAGATCTGTTTGCAGTTCTGAAAGCATTGCGCACCAAATTGGCGCAGGAAGAAAAAGTACCGGCCTACATCGTCTTTTCCAATGCTGCCCTGGCAGATATGGCCGCCAGGCGGCCCCGAACCATAACAGAATTTTTGCAGGTAACCGGGGTAGGAGAGGTCAAGGCGGCGCGATACGGGCAGGTGTTTTTAGAAGAAATCCATAATTGGGTGCAAGGCCATGGATAGCCGCTTCTTCTACGAGATTGGTTACTGGGTTTTACCCGCACCGGTGCTATCTATCTGATATAAAAAATAAAGGCTGACGGAAACTTATTTCCCGCCAGCCTTTATTATTTCATAAGCCACCTGTCAGGAGGTTTGATCAGTTTCTTCCGTAAGATCAAATTCAAGTTCGATAGTGTCGCCGTCATAATGTTTTATGGGTTTGACGGATAGTTTATCAAAAACTTTCAGCATCTGTATGTTCTGAGATAAAACCAGGGCACTCAATTTTTTTATCCCTTTTCCCCGGGCGATCATGATGAGGAATTCCGCCAGATATGTGGCAATGCCCCGGCCGTGGAAATCTTCATCAACCAGAAAAGCCATTTCATAATTATCTCCTTTGGGATAGGCGGCATATCTGGCTTCAGCAACGATTCTTTCAGTATTGCCATGTTGTTGTACGGCTACGACGGACATTATGTTTTCATAATCGACGCTGAGATATTTTTGCATATTTTCGTGGGGCATCACCCGGATACTGGTGAAGTAACGGTAATACTTGGACCGATCGGAGAACTTGTAAAAGAGTCTTCTCATCATGTCTTCATCAGAGGCTCTTATAGGTCTTATTTTCAGCTCCAGACCATCCTTGAAGGTTTTAATTGTTTCAATGTGGGCAGGGTAATTGGCGGCGACGGAACGATATATTTGATCGGGATAGAGATAGCCTTCTTCTTTGGCCTGTTTAAAAAGTTCTTCCCGGTGATCGGGATGGGCAACTTCAATCACGGACAGGGCCCGTTCCCGAATTGATTTTCCAAAAAGGGAGGCGACACCATATTCAGTAACAACATACCTGGCTACACTGAGGGTGGACCTGACCCGATCAAGATTCTGATCATGGGAGATGACGATATTGCTGTCACCGTTTTTATCTACGGATTTCAGTGCAAAGATAACTTTACCGCTGCCCGAATACGCAGTTCCCGCCGCAAAGTTGAACTTGCTTTCATAACCGGAAAGGAGATCATCACCGGCAAAAACCAGAACATTGGCAGCAGTTATATCTATTTTTTCCACATTCATAATGCTGATGAGTTTGGATATCCTTCTAATTTCTATGGGATTGGCCAGTACCGCGATGGGATAAAAGCCAAACAGGGGATTATTATCTACATAATCATACAGTTCTTTGGTCCCATAACAATAACTGGTGGATATCAATCCGCCCTGTTCCCGCTTCCTTTCCATTGATATAGTCCCCGCTTCCACCAGGTCAATGACCCAGTCAGAAACTACATTGGTGAGTATGCCCAGATTCTTTTTGTTTTGCAGATGTTTGGCGATGGCATCGAAGATCCGCCCCACATGCATTACTATTGTAGAACCGTCCTGAATTAGATTGCTGACGTTCCAGCCGATACGGTCCTGCAAATTATCATATGGTTTTCTTTCCCTTTCTCCCAGGGGTTCATCACTTAAAATGACATGGTCCACCTGATCTACATGGATCAATGAATCACCATAGGTTATGGGGACATTGGGATTAACTTCGGCGATAACCAGGGCAGCATTTTTAATTACCGCATCAGCAGTATCGATGGCAACACCCAAATTCATAAACCCCCGTCTGTCAGGCGGTGATACAGTAATTATAGCCACATCAATATCAATGGTCCGGGTGGCAAAAATATAGGGTATTTCCAGCAGGTTGGAAGGATAGAAGTCTTTTTTTCCTTCGTCGGTTTCTATTACGCCCCTTTCTCCGCTATGAAAGGTTTTGTAACGATAAGTACGCTGGGAAGATGCTTCTTCAGTAAAATAATCCTGGGTGGAAACTACCTGGATCACTTCCAGATCATAGCCGGTAAGCTTTTCCGATGTGGTAATTATTTTTGCTGCCCGGGCTGGTATGGATGGTCCGCTGGAAAGAAATATCCGATCACCAGGTTTGATAAGTGCCGTGAATTTTTTTTCCTCAATGATTTTACTTTCATAGTCCTCAACTTTATACATAAATCATCCCTCCGAGAATATTTTGGTCCTGCGGGTCTGCCATGATAGTCCAGTAATTGTCGTAAATGACTTTGCCTGGTTTGGCCCCGCCGGGTTTTTTTACATTGGAGCGGAAAGTATAATCCACCGGCACTTTACTGGAAAGTCTGGCTTTGCTGTAATAAGCCGCCAGTGCAGCAGCTTCCTCCAGGGTTTTGTCCGGTACGTCATGAATCGAACCAGTTTTCTGTTCCAGTCGCACGATCACATGGGAGCCGGGTATATCCCTGGTATGAAACCAGAGATCATCACGATCTGCTTGCTTTAAAGTGAGTAAATCGTTCTGGCGGTTATTCCTGCCAACTAGAATGGTCAAACCATCACTGGAAATAAAACTGCGGGGCAGACTCATTTCCGGTGTTCTGGTTTTGCCTTTTTTGCCGGTCTTGCTCTTTATATAACCCCCTTTTTCCAATTCTTCCACGATTTCTTCCAATTCAGGCAAGGACTCAGCCAGGGATAATGATAAAATGACAGAATCCAGATATTCGATTTCTTCGGCGTTTTTCTTTAATAATTCTTCCAGTATAACTATGGCACGCCGGCTCTTATTATAAATTTTAAAGTACTTCTGGGCATTTTGAATAGGATTATAACGTAAATCCAGAGGGATCGTCTCTGGCAAACCGGTATAAAAATTGTTCAAAGTCACTTCCTGATCACCTTTTTGAAAAGTGTGGGCATAGGAAGTGAGAAGTTCGCCCCAAATCCGATATTGATCATTTTTTAAGGCCCGGGTCAGATCTCCTTCCTGATAAAACCTTTTTTTATGGGCTTTATCCAGCAAATCATTAACACGGCGCTGATAATTGGAGCGGAAGGTCTCTAACCGCATAATCTGCCATTTTGTATGGTAAAAAACATCAAGGGTCTCATTCATTGTCAGCTTATTATCGCCAGCATCCGCTGGTGTGAAAGGAAAAGGGGAGTAATCTGCCAGTTGTCCTTTCTTATAAATCAAAGTGGGTGCGGTCATACCCTGGGCTACATCCTGGAGGCGCTGCTGCAGATAATGGTATAAAGTCTGGTGTTCAAAGGGGCCGCTTTCCTCAGCAGGCAGGGTCGGATCCAATCCCGAGGCAAAACAAATATCCCGGGAGGAAACCGGACTGATCCCGGTAAAGATATCAAACAAGACCTGGCCTAAAAGGCGGTCTTTATTCAGCGACCACACCCGGGCACTGAATTCTTCTTCTGTGGCAGTCAGGGGATTTAATTTATCCTGTTCCGGTGGTTTAATATAAGGTTTGCCCGGCAGTACTTCCCGGAAAGAATTCACATCACTGCCAAACCTTTTTATGGCATCCAGAATGATGCCTGAATCCGGATCGGTGAGGATGATATTGGAATGCCGTCCCATAAATTCACAGATCAGAACTTTTTCTTTCCATTCACGGAAATCGTCCAGTGCTTCGATGGTAATATGGACGATACGTTCGAAATCTATTTGCTCAATAGATTTTATTTTTCCCCCCTCCAGGTATTTGCGCAGGAGCATGCAAAAACTGGGGGGGCTTACCGGATTGGAATTTTTATTACTATCAAGATGGATCCTTGCCCAGTTGACATTGGCTGAGATCAACAAACGGTGATTGGCACCGGTACTGGATTGCCTGATCAAAAAGATCAGTTCATCCTTTTCCGGCTGAAATATTTTATCTATACGGGCATTTAAAAGAGTCTCATGCAGTTCATCAGTAACCGCCCTGATTGTTAAACCATCAAAAGGCATGGGCTATTCCTCCTATTTAACAAGAATATAACATTACGGGCGGTGCAACTCAAATACCCATGTTATTTTATCTTATCTGGGGATTTTGCATAATTCAATTACTATCAACCGAAGTGACAGTGAAAAGCCTTGTAAGTGCAGAAGATCCCCACTACCGTGGATTACAATGCCATGCAAAAGCGCCACTAATGAAACTTCACTAACGCTCAGGATGTCATTTTTAAATGCTGCCTTGCAAATGAAAAAAGTGTATTAGCAAAACTCCTATCTATATAATAGCTTAATTTCCTCCCTGACAAAATGAGTTCTGCCATAGTAAACTTGACTGGAGGAAAAAAATAGATAACACTAATTGCATAAGGTCATGGGAGGTTAAGGATGGAAAGAATCAAAGTGATCATTGCCGGTGCCCTGGGGAAGATGGGGCAGGAGACAATGCGTGCAGTTTTAATGGATGAAGAACTCCAGCTGGCGGCCCTGGTTGATGCCCGGGAACCTGAGGATGAGGGGCTTGTAATCCCCCATTCTGTGCGGGGCGTTTTAACCGTTGAAAACGATCTGGCCGCAGCAATCAGTCGGTCCAGACCGGATGTGCTCATAGATTTCACTAATCCCCAGTCAGTTTTTAACAATGCCAAAACAGCATTGCAAAACGGAATTCGTTGTGTGTTGGGCACTACCGGGTTAAATGATATTGAAATAGAACAATTGGGGAAGCTGGCTGAAGAAAAGGGCATCGGGGCAGCTATTATACCGAATTTCGCCATTGGTGCGGTTTTGATGATGAAGTTTGCCCGGGAGGCAGCCCGTTATTTTAGTGATGTTGAAATAATCGAAATGCATCATGATCAGAAGCTGGATGCCCCATCGGGGACAGCTATCAAGACGGCAGAAATGATAAATGAACATCGCAGTTTAAAAGCTCCGAAGAATTTTAAAGAATATGAGAAATTAGCCGGAGCCCGGGGCGGGGATGGCAATGGGGTAAGGATTCATAGTGTTCGCCTGCCGGGATACGTCGCCCACCAGGAGGTAATTTTCGGTGGAGCTGGACAGACATTGACGATCCGCCATGATACAATCGATCGGGCTTGTTTTATGCCCGGTGTAATCATGGTGACCAAAAAGATTATGCACCACCAGGGATTAATCCTGGGAATGGAAAACATGATATAAAGTGAACTAAAAACTTAATCATCAATTCAATAACATTTGTACACAGATAAAAACGGGAGTGGAACTCCCGTTTTTGCATTCCCCAGTGCCATGGCGGGGTGCCGGGACAAGCACCACAACAGCGCGATATACATATAATGCTATTAATTCTGTGTAGTCATTTCGAAGGGGGAATACAATTGAGCTCAGTTTTGTCAGGGGTGAAAATAGCAGTATTGGGAGGAGATGACCGGGAGCTTATTCTTATTAGTGAACTGGTAAAAATGGGCGCTACTATTGCAGTAGCAGGGTTCCCCAGAGAAAAAGTCGTTCAGGGAGCATTTGCCGTTAACTCGGTTGAAAAGGCCTGCAAAGAGGCGGAAGTGGTTATTCTGCCACTGCCGGGCACTGATGCGGAAGGCCGGATTAGAGCTGTTTATGCCGAGGAGAGCCTGTTTTTAACCGAGAAAGCCATTGCCAGTATGGCCAATAATGCTCTGGTTTTAATTGGCTCGGCCCGCCAATATTTACAGGACTGGGCTGTGCTGCACAGTTTTGCCCTGGTGGAAACAATAGAACTGGATGAAATAGCCATCCCCAATTCCATATCAACTGCCGAAGGGGCTATTCAGATAGCCATGGAAAACAGCCGGATAACTTTGCATGACAGCAGGGTTTGTATCATTGGTTTTGGCCGGGTGGGAATTACTTTAGCCCGGACTCTTAAAGCCCTGGGGGCCAATGTTTGTGTGACTGCACGCAACCGGGGGCAGCTGGCCAGGGCTGCCGAAATGGGCTGTATCAAAACAGGATATGATGAATTGCCCGGTATTTTAAATGAAGTTGATTTTGTCTTTAACACGGTTCCGGCCATGATATTGAACCGGGATCTGTTAAAACATGCCAATCATGAACTGATAATAATCGATCTGGCCAGTCAGCCAGGCGGCACTGATTTTGAAGCAGCCAGCCTCTATGGAATAAAAGCCATACTGGCACCGGGTTTACCCGGGAAAGTGGCCCCGGATTCTGCCGGAAGGATACTGGCCCAAGTGATTCCCAATCTGATCATTGATGAGTTATCAAAACTTGATAAAAACTTGCTTTTTGGTTATAACCAGCGGGCAGGAGGTGAATAAACTGCACAGGAACAGGTTAAGAGGAGTAAAAACCGGCATAGTCCTGACCGGTTCTCATTGTACCATAGCAGATGTCATACCCCAGATAAAACTTTTGAAAGAAGAGGGGGCCATAATTCATCCCATCATGTCCTATACAGTAGATGGTATTGACAATCGTTTTTACCAGGCAGCAGATCTTAAAAATGAACTGGGGGCCATAACGGATGAACCCATTATAAATACTATCACCGGGGCCGAACCAATTGGACCAGTCAACTATCTGGACATCGTAGCGGTAATACCGGCAACGGGCAATACCATTGCCAAATTAGCCAATGGTATAGTCGATACCCCGGCTTTAATGGCCATAAAAGCACAGCTGCGCAACCAAAAACCCGTTGTTATCGGAATATCCACCAATGATGCATTAAGCCTCAACGCCAGGAATATTGGTTCGCTGCTGAATATGAAAAATATTTATTTCATACCTTTCCGCCAGGATAATCCACACAGTAAAGCCAATTCCATATTATTCGATATGGAACTGGTGGTTGATACCATATGCCTCGCTCTGCAGGGCAAACAGATCCAGCCCGTTTTGCTGGGGCCAGCTTAATTTCTTGAGAACGATGCTTTCATTGTGCTACAATACACCATAGATATTCACAGCAGGAGGTTTTTATATTGTCTGGTGGAATCAATCTGGCCGTAAT
>Ga0123335_1009398_pt1 | contig 10144 bp, 5 predicted proteins | sample BiotimSIPDNA_2_FD_89707 | JGI IMG/M metagenome (GOLD analysis project Ga0123335, IMG submission 89707) | Anaerobic biogas reactor microbial communites from Washington, USA - Biogas_R2 time_0 SIP DNA | ecosystem: Engineered > Bioreactor > Anaerobic > Unclassified | place: Washington, USA... | reverse complement strand
TTCCGGATGTTCGACGCGTTGGAATCCGTTGAGATCCAGAACAATGTGTTCCACACCATTGATCCGGACGGGACTGTCGCAATCCACCGCACAGCGGAGGTGGATTGGGTAACGGGATCCGCGATCATCTCAGGTTCCAACAACTGGATCAAGACCGGTGCCTTGCGCGTTCCGCCAACGTTGACCGGCACCATCTACGGGGATGATCCGGGATTCATGGACCCGGCGGGAAATGACCTGCGCCCTGCAACCGGGAGTCCTTTGATTGATGGAGGGGTTCTGCCCACCGTGCCGGTTCCGGGTCATGAGATCCCCAATCCGCTGCAAACACCGCTGAAAATGCCGCCCATGGCACAAATCGAGGTTTTGGGGACGGCGCAGGATCGTCTGGTCGTTCCCAACGACCAGTGGGATATCGGAGCCTATGAGGTCGTTGTGACAAATAATCCACCGGCGTTGGAGGCGATCGGAGATCGCACGACAACTGCGGGAGAACCGGTCTCGATCCAAGTTGAGGCGAGCGATCCAGATGACGACCCTTTGGAATTCTCGGCTACGGGGCACGATTGAGCGATCTTCATGAACTGTTGGAAAGACTGACGAATTCGAATCCAATACAGTCTAGTGAATATTGTAATCGAAGTGGAGATTACATATCTGCTCTAATGATCACTCAGCGCAGGATCATTATTGATCTACACGGTGAAATATGAGGTGCGATAGGGATTCGCATTTTGGATGGATTCCGGAGATGTGGGTATTTTGTTTTTGCCATTCGATGGCATCTGTTTTCAATGAACAGCCTCAACCCACCTTCAACATGACAACAATTTTGGAATCTGTCCGGAATGCCCGTGAATCCGGGGCTCTCCTTGCCTCGAGTGCTGCTGCGATCGAAGAATGGCTCTCAAGGAGTTTTCTCCCTGAATGGGCCATCGGGAGCCTCCGGGAGCTGGTCGATGCTGCCGAATGGGAAGAGCTCAATAACCGCTTTTTCCAGAACATGACGTTTGGAACGGGTGGGATCCGGGGCCGGACGCAGAGTACGAAGGTTACCGCGAGTGAACGGGGCGGTGCATCCCCTGCGCATGCGCCTGAGCACGCCGGAGTGGGGACCAATCTCCTGAATGATTTCAATATCGCGCGGGCCACGATCGCCCTGTACCGCTATACGAAGGGATACCTGAGTCGCGAAGGGCGGGATCACGAAATCCCGGGGTTGGTGATTGCCCATGATGTGCGTCATTTTTCGAGACATTTTTGTGAGTTGTGCGCATCCATTTGGAGCCGCATGGGAGGAAACTCCTACATTTTTGATGGGCCGCGATCGACGCCTCAGCTCAGTTTCACGGTACGCTACCTCAAGGTGCACACCGGGGTGGTGATCACCGCGAGCCACAATCCATACCATGATAATGGCTTCAAGGCATACTTTGAAGATGGGGGGCAAGTGGTATCTCCACACGCGGAGGGAATCGTGGCGGAGTTTGGTAATGTGGCTCTCGAGGAGCTTCCACCTCTCCTTGAAAAGGATCTGAGTCGTGTGGTGGTCGTTGGAAAGAGCCCTGAGACGGCCTATCGCGAGGCGGTGAAACGTTCTTTGATTCACAGCCGCATGATTTTAGAGCAGAAGCCTCATATTGTGTTCACCCCTATCCATGGAACAGGAGCGGTAACGAGTGTTCCAGTGATTCGCGAATGTGGGGCCATCGTGGACGTGGTTGAGGAACAGATGCGCATGGATGGCAACTTCCCGACTGTGAAGTCTCCGAATCCGGAGAATTCCGAGGCCCTGAGCATGGCGGTGGCAAAGGCGAGGGAAGTCGGGGCCGATTTGTTGATCGGGACGGATCCTGACTGTGACCGTATGGCGGTCGCTGTCAGGAATAAATCGGGCGATTACGAAATCTTCACGGGAAACATGACTGGCGCCATCCTCGCCGAGTACCGTATCAGTCAATTGAAGGCGGCGGGGTTGATTCCTGAGCAGGGCAGCCCCCGTGCGGCCTTGATCAAGACATTCGTGACGACTCCATTGCAGGATCGTATCGCCGAATCCCACGGTTTGAAGGTGATCAACACGTTGACCGGCTTCAAATTCATTGGGGATAAGCTTCAGGAATACCAGATGAAGCTCGATGAGGCCATGAAGGCGGAGGGTTTCGCTATCGACTATGATCGCATGGCACCTGCCAGAAAGCGTGAGCTGATGTTGGCCCACAGCACCTTTTATGTGTTTGGAGGCGAGGAGAGCTATGGTTATCTTTGCACGGATGATGTCAGGGATAAGGATGGCAATGCCGCAAGTTTGGCCGTGGTCGAAGTCGCAGCCTATTTGAAGTCGCAGGGCAAATCGCTCATCGACTATCTGGATGCAATCTATGTGAAACATGGGCTTTATCTCGAGACCTTGGGCAATGTCTATCTGGAAGGGGCGGTCGGAGCTCAGAAAATCCGGAACATTCTGAAATCCTATCGGGAATCTCCGCCGGCCTCCATCGGAGGTGTTCCAGTGTCCAGGATCACCGATTTCGGAACAGAGACGTTGCGCGATGCAGACGGGAAGGAAATCCCCAAGCAGGATTTCTATTTGGTGGATCTTGCGAATGGCTATCGGTACGCTGTTCGGGGAAGTGGAACCGAGCCGAAAATCAAATTTTACGTTTTCGGATACTCGGCGGTTGCGGACCTCGATTCTCTGCCTGAAGCGAAGAAGAAGACCCGTGTTGAGATTGAGGATATGCGCAAAGCGATCGAAGCCGATGCGATGGCTCGTGTCTGAAACCGTTAATTCTTGCTCGCATTTCCAAAAAAAACCGCTAGCTTCCTCTTCTGCTTGGGTGCTTTGTACTCAGCTCGGGGGAGGTGATTGCGCCATCAGTTCTCCCGTGTTATCCTAAAAGGCGATTCTCACGAAGTTACTGATCAGATTATGGACATCTATGTTGGCAATTTGCCATATGACTTGGACGAAAGCGCTCTGCGTGAAGTCTTTACGCCCTATGGCACCGTGGACAAGATCCACGTCGTATTCGACAAAATATCAGGAAGATCCAAGGGGTTTGCGTTTGTCTCGATGCCTAATGGAGACGAAGCACAAAAGGCAATTGAAAGCGTAGATGGAACCGAAATCGCGGGTCGCGCGGTCAAGGTGAACGAGGCGCGTCCAAGGGAACAGTCTCCTGCCGGTGGTGGTTTCGGTGCACCCCGTCCTCCCCGTCCATTCAACCGTGGTGGCAGCGGCGGCGGTGGCAGCCGTGGACCTGGTGGTGGTGGCGATCGCCGTGGCGGTTTCAACCGTGGCGGTGGCGAATACCGTGATTCCCGTGGCGGCGGAGACTCCCGTGGTGGAGATCGTCGTGGCGGATACTGATGCCTGAGCGCTGATCAGCGTCTCTGAATTTTCGAGCTGGAACCTTAGACAAGGTTCCGGCTTTTTTTGTGTCCGGTAGTCGGCGAAAGGATTGGATCCGATGGCGGATTCCCACATCAGAATCACGATTCAGACATAGGCATGCCGACGGCTCCATAGCCGCGAAAAGCCAGTTGGGATCGGACTTGTGGGGAGCTGGTCGAAAGCATTCCGTTCTTTTCTGAACTCAGAGGCAGCTTTGCCGGTTGGGATTCTGCCCTTACTCTACTCGCTTGCGGCTCTAAACGGAATCATCCAGAATCCGTAGCTGTATTCTTTCTCGAGAAGCCTGTATGGATCGTGGGGAAGCGCACCCCAGGAGTTATCCCCGCCGACTCCCATCTGGCGGTGAGAGATGACCACCTCGGTGAGGTTTTTGAATGGAACATCCGGCAGATGAGTTACCCTTTGATCGAAGTCGTCTTCGAGGTAATGATGTGCGTTGAATTCGATCAGAGGATCTCCGATGAAACGAAGTCCCGCTCCACCTGCATTCCGGATTTCCGCCCAGCGCACCTCCGTTTTGTTCCCGTTTTCCTGAGGCCGGATGTAGGGAACAAACTGGTCCATGACAGACCCTGAATAGAACCCGACGAATGCGCTGGATTTCCGGTCGATGTATGATTCGTGTGGACCTCTTCCATACCATGCAAGCTGATCGAATGATCCGGGCATGGTCAGCTTCATCCCGACGCGGGGTAGTTCAACGGGCGCGTTTTCTCCCAGCTTGATTGTGGACTCCACGCGGACGCTTCCGTCCGGATGGACGATGGTGCGGACGGTCCCTGTTGAGTCGGCTCCCGGAATCCTGAACGTTGCGAGAACCGTGACTTGTCCGAGTGTTTCGAAAGTCTCCACGGCGGTGAGTTCGCGCTTCGAAGATGCCGTTTTCCATGGCGCGCAACGATCGGGCATCTTGTTCCCAACATCGTTGTCATTGGGTATGCGCCAATAATAGGGGGTCATGTCCATCCTGAGCAGCGAAACCCCGTTGACAACGTAATCCCTGAGGTTTCCGGTAGCCCGGTCAAAAATCATGGTGAATCCATCGCCGGATACCGATATTCCCTCGTAGGTATTCTTGTATGTGAGGCTGGTGTTGGATGGGCGTGGAACCCACACCGGGTTTACACCGGCGCTTTGCACCTGGATTTGTTCCTGTGCGACGATGTGTCCGGCTGGAATTGCCCGACTGAAATCTTTGGTTTTTGCTGTGAACAATACGAAGTATTCTGTTCCGGACTTCATGGATTCAAAATCGAGGGGTAGTTGGACCTTTGTGTCACCTTGTGGAGCCAGTCCTTCCGGTAGTTCGACATTTCCGCTCGCAATGACAGTCCCCTCTTTGTGAAGTTCCCATGTGATCGCATAAGCCGATAGATCCGTGAAGAAGAATCCGTTCAGAATCCTGAATGTGTCTCTGCTTCCGGGGACAGGCTGAAAGCGGATGTCCTGATGCACCTTCTTGACTTCCCATGCACCAGGTTTCGCGCTCCGATCCGGGAACACAATGCCGTTGGTGCAGAAGTTTCCATGGCTGGGTGTGCCGGACGGACCGAAATCTCCTCCATAGGCCCAGTACTCAATGCCTGTCGGAGAGCGCTGGAGAATCCCTTGGTCGACCCAGTCCCAAATAAAAGCACCCTGAAGGTTGGGGTAGGCATGGATCACATCCCAGTAGTCCTGAAGGTTACCGGTGCTGTTGCCCATTGCGTGGGCGTACTCACACAGGATGAGGGGCCGGTGATCGCCCTTTTCCGCGAAGGCCCGGATCTGATCGATACTGGCGTACATCGGCGCGACGATGTCGGTCGCAGGTTTGGTCCAAACGGGTTCGGATTGCACGGGTCTCGTAGGATCCGTGTTCTTAATCCACTGGTAGGCTTCCTCGAAGTTGGGACCTTCTCCAGTCTCATTTCCTTGCGACCAAATGATGATGCTGGGGTGATTCCGGTCTCGTTCGATCATGTTGCGGGTGCGGAACATGACCGCCTCTTTCCATTCCGGATCGTGGGTAACCGGAGAGACCCCGAGGTTGTAGTAATCTTCTGCAGGAGTGTAGGTCATGAGTCCGTGGGCCTCAATGTTCGCCTCATCGATCACATACATTCCGAGTTCGTCGCAGGCCTGGAGAAAAAAGGAATCCGGAGGATAGTGGCTGCACCTGACCGCGTTGATGTTGTATTGCTTCATCAACTGGATGTCGCGGATCATTTCCTCTTTGGATACCACATGCCCTTTGCTGTGGTTGTGTTCGTGGCGGTTGACTCCTTTGAGAAGGACCGGCATTCCGTTCACGAGCAGTTGGGAGTTGCGGATTTCAACCCTTCGGAACCCGACTCTGTGGGATGATGTGTGCTGGAGTGATCCTGATTTCAGGGTGATGAGCAGGTCATACAGGTTGGGTTTTTCGGCGCTCCATGCCTTGACGTTGCCGACGACCTTCTCGACGAGAGCTTCCCGTTGTTCTCCAGACTCGAGCCATATTTCCTGAAAGGTCTGATACACGGTTTGGCCATTGGAACGATCAATCAGTTCCGCTTCGAGACGTGCATCAGCCGATGTGTCCCTGGAGTTCCGGATATTGATTTTGACTGAGAGCTGTCCTTCGTCCCCGGAGGGTTCGAGACCGGCGGAGATGACGACGTTGCGTATGGCAACCTTCTCCCGCGCCATCAGGCGGACGTCACGTTCAATCCCGCTGAAACGCCACATGTCCTGATCCTCGAGATAACTGCCTGAGCTCCACCGGAAAACCTCGACTGCCAGCTTATTGCTCCCCGGAGTCAAATGTGCCGATATGTTGTATTCAGCGGGAGTCTTTGAGTCTTCTGAATAACCGACCCATTGGCCGTTTACCCAGACATTGTAGGCTGAATTGACTCCTCCAAAATGGAGAATCACCTCGTGGTTCTTCCATTCGTCCGGTATTGAGAATTCGCGGACGTAACAACCGACCGGATTGTAGTCACGGGGGGCTTTCGGATGAAGATTCTCAAAGGGGAATCCATAATTCACATAAATGGGAACCCCATAACCTTGCATCTGCCAGTCACCGGGAACTGTGATGCTGTCCCAACCGGATGTGTCGTATCCGGTCTCGTGAAATCCGATCGGACGATCTTCCGGCTTTCGACTCCAATGGAAGGCCCATTCTCCGTTTAGGCTTACGATGAAGGGGGATCGGTCCGGGTCACCAGTTAGAGCTGTGTCGCGGTCGGCGAACCAGTGGAAATGGGTGCGGTTGGGCTCGGCACCAATCCGGCAAACGGCCGGAGCGTCCCAATGCTCGGCCGGAGCATTTGCGGACAGCGTTTTCCCAATGCCGCAGATGCTCAGCACAACGTAAAACGAAAGTGACGTAAGGAGGGTGAGGGATCGGGTTTGTTGCATGGTTTTGCCAGGGTGGGTAGGTCGGTGACTCTTATCTGATGAGACGAATCAAACACATGATACTCTATGGAGACCCAATGTGAAGACTAGAAGAGTGATCGGATTGCCATTTCGAGCGCTTGGAACCGATGCAACCAAGGCACAGGGTCTTCCCGCGGAATGAAGGGGCTGATGTATAGCGCAAGAAAGCAAACATTGGAAAATGCCGCGATCACAAGGATGGCAAGGGCCGGAGACAGGATCCGTTTGTTTTCGCAGAATTGCAGCAGAAATCCACCTCCAATCATCGCGAAGAACACCAGAAAATCGAAGGCCCGTCCCCCGAATGCGGAGCCGAAGGCGGGAAGGTGCCATGCTGCGTTGATATAGATGATGGCTGCGGCGGAGAGGACCCAGCTGGTTGGAAAACGTTTGCGGAAAGTAACCCACAGCAGGGTTATCAGGCATGGAAGCAACAGCGGATGCCAATTGAAGAATCCGTGGTGGCTCGACCATAGTGACGTGTAGAAGTCAGGTTGCAACCAGTTGAAGCCCTCCCCTTCGTAGCTGTAGACCAACCACTTCCCATACAGGTGTTTCCATGCCAATGCCTGGGGGAGCAGGCCCATCGCCAATCCGGTCGAGGCCAGGGTTAACATCTTGAATCGAACAGACCATTTCAAGGTGTGATGGCGAAGCGCCTGGACCATCATGAAGAAGGGAAGCGCAAGATACACGATGGCCGGAGGGCGGACGATGATCAGGAGTCCGGCGAGTAGCCCGATGCAGAAGGTGGCGCATAGCACGGTGCGATCCGCCTGATCCAGTTCCCTGACTCTGTCCAGAACTCTGAATGCCAGCCAGACCAAAACCGCACACAGGAAGAACACGCTTCCGTGCGCCATGGAAATCCGGGCGGTTTGATAGTAGAGAAGGGGACTGCACAGCCAGACTCCCAGCACGGCAATCCATGCGAAGCGCCTGTCCACCCAGCGTAATGCCAGTCTGTGTGAGAGAATGAGGCTTGTTGCTGTTAAGCACAGATGCCAAAGAAGGATAGAAAGCTGATAAGGCGGACCGTAACCGTCCGCAGTCCAGAGTCCAGCCTTGCCCAGTAGGTGGGCTGCAAGATAGGGCGGCAGACTCAGGATGGCCCATCCGATGGTGAATTTATTCGGTAATTTCCCAAGCCCGGTTTTGTTGTAACCAAGCATGACATCCTTGCCCTCCTGATCCAATAGAGGTGACTCCCTGAATCCACTGTTGAAATCGAGATCTCCGTCCACGACAAGGCGTTTGAGCCAGAGGTAGTAAGATGCGTCATCCACCCCTTGAATCAGCGGCTCATAAGATGTTTCCGAGAAGAGATGATATCCCTTGGTGATGACCGTCATCAGGGTGGCTCCAGTGGCGAACAGGATCAGAGCTAGCATCCAACCGGGATGGAGCGGGGAGGGTATGTCAGACGGTTCACGCATCTTGTGCAGGAAATCCCATACGCAGGGATGATGTCTCCGGTCAAAACAAAAAGCGATCATGCCTGTTGATCCACGGGACATCGATTCATCCTTTTGCCTTGCAGAAAAGAACTTGAGGGAATGCGGTGACTGTGATTCGATCACGAATCTTGCATCAAGCCGTCATCCGACCAGACCACATGAAAGATGTGTGCTTTGGGGTTAGTTTTGCGAAGTAAGTCAATTTGTTCATGAACTCCATTAAAGACCCTGTAGAACTCCGTGAGATCTATTCCAATCGGTTTGATGGCATGATGGCTTATCGCATGAAGGTCTGGAAGGTGTTATGCGGGACTTTTTTCAGCCGATTCGTGCATAGGGATGCCATGGTTTTGGACATCGGTGCGGGATACGGGGAGTTTATTAATAACGTGGTCTGCAAAGGCAAATATGCCATGGACCTTAATCCCAACACAGGGAAGAATGTTCACTCTGGAGTGAGTTTTATCGAACAGGACTGCAGCGAGACATGGCCGCTTGATGACGACAGTCTTGATGTCGTGTTCACGAGCAATTTTTTCGAGCATCTTCCGGACAAGGGAACCTTGCGTAAAACCCTGATTGAAGCGCACCGTTGTCTCAAGCCGGGGGGGAAGCTCATCGCCATGGGACCGAACATCAAGTATGTTCCGGGAGCCTATTGGGATTTTTGGGACCATTTTTTGTGCCTCACCGACCTATCCCTCAGTGAAGCATTGATGAACAACGGATACGACATAGAGAAAAGGATTCCTCGCTTTCTTCCCTATACGATGGTCAATCAGCCTCAGTATCCGGTCGGTTTGCTGCGCATATATCTCAGCTTCCCGATTCTATGGAGAATCTTCGGGAAACAGTTCCTCGTTGTGGCTTCCAAACGATCCAAGCGCGAATAAGGCCGGGCGCCTCCGGCCCCCCGATGTCTGAATTGGCGCTAATCCGCGCTCTGTCGTTGGTATATGGCGGGAAAACCTGGTGGCTTTCCTGTTGAGATGGTGCGAATGGGAGATGAGCCGGTATCATTTGATTCCCGCTCCCACCGCAGCATGGATGATTGCATTTTGCAGCCTTCACAAAAAAACAAAAAGGCACCCGTTTGTGGGGTGCCTTTTTGCAGAAAACGGGAATTGTGTTTCCGATGTGCGATTATCAGGCGGGAATCAGGTGCTGGACTGCGGCCTTCTCATCGAGAAGCTCTGCAACCGTAGCATCGATCTTGGAGCGGCTGAATGCGTTGACAGGAACCCCTTGAACGATCTCCCATTTGTTTCCGCTCGAGCGGATCGGGAAAGAGGCGATTAAGCCCTTTTCGATGCCGTAGCTTCCATCGGAGCACACGCACACGCTATGCCAGTCGCCATTCGGCGTTTCGCCTGTAAGGGAACGGACAGTGTCGACCACGCCGTTTGCTGCGGAAGCAGCGGATGACAGACCGCGAGCCTGGATGATGGCCGCGCCTCTCTTCTGAACGGTCGGAATAAAGGTGTCTTTCAACCAGGCTTCATCCGTGATCAGATCCTGAGCTGGCTTTCCGTTGATACGGGCGTTTGTGAAATCGGGATACTGGGTGGCAGAGTGATTGCCCCAGATTGCCATGTTGGTCACAGCCGAAACCTGCACTCCTGCCTTGGTGGCGAGTTGAGCTTTTGCGCGGTTTTCGTCCAGACGTGTCATCGCAAACCAGCGCTCGGAAGGGATTCCACGAGCGTTGTTCATCGCGATGAGGCAGTTCGTGTTGCAAGGGTTGCCCACGACCAGGATCCGGACATCGGAGGCGGCATTCTTTTCGATTGCCTGTCCCTGTCCCGTGAAGATCTTCCCGTTGATACCGAGGAGGTCATTACGCTCCATTCCAGCTTTGCGG
>Ga0123335_1009396_pt1 | contig 10144 bp, 6 predicted proteins | sample BiotimSIPDNA_2_FD_89707 | JGI IMG/M metagenome (GOLD analysis project Ga0123335, IMG submission 89707) | Anaerobic biogas reactor microbial communites from Washington, USA - Biogas_R2 time_0 SIP DNA | ecosystem: Engineered > Bioreactor > Anaerobic > Unclassified | place: Washington, USA... | reverse complement strand
GATGGCGGTGAGAGCCAGGTCATAGGTGATTACGCGGATGCTGTCGGTCGCAGTGCAAGCGTTGTCATCACCCACCGTGACCCAATAAGTTTGTGTGTTTGGGCTGGTTACCTGGTAGGTTTGATTGTTTGAACCATCCTGCCAGAGGTAGGAAGTATGTCCGGGGCCTGCATCCAGCAATACACTCAGGGGCTGTGTGGTGTAGATATCTTCTCCCAAGTCGACAAAAGGTGTGCCATATACTTCTATGGTTACAGCAAGGGTGTCGTTGAAGATTCCGGGGCTGAAAAAGTCGTCATCGCCTTCAAGCAGGGTATATGCAGTCAGTTGGTAGGTTCCTGTGGCTGACATATTGAATGACTGGGAAAAAGTGAAGAGGGCATGTTGCCCGGGTGCAAGGCTTTCTTCCAGTATCAGGGTCTCCAAAAGGCTTACGCCTTCGTTATGGGAGTCGAGCCCCACAGGGATATGGGTTCCGGCAGCAATGGTGTTTATGCCCAGGTTTTCGACCGCAACGGTGACATCCTGAGTTTCGCTGAGGCTGCAACTGGTAATGGGCTGCATGAAGGCCGTCACGCCCACATCATGTTGTGCCCCATATACGCTAACCATATCAAAACCAACCCCTTCAAAATTGAGGGCTACGGCTTGGGAGGCAAAGATAAGCCTGAACCTTACTGAGCTTTGATTGCCTAGCTCTTCAGGTAATATGATGCGGGCGTTGAGCCATCCATTGCTTAGGCCGCTCCAACCCCTGCCGTTACCGGTCTTGCTGGCCAAAGCTGAAATGTTGTTGTGGTTGTACCAGTACCAGGCAAGGTTGGGGTTTCGGGGCTCCAGACGTGACCAGGTCAGCCCACCGTCAACAGTATATTCAATGGCAGCGCCGTCCAAACCATTTGGGGTGTGATAATTAATAAAGAAATCGAGCACAGGGTTCGGGATACCACTGAAGTCAAAGCAAGGGCTTTCGACCCAGGAGAGTTCGTCAGCGTTATACACACCAAAGGGATTGGTGACCCATGAGAAGCTGCCTGAAGCTGCACTATCTATTATACTTCCTACTGGAGATCCTAGGATAAGTGAGCTGTTCTCACCATATGGAGCCCAGAAGTGATCACCCTCCTGAAAGTCCTCAGAATAGGCTGGGGTAAACACGGGCAGGGAGAAAATACTGGTTTGTAAAAGGTTGTTGGTTTCATCCTGATCATCTTGGAGTTCGGTTTTGAGCAGGATACTTTCATACAGTCCAGGGGTTGAAAAGTCGGCCGTTGGTCCGAAGGTAAAGTTGCGGCTTTCCCCAACAGGGATTGAGGTCTTAAGGGTATCTCGGTGCCAGGTCTGCCCGTTGTCTATGGAGTACGCCAAGGGGATTAAGGAGGGTGTTGCACTTGCTCCAAAGTTGGACACGCTAACCGTCACAGGCTCTTCGTTTGTGAGGTTGCAGGTATTAAAGGGCGCAATGAGGGCGCTGATGCCCACATCCCTTGTGACATACGTTCCTGTTACTACCAGGTTGTCGAGGTGCCATCCGCTCTGTAGGTTGGTTCCACCGGTTTCTCCCAGTGTAAAGCGGAAACGAACAGACTGTTGACGGTTGGCCCGAGGTACCACATAAGAAATCTGGGTCCAGGTGGAGGTGTTCTGAACCTGCTGGTTGTCCCAGATGGTGGTCCAGGTGTTTCCATTATCGGTACTGATGTCAATACTGGCGAAATCGAAGAGGTGAACATTGAGCCAGCGCTGGAAACTCAGCCTGACGTCGGCATAGAAGTCTGTGCTGAACTCTGGAGTAGTGGCTACATAGGCCAGGGAAGGGAGTGTGGGCTCGTAATTGCCTGGGTAGGCCCCTAGTCCTGTGATGTCTGTTCCCATGATCTTGGTGCCGCTCACGGCATAGTCGGGGCCTGCAGGCCCTGATGTGTTCGACTGGTCGGGCTGGTGTCCGCCAAGACCTTGTGGCACCTCACGCTGCCATTCTCCTGTTAGCATCCAGCCTTTGTCCTGCTCAAAATCATCGTAGAAAATTGTCTCGTAAATTTTGCGGCTTCCGGTGGGGTCCTGTTCCTCTGAGGGATGCTGTTGGCCGTTTACTGTTATTCCATTGGCAGGGAGCTTTACATCAATATTGTTGCCGGGCTGGGCATCATTTGCAACATCCAGTGTCACCCATAAATAGGAATAGCCTGTGGGGAGGTCGTGACTCAATTGGTTGAAAATTACCTGCCCGTTTGAGAAATTCTTGGCGCTACCTAGTTGCTGTGCGTTTGTAAAGTTCTCACTGCTTGTATACCACAATTTTACTCCCAGGTCAGGTATGTCGACATCACTGGTGTTGAGCGAGGAAACCTTAAAGCTTTCGAGGGTGAGGGTGCCTGTGTTGCCAATGACCCTTAATTCGGTCTTCAGTACTTCATTGTTTTTTGAGCCGGTATGCACCAGGAAGGTGGTGGGCTGGTAACTGCTGACAGCAGATAACTCGCGAGGCAGGCTGCCAGTTTCTACAATGTTTATTTCGTCCACACAAACGCTTCCTCCCAGACCTTGTCCTGAGTGCCCTTCAAAAGCTACATAAAGGGTCTTCGTGCTGCCGGGTAGCTGTAATACCCGCTCCACCCATTGGTTTACGGGATTCTGATAGCTGGCTATGAGGGTCCAGGGGCCCGTGGAGCTGGTGGCGATATAAACTCCAAGCTTAGCATTGGACCCATCGCGGGGCACTTGTGCATGCCAGAAACTCAGCTCTGGGTTTACAGCAAACTCCAGGTCTATGGGAGGAGTTATCAAACGGCTGATGTAAGGGTTAAAGGAAGGAACCCTGAAAAATGCATTGCGCTGGCCGAAAGCAGCAGTGTCGGGTAAACCCACCTGTCCTGAAGGGAAAGGCCCTGCCCCCAGGCCGATCTTCCAGCTTTCGTTGCCAACAACCATGGCATTGACCCAACCCGTGGGCAGGTTGTCTCCATTGTCTTCAAAGCCTTCGTAGAAAAAGCTGGTGCCTTGCGCTGATGCGCTGAATTGAAGTATCAGCAAGAGAAATAATGCTGAAACGCTCCCGTTAAGAAATCGTAAAATTTGCCCCATGTTGTATCCTTTTTGATGTTTTTTCTGCCTGCCACGACTTCACATGACACGACCCATCAATTTTATGTAAAATTATTTGTTGTAACCGCCCGTGGCGTCAGCGTTTTGTGTATTTTCCCCAAGGCAAAAACCGGGGATATGGACCGGTAGAAAACTACGGGTATTTTCCCCGCTCAGAAATGTCAGGAAAAGGGCAGAAGAATGCCTGGTCTGTTCGAAGGAATGTCAGAAAAAATTATCCAAATTTGTATTTTTTTTGCAGGCTGTTTTTCTTTACAGTATTTTTTGATCCAGCTGAGGATAGTTAAGAAACAAACCTTTTGCTGAATTTTGGGTTTTGTTTTCAGTAAGTGAACCGCCTGTGCATTCATTGAATTCTTTTGTGGCATAGAATGTTTGTGCTACCTTGCCCTCAATTTGACTATGTGCTATGCTTGCATGGCATGATAGAGGGCTCCGCTTCTTCAGGATGACAGGGCTCAAAAAAACGGACCTTGGGATTCAGGCCGGAAAAAGAAGCGTTGAAGGTTTTTATCATTTTTTTGAAGTTTCTCATTAGGTATTGAAAATGAAAGAATTATTAAAAGAGCAGAATAGTGACCATGGGTTTGTCAACCCTTTGCTGAAGGAGTTTAAAACTCCTTTTGGAACGCCTCCTTTCGGGGAGATTAGGATAGAACATTTCACTCCAGCCTTTAGGGAAGGGATTGAAAAAGGATTGCAGGATATTGAAAGGATTGTTAGCAATCAAGAAACTCCTGATTTTGAGAACACCATTGCTGCGTTATCACTTGGCGGTAGGATACTGAGCCGGGTGAGCAATGTGTTTTATCCGCTGAACGATGCCGAGACCAGTGCGGAGATGCAGGCCATCGCCAGAGAGGTGGCTCCCCTTCTGGCAGATTACTCTAATGACATTCTGTTCCACGAGGCCCTTTTCAGGCGAGTGAAGGCAGTATTTGATAAACGGGAAAGCCTTGATCTGGACGTGGAGCAATCAACCTTGCTTGAAAAGACCTATAAGATGTTTACCCGTAACGGTGCAGGGCTGGATGCAGGTAAAAAAGCAAGACTGCGTGAGATCTCCAGGCAGTTGAGTGAGTTGTCGCTGAAATTTGACGACAATATCCTGGGGGAGACTAATGAATGGTTTCTGCACCTGGAGCAAGCTGAAGACGTGGCAGGACTGCCCGATTCACAACTGGAGGCCGCTGCAGAGGAAGCTAAAAAGCGCAAACTGAAAGGCTGGGTGATTACTTTAAAGGGTCCAAGCTATTGGCAGTTCCTGCAATATGCCGATCGCCGTGATCTGCGTGAAAAGGTGTTCAGAGCCTTTAATAGCCGCGGGTATCAGGGAAACCATTATGACAATCGTGAGATAGTCCGTCAGATCGCCAATTTGAGGCTTGAACGGGCACGCTTGTTGGGGTATGAAACCCATGCTCACTTTGTCCTTGAAGAACGCATGGCGGGATCTCCAGAGGCTGTTCAGGACTTTCTGAAGCAACTGCTGGACGCAGCAAAGCCAAAAGCCCTCGCAGACCTGGAGGAGGTGCAACAACTGGCGCTCCAGCTAGGGGCTGGGCACCCGCTGGAATACTGGGACTGGTATTATTTTGCCGAGAAAATGCGGAAGGCACGCTTCGACTTTGACCAGGAACTACTAAGGCCTTATTTCGAACTCGAGCAGGTCAAGCTAGGAGTCTTTGAGCTGGCAAGGCGGTTGTGGGGCTTTCGTTTCGTCCCCAGTAATGTTATTCCTGTTTATCATCCCGAAGTTACTGCCTATGAGGTGTATGATGATAACGATGACTTCTTGGCAATCCTTTTCCTCGATTTTTTCCCGCGCGAAGGGAAAAGTGCTGGTGCCTGGATGACGGGATTCAGGGAGCAGGAACGCCTGGACGGAACAGATTATCGCCCTCACATTTCCCTGGTATGCAATTTTACCCGGCCTACGGCTACCAAACCCTCTCTGCTGACTCACGGGGAGTTCAACACCTTTCTTCACGAGTTTGGTCATGCCCTTCACGGCATGTGCTCAAAAGTGTCTTATGCAGATTTATCAGGGACCAACGTTTATCGAGACTTTGTGGAGCTTCCTTCACAGATAATGGAAAACTGGGCGGTGGAAAAAGACTATCTTGATTTGTTTGCCAGACATTACCAAACAGGGGAAAAAATTCCTGCAGAACTGGTGGATAAAATCGTGGCCACCAAGAATTTCCACGCGGCTTTTGCTGCCATGCGTCAACTGGGGTTCGGCCTGAACGATATGGCCTGGCACACCATCACCAATGCGGTAGAGGGACCGCTTCAAGACTTTGAGGCGGCTGCCATGGAGCCCGCCAGGCTGTTCCCTCCCGTATCCGATACCCTGATCAGCAGCGCCTTTGCACATATCTTCGCGGGGGGGTATGCAGCTGGATATTAAGGGTATAAATGGGCTGAGGTACTCGATGCCGATGCCTTCAAACTATTTAAGCAAAGAGGAATCTTTGACAGGGAGACTGCAAAGGCTTTTCGCGAGCACATCCTCTCCAGGGGAGGGAGCGAGCATCCTATGGTGCTTTACAAACGATTCAGGGGCAGGGAACCCGGTCTCCATGCCCTGCTGGAAAGGGAAGGCCTTAGCTAGTAATTTTGTTGTATTTTTGAAGTCATAACATGATTGAAGCCAAAAACAACACACCGATGATGCAGATCCTGATCCTGGGCTCGGGCGGGCGCGAGCATGCCCTTGCCTGGAAGATAGCTCAAAGTCCACGTTGCAGCAGGTTGTTTATTGCCCCGGGAAATGCAGGAACATCTCTGGTGGGCGAAAATATCGACCTCCAGATCCATGACTTTGAATCCGTTGGTGAATTCGTTCAGAAACACCGTATCGATATGATTGTAGTGGGTCCGGAAGAACCTTTGGTAAATGGTATTGCAGATTTTTTTGCGGATAATCCCGACTTACGTCACGTGCTGATGGTGGGTCCACGGAAAACCGGGGCAGCCCTTGAGGGAAGCAAGGCCTTTGCAAAGGAATTTATGGCTAGAAACGGAATCCCTACGGCCCGTTATCGCTCCTTTTCAAAGGAAACCCTGAATGAAGGGAAGACTTTCCTTGAAACCCTCCCTGCGCCCTATGTGCTGAAGGCAGATGGACTGGCTGCAGGGAAAGGGGTGGTCATCTCCTCAACCCTTGAAGAGGCTAAGCAAACCCTGGATGATATGCTAGTGAAGGAAGCCTTCGGCAAGGCTTCTGCCACCGTTGTGGTGGAGGAGTTCTTGCAGGGCATTGAGTTGTCAGTATTTGCCATCGCAGATGGAAAAAGCTATCATCTGCTGCCCTCCGCCAAGGACTATAAGCGGGTGGGGGAAAAGGACACAGGACCCAATACAGGCGGGATGGGGGCGATTTCACCCGTCCCTTTTGCCAACAAGGACTTCATGGATAAGGTGGAACATCGGGTCGTGAAACCTACAATCGAAGGCCTGAAAAAGGAGGGAATCCACTATTGCGGGTTTTTGTTCTTCGGGCTGATGAATGTTAAGGGTGACCCTTATGTGATCGAATACAATGTTCGCTTGGGCGATCCCGAAACGGAGGCCATATTGCCCCGCATTGGCTCTGACTTGGTGAGCCTGCTGGAGGCCGCTGCCAGGGGGACTTTACATTCCCTGAAGGTGGATATTTTGCCTGATTATGCTGCAACGGTGGTGCTGGTGTCAGGGGGTTACCCGGGGGCCTATGAAAAAGGATTCGCGGTCACAGGTATTGAGGATGTTAAGGATAGCATGCTGTTTTTTGCAGGGCTTAAAGGGGAGGGAAAACACCCCCTGACCAGCGGGGGGAGAGTTATGGCCATCACCTCCCTTGCTCCCGAGCTTTTTGAGGCCCTTAGGCGCTCCTATGAGAATGCCGGATTGGTGGACTATATGGGAAAATACTATCGCAGGGATATTGGAAAAGACCTGATGGGTCATTAATCGGAATTTTATGCTGATCCGCATATTTAAACGCAATGCACCCCTGATTCCTGCCCTGATTCTGGTGATCGGATTACTTCTGTGGGGAGATGGCTTTTTCTTCGCTCAGGAATTGGAATCACCCATTCAGGATGCAGGCCCTCTTTTCGGACTGATCGAAGGTTTTTTGTTGGCATATCCGCTCGCTTCCAGGATTCTGGCCTTCCTTTTATTGCTCCTTCAGGTTTTCTACCTGAACAACATTGTGCACACAATCAGCCTCCTGGGAAGGCCTTCCTGGCTGCCTGGCTTTATCTATCTCTTGATGATGAGCAGCCATCCTGAATTTCTGCAGTTTCACCCGGTTCTATTGGCTAACTTGTTCCTTATGATGGCTTTGTCGCGAACCCTGGTATCCTTTTCAGAGGTGGAACCAATGGTGGAAGTCTTCAATGTTGGCTTCCTGATAGCGATGGCCGGACTCTTCTATTACCCGGCCCTGTTGTTCGCAGTTTGGCTGATCCTGAGCATGACAGTGTTTTTCCTGTTTAGTATCAGGGGGCTCGCTGCTGGACTTATGGGCCTGCTTTGTCCATTCTTTTTCCTTTTCTCTTTCTATTACCTCAGCGATCAGTTTGAGGTCAGGTTTGCCCTGATGGCCGAGCAGTTTGATTTCCTGATGATTCTTGAACACTCATTCACACTCTATTCAGCCCTGCTTGTGCTTTTCCTGGCTTTTCTGTCCCTGTTCTCATTCCTGAAGGTCTCCATTGCTAATGTCCACGACAAGCCCATCCGGATCAGGAAACGCTTCAGGGTGTTGTGGTACCTTTTCCTGGTGGCACTTCTGTCCTTCCTTTTTGTAAAAGAAAATTTCGAGCTTCATCTGGCCATTGTCATGATTCCCTTGGGTGTGGTATCGGCCCTTTTTCTGATGGAAATGAAAAAGAAAAGGCTGGCCGAGCTGATTCTTTATGGATTCCTGATTCTGATCATTGTAGGGAAGGTGTTATTTCGGAGCTAGGGAGATCCTTTTGATCCTTTTTGTTTTTTCCCCTTGCTTATCTCTTTCGGGCTCCATACTTCAATGCTCCGTTTTTAATTTTTGCCTACCTTTGGCGGGAAAAAACCGTACATTATGAAATTTGGCGTGGTGGTATTTCCCGGCTCAAACTGCGATCATGACATGATCTACGTTTTGAAGAAGTTATTAAAACAGGAGGTGGTGGCTTTATGGCATAAAGACCATGACCTGCAAGGATGCGATTTCATCGTTTTGCCCGGAGGCTTTTCCTATGGCGACTATCTTCGCTCAGGCGCCATTGCCCGTTTTTCGCCCATTATGGAACAGGTGATCGCCTTTGCCAAAAATGGCGGCTTTGTGATGGGTATCTGCAATGGCTTCCAGATCCTTTGCGAGGCCCATTTGCTGCCTGGCGCCCTCCTCCACAACACCAGCCACCAGTTTATCTGCAGAAACGCTTTCATCCGCACCGAAACCAACCAATCCCTGATTACTTCTGGGGTGACCAAAGGCCGGGTGCTGAAAATTCCAATCGCCCACGGTGAGGGCAGGTTCTTTGCCTCTGATGAAACCCTGAAACAACTGAATGATAACGATCAGATCCTTTTCCGTTACTGCGATGAAAAGGGAGAAGTGACGGAAGAGGCCAACCCCAATGGCTCGCTCCAGAATATCGCCGGCATCTGCAACGAGACCCGCAATGTGTTTGGCATGATGCCCCACCCGGAACGGGCCGCAAATGAAGAACTTGGTAATACGGACGGGCGATTGCTTTTTGATTCCATCCTGGCCACGCTGGCAAAAACCTGATAGTTTCACCAGCCGGTTAATTTCTTGCCTATGGCTAAAAGAAAGATATTGTTTTTGGTCGCGCATCGCCCTGGAAGGTCCCCGGGGCAGCGGTTTCGTTTTGAGCAGTATCTTGATTACCTTCAAGCCAACGGCTATGATTACAAGATCTCTTACCTGATCAGCGAAAAAGAGGATTCAGCGTTCTACGCCCCGGGTAAATTCCTGGCCAAAGCCCGGATCGTTTGCAAGAGCTTTTGGCAGCGCTGGCGTGACCTTAAGAAAGTCCCTGGTTTCGACCTGGTTTTCATCTACAGGGAAGCCCATATGCTTGGATTTACCTGGTTTGAAAAACGCCTCAGGAAAATGGGCGCCCGGTTGATCCTCGACTTTGATGACAGCATCTGGCTCAATGATACTTCCGATGGCAACCGTCAGCTCGCCTGGCTTAAACGGCCATCGAAAACCGCCGAGATCCTGGCTTTGTGCGATATGGCCCTGGTTGGGAATGAGTTCCTGGCTTCTTATGCAAGAAAGTTTAACCGGATGGTGAATGTTGTTCCCACCACCATCGACACGTCCCGTTACCTTCCCGGAAAAAAGCTGGAAAGTTCTTCGGTCTGCATTGGCTGGACCGGCTCTTCCACCACCCTGAAACATCTCAGGGAAGCCTTGCCGGTATTTATGGAAATCCGCCGGAAATATGGGACGAAGGTCTCCTTCCGGGTAATCTCAAACAAACCGCTGGAAGTAGACCTGCCTGGCCTGAAAAATGTGATCTGGCGTAAGGAAACCGAAGTCAGCGATCTCTATCCCCTCGACATTGGCATTATGCCCCTGCCCGACGACGAATGGGCCCGCGGCAAGTGTGGCTTCAAGGGGCTCCAGTATATGGCCCTGGAGATCCCTACGATTATGTCGCCCGTCGGCGTAAATACGGAGATCATCACCGACGGGGAGAATGGCTTTCTGGCCAAAGATCACCAGCAATGGATCGACAAGCTTTCCCTGTTGATTGAATCGCCTGAATTGCGGCAGAAGCTGGGGAAAGCAGGCCGCCAAACCGTCATGGAACGTTATTCCTTTGAGTCGCAGAAAGACCGCTATCTGCAATTATTCAACAGCCTATGCGAACGCTGAAGCACCAACCCCTGCTGGAGAAATTCTCAAATGTAAAGTGGGAAGCCGGATGCGATGAGGCGGGGCGTGGTTGTCTTGCCGGACCGGTTTTTGCGGCGGCTGTGATATTGCCCGATCAAGCTTCGGAAGATTTAATGAACTTGCTTGATG
>Ga0123335_1009391_pt1 | contig 10150 bp, 9 predicted proteins | sample BiotimSIPDNA_2_FD_89707 | JGI IMG/M metagenome (GOLD analysis project Ga0123335, IMG submission 89707) | Anaerobic biogas reactor microbial communites from Washington, USA - Biogas_R2 time_0 SIP DNA | ecosystem: Engineered > Bioreactor > Anaerobic > Unclassified | place: Washington, USA... | reverse complement strand
CCCCATTTTTCTCCGGCTGATTGTATTTCACTTGGAGCTTTACGGCTTGTTTTGCCTTTTCCGCCACAGATAGCAATTCCATGTTCTTGGGGGTTTATTGCACTTTTAAGGACACCTGTAACAACTGTTGTTACACCACTACTATGCCAATCATAAGCTAATACACAGCCGAGGGCCTGAAACCAATAAGGGTCACTAAGCCTAAACACTAATTCGTCTGTGCCATATTCTTCGATGATTACGTTAGCTATTTCGCGGGCTAACTTGCGCATGCGCACAGTTAACCAAGACGGAGCTTTTCCACCATGAAGAGGCAAGTTTGCCATTCCTGTCCTATACATGCAATATCAAGGGGTTGATGATTAATTTTGAAATATATGGATTATTGCAATCAATCACGCAAAAATGTCTTTTTAAATTTTTTAAGAACACTATATTTCATAATATTTAATTTAGAATTCTAAATCATGTAAAGAAATAAAGAATTTCAAATAAAGAAGTAAATCTTTACTTTGTTTCTTTTGCTGATTATAAATAGAAAAGTGGTAACGACATTTTATTGTAGTTCAATTGTTCCTGCAACTCTCAGCTTTACACCTTCAAGATACATCAATACTGCTTTGTCTCCAGGAAGATACACCAAAGGTTTATCAAGCGTGAGAATTAAAGAAGGATGTTTAGGATTATCTGTTTCAACCATTTCATCAACTTTAGCTGTTATAAATTGGGTCCAGTGTCCAATATGCATAATCATTCCCTGTTTGAGTGGTATCTGCCAATATTTAACTAAAGATGTTTTTGAGGATAATTTATTTGATGTCTTAATTTGCGGGTCATTCGTTAAGACTATTCCTCTATCCAAATCCTCAACTGCCACATTTTTCAAAGCTAATCCAACTCTGTCCCCTTCGCTTGCAATGTTGAATTCGTCATCATGTTTTTGTATTGAACGTATTTGGGCGGTCTTAGCAGAAGGTAGAACGTTTAAAACTGCATGTTTTGATATGAGGCCATTCACCACTATACCAAGAACTACGACACCTACACCTTTAACGTTGAAAGCGTGATCAACAGGTACTGACCCAACTTGTTTAGTATCAGTCATTTTTTGGTTAGCCGCGTCAAACAAAAGTTTTTCTCTTATCTGATTGGGGTCATCATCAATGAATTCAAAATTCTCTAGTGATGTCCCTTTTATTAGCGGTTCAATTTTTTCTTTGGGAACATAATTGCGTAGAACAAAATATCCGCCTTTAATATTGGAACATTGAAGCATAACAAGTTGCTCGCCGAAAGCAGCATTGATTTCGTCTACTACAACTAATGCTTTTGTTGCTAATGCACAGGCATAGAATAGTGGAGCTAACCGTTCTGGGTAACGTGTAGGCTCAATCAGTGTCACGGTATCTTCGTCTTTTTTAAGGTTGTAAAGAGTTATGTCTGTTGAAGTACCTTTCTTACCCAAATTGTTACCGTATCCTATAGAACCAAGGATTGCTAAAGTGATGTTACCCATAGTATCAGAACCTATGAATTATCCGCATTGTTCACAAGCCCTAAAGATAAGCGTTATGAGAGATAAGATGGTTTCCAATTGGAACAGTAGAAGTAAACTAAAAGATTGAAACTTCATAAGTCCATGGACGAAAGGTTCTTAAGCAATTGGGTATTCTTCTAAACGGCAAGAAATCGGCACAATCAACGGCCTATTCAGGTAACAATCTACTTCTTATGTGAAGTAGGTTTAGACCAATAAAAAAGGTTAAAATAGTTGAATGAAGAGGTGAAAAGATATGGAAAACATTTACGCAGCAATGCTCCTTCACAAGGCAGGTAAAGAAATAAACGAAGAATCAGTAACTAATGTTCTGAAAGCAGCAGGACTCGAAGTTGACGTAGTTAAAATTAAGGCACTTGTAGCTTCACTCAGCGAAGTCAACATTGATGAAGCTATAAAAGCAGCACCAACCATGATGGCAGCAGCCCCAGTTGCAGCACCAGCAGCAGGTGAGCAGAAACCAGCAGCAGCCGCTCCTGAAGACAAGAAGAAGAAAGCTGAAGAAGAAAAAGCCAAGGAAGAAGCAGCATTAGAAGGATTAGGCGCCCTATTCGGGTAAACAAGCCGTTTATGGGCGATTTTAAGCCCAAAACTAATTTTTCATTTTACTATTTTTTAAAAACAGTCTTTATTTATCAAAGTGTCTAATTTTCTTGAGTGCAGACAAAGAATAAAGAAAAGGCTTCCTCAGGGTTTGACTTTCTTAAATAGAATAATATTACTTGAGTTGTTTTATGCACATCTTTAACTCACTTTTTGTAATAACCTCAATTTTAAATAAAAAATCAGATTGTTTTAAGTTAAAGGGCCAGTTGGAGGCTGAACTGGCTCCTCAGTGATAGATGATGCTTTATTTTTTGTAGTTAACAGTTTCCACAGGATTATAGGTATCCAGCCAGTTATGATACAGACAGTTGCTGGAAATCCACGAATATTGAAGAATCCAGTTATTTCAGGTAAGAATGCTTCCCAAATTCCAAATGATAAAGCCATAGCTACAATGGATATGATTGCTGTTTTCTGCCCAAATTTCTTGTATGTTTGGACAGCTAAGATACCTGCAAAAAAGAAGTCGCCTAGTCCAAGTCCTCTAACTAGAAAACCGCCTGTTTCACTAAGTATGGCAACTAACCGTTCAGCAAATGATATTGGAATCCAAGGGGCGCTAAGTAGAAAACCGCCTACTTCGTTAAGTATTAGTGGAATATTGGGCAAGTACACCAAAACAGGGAGACCTAACCCAGTGAATGTTTCTGCTGCAGCCACCATTGGTCCGCTAAAGACCAAGACAATGTCTAATAATGTTAGAAGTATAGCGAAAATACTAACTGTTTTCCATGTGAACATTGATGAAAGATACATTATAATCAGAATTGCAAAGGTGAAGGCGAAAACGTCCAGTAATGCAGGGAACCAAACATTAATTGACCCGGTGTAGAATACTGTGAAGAATAGAAATAGAAGCACAAATAATGCAGGTGGTTGTGCAGCTATGTACCATCTTTGTTTTGAGACTGATTTAATTTGTTCATAAACCGCAACTCCGAAACATAGCAATGAAAAAATGATAAAAGCAATCACACGAAAGTTAGTGTAGGAATCAGCAAGTGGTTCAATAAGGCTTAACAAACCAGCAACTAAACTGCAGAGTCCAAAACCAACTGATATTAATTGGGCATAAGTCTTTTTTAATCCAGAGAAAACATATGAGAAAGTGAAAAGCAGAGTAACATATGAAGATAAGAAAAGTACAAGCAATACATTTGGGAATAACCCACCGGGATTAACCATAGAAGTATATGCAATAACTGAAACCATAACTGATATGAAAACTAACAAGAGTAAGATATCACGTGTTTTAAACTCCTTCTGGTCAACTGTCGCCATCAATTTTTTTTCTGCACGCTTGTTTAGAAATAGAGCAGTTAACACTACAAGTAACAGCGCAGTGGGCATAGCCAAGTCTAATGTGGGCATAGACTCCACAATAAACAAAGAAGAATTTATTCCTTTACCAAATTCATTGCCTAAAACAGAAAAAATTAGTAACAAAAATTCGAATTAATCAGAGCCAAAGTTGCTAAAAGAGCCTCTTCAGTACGAACTGTAGCTGTACCTTGGTTTGGAATAGTATTCAATACAAAATCCACACAGTCATTGAGCTTTAAGCCCTCTTGCTCAATTATTTCGTGGAGCCCATGTGAAGGCGCACCGAATGCCAATAGAATATTACTGCTGCAAAGCCAAACTTTTTCAAGTTGACCTTTGGTCTCGTTAAAATTGTCGCCTACTTTTGCTGTGGCGATTTTTAAATCAAAACCAGTGTTTTTAACTAGTTTGCCAAATGATGTTTCCAATCGGACTTTGTAGCCCCAGTAAACTGGTACATCATCTCGGTTAACAGTTTGAACTTCTATTGAGTCTCCGACTTTAACAACTTGCATAGTTAACCGTTCACCAACATCAGATTGGGATTGTCTTAGAAGTGCAGGTTTCTGAACACCAATATCAACCATTAAACCTTCTTTACATTCAGATAAAACAATGCCTTCCCGGTATTCGCCTACTTGGAGATGCTTGGTTTTTCCGCTTAATGGATGATTAGGTGTCCGCAGCGGCGGTAAAATGCCCGCGTACTGCAGGTCTGGCTCAAGCTTAAACAGGGATTTACGCAAATATTGTGGGGTTTCAAGGTAATTAAGCAATAGGGCGATTAAGTTTAGGTCTTTACGTTGATTAGTTTTTGTGTTATCTGAGTAAACTATGATTTCGTTTACTCTAAAAATTGCTGCTGCTCTTGCGATTAAACCTATTTTTGAGGTTTTTTCTCGCAAATGCGGAGTATCAGATATTATTGATGCTGGAATAGCTATTGTTAGCGTTTTTCTATCCATACAGTGGCTTTCCTTTATGCGTTCTACGTTGTGCTTAAAAGGTAGTATCAAGATATAAAACTGAGGGTCGCCGGAGGCATTGAAAGATTGACTAAAACCCTTATAGATGACATTAAAAGAATAGAGACTATTGACAAAAGCGGAATGCTTACCTACTGCGTAACCGCTCCAGATCATTATAGAAAAGCTTTAGATATCGCCCAAAAAATGGAGATAAACTATTCTAAACCAGAAAAAATTATAATAGCTGGCATGGGAGGCTCAGCCATAGGCGGCGACTTAGTAAAAGACTGGGTTAGAAATCAACTTAAGGTTCCAATTGAAGTTAACCGTGAATATTATCTGCCACAGTATGCAGACCAGAAAACCTTGGTTTTAATAATAAGTTACTCAGGAGACACAGAAGAATCACTGAGTGCTTTTTTGGATGCCCTTAACAAGAAATGTATGATTTACTGTATCAGTAGTGGCGGCGCACTTCTAAAATACGCGAAAAAACATAATGTTCCCTACTCGGTTGTTCCAGGAGGCATGCCTCCGCGTGCAGCTTTGCCGTACCTACTTGTTCCGATGCTTGTTTTTCTTGAAAAATCAGGTTTAGTATTAGGAGTAAAAGAAGGACTGGAAGAAACACTAAAAATCTTAGATAAAATCTGCAAAGAAAATGGACCAGATAACCTGTTATGTGAAAATTTTGCTAAAAATTTAGCTCATAACATAGGTGATTCAACACCCACGGTTTATGGCTTTGACTATTTTAGAAGTGTAGCTTTACGTTTTAAGCAACAGTTCAATGAGAACAGCAAGTCACCTGCTAAAAGCGAGGTTTTTCCAGAGATTGACCATAACGAGATTGTTGGCTGGGAAACTAGGGGTGAACTTACAAGGTGGTTTTCGTTAATTTTCATCAGAGACAGAAATGAGGCAAATGAAATTAGAAGCCGTATCGAGAACACCAAAAACATAGTGGAGCAGGCAGGGTTAATGACGTTTGAAATTGAAGCAGAAGGCCAAAGCAGGTTAGCGAAAATGATTTCGACCGTAGTAATAGGTGATTTCGTAAGTGTTTATCTAGCTATTCTCCGGGAAGTAGACCCGACACCTGTCAGAAATATAGATTACTTGAAAGAGACACTAAAACAGAATGGAGTAAAAAATAGAATAATAAAAGAGTTAGAGGGGATTTAAGCTAAAAAATCTTTGAATTGTTTTTCTGCAATATCCAGAGAAACAAATTTCGGAGGATGCTTAAATCCATATTCACATATAGCTTCAACTGGACCGTTCTGTTTCTTAGTTAAAGCCAATTTTACTGCACGTACCACATCAAAAAGCACTGAACCAGCATTTGGTGCATCAACTGTTTGAAATTTCAAATCGATTCTCATGGGTGTATTACAGAAGTAAACTCCGCTTATCCAGAAGTAGCTATCACGTTTATTCTCTAGAAAGTCCACGTAGTCTGTTGAGCCAGCAACCACTTCTGTTTTATATGGGAGCGATGAAGCCACTGATTCAGTTTTAATACTGCGTTTAGTATCACGTGAACGATCCATTGTATCTACAGATTCTGTTCCTCCACCGACGTCAAGCTGATATGTCTCTGTTATATGAACACCATTATCAGAAAGTAACTTCAATAAGGTCTTGTGAAGAGCGGTAGAACCTACTTGGTCAACTAAGTCATCCCCAACTAAGGGTAAACCTGCCTGCCCAAATTTTTTAGCCCAAACAGGATCACTTGCTATGAAGGTTGGCGTAGCATTAATGAAAGCGCAGCCGGCTTGAAGTGCCTGCCGAGCGTAATACTGCGTGGCCTTTACAGCTCCGCTGGGCAGCAGATTAATTATAACCTCTGCACTTGAAGCTTTAAGGATTTTTTGGACATCCTCATCTTGGGCATCACTAACTTTGATCAATGCTTTAGTAGATTCGCCGACTCCATCAAGAAGTGGACCTTTAGCAACTTTAACACCGCATACAGACACATCAGCAACTTTTGGCGCATTATTGGGTTCTGCAAAAATAGCTTCAGAGAGGTCTTTACCGACTTTACGTTCGTCTACATCTATCGCTGCAACCACTTCAATGTCCCCAGGATTCATTCCTGCAATGCTTGGATTACGCAACCCAACTGAATCCTCAGCTTTTTCTATTTTAGAGTAATATTTGATACCTTGAATAAAAGATGAAGCACAGTTCCCCACACCAATTAATGCAACTTTAACTTTGGGCATGATTTTTGGCACCTTGATTGGCATGTAAAGGTGTTGTTGCCTTAATAAAAGCTACGCAGATAAAACTAGTCTAAAATATGAAATCAGTAATAAAACACCATTTTTTAGAAGTATCTGGCCTCTTTGTTATTTTTTGTGACCTAATAAGAAATGCTTATTAAATGAGGAGGATTAGAGATTAGAAGCCATATAGCTTGGGCGAGTAGATCAGCCTGGTACGATCGCCACGTTGGCATCGTGGAGGCCGCGGGTTCAAATCCCGCCTCGTCCACCAGTACACCCACCTTGTCTATTTTGTTGAGTTTGAAAAAGGAAGGGTATGCTGAGACAACTTTAGAGGGAATCTCTAGAAGACTAAGATTTTTGACGGAAAACACTGAAGTAACAAATCCTGAAACTGTCAAAGAATACATTGCCAGCCGAGAGAACTGGGGTAAAGCCTACAAAGAGTCAATGGTAAACGCATACAATCACTACAGCTGAATCATGGGAACTGAAAGTTCAAATCTCTGCTTCGCATGCTTAAAATAATCCACGCACATTTTTGTTGGCTGAGAACTGCGGAATGAGTGTGCCACGAAATTTTTACATGAACAATTCTAGTTCAAACATCCTTACTTTAAGGATACAAATTACACAATTAAAGATGCTTCTGACAACGGATTTTTTAGTTACTACAAAAATCATAAACTGAAACAGCTAATAGAAGTTGCTGTATTATAAGTGAAGAAGATCAAAACATTTTCTCAATTAGAAATAAATACAAATGCCTTTTATGGAATATAAAAAATATTAAAATTGGTTGTTAACTATGAGTGGTAAAATCAGGAAATGTAGTTACTGTGGACAGGATGCTCAGTACGTTTTCACTGCGAGATTTAGAAGCGGCGGAACAAGTGGAGGAATAAAATTACTTATCGGAGAATGGGGAGAACTAGGCGAAGAAATGATTCCGATGTATGTTTTTGTCTGCCCATACTGTGCAAAAATTGAGTTATTCGCCACTGAAGAACTAAGACAACAAGCAATCCAGGCAGCTAATACGAGAACATAATACAGTTGACGAGTAATTTGTCAGTAAATCAGTAGCCATTCAAGTAGCATAAGCGAAGCAAACTGCGACGTTTTTGTAGGTAAAGATTTTAACTGCTATTTTTAATGCCTATTTAAAAATTGTAGATAATAATCTGTTTTGATTTTTTGTTGATTTTTTTAATAGTCTACTTTTCATCAAGCCAGTTTCGTGATTTAACCAAAGTTTTACCTGCAAAAGTCAATTTTAATGCTCCTTCATATGGACATATTTCTACGCAGCGAGCACACAACATACATCTAGATTCGGTTACGTTACCGCCTTTCTGTTCATACATTGCAGTAGCTTGGGTTGGACAAACACGTTTACAGACTCCACATTTAGTGCATTTTTTCTCGTCTTTTTCTAGGCGAGTTAAAGCAATATGTTTGAATGGTGAAAAAGAGCTGAAAAGCGCAGTTAAAGCTCCTAAGGGGCAGATGCGGCACCAGAATCTTCTGTATGCTAACGATAAAATAGTGACTATAATCAAAATTGTAACGTTAATAGATGTTAAATAGAAGCCTGCTATCCAAAATGGTCCATATGCTATCTGAGAAATATAAGACCAGTTTAGAGCTCCAATTGCCACTTCCACTAAGATACAAAGTGGACGCGCAGGGCAAACCAAACAGAACGGTTCATTAATGTAGCTAACGATTCCGGCTTCTGTTCCTTCAGGTCCACTAGGTATAGTTCCAGGGATAAGTTCTGTACCAAAAATTGCGTATGACCCGAAGATGACGCTTAGGAGAATAAAAACAGCTATTATTATGTAGCGTGATTGACCAAGTTTAATGTTTGTTTTTTCAGAGAAATCAAAGTGCCTTAGCCGTAAGGATTTACGTATCCTTGTCAGTAAATCTTGGTAGAGTCCAAAGGGGCATAACCAACCGCAGAAGCCGCGGCCAAAAATTATGGCTGCAGCAACAACTAATCCGATTACTGCTGCAATTTTTTCTAGCCCTGACGTGGAATAGTTAACTTGGTAGCCTCTAGGATAGTCCCAGAAGGGAAAAATGTAGGCTTGAAGTTGCCATATGGGACAAGTGACTGTTCGCCCGTTTGGATAATAACAAGCTAGTATAGGAATAGGTATGCCATCAGGTAGTTGGTCGCCTAAAAAGTCTGCTCCGACTAGCCTGTCGCGTGGTGATGATCCAAGAGGCTCAAATATTGGCACATTAAATGGACCGATTAGTAATCCCATAAAAATTACGAATATTGCAGCTATTTGTATGAAGAATCTTAGTGAACTGATTTTTCGGGTTTTGTTTCTTGAAAACTTTAGCAACAACACTATACCTAAAACAACTATTATGATGTATATTGAAAGAACCATGGTAGGCGAGTTTTCAGTGACCATACTGGCTCCTCTGCACTTTATAGTTGATTATTGATGATATGATAATGGTTATGGCTACTACTGCTAATGTGACTAACGCCACAGAATGTTCTTCATAGAATGGCAAATCACCTTTTTCAGAAGCATCGAAGCCATAATGCACCAAAGTAACATTGCCTGTGAGTCCAGAGATTAATATTGTGTCGTCAGTTGAAAGTTGCCAGTTTTTCCCTTCTGCAAGAAAAGTGCCGTCTGGTAAAACAACTCCCCATTCACTTGGATGGGTTGGTTGTGAATTGTTTAAGCAAAGATTGAATTCTTGGGTGCCTAAGCCTTCAACAGAAAAAATAATTATTGCAAAGCGACTAAATTGGCTGTATGGTGAAGAAGCAGAATATGTATATATCAAGACGTTAGAGTTAGAAGCTGAAATTTTGAGGTCATTTGAACGCGTCGAATTATAAAGCGTCAAATCCTTAAAAAGCCATGTTCCATCTTGAAGTGTTGCAGAAGAATAAGAGCCGTTAGTTGCAAACCTAATTGAACTGTTTTGGTCAGAAATTATAAAAGAATCTGTTGGATTAAAAAGTGTAGAGTTTTGTGCTTCTACGGTGTGAGAGATTGAAATACAAAACAAGGCTACTGTAACAAAAGTTGCTATACCTAACTTAACTGACCTATGGTTAATAGCCCTCAACCTCTACCCCTATAAAATGGATAATAAAAACGGTTTTAGCTATAAGCCTTTTTCAAGCGAAAAAATTTTTTATACAAAAAAGAGTGTTGTCTATATAGTGAATTCTTCTTCTGGACCAGTTGTGTCTTCTGTTTTGGGCGGTTCGGGTTTAGATTCAAATTTTTGGTCGCTTACGGTTTCAGTTTTTGTGGTGGGTGATTTTTTCTTTTTACGAATTAAAGTGAGCACTATCAATAGCACAACAATAACTATTGCTGCAATAACAACTAAGTAGGGTAAGAAGTCTCCGTCTGTTTCCCCATCACCTGAAGGTGTTGTTGGAGTGGGAGATGCTGTGCTGGAAGATG
>Ga0123335_1009388_pt1 | contig 10153 bp, 10 predicted proteins | sample BiotimSIPDNA_2_FD_89707 | JGI IMG/M metagenome (GOLD analysis project Ga0123335, IMG submission 89707) | Anaerobic biogas reactor microbial communites from Washington, USA - Biogas_R2 time_0 SIP DNA | ecosystem: Engineered > Bioreactor > Anaerobic > Unclassified | place: Washington, USA... | reverse complement strand
ATCATATTGGAAAACAAATCGATGCTCTTACCGTTGAACGCGCCAAGCTAACCGCTGTCTTGAACCAGATGACGGATGGCGTGTTGATCGTTGATTCTGAAGGACGGGTGCAGCTTTTAAATCCTGCGGCTAAACGACTTTTCCAAATCGGCGAAAGTGAGGGTGCAGGCAGGTCTGTCGTTGAAGTGTTGCGCTATCACCAACTGGTCGATCTCTGGCGGCAGACCAATCAGGGTAAACACCAAAGCATCATGTTGGAGATCGGACCGCAGCACCTCTTTTTACAGGTCGTCGGCATTCCACTCAAAACCTCCCTTCCCGGGAACACCATGATCCTCTTTCAGGACCTGACCCAGTTACGACGCTTAGAGACCGTCCGCAGAGACTTTATCAGCAATGTCTCGCATGAATTACGAACACCGCTTGCCAGCCTTAAAGCCCTCGCAGAAACGCTCCAGGAGGGTGCCCTGGACGATCCACCAGCAGCTCGCCGGTTTATCCTGCGAATGGAAACCGAAATCGATAACCTGACTCAACTTGTGAACGAACTCCTGGAACTTTCACGCATCGAATCAGGCAAAGTGCCTCTCTCCTTCCATCGGATCCAACCATGCGACTTGCTCAGCCCTGCTTATGAAAGAATGAATCTCCAGGCTGACCGAGCAGGTCTCGATTTGAGTATGGATTGCCAGCTAGAGCTCCCAGCTGTCTTTGCTGATCCAAACCGGATCACACAAGTCTTGATCAATCTGATTCACAATGCGATCAAATTCACCCCTCCCGGTGGAAGCATCCGTATTTCCGCAAGAAAAGATGGCGATTTTATCGTTTTTTCGGTCAGTGACACTGGGGTGGGCATCGCCAGGAAAGATCTTGGTCGGATCTTTGAACGTTTTTATAAAGCGGATCGTGCCCGTGCAGGCGGCGGGACTGGACTGGGATTATCTATTGCCCGACATATGATTGAATCACATGGAGGATATATCTGGGCGGAGAGCGAAGAGGGTGTTGGCAGTACACTATATTTCTCCATCCCAATCGCTTGATGTTAACCCATCCTTTACCCAATTTTATCTGATTTTAACCGATCTATCCAAATCCCTTTATCATCCAGTGGTAAGATAAAATGGTGACGGTTTCTCCTTCATGATCAACAGGCTCACGTTTTTTATAGTCGGGACTATGAATTTCTTAAAACCTCCAACTTCCATACTGGCACCCCTTGTAACCAGGTCAGCCCCAAAACACCAAAATATTGATTTTATTGGTGAAATTGGTCAAAAGCCGGAAGAGGAATCCCTCCAGGTTAAAATTGCTGTAGAAAACTTATCCGTATTTTACGGAAAATTCCAGGTATTGAACAACATTTCGCTCAATATTCCCCAAAACAGGGTTACGGCATTAATCGGTCCCTCTGGTTGTGGAAAATCGACCCTGCTGCGTTCGTTTAACCGCATGAATGATCTTGTTCCAGGTTCGCGCGTGGACGGGCAGGTTATTATAAACGGGGAGAACATCTACGCACCCAACGTGGATGTAGTGGATATCCGTCAACGTGTCGGCATGGTCTTTCAACGCCCCAATCCCTTCCCCATGAGCATTTTTGATAATGTGGCGTACGGACCTCGCTTATACGGGATCCATGATAAACGGGTTCTGGCGGAGATCGTCGAACACAGTCTACGCCAAGCCAGCGTATGGGATGAACTTAAGGACAAATTGAACCAATCCGGTTTGGCTCTTTCTGGCGGGCAGCAGCAGCGGTTATGCATTGCGCGAGCGCTGGCAGTTGAACCTTCTATAATCCTGATGGATGAGCCTGCCTCAGCCCTTGACCCTATCGCCACGTTGAAAATTGAAGATTTGATGGAAACCCTCAAAGAAAATTACACCATCGTGATTGTCACCCACAATTTGCAGCAAGCAGCACGCGTTTCGGATTTCACCGCCTTTTTGATGATCGATGAAGACCGTTCGGGTACACTGGTTGAAATGGGAGCAACCGAGCAAATGTTCACCAACCCACGCAACAAACAGACGGAAGATTATGTCTCAGGTCGTTTTGGTTAGAATGATATACTTAAGAGATATAAAAGATTTATTTTTCGGGAGTATCCCATGCCTCGTCAGACATTAGATCGTGAAATCCATCATCTTCAGGATGAGGTGCTGTTGCTTGGCAGCATGGTTGAACAAGCCATGTTGAATGCCATCGACACCCTCAAACATCGAGATTTGTCAGCAGCCCGCCGGGTTTACAGGGAAGATGATCTCATCAATGAAAAACGTTACGCTATCGAAAACCGTGTGCTGATTTTATTTGCAACCCAACAACCCATTGCCCATGATCTGCGCCTGCTGGCAGCCATCCTGGAAGTGATCACGGAACTGGAGCGGATGGGGGATTATGCAAAAGGGATTGCTAAAATAAACCTGCGAATTGGCAGCGAAGATATTCAGCTTCCCATCCGAGAGATCAGCCGAATGGGTGATCTGTCAGTCGGGATGCTCCATCGGGCATTGAGTGCCTTCATCGAGGAAGATGTCCAGATGGCTTATCGCATTCCGCAGGAAGATGATCTGGTCGATGAGCTCTACAATGAGATCTACCGAAAAAATGTCGAAAATATGATCGCCAATCCGGAAGAAATTGATCACAATAACTACATCATGTGGATCGTCCATAATATTGAGCGCATGGCCGATCGCGTCACCAATATCTGTGAGCGGACGATCTTTATTGCCACAGGGGAGCTATTGGAAATCGACGTTTCCGATGATGAATGGGATGATGAGGACACCCTCTAAACAAGCAGCGGAAAAATGCCCAATGACTTCGTCGTGGGATCTCATCATGAACATCTTCAAGACAGCCCAAATTTTCTGAAGGTGTATTCCCCTTTCGGTAAATAACCCAGCACAACTTTTAGAAATAATTCAAGTATAATTTCCATCATCAATCCCTCCTTTCACTATGAGAGGTAAATTCATGCTAAGAAAAAACACCACCCCTGGCAAGCTGATTATCGTCGAAGGTATCGACGGGAGCGGCAAGTCTACCCAAATTGATCTTCTCTACAAATGGCTGCAATCCAAAGGTAAAACCGTTTACTTCAGTGAATGGAACTCCTCTGCCCTGGTGAAAAGCACCACAAAACGCGCCAAAAAAGGCAAACTTTTTACACCGACAACCTTCAGCCTGCTCCAATGTACCGATTTTGCTGACCGGTGGGAAAACCGCATTTTTCCATTGCTTAAAGCTGGTGTGATCGTATTAGCCGATCGCTACGCATTTACCGCCTTCGGACGCGATGTCGCCCGGGGAGTGGATCGGGAATGGGTTCGCAATCTTTATTCCTTTGCCATGCAGCCCGACATTGCCCTGTATTTTCGGGTGCCCCTGGATGTGGCTGTTGATCGAATCACCAGCGCCCGGGCAAAGCTGAAATATTATGAGGCTGGCATGGACCTTGATCTTTCGGAAAGTCGCGTGGAGAGTTTCAAACTCTTTCAGGAAAGGATCATGAATGAATATGACCGCATGGTCACTGAATTCAATCTGACCGTTATCGATGGGAATCTCACCGTCCAGGCACAGCAGCGCCTTGTTCGGGAGATAGTTAAACAAGAGCTTGAAGGTTGGCAGGGATTGCCAATGCCAGAAAGCAGCCCTTATGGCCCTGTTAAATCGGAGACACATCACGGGAAAGGAAACGCATAATGTCTAAGTCAGAATTTTATGGGGCAGGTTTTCCCTATCGTGAGGTTGGCAATCTCCCAGGCAAGTTGATTGTCCTGGAAGGATCCGACGGTGTTGGTCGCTCAACACAAACCCAACTGCTCCGTAAGTGGTTGGAGGACGAAGGCTTTGCCGTTTCCGATACAGGGCTCAGACGATCAGAAATGACGCAGCAAGGCATTGAGGAAGCACGCAAAGGACATACCCTCAGCCGAATAACAATGAGCCTGTTCTACGCCACTGATTTTGCCGATCGGTTGGAAAACCAGATCATACCGGCGTTGCAAGCTGGCTTTGTTGTCCTTTCTGATCGCTATTTCTATTCCATCATGGCAAGGGACATCGTGCGCGGTGCAAACCCTGAATGGGCTCGCAAACTTTATGGATTTGCGCTTAAACCTGATATTATTTTTTATCTCAAGGCAAATGTAACGGACCTGGTCACACGCCTGATCCATGGACGCGGTCTGAACTACTGGGAAGCCGGCATGGACATTTCCCCTTCCGATAATCTTTTTGATAGTTTTATTGATTATCAATCCAAGATGATTTCACTATTTGACCAGTTTGCGACAGAATACAACTTTGTCACGGTGAACGCGGGTCGCCCGGTGATGGATGTCTTTGGTGATTTACAAAATCACATCAGGGAATTTCTGGAAGATCAACAGCCCGTCATTGATGAGGATTTCTAAAAGACCCTGTCCAGTTTCTTCCTGTTATCAAGTCAAAAACGGAGGTGAGAACAATGGCTAAAAAAGTTCAAAAAGCCGTCTGTATTTTTGGCGCGAATTACATGCTCGAACAGATCAACCAGCTGAACAAAGAAATCTCCGGTGCTTTAGCACTTGATGACATCGAATACATTCACCGCTTGCGGGTTGCTTCGCGCAGACTTCGTAACGGGCTTGAACTTTTCCAGGAATGCTTTCCAGGCAAAAAATTCCAGGCTCATCAGGAGAATATCCGCCAAATCACCAAAGCGCTGGGTAAGGCTCGCGATCTGGATATCCAAATTGAGTGCGTGGAACAGCAGTATGATAAGCTTCCCGACCCCAGGTACAAATTCGGATATAGTCGGCTGCTTTTGCGTCTTAGACAGCAGCGAGTCAAAGCACAGCAAAAGGTTGCCCAGACACTCAACCAGTTACAGGATGCCCAAATCCTTGATAAAATGCGTTCTCAGCTGGAAACAATGACAGCCGGCTCACAGAATATGTACCTGTTCACGCCCTCGCTTTACAAAATGTCATTTAACGCAATCAATGATCGACTGGAAGATTTCCTGAGTTACCAGGATGATGTCCATCAACCTGAGAATACAGAAAAATTGCACGCCATGCGCATTTCAGGTAAACATTTACGTTACACTTTGGAAATTTTCGCCCCCATTTATGAGCAAGCGCTGCTTCCCTATATTCAATACATGAAGGAATTGCAAGATCAACTCGGTGAATTCCACGACGCAGATGTCTGGATCACCTGGCTGCCTCAATTCATCCTCAAAGAACAACAACGCATCATCGATTATTTTGGCAACAGCGGACCCCTCAAACGCTTGCTGCCAGGGTTTAAATACTTGATCGAAGACCGTCAGAAAGCCAGGGATCTTCAATATCAAGCTTTTCTGGCTACCTGGAATGATCTTCAGGAAGAAAATGTATGGCAATCCATGATAGAGCTCCTTCAGACGCCGATCAATGTCGAAGCCGCACTATCACACCTGGCAAACGATGCTCAGATTGATAGAGAAAGTTTTGTTGAAGAAGAAATAGAAATAGATGACAAAATCTCAGATTATGAAATTGAACTCAATTTAGATATTGCACCTTCTGAGATTGAGGACGTACCGCCAGCAGCAGATACCTCAAATCAGAATAAGGAAACCTGAGCCCGGACCATGAAAATTATCGTAATTTCAGATGTCCATGGCAATTTTCACGCGCTGCAGGCTGTGCTGCGGCACGCGCGTGGGCAGGGGGCTGGTGAACAGGTCCTTAACCTGGGAGATGCCACGGGCTACGGACCATGTCCAGACCAGGCTGCTCGCTGGTTACAAAGCGAAAATGTTATCAGCATCCTGGGGGACTATGATAAAAAAGTGCTCAGCAAGAAGCATCGGAAGGAACAATGGGCGCGTGTCGATAAACCTGATAAGCGAATGATGTTTGCCTGGACTTATGATGCCCTTTCTAAAAAGTCTCGTCAATTCTTAAAATCCCTACCTGAACAAAGGTCGTTGGTCATTGAGAACTTTCGGATTTTGATGACCCACCTGAGCCCTGATCCTGATAATGAATATCTGGGGCCAGAAACACCAGCGGATCATTTGAATGTTCTGGCCGGCAAGGTGGATGCGGATATTGTTTTATGCGGTCACTCCCACAGGGCATTTATCCGCAAGGCAAATGGTGTCAGCTTTATCAATCCCGGCAGCGTGGGGCGACTGGACGATGGTGATCCGCGCGCCAGCTACGCACTTTTAGACATGACAGATGGGAATATCCAGGTACATTTATTCCGGGTGCCTTATAACATCACCGCTGCCGTCCAGGCGCTGCGCCAAAAGGGGCTGCCAGATGTATTCAGCCAGATCATCAGGCAGGGCTTGAATTACGATGATGTTATCCGCCAATTTGGTGATGCGCCTGTTATGAATTGGCTTGGACCCAGCGGCATCATAACACTGTTGACAGATCTTGGCTTAAAAGATCCCACTGTGGGGATAATCAAGGGCGTCATTGCGGGAATTGCACCCCAGGCAAGGGTCGTCGATATCAGCCACCAAATTCACCCCCAAAGCGTGAGTGAAGCGGCGCCCATCCTCAAAGAGGCTGTTCCATATTTTCCGGCGGGCACCGTGCATATGGCGGTCGTGGATCCCGACGTGGGTATCTTAAGGCGCGCCCTGGCTGCCCAAATCGGCTCGCAGTTTTTCGTTGCTCTGGATAACGGCGTGCTTTCTCCCCTCATCGAAAAAGCAAGGGAAAGGGGAGAAGATCTTCTGATCGTTGCGTTGGATCAGCCGAAATACTGGCTGCCTGAGCCCAGCCGTTCCTTTCATGGACGTGACATTTTCGCCCCAGTTGGCGCTCATCTCGCCAATGGCGTTCCACTCCAAAAGCTGGGGCAAACCATCACTGACCCGGTGTTGATCAATTTTCCATAACCCACCCTAACATTAAATAGATGGCAGATGGGCATCCTGACCAAAGAAATTTCTGATTAACTCAGGTTGACTTTGATTTTGATTTAATATTTGCATTATCGGGTAAAATTTATAGGATTTATACAATAAACTGAAGGTTTGAATGACATTCGAAATCAACAAAATCCGAGAAGATTTTCCGATATTAAAGACCATGGTCAATGGTAAACACCTTATTTACCTTGACAATGCTGCGACCACCCAAAAACCGCAATCCGTGATCGATGCTGTGACAACCTATTACACCTCCTATAACAGCAATATTCACCGCGGCACCCATCATCTCTCAAACCTTGCCACCGAAGCCCACGAAGCAGCTCGCAAAACCGTCAAGGATTACATTAATGCCCGGCATGAACACGAAATTATCTTCACCCGCGGCACCACAGAATCGATCAACCTGGTGGCATTCTCCTTCGGTGAAGCCTTTATCAACCCGGGAGATGATGTGATCGTCACCGAGATGGAGCACCATTCAAACTTTGTCCCCTGGCAGATGATGTGCCAGCGTAGAGGTGCGAACTTTCGGGTGGTGCCTTTCGATAAAAATGGCGAACTCAGGCTGGATATTTTCAAAGAGCTTTTAAGTGAACGTACCAGGCTGGTAGCGTTCAACCACGTTTCCAATTCACTCGGAACGATCAACCCTGCCAAACAGATCATTAAGTTAGCTCACGACGCCGGTGCGGTGGTTCTGGTTGATGCAGCGCAGGCTGTTCAACATGTGGCGCATGATGTGCTTGACCTGGATGTGGATTTTTACGCGTTCTCCGGGCATAAGATGTATGCCCCCACCGGGATTGGCGTCCTGTATGGCAAAGAAAAATGGCTGGATGCCATGCCCCCTTACCAGGGAGGCGGTGAAATGATTGACCAGGTCTCGGTTGAAAAGACCACCTACAACTCCCTCCCCTTTAAGTTTGAGGCTGGCACACCCAATATCGTGGGTCCGATTGGGCTGGCAGCCGCCATCGATTATCTCAACCAGTTCCCCTTTGGAGAAATCATGGCACATGAAGATGATGTACTTGAATACGGACGGCAAAGCCTGAACGCCATCGACGGGCTAACCCTGTATGGCAATGCCCACAAACGAACCAGCATACTTTCGTTCAACATTAAAGGTGTCCATCACTATGACCTGGGGACCCTGCTGGATACTCAGGGTGTTGCTGTGCGCACCGGGCATCACTGCACCCAGCCCATCATGACTGCCCTGGGGATTGAAGGAACCGTACGAGCTTCATTAGCCATCTACAACACCCGTCAGGATATCGATACCCTGATCAACAGCATCCGAAAAGTACTTAAAATGTTAGGAAAGTAAGCCATGCCGTCGATTACAGAAATCCAATCCGAGATCGTGGAAGATTTTTCATTCCTGCCCCAATGGGATGAACGCTACGCTTACCTGATCGAGCTCGGCCAAAAGATGAAGTCACTGCCTGAAGAATATCAAACTGAAGAAAACATTGTGCGGGGATGTCAATCCACCGTCTGGCTTCACCGTGAGTGCTGTGATGGCCTTGTGTATTTCCAGGTAGATAGTGACTCACTGATCGTCAAAGGTCTGGCAGCCCTGTTGATGAAAGTTTTTTCAGGCCAACCTGCAGCGGATGTGTGTGCAGCAGACCTGACATTTTTTGAACAGACAGGGTTGAACGCACACCTCTCGTCTCAGCGCGCTAATGGACTGATGGCAATGGTCGAACAGATCAAGTCTTTTTCAGAAAAATGTGTTGATGATAGTAGATAAAACGATTATAATATCGGCACATGGAAACCAAAGAGACGTTTGCGATACGTCTCTTTTAATGTCGATCCAACATCCGGGTTGCTTTCAATATTCAAGTACCAACTGTTGAAAGACCAATCCTTCCTGACGAAAATGAGAGACCTATGAATGATAAAACCAAACAAATCCTATTGACCAATGACGACAGCATTCATTCTCCCGGCTTGTGGGCAGCTGCAGAAGCACTTGACTCACTGGGCTTTGTGCATGTGGTTGCACCCCGCGACCAGCAAACATGCCAAGGACACAGTATGCCGATCCATTCATCGGGCATCATCGAAAAGATGACCTTGCATGTGAATGGGCGCGATTGGGAAGTTTTTTCAGTGGATGGCTCTCCGGGGCAGGCAGTTTTGCATGGGATGTATGATGTGATCCAAGGTGCGCCAGATCTGGTTGTTTCAGGCATCAATTACGGGGAAAATGTAGGCGCGGACATTTCAATGTCAGGCACAGTAGGTGCCGCCCTTGAGGCTGCCACATTGGGCATCCCGGCATTGGCTGTCTCCATGCAAACCAGTGAAGAGCATCATCTTTCACTTTCCCAGGATGTTGACTTTTCAGCGGCGGGCTATTTTACCCAAATAATTGCCAAACTTTTGCTTGAAAATAACCTTGGCTATGATGTCGATATTCTCAAACTGGATATCCCCCAGGGTGCAACCATAGAAACGCCTATGGTGTTGACCCGTCAATCCAGGCAGCGCTATTACGTGCCCACTCCCACCCACCGAGAAAAACTTTCTGACCGTGGTCCGATAGGCTATAAAATCAGTTATAAGCCAGAAGATCTTGAAATGGGCAGCGATCTTCATGTCTTGTTGGTTAAAAAACAGGTCTCTCTTACACCGCTCAGTATTGATCAAACATCACGTACAGATATGAGCGTACTCCAATCCAGGCTCAATCAAGTTTGAGCTTCGTCATTACTGATTGACTGAATAATTCACCTGAATACCCTTTTTGATGATCATCGGCTTTTTTTGTGTGTGAATCAGATCAAAGCAGAAAAAAGGCGCTTTTGGTTTGATTTTTCATACCTCTCATGAATGATTTTCCTGGCTAAGGCGTTTATTCAGATTATAATTCCTTCGACAACGATCGCTTTTTTGACCTCACAGACAATATAAGGAGCTTCAATGCCGAAAAATAAGATCTCGCGATATCTGACCTTTGGTTCACTGTACTTCACCCAGGGCACCATCCAGGGCTTTTTTGCTGCCCTGAATGCCCTCTACCTGCTCGATAACGGTTTGCAGATGACCGATGTGGGCATTTTTGGCTTGATTGCCCTCCTGCCCTTTGTGCTCAAGATCGGTCTGGGGATCATCAGCGACCGAATTAATTTGCTTGGGTTGGGTCACCGCAAGCCCTATATTTTCATTGGACTGTTTGTCCAGTTCCTTTGCCT
>Ga0123335_1009386_pt1 | contig 10157 bp, 10 predicted proteins | sample BiotimSIPDNA_2_FD_89707 | JGI IMG/M metagenome (GOLD analysis project Ga0123335, IMG submission 89707) | Anaerobic biogas reactor microbial communites from Washington, USA - Biogas_R2 time_0 SIP DNA | ecosystem: Engineered > Bioreactor > Anaerobic > Unclassified | place: Washington, USA... | reverse complement strand
TTCCACATCGATATTTTGAGTCTGGTCTTTAATACCCAAGATATATTCTCCAGGTCTGACACCCGCACTCTCGGCAGGATGATCCTTAAGCGGAGCAATGACCGCCAGTTGACCATCCATATAGCCAAGCTGGATGCCAACACCACTAAATTCACCTTGCAGGTCCTCATCTAGGCGCTTTTTGGTTTCTGGCGGGAGAAATAGCGTATACGGGTCTTCAACGGCGTTAGTCATGCCCTGAATAGCGCCATAAACCATCTTATTAGCGTCTAGTTTAGAAACATCATAATAATCGCGCTCAAGGCGATTCCAGGTTTCCCAAAAAAGGGAGAAATCAACATTTTCTTGGGCTATTGGGGCGTCTTTATTAACAATCCGCTCTAACTGACGACTCTCCAGAGCTGAAGTTGTTAAACCAAATAATTGGCGAAATGTAACATTTGTGCCAATTCGAATGCCGACAATAACCGCCAAAATTGCGACCAAAGAGTGGGTTAGTAAATTGTAACCAAATCGGCGTGGCTTATGAAGTCTCATGAGAGACCTACTATATCAGGCAAACGAGCATCTGCCAAGCAAAAATTAAGCTTAGATTAGATAATAAAATCCAAAAATCAGCTGGCGATTTTAATGAGGTTAAATTTGAGTGGTAAATGGCAACATGGCCATATGTCTGGCGCGCTTAATTTCACGGGCTAAGCGGCGCTGTAATTTGGCACTCAAACCACTTTTACTGCGAGGGACAATATTGCCCGACGGAGTTAAAAAGCGCTGTAAAAGCTTAGTATTTTTAAAATTAAGCTCATTCATTGTTAAATTTTTCATATCTTCCTTTGTTCAGTATAAAACTGGTTATTAATTTTTAGCTCAAAAAGGGATGTCGTCAGCTAATTTATCGATTTCTGGATCATTACCGGCTGTTTCGTCATCGACTTTAAGTTCGTCTGAATCAGCTGACTCGCCTTCTGGGTAGGAATAATCTTTGCCATTATCGGCGGTGTCTTTGTTGGATCCGCGGGAATCAAGAGCAATAATCTGATCAGCTACCACTTCGGTGCGGCGATTTTTTTGACCATCTTGGCCTTCCCATTCTCTGGTTTGCAAACGACCTTCAACGTAAACTTTACGGCCTTTTTTCAGGATCTGATCGACAATTTCGGCTAGTTTGCCCCAGGCAACACATCGAGTAAACTCAGTGCTTTCCTGTTCACTACCATCGCTATTACTCCATGACCGGTTGGTGGCAACTGTAAAGTTAGCAACCGCGGTATTTTGGGGTGTGTAGCGCAATTCAGGATCGCGAACCATATTCCCGATTAAAAGTACTTTATTGAGTGATCGAGTGGCCATAGCCTTCTTTCTCCCTTCCTTATTTTTCGTCTAAAACAATCAAATGTCGAATGATTGATTCATTGAGTTTGAGGCTCTGCTCAACTGCTGACACTGTATCAGCTGACATGGTTACTTTAAAGAAGGCGTAGAAACCCTCTTCATGACCCTTGAGGTTGTAGGCGGTTGGCCGACGACCCCAAATGTCTTCCTCATCAATCGTGATGCTGTGTTTGGCAAAAAGCTGGCGCAGAGTATGCAGGAAACGTTCAATTTCCGGATCTGTCAGCTGTGGGTCAATAATGACCGAAATTTCATAAGCACGCGTCATATGCTCCTTTCTTCTCCTTCACCACGCTCTGGTTCGGGTTTTACCCGAGTGAAGGTGTTTTGTATTAGGACGTAGTATAGCACGAGTTCTGTTATAGCGGATAAATCTAACAATTTTGTAACAGAGATATATCAGTTTTGAAATTATTGATTAAATTATTTGTCTATCGCCCAATCATGAACTCAACTACGTCGTCAGCTTGCATAATGTACCCACGGCCTTCTTGGCGCATTTTGCCTTGCTCGCGCGCTGATTTCCAGCCGCCAACGGCGATAAAATCAGCAAAATCAACTACTTGGGCGGAGATGAATTTCTTGGCAAAATCGGTGTGGATTACGCCGGCGGCGTTTTGGGCGGTGGTGCCTTGATTAATTGTCCAGGCACGAGCCTCTTTTTCGCCAGCTGTATAAAAGCTTTGCAGGCCTAATGTCAGGTAGGCCTGACGAATAAATGCTTCCAGACCAGTCTTTTCTTGGCCATATTCATGCAAGAACATGGTTTTTTCTTCTGAGGCAACTTCAGCTAATTCCTCTTCCAACTTGGCCGAAATAATCACAATTTGACTGGCTGGCAAATTCAGCTCAGTAGCTAGTCGCTCAATAACGTCTGATGCCTGATTCAAATCGGTTTCACTCACATTAGCCACAATTATCTGAGGTTTAGCTGTCAACAAAGCCAATTCCTTAGCAATTAGTTGGTCATCCTCTAGAGTTAAAGAATCTCGAAGGGAGTGACCAGTATTTAGCAATTCTTTCCATTGCTGGATTTTATTCCAGCGCTTGCTGATATCTGCGTCAACTTTGCCTTTTGGTTCTGTCTGTTTCTCTAAAGTTGCCAGATCAGCTAACTGAAGTTCGGTTTCAATGATCTGATAATCACTGGCAGGATCAACTGAACCCTCACGCAAAATATTTTCATCAGCAAAAACACGAAGCACATGCGCAATAACATTAGTCTCACGGATATGAGCTAAAAATTTATTTCCCAGGCCAGCTCCCTCAGAAGCACCTTTAACCAAGCCGGCAATATCATAAAATTCCACCGTGGCTGGGACAATTTTGGAAGTATTAACCACTTTGGCCAGCTGAGGTAGGCGGTCATCCGGTACCGGTACCACGCCTACATTTGGCTCAATCGTAGCAAAAGGGTAATTGGCCGCCAAAGCTGTCTGCCGCTCCAGTAGAGCATTAAACAAGGTGGACTTGCCCACATTTGGTAAACCGACGATCCCGACTGATAATGACATGAGGTGATTATACTGGGTTAAAGCTATTGATTTTGACTTAAAGTGATTCTAATGCCTGCTTGACCTTCTCAGAATGCCTGTTATACCGAACAGCCTGTTCAAATTCCTGCTGAGCGGCAGCTTGGTTACCTTGGCTTAAGTAGATCTCGCCTCTGATTAAGTACAACTCGGTGTAAGCACGGTTGTGGTTAGTCAAAATTTGGCTAGTTAAATCCATCACAAGTTGATCTCGGCCAAGTTTTTGGTAAGCCAGAATTGGCTCAATTTGGTACCACAGCATGCGACCGGGCAGTTTCGAGGCCACGCGTTCATAAGCCTCAACCGATTCTTCATAATTCCCTAAGCGGTAAGCGCTGGTGGCCAAGTTAAACCAAGGATAAACATTTTCTGGCTGAGTTTGGATTTCTTGCTTGGCGCGATTGTAGGCGTTGGCCCAACTGGCTTGTTCTTGACTTTCCTCACCCAGCAAAATCATTAACTGCTCATGCTTTTCAGATGGATAAACCACAATATAGTTGTAGTTGAAGGGTTGCCACAGGGATAAAAAATCCTCATAAGAAAACTCTAAATCTTTACCCTGATAAGAATCATCCTGAATAATCACTTGAGTGCTGTCGTCATAGCCTTTAACCATGCGAAAATGTCCAATATCTTCGCCTTGATTTAGCCAGGTCTTAACCACCACCGGAAAATCATTAGCTGTCAGGCGTTTTAGCAGGTCAATATCGCCATTGACGTGGCTAATTGCACGCAGACCTTGCCTTTCAGCTTCAGCCACAAATTCAGCGGAGAAAATTGTTTTATCATCATTGTCGCCTTGAGGGTTCTGGTAAGGGCGCATTCTCTGCCCCAATTCCTGCTGAGAAACGTTCATCCCATAATAACCTAATGCCATGGAAAGGGTGGCTGGGCCACAGTTGTTAAAAGACTGAAAAGTATGGCGAGGGTTGGACAAGATTACCCGGCTTGGTAGCTCTTTTTCATCAGCTGTTGGATCAATAATTAGCTTGGGCGAATTGTCATTAGTCTGAGTAATCGAGGCTACCAGCGGAGTTGGCACAGACTCACTAATTGGGTTGTCGGTAGAATTTTGATTCACTAAGTTTTTGAAAAGGGATGGCGGTAAGTTGATCGCCGTCAGATAAATGCCACTCAATAATAACAAGCTTATGATGATAATTTTTCCGATTCTCATTTGTGCCTACCCTAACGCAAAAAACTGGGTTGATCAAACCAAGCTAACAAGGAATAGTAATACATATATTAGATTGATGAGTCCGATATTTTCAGATAGCGAAAATTTTAGGTAGACTGAGTATATGGACCGCTTTATATTAACTGATCGCCAAGAAGGCGGGCAACGCTTGGCGGAGGAATTGAAAAAGCAAGATATTTCCTCAAAGGATCTGGTTGTTTTAGCCTTACCGCGTGGCGGAGTAGTTTTAGCTGAAGAAATCGCCAAGTTATTTAAAGTGTCATTTGATGTATTGGTAGTTAGAAAGATTGGGACGCCCTTTAATCCGGAGTTGGCCATTGGGGCAATTGCTGAAGGCAATGTAAAAGTAATTGATGAATCTGCAATGGCCAGGCTTAGAGTCTCGCCAATGTATTTGCAGACAATCATTGAACGTGAATCAGCTGAACTTGCCAGGCGTATCAAAAAATATCGCTCGGACCGACCTCTTCCTAATTTATCTGGCAAAAACGTGATTTTAGTAGATGACGGCTTAGCGACAGGCTTTACAGTTTCGGCGGCCATTAAAGCGGTGGAAAAACATAAACCTAGCTCTATTAGGGTGGCATCGCCTATTTGCAGTCGACGGACTGCCCACACCATTAAAGATTTAGCCGAACTATTTTGTCTTTACATTCCACCAGAAATGAGCGCCATCGGCGCCTACTACCAAAATTTTGATCAGGTAACTGATCAGGAAGTATTGGAAATTCTAGCTCGCTCACGTGCCGATAGAAATAACCAAGAGCAGGTAAGTTAAATTGGTAATTACTGGCTAAATAAAAATTTATCTTAAATACTGATTAATGTTTTGCTGATGTTGTTCATAAGTTTCGGCATAATGCATTTGCGAGCCATCAGAATTGGAAATGTAATAAAGATAATTAGAAGACGTTGGTTCCATGGCGGCGAGGATAGCATTTTCACCTGGATTGCAAATTGGGCCTGGCGGCAAGCCAGGATTAGCATAAGTGTTGTATGGCGAAGAAAGTTGTTTGTCTGCGGATAAGGCAGTTGGCCACCAGGTTTGATTTGTCTCGTCATAACCCTTGATATATTGCAGGGTGGCATCGACTTGCAAAGGCATACCCAGTTCCAGCCGATTGTGCAGAATGCCGGACACAACTTTCATGTCAGTTGGTCTCTTAGCTTCTCGCTCAATAATCGAAGCTAGTGTGATAATTTCTTCTTCCGTAAAACCAGCTTGGTGAATGGCTTCGCGGCGCTCCATGGTTAACACCTCACCATACTGACGGCGCAGTAATTGACACATCTGCTTGGTGTCATATTCTTTAGGCACTAAATATGTTTCTGGATACAAGTAGCCTTCATAGGCTAGACATTCTGAGTTGAAGGCTTCGCCATCGGCCGAAAAATTAGGCAGAATATTGGTCAGGTAATCGCCAATTTCCCCAGCCCGCCAGCCCTCCTTGATAGTGACCCATAGATCGTTGGTGCCCTCTGTTAATTGCTGGGCAATTTCAGATGAGGTTGAGCCTGGTGATAAAGTGAAAGAGCCTGCCTGAATTTGGTTGGCAATTCCTTTTTGCTTAACTATAATTTGCCAGTGAAGTGGTGATCTAATCAAGCCCTTCTCTGCTAATTGCTGACTAATCGCTTTGACGGAACTTCCTTTTGGTATAACTATTTCTACTTCAGCCTGGGATCCTGGCTCGACTGGCTGAAAACCTTGCCACAGCCAATAGGCGCCTGCCCCGCCGATTGCCAAGGTGGCGGCAATTAAAATAATAATGATTCTGGTGACTGGTTTCTTAGACATAATTTTCATCCAAATAGTTTTGTAATATCAGGCTGGCGGCGTAATGGTCTATCGGACCCTTATATTTTTTCTTTTGCTGATCTCTTTCATGCAGTTTACGGTGCACTTCGGCTGAACTAAGTGTCTCATCATAGTAGTCTATCGGCAGAGAAAAATGCTCAGCCAGTTGTTGGCCAAATTCTTGACTAAGTTCAGCCATTTCGCGCTCACTGACACCAACTAACAACCGATTCGGGTGATATTCTTCAATTAATTTATTAATCTCCGTCCAAGTCTTATCATTGTTGGCGATAACTCTAAGTGGCTCGGCAAGCGTGCCAAAGGAAACTGCCGCCCCGATCCGAGTCAGGCCAAAATCAAATGCCAGGATAGTGGGAATTTCCATATTAATGGGAGTAGTTTACTCTATTTAACCTCTTGGAGGTAAGAAGCTCAGCCGATCAGCCAAATAAAAATTATTTTTACTCTTTCTACTCTGTTTTTTCTAGCTGAGCAATGACGACACCCCGTCGAAGGTATGTTCCTTCTGGCACACAGGTAATTAGCTTAAGAAATTTGCCGCCGTAATTTTGCTCCAAAATAAACATGTCTTCTGGCTTGACCTCAACTTTATCAATAACAGAATAAGTATATTTAATATTGTCATATTCGACCTCAATTTTATCGCCATTCTGCAAAGTCATTATTTTACTGAAAATTGAAAAGTAGCGACGCGGATTTTTCTCATTGGGATTATAAAACTGCCGTAGAACCGAGTGGCCAAAAATAACTGGTGCACCTTCCGTGCCTGGCTCAGCCGTGCCTTGATACTGGATTAAACTTTCATCCAAGTTTGTGCCACCAACCTTAACGACCGCGTTGCTAATTCCCACCTCTGGAATATTAATAATATAATCACTAACTTCGTGATCCCAAGAAGACTCTGCTTGAACCGTTGGAAGCTGGGCGTTAGGAAACCAACTATTTAGATCACTAAAATCAAGTTCTTCACGAATAATTCGTGGTTTTAATTCCTGATCAACGGCTTGGGCGGTGGAAACCGTGTGAGTTTGTTGAACAACTGGTGTATTTGGCCTGGCAGAAATTAGCTCCTGACGCTGTAATCCGGGCGAAGTCAGCAAGAAATACGAGGCAATTGGCCAAACGGCATTGGCCAAAAGAATACTGCCAAAAGTTATTGAAATTCCTGGCAATAATCTGACAAAACCAGTTCTGGTTTTTTGGCTCCGCCGCCGCCAAATAATTCGCTGACGGTATTTTTTTAGCCAAACTGCCTTTTGTTTATGGAGTAGTTGCCGGTAAGCCTCTTCTCGATGACAAAGTTGAGGGATAGTGATAGCTGTTTTTAATTGGCTCATATCAATTGTCCGAGTTGAGCTCAATTTCTATGCGGTTTGTATCTTTGGGTAAGCGGCGGAAAAGATAGCGTAGCCATTTTGGTTTGAGTTCCGCCGTTACTTGTCTTACGCCTGGTAAGTGGCCAAGAATTGAAGAACTACGGGCGGTGTACTCGCCAGCAATTTGGTTTTTGGCGGTTTCCAAATCAATTTCAGGCGTAGCCTCAGCTTTAAGGTCAAGTTCTAGCTCTGGGTTGGCGCCGTCAGCTACTAGGCGCTCGTTGGCAAAGGTGACATTCTCGGGCACAAAACGGTAATTTTCAGCTAATTGTTCTGAGAACACGTTTTGGGCTACTTGGGTTAAGTCAGCCATTTGCAGTTGGTAAGCCGTACCAGCCACAGTCAAGTTAACTGTTACAACTTTGGCTTCATCGCCAACAGCCGATGAAGTTTGATGACCCTGAACATCTATCGCGTCAGAAATTAGTACTGGCTGGTCTGGTGATGATTGAGCTTGAAATTTCTCATGCAAAGCTGTTCTAGCCTCTTCTTCAAGTTCCTGCAGAGCAGAACTGATATCACTCTGGGCAACTGACTGAATTTCGCGACTAGAGCCTCCGCTGAATTCATCATCGTTTACCGCGTCGTATGACGATGAGCCAAAATCGGCCACTTTAAATTCCTGTTTAGCTGGCAAATTATATTCTGGTCCAAAGGAGTCAGCGGTGACGGTAACTTCAGCTTCACCAAATTTTTCCGTACGGGAACTGCGAGTTTCTTCAGCCGAAGCGGAAGCTATCGTCACATCAGAATCCAATGAAAATATTTTGTTATTAGCCTCGACTTTTGTACCTTGAGTAAAAGTTTTTGTCTGACTGGTTTTGTTGTAAATAGTTACTTTTCCTTTGGCGGGATCACCAGTTAATTTTTTACCTGTGGTTGGCACTTCTTTCATGGTTGTAATGGTCTCAGTTAGTTTGACAGCCGGAATGCCTTCGAGATTAGCGCTGGAGGTGGCGGTATCCAAGGCTAGCGGTAAAGTAGTATTTGTTTCCAGTTGTTGATTGGCGAGTGAAACTACAATTTTAGCCTGATAGGAATTAGCCAAACCAACATAACTGCCAATTAAGATCAGAATTAAAAGCAAACCAATTCCGCCACCGATCATTAATTTGCGAGAGCGCCGTGGTGTGAAGACAAAACTTGGTAATTTCCAGCGGCGACGCTTTTTTGTTGGCGGAGTTTCTAAAACAGGCTCTAAATTATCGTCCCATTGATTGCTCGGCTCAGCGGTCAAAGGTTCATTGCCAGATCCCAACGGTTGCGATTGATTAATAACAAAACTAGGTTGTGAGAAACCATCATTTTCCGTCGGATCAACTGGATCTTGATCGGTAGATGGGACTTCGGCTGTATTTGATGGCGCAGACAAGCCAAGCATTTCTTGCCCGCCGCTCACAATTGATATCTCGGCTACTTGCTCTGGGGTTAGTTTTTCAACAGGTTTGCCTAATTGCTGGCGAAGTAGGACTAATAGTTGATTGTAGTTATCATCTTGTCCACTGGTATCAAAAAACAAAACCCTATCAAGATCTGGTAAATGAGGTTTTAAACGGGCATGAAGTTCGGCGATATCATCATTGGCTTGACCACTTTTGCCAATTGTAAACGCGCCGGCAATTTCTCCCAAAATACTGGTTCGAACCTGGAGCGAATCTTCATTGTGATGAATGATAGAACCGGAAAATGGCTCACCGTCAGAGAGTTCTTGCCAAGTCTGTAAGCCATCCTGAATTACCACAAATCCAAGTGGTTCCAGAAGCAAATCTTTAGACAAGCTCTGAAGTTCCTGCTTGCGATTGGCTTTAATTTCGCCTTGATCGGTCCAACCCGCAGGCACAATAAACAGCACCTGGCGAACTTTTAAACTGTCCTTGCCGAGTTCTTCTAAGCTTAAATCAACTGCTTCAGCTAAGGTGTCATGCTCTTGAAGCGATCTTAGATTAGATCGGGCAATAATGGTGACTTTTGATTGAATCTCCTGCCATAAAGCGGTGATTACTTGGTTGCCAAAAAACACGATGGAAAGATACTGCGAAGACTCGACAGGCATATCTTCTCATTTAAGCAGGACAGAAGATCAAGTTCAAGGCGATAGTGCTAGAATTAAGCTCGAAACAGTATCAAACTGTCTGCAACTAGAACAATTAGAATTAGAGCTAATAATTTAACAAAAAATTAAACAAAGATTATTCTTTAAACCGTAGGTATACCCGTCTGATTCCGGCGCTAGAGGCTTTTTGCTTAAAAATTTCAACTTCACCGATTTCACTCGTGTGACTAACATGTGGTCCGCCGCAAAGTTCCCGACTAACCCATTTATCTTCATCGCCAATCGTATAAACAGTCACAATGTTTGGGTATTTTTCCTTAAAAAAGGCCAATGCACCCGATTCTAGAGCCTCATCTTTTGGCATGGAAGATTTTGACACTGGTAAGTCAGCCTTAATCTGATCATTAATCCAGTTTTCAACTTGTTGGAGCTCGGTGTCAGTAAGTGCCTGAGGGTGAGAAAAGTCAAAACGTAAGCGGTCAGCGGTAATATTTGAGCCTTCCTGATGTACATGATCGCCGAGAACTTGGCGCAAAGCTGAGTGCAGTAAGTGGGTGGCGGTATGAAAGCGTGTTACAACAGCTGAGTGATCGGCTAAGCCACCTTTAAAAGTTCCAGCAGATTGTTGGCGAGATAATTCCTGGTGGTTTTTAAATTCAATCTGAAAATCGGCTACCTCGATTTGTTGGCCGCGCTCCTGAGCAATTTCCACAGTCATTTCCAGTGGAAAGCCATATGTTTGATAAAGCTGAAAAGCAATTTCGCCAGTTAATTGTTCATGTTTTTC
>Ga0123335_1009385_pt1 | contig 10157 bp, 9 predicted proteins | sample BiotimSIPDNA_2_FD_89707 | JGI IMG/M metagenome (GOLD analysis project Ga0123335, IMG submission 89707) | Anaerobic biogas reactor microbial communites from Washington, USA - Biogas_R2 time_0 SIP DNA | ecosystem: Engineered > Bioreactor > Anaerobic > Unclassified | place: Washington, USA... | reverse complement strand
CCTGGCAAGAGAAGATAATTGATAAAAATTCTCTGGAAAAATAATTGACATGAAACATTGAAATGAGTATCCTTATTCGGGGTTGTGGAATGTTAGAGAAAAAGAAAGCCAATAATAAAAATCAATTTGGGAAGTCCATCTTTTCCTGGTTTCAGGAAAGATGGACTTTTTTTTACCAAAAATCATTGTCTATGGCCACTTTTAAAAGAGTTATTAAAACGTATTGCAACCCCACAATAGAAGGATAGACCTTCATGCTGCCTAGCAACACCAGATGAGGGTGAAAATACTTACCCAGGAATCGTTTCCCCCTTTAGCAAAGGGGGTTAGTGGGATTTGAATTTTTTCCTGCTCCGTCATTGCGAGGAGCGTTTTATGCGACGTGGCAATCTCATTTAGTATTTTTTAAAATAATAAAATGATGAGATCCTCACGCCCTTAAAAAGCAAGGGCTCAGGATGACGACGGTGGTGTCAGATGAGATCCTCACTTGGGTAAACACCGCTTAGGATGACGGTAACGTAAAACGATGTTATATTTTCAGGATAGACCTTTTGAAGCTCACCTCTCCCTTAGTACATGGGAGGGAAGCAGTGGTTAGAGTGAGAGGAGCAAAAAGACGAAAAGATGAAGTCCTTATACGGAAAGATACCGATCCGGATGACGACGCTTTTTCACTCCTCATTGCTCGCTCGTCACTCATCTTGATATTAAAAGGAAAGAAGGGGGTCAATGGGGAGTGAAATGGAAACATAAACACTTATTGGGTATTGATCAATTGAGCGGTGAAGAAATTAGATTTCTTCTTGAGAAAGGAAATCAATACCGCGAGTGGTTAGAACAATCTCCAAAAAAGTTAACACGATTATCAGGCTATTGTCTTATTAACCTATTTTTTGAAGCGAGCACTCGAACTCGAGTATCTTTCGAAATGGCTGGAAAACTTTTGGGGATGGAGGTGGTAAACTTTACCAATGAATTGAGCAGTTTAAATAAGGGTGAGAGCTTCCGTGATACAGTGCGAACTCTAGCGCGGATGAAAGTGGATGCTTTGGTTATTCGCCATCGATCCAGTGGGATTCCCCTTTATATATCCCAGTTTCTTCCTTTTCATATAATCAATGCTGGTGATGGCATGAGGGAACATCCTACTCAAGCCCTTCTTGATTTGCTCACCATGAAAAGAGATGGAATAGATTTTACCCGAAATACCGTAGCCATTATTGGAGACATTCTCCATAGCCGAGTTGCCCGTTCGTTGAGTATAGGACTCAAAAAATTAGGAAGTCAGGTCATTTTTTCCGGTCCGCCAACCCTCATCCCAAAGGGTATTGAAGTATTGGAAGGCCAAGTTGTTTATCCGGTAGAAGAAGCGATCCGACAAGCCGACGTGGTTTATTTACTTCGCATCCAAAAAGAACGTCAGGAAGCGGGATTTTTCCCCAGTGCCAAGGAGTATGCCAGTTTCTTTGGTCTGAAAGAAAAACCGAAGGGTCCTGATGGCCGTTGGAAAAAAATTATGCATCCTGGCCCGGTCAATCGAGGGTTGGAAATCGATTCATCTTTGGTTGAAAAGGAGAATTCCCTGATTGAAGAGCAGGTAAGTTGTGGATTAGCCATCCGTATGGCGGTTTTAGAAACTCTTATCTTGGGGGGGGCAAACGGATGAATAAGGTATTGATAAAAAATGGCACTTTAATTCTTCCCCAAAGCAAACGAACCATAGAAGCCGATGTATTAATCGATGATGGAGTGATCGTTCAGATTGAACCGGGGATCAATGATGGAAAAGCTGAAAGGATCAATGCTAGCGGATATTTGGTAGGTCCGGGTTTTATTAATCTTCACGTTCATTTTCGCGAACCTGGGGAAGAAAAAAAAGAAGATCTTTTTTCTGGTTCTCGAGCAGCGGTAAAAGGTGGGTTTACCTCCGTTTTATGTATGCCCAATACTCGTCCTCCCATTGATTCACCCTTATTGATTTCCTACCTTCTCAGTCGAGCTCGTGAGGTTGGTTTGGTCAATGTTTTTTCGGCTGCCACAATCAGTTTGGGATTAGAAGGAAAGGCCATGACCGATCTGGGGCTGCTGATAAATGCCGGGGCAAAAGCATTAAGCGATGATGGAAAATGCGTTAAAGACAGCCGGTTGCTTTATCTGCTTATGACTTACTCACGATATTTTCATTTACCTATTATTCTCCATGAAGAAGATATTGACATAGCTGGAGAAGGTCAAGTCAACGAGGGAAGTATGGCAGTGAAAATGGGATACCGGTCTTTACCAAAAGTTGCGGAAGATTCAATGATAGCCAGAGATTTAGTCCTAGCCCATTCTACTGGAGCCACGGTTCACTTTACCCATTTGTCAACAGCATTGAGTGTCAAACTAATTGAATGGTTTCAAAACCAAGGAGCCAAAGTGACCGCCGATGTTACTCCCCATCATCTGCTACTTGATGATCAAAGTATTATCCAATATGGAAGTCGAGCCAAAGTGAAGCCACCTCTCCGGGATCAAACTGATATCGTTGCCCTGAAAGAAGGAATTCAGCGAGGAGTTATTGGGATTTTAGCATCCGATCATGCTCCACATACCAATGAGGATAAAGAGGGCGATTTTAATGAAGCTGCATTTGGTATTTCCAACTTGGAAATTACAGTCCCACTTTATGTGAAGGCGTTGATTGATGATCAATCAATAAGCTGGCTTGATTTTTGGAAACTACTCAGCTTCAATCCGGCTCAATTTTTAGGATTAACCAAAAAAGGAAGTTTAGAAATTGGTATGGATGCGGATATAGCCATCATTGACCCAGAAACCCACCATGAGGTAAAGGTGAATGAATTTGTTTCAAAAGGAAAAAATTGTCCTTTTGATGGATGGCAATTAAAAGGATGGCCGGTGACAACGATAGTAAATGGTAAAATATTGATGCGACATTCGAAATTGGAAGCTTAGAGTCTAAGAAAGATAGTAAAGGAGAACCGAAGGGTATGAATTTTGCTGATCGAATTAGCCGCTGTATTCAAGAGTTTGGTCCCTTGGTGGTTGGATTAGATCCCCATATCGAATATCTTCCCCGGTTTATCCTCGAGCAAGAATTCAAAGAAAAAGGAAAACCTGGGAAGCCTTGGCTCGTGCAGTCACTCTAACTAATCAAAAAATATTGGACGCACTTCATGACGCAGTGGGTATGATAAAAATTCAGATGGCTTTTTATGAGATGTTGGGAATTCCAGGGATGTTGGCGCTCAAGTCAACCATCGAATATGCCCAAAATTTGGGATATATCGTCATTTTAGATGGAAAGCGCAATGATATCAGTAGTACTGCACTCGCCTATGCACAGGGATATCTCTCATCGGTTTCCTTTCCCGGTGGCCAATTAGAATCTTTTTGGAAGGTAGATGCTTTAACGATAAATCCCTATTTGGGAGAAGATGGCTTAATTCCTTTCATAGGAGAGGCAGATAAAGCAGACAGGGGTATTTTCGTGTTGTGTCGAACCTCGAATAAAAGCGCACCCACCCTACAGGACGTTGATGGTCCGGATAAAGTCTATATTAAGGTGGCCAAGATGGTTGAAACCTTGGGAGAAAAAATGATCGGTGAATCAGGATTCAGTTCTATTGGGATCGTCGTTGGAGCAACTTATCCTGATGACCTGAAATATCTTCGAACCAATTTTCCTTCGTTGCTGTTTTTAATTCCTGGAGTAGGAACTCAAAAAGGTGATATAAAATCGTTGGCCAATGCTTTTCGTGACGATGGTTTAGGTGCAATTATTAACGTGTCTCGCAATGTGATTTTTGCTTATCGGGAAGATTTGAACAATGTATCCGGGGAGGGATTTGAGAAAAAAGCTCGAGAAAAAGCAGTATATTATCAAGAAAGATTTTGGGAATTTATTCGATGAAAAAAGCCAAAATTGTCCAGAAAAAATTCCTTGGAACATCATTTGTAGAATTGTGGTTAGAAGAAAACGATATTGCTCGCCTTGCTTGTCCGGGACAATTCGTAATGATTTCTGCTGGTTCAACCTATGATCCTTTTTTAAAAAGACCGCTCGGAATTTTATCTTGTCAAGAAAACTACTTTGGTTTGCTTTTTGATATTGTTGGCCGAGGGACCAAAATTTTATCTCAACTTGAGATTGGAGACCAGGTCGATCTGCTTGGGCCTCTGGGAAATGGTTTTTCGCTAAACCCCAAAGAAGCTCTTTTAATCGGTGGAGGTCGGGGATTAGTTCCTCTTTATTTTTTAGCCCAAATTTTTACTTCCAAAAAAATTCCCTTTCAGTTTTTCTTCGGCATTCGTAATCAGGAAGAAAAAGTCCTTATTGATTATCTCTCCGAACTCTCTATCCCTATGGTATTAAGTTGTCAAGAGCAATTATCTAATTATTATTGTGGAACAGTTTTGGATGCTTTTGAGGATTGGCTCCACCATCATTCTCAATCAAAACCTACTCAAAAAATTTATGCTTGTGGACCACAGGGAATGTTTCAGGCTTTAAGCAAAATGGAAGACATTATCCCTAATCAAATTGAAGTTTCTCTCGAATCACGTATGGGATGCGGATACGGTGTTTGTCTAAGTTGTGCAGTGAAAAAGAAAGGGGTTCCTGGGTATTTTCATGTTTGTAAAGATGGTCCGGTATTTCGATTAGGAGAAATTGAACTATGAATCTCCAAGTCCATTTAGGAAATTTAACCCTATCCAATCCAGTAATTTTGGCTTCAGGAACAGCTGGGTATGGGCGAGAAATTGCTCCTTATTTAGACCTGGATCGTATTGGAGCTTTAACTCTCAAAGGAATAAGCTCAACTCCTTGGGTGGGGAATCCGCCACCTCGTATTCATGAAACTTATGCAGGAATAATGAACTCAATTGGTTTAGAAAACAAGGGATTCGACCGCTTTCTTCGGGAAGATCTTCCTTTCTTAGAAAATTTTCAAACCAGGATTATTGCTAATATTTGGGGAAAAACCATTGAAGAATATTCTGATATTGCCAAAAAGATGAATGGATTAGAACGAATTGATGCTATTGAGGTGAATGTTTCTTGTCCTAATATCGAGCAGGGTGGAGAAAGCTTTTCTTGTAATAGTCAAATCTTATGCCAACTCATTCAGAACTTGCGGCAGAAAATTCAAAAACCCCTCATTTTTAAATTAGGACCCAATACCGATGACCTGGATAATGTCCTTCTTTTTATGGAAAAAGAAGGTGTAGATATATTGAGTATTACCAATACCTACCCAGCATTAGCTGTTGATGTTGAAAATCAGAGCTTTATTTTTTCCAGAAAAACAGCAGGATTATCCGGTCCGGCGATTAAACCGTTGGCGCTTAAATTGGTCTATGATGTTATACAAAAAACCCGACTTCCGATCATCGGAATGGGTGGTATAATGAAGGCGGAAGATGCCCTTGAATATCTCCTTATTGGGGCTCAAGCAGTAGCTTTGGGATCGGTAAATCTCGTCGATCCTTCGGCTGCCGTTCAAATCATAGATGGTATCGAAGCTTACCTGATTCAAAAAAATATCTTTGACATAAATGATTTAATTGGGAAAGTGAGGGAGGTTTGGCGATGAGAGAGCAAGAAATCCTTCAGTTATTTCGCGAGGCTGGAGCTTTTATGGAAGGTCATTTTCTTCTCACCTCCGGTTTACATAGCCCCTTTTATATAGAAAAATTCAAATTACTGCAACGGCCAAAATACGTTGAATTATTGGCTGGGGAACTCATCGAGCGCTTTTCAGGAGCATCACCAGATGTTGTTGTGGGTCCAGCTATTGGAGGTATTATTCTTGCTTATGAAGTCGCACGACAATTAGGGATACGAATGGCTTTTACTGAAAGAGAAAATGGAAAGATGAAGTTTCGGCGGGATTTTGTTCTTGAAAAAAATAATTCAGTTCTCGTTGTAGAAGATGTGGTTACCACCGGTTCTTCTGCTCAAGAAGTGATTGATGTAGTAGAAGAAACCGGAGCAAAGATTATTGGAGTGGGGATATTGGTTGATCGAAGCGGAGGTAAAATTCAATTCAAATACCCCTTTCACCCACTGTTGCAAATGGAAGTTATGACCTATTCGCCCGATGAGTGTCCTCTCTGCCAAGAACATATTGAACTCCAAAAACGAGGAAGCCGAAATTTATCAGCAAATCCCTGATTTAAGGTAAAGACTTGTTTTGAAGGAGAAAAACCAGTAATGCCCGTTTTAAAAACACTATTGGATAACGAGTTTGATCTTTTTGAACCCATTCACTTAGCCCAAAATTTAGTTCGTATTTCCAGTGTTTCTCGAACCCGAGGGGAATCGGATCTAGCTCGTTATATCGCCAATTATCTTATCGATCACCAAATTCGAGTGGAATGGCAAGAAGTCGAAGAAGGTCGAGCCAATATAATTGCTGAAATTGATGGAGGGAGGGGAGAAGGTCCTTGCCTTTTGCTAAACGGACATTTAGATACGGTTCCGGTTGGAACTGGTTGGACTATGCCACCCTTGGGTGGCCAAGTGATTGATAATTACCTTTATGGCCGAGGGTCCTGTGATATGAAGGGATCGCTTGCTGCCATGATGTATACAGCAAAAATTGTTTCCCTTTTTACTCCCAATCTGTTTGGAAAATTAAAATTGGTTTTTGTTGTTGATGAAGAACAAGATAATCTTGGAATAAAGAAATGGATAGAGATCTGGCAAAAAAATTGGGAACCAATTGATTTTGCAGTGGTTGGTGAACCAACCGGCTTGAATATTAGCTTAGGACATCGGGGAGTTGCCGCTTTTCGAGTAACCATCAAAGGAAAATCTTGCCATGCTGGAATCGCTCATCGAGGAATAAACGCTATTTATATAGCCTCAGAGATTCTGCAATTTATTAAAGAAAAGCAAAATGAGTTCGACCAATATGAAGATGAGGATATTGGCAAGCCGGCTCTCAGTGTTGGAAAAATCCAAGGTGGGACATCACCAAACGTCGTTCCGGATCTGTGTTATTTTGAAGTCGATGTCAGAACCGTTCCCGGTTTGTCCCTTCATGATATAGAATCTCTTATTTGTGATTCAGTTAAAAAAGTGTTTGAAATCCATGACCTCCCACCAACTTTTGAAATTGAACAGTCGATCCCCCATCTTCCGCCAGTTAAGATTCCTCGTGATGTTCCAGGGATTGACATACTCAGCCGTTCAATTTCAGATATTCCTGGGGAAATGCCAATTTTTGCTCCCTTTCCAGCTTCCTGTGAAGCAGCTTTTTTGGATCAGGTTGATATACCAACCGTCATTTTTGGACCAGGACGAATTGAGGAAGCTCATACTGCCAATGAGTTTGTTTCAATTACCCAAATTGTTGCTGCCTCACGAATCTATTCCCTTCTTGCGTTACGGTTTTTGGGTGGAGAATGAATCTAAAACGCTTTTCATGGCTTTTGGTTTTTTTGCTTCTTTTTTTAATCAGTTCCTTCGCCCTTCCTTGGAAAGTTGAGAGTCCAGAACAAATAAGTCTCCAAGTATTAGGCGAAAAAAAGACTGTTCCTATCGAAATTAAAAATTTTTGGGGTTTCTCTCCCTGGATACAAAGGTTTCAGGTTAAAATGGTTGATAGTGATTTGATAAATGTTGACCAGGTATCCGATCAAGTGCAGCTTTCTCCGAAGCTGCTTGAGGGAAAAACTGAGTTAATGATCCGGTCCTTTCCGGTGATCAAGTATCTTACCGTTGAGGTCAACCCCTATTTAGAAGATTTAGATAAAGACGGCTTTCCCGATGTAGCAGAATTAAAAATTGAATCCGACCGTCAGCTTTTTCGTGATTTGTTTGTCAATATTGCTCGTTCTCAAATAGCCCAAGAAAGTGAATTATGGAAAGAAAAAGATTGTTCGGGCTTAGTTCGTTTTGCTTATCGAGAAGCAATGAAAAAACATGATAAGGCTTGGTTTCAGGGTTTCCAAGGAGAATTGGAGGGCCTTTTTGATATTCAATCTTTCAATTACCCTCGAGTTCCTTTATTGGGAACGAATCTTTTTCGCATCAAACCAGGTCCTTTTTGCTACGAAACCATCGATAACGACTTTTCAGTTTTTGCTTCGGCACAATACCTTTTATCCCATAATGTGGTTTTTTTGGGGAGGGATATTCAGGTGGCCGAAAGGGGAGATCTTATTTTTTTTTATCAACCGGGCTTTTTCAATTTTCCTTATCATGTTATGATTTATGAGGGTAAAGGGAAAGTTATTTATCATACCGGAGCCATTGAGGATCAAGAGGGTTATATTCAAGAAATATTCTTGGACGACCTGAAAAAACACCCGGATCGAAGATGGTGGCCGGTTATTGATAATCCATTTTTTTTAGGATTCTATCGGTTTAAAATATTAGAGTGATAAATATTATAAACTTAGTTGGTATGATTAAAAGATAAACCTGAAGGAGGGAGATTCTTGAAACTCTTATCCTGGATAAGTTTGGTATTTGTAATCGTATTTATTTTTTTATCGGGGAGTTCGTTTGCTTCTCCTTATATCTCGCTGAGCGTCCCGGCTCACATCTATCCGGGTGAATCAATTGAAGCAAGGGTCAATGTGAGTGAGATCAAAAGTCTTCAAATGTCATTGTTTCGTATTGATGAACCGGAAAACTATATCTTAGAGAGTAATAAGGAATATTTTTTCTCAATCGATACCTGGAGACCGAAGAGACCACTGAATGAGCAAGAAAAATGGCAAAATTTAAAGTTTAGTTTTTTCCAATCACTGCGAGGGATTGCCTCCAAAGTACTTTCTCCCAGTCTTAAACAAAGTTTAAAGGATATTTTAGGAATTGAAGGTTCAATCCCCGCTCGCCCGATTGAAATCACCAGTGATGATTATCACCGTAATTCTTCATTGCTGAAAAGTTGGTTACAAGAAATCCGCTATTCAAAAGATGATTTTTATGCCTATCAAACCATTACCCTCAATCCACTTCAAGAAGGCGTTTACCTCCTCACTGCTGCTGGTGGTGGCAAGGAAGCTCGGGTCATTTTTTCCGTTACCCGTTTATCTTTAATATCCAAAGTTGATCAAAACCAGATGGTAGTGTTTGTTCAAGATCGAAAAAGTGGTCAAATTTTAGAGAAGGTTCGGATGAGGTTGTTAGAAAATAATCAAGTGGTCAGCGAAGGAGAAACCAATTCTGAAGGTCTTTGGTCAAAAACCGAACTGAAACAAAAAGAAATGACCATAATGGCTCAAATGGACAATGAATATGCTTTTATGAACATTTATCCTTATTATTTTGATAGCAGCTCTAAACTTGATGTTTTTATTTATACTGAAAGGCCGCTCTACAAGCCGGGTCAACGAGTTTATTTTAAGTCTCTATTACGAGAAAAATTAGCAACCAGTTACTTTGCACCTCCTCCTGGAGAGAAAGTGAAAGCGGTTCTTACCGATTATCGAGATAATATCTATTCCAGTACAGAACTAGTTTCTGATGAGTATGGAAATCTATCATCCTGGTTTGACCTTCCGATGTCTCTTGATGAGGGAGATTATTTGATTAAACTATCCTGGAAAAACAGCGATTTCTATCGGATGGTATCCATTGAAAACTATGAAAAACCATCATTTGAAGCTGAAGTAAAAACCGAAAAAGAAACTTACGCTAATCGGGAAAAAGTGACCGTTAAAATTCAAGCCAATTATTATTCAGGGCAATCACTCACTCCTGGAACTTTTCGATATCAAATCCTTCGCTATCCAATGTATTACTGGAGATATGGCTTTCAGAGTGAGATGGTTGAAGAAAATACTGGAACTCTTGACGAAAATGGAGAAGCGGAAATAACTTTTATTCCTGAAGTAGAGGGGAACGCCTATTGGTATGAGGCGCAAGTCGGAGTATTTGATGCTGCTTATCGAGGAGTACAAAAAACAGCACAAGTAAAAGTTTTGATGGGGGATTTTGCTCTGGTTCTTAAGTCGAATCGCTATTTCGTTGGAATGAACCAAAATCTCCAATATACTATTGAAGCTTTTGATGCTGAAGAAAAAAAGGTGGACGTTGGAAAAGTTTACGCAACAATATATCTCTTGACTTGGGATAAAGAAAAGAAAGATTGGAATGAAACATCGGCAAAGCTTTTTTCCTTTGAAGTTGT
>Ga0123335_1009384_pt1 | contig 10158 bp, 16 predicted proteins | sample BiotimSIPDNA_2_FD_89707 | JGI IMG/M metagenome (GOLD analysis project Ga0123335, IMG submission 89707) | Anaerobic biogas reactor microbial communites from Washington, USA - Biogas_R2 time_0 SIP DNA | ecosystem: Engineered > Bioreactor > Anaerobic > Unclassified | place: Washington, USA... | reverse complement strand
TTTAATAAATGGTGGGGAGCAGAAAACGTATAAATAGTGTCTATACTATCTTATAGACTATACTGGGTAGACGGCTTGAGAATACCGAGGCGGACGGGGGTTCGACTCCCCCCAGCTCCACCAAAGATTATTATAAATAAATGTGACAGGTTCGAATCCTGCCTCCGATGCCAAAGTTAATATCAGTGGGAAGGTGGGTGAATTGGTTAAACCAGCAGACTGTAAATCTGCCGCGCTCAGCGTGTGCTGGTTCAAATCCAGCCCTTCCCACCATGAATAACATAATAAGGAGGTTGGCAATGTTATCTCCTAAAACAATTTGGAATTACAAGCAAAACAAACCTACGCTTATTGTCCATGATTTTGAATCACACGGCGTTCCTGCTGAAGTTACATATCGCATTTTACTAACTCGCGGTGTTTTTAAATGGCTTTCAGTAAGACGCGACCTTATCAAGTTAAAAAACACATGGAAATTTCGTATCACATCAACCATATCCAAGATTCATGATGCTAAAAAGCAAAAAGATTATGGTCGTCTGATGTGGTTACGTGGCTATCTTAAAGCATATGAAGAATGTCGCGGTGAAATACGTGCTTTATGCCATAGCGAACGTTGGCAAGCGCCAGATTTTGACGTTGAGGCGCAAAAGTATTTAAACTCTTTATCACATGATAGTAGCGCCTAGGCGTTAACTATAAAAATAATTAAAAAATAGGAGGAATTATTAATGTCAATTAAAACTGTACGCGTTGGTATGATGCCTGGTCGCATCGAAGAATTTGCCTTAGAGGTCGGAACTAGCATAAGCGACGTCCTGGATATTGCTGGTCTTGACCCCACTGGTTACGATGTAAAGGTAGATGGAGCTAAAGTTGAAGATTTTAACTCTACTTTAATTACCGAAAACACCAATCTGATTCTCCTGGCCAAACAGGTTAAAGGCAACTAGCCCATACACGGAGTACACCAAGGTGTACTCTGTATGATAGATATATTTGAGTAACTTATTGAGCCAAACACTCGTTAAGCAACATTCTTTTATACCTATCACACAGAGTACATCTTCAAAACCAAAACAAAACAGACTAGGAGGAATAACAATGTCCATCAACAATATAGACCGAGTAAACCTAAATGTTTATCCTAATACTTTTGTCGACTCATCTTCTCATCACAGACTTCAAACTACCCTCACCTCTATCATTCGTAGCACACTTACACATCTTAATGTACCTCTTGTAGATATTTTTATGCTTACACATCCTTTTCATAATTATCATGCTGGTCGTATTAATGAAAGAGTAGTTATTTTTATTAACGGAACTCGAAAAACCAACAACACTAACGTACCAATCGTTCTAGATAATACAACTCTCTTTGGTATTGATTCAACTTTTACCAAATTTCTGCCTCCTTCTGGCAATGGTGTTATTATTAAATCCGACGAAGGTATTCCTATTGCTGAGTGGTTTGACGATAGTTGGGAATTAAATATTCTTTTTGATTTGTTTGACAATTCAACTGACTTAGATAACAAGCTTGAGATATTTACTCATATTATGAAAGCATTTGATACGCAAGTTTGGCATCAAAAAACTATCGAAAACTCTTGGAAATACTCTTCTCAGCGCGATAAATTACGCGATACATTTTATTCTCAAATCAAATCACATAGAGAACATAACTTAACCAGTGACAAACGCCAAATTCAACAATGGGAACATGACATAGCCGCTTATCAAAGAGGATTAAAACAAATATATGACCAGCTTTTCCAAAAAAGACAACAAATCCAAACTAGTGAAAATTATGTAAGTGAAATTCTCTCTACATTAGAAGGTGATTTAAACATTCTAATTCAAAATGAAAAAATTGATGATATTCATATCAACGACCATTTCATTACCATCTTTACTATACCCTTACGTATTTACGCCTCTAACGGCAAAATCTACCAGGGTGGCAAATACACTATCACAATTAACATGTTTACTTCTGAAGTTCTCTTTGATAGCGATTGTAAATATTCATCTTTTTGGTCTACACAAGACCCCCATCCACACGTTGATGGTACTACAAAAAGAGCTTGTCTTGGTAATATTGAATCCACCGTTGCTGAGCTTTGTAGTCAAATACAATTTTACGCATTAGCTATGATATTAATTGATTTTCTCGAATCAGCTAATGTTTCAGATGCTGCTGGCAAATGTGTGGTTAATTGGCCTGAAATTGATAAAGATGGTAATCCTGTAAATCACGATGATAATGATTGTTGCAACAAAGAAGAAGAAGATGATGATGCTTATCGTAATTGTGATTGTTGCTGCGAAGCCTACCACATTGAAGATTTATATGAAGTTTATGAAGAAGTAGAAATGGAAAACAATATCTTTCAACCTGTTTGTTTAAGCCATGTATGTGGAGATTGTCGCGATGAACACTACCATTGGTGTGATGAGTTTGAAGTTTTTCTTGCAAATGATGCCGAATACAATAATTAGGAGGTCATATTATTATGAATTTTATACAATATTCTACTAAACCTTCTGTACAAGTATTAGATTCTTTTATACCAACAATCATTATATCAAAAGATGCACTAGCCAAAATGCAATTATATTGTGAACTCTGTAATAATGAAATTGGTTGGTTAGGCACAGCATTTTTTGAAGACAAATCAACAATATACATTAAAGACGTTTTCTTATTCAAACAAGATGTCCACTTAACCACCACAGAGATAACACCAGAAGGTCTTTCTGAATTTGCAGAAGAATTACTACAACACAAAGATGGTTTATCAATTTGGAATAACATTCGCCTTTGGGGTCATAGCCACGTTAATATGTCTACCACCCCATCCACCCAAGATAATGAACAAATGGTTACTTTTGCAGAAGGTGGCCACGATTGGTTTCTACGCATAATTGCCAATAAAAAAGGCGAACTATCAATTGACCTTTACAATTATGACCAAGGTATTATATACCGCAATTTAAGTTGGTGGGAAGAAGAAACCCAAGAAGAACTTGAAATTATAAACAAAATTAATGAACTACAAAAATTACTAGAAAATCTAAACACTCATCATACTGACAAATACAAAGAGCCTATAAATAAAGAAATCAAAGACAAAGTCAAAGAAAAATATCCACATAATGTTACTGGATTTACTAATATGCAAAACTACAATAGAAACTACCTCCACATTAATGATGTTTATGGCAACCCATCTTTGTTTAACAAGTACGTCGATGATGGCCTTATTAAAAATGCCGAAGATGTATTTGACCATTTTGATGAAAAAATACAAAAAGAAATCTACAAATGTCGTTCTTATCACCAAGCCAAAGTATTTATTGAATCTTTATATGATGAATATTCATCAGATGAAATTTGGATAATCTGGACTACTATCAAAAATAAATTTGATATAAAAGGAGTTGGTTCGATTTGATAGACATAAGTAGACACAAAGAATTATTCAACCCTGAAACCTTTCTACACCCCATCACTATTATTGGCGCAGGTGCAACCGGCTCCTGGCTTACCTTAGCACTTGCTAAACTTGGCATTAAAGATATTACTGTTTATGATTTTGATATTGTTGAAGAACACAATATTGCCAATCAAGCTTTTCTAATTCAATCTCCACATGGTAGAGAATGGTCTGATGTAGGCAGAGCTAAAGTTAAAGCTTTACGTGATTTGGTTCAATGGAGTGCTGGCACAACAATAACTATCCACAACGAACCATTCACCAACCAACGCCTTTCAGGTATAGTCTTTCTTATGGTTGACTCAATGAAAACCCGAAAAGAAATCTGGGAAGCCAGTATTAAAATGAAAACATCAGTTGTCCATCTCATCGAGCCACGTATGGGTTTAGATGTTGGCAGAATTTATAATGTATCACCTTGTAACCTTGAACACATCAAGCAATATGAAAATACTTACTACAATGATGATGTGGCTGAAGTATCTGCTTGTGGCAACAGTATGACAGTTATTTCTTCTGCACTTGGTATTGCAAGCTGGTGCGCTCGACAACTCATCAATTTCCACAACAATATTGAACTTGATAATGAAATCTTAATTGATTTTAAATACAACAACGTTTTTACTACTAAATGGTAATTCTGAAAGGAGGTATCAATATGTCCTGGGAATCTGCACCATATATAGATCAAACAGTGTATAATTCTAACAATGAACAAGGTGTAATAACTGCTCTACTTGATATTGAACTTAATCCAACATCTATTGATGATACCATTATTGATAACTGGACTAATGAAAGTTCATTAGCATACCACGCCATAGTTGATTGGCCAAATGGCGAAATAACTTGTATGCCATTAAACAATCTTTTCCCTGCCACTATACCACTCACTACTAATTCTGAAAATGAAATACTTTATAATTGGAACTGGAGCATTCCATTTCTTGAAGGACAACGTGTAACACTAAACCCAGAACATGAATGCTTTACTCTATATTCCTCCCAATCCAAAAACACACATGGTATTGTCATTGACATTACTGGAATCACCCCTTATCTTGATTCTTGGGAACCAACTCGTATGAATTTAAATATTTATATTGAAGTTAGATGGGATTGTGGCAACACTAATTCTTATCAAGTTGATTCTCTTTTACCAATAACGCCTATTATTACTGCTAATTCATTTAATAAAAACTTTAAAATTGGTCAAAAAGTCCTACTTTCCTCAGATTTTGACCACCGTTACAACAATACAGCAGCTTATATTGTCAACATAAAACCACGTGTTGTTGATGTATTGTTTGAAACAAATTTACTTGACATCCATTCTATTAATAAAGCTTTTTTAAAACCTATTGATAATGAACCAATAAAACAAATTACTAAATACAATTTCAACCACAATAATTATCCACTTTATCGCATAGATGGCATACCCAATCCACATTTGGATGAATATATCATTAAATATGGCTATACAGTCGCCTCTACTAAAATTTTAAATTAATGAAAACTATTCCAAATAAAACCCCATCTATGAAACAAGTTGAACAGCGTTTCGGCATTCCTATTGAAGAACTGTTACGAATCAAGTTTGTTGACGAAAACAAACCTCACTCTCAAATTGCCGATGAGCTAAACATCAACTACACCACAGTTATTTATTGGTTAAAAAAAGCTGGTATCTATTCCAGACAATTACAACTATAAGGAGGTGAGTATTGACCTGTAGATAAGCTTATTTTTATCACCAACAATTTGTTAAACCCCGAACTCCAACGCCTTATGAATTTACCACTGGAATTCATTGCTTTTGGCATTACTAATGGAAAAATGTATCATGGATACTTTAATATTGACACCTTCATATCGACTACTGATTCGATAAATATGACAAGAAACAGTGTAGTATATGGTGCCTTGTTTCTTTGTAAAGATTTTGATTTTTATTCACGCATATTAGACAGTTATCATCTTTGCTCCTTATCAACCTTATTACGCAATCATCCATGTGATGAGTTGCATCGAGCCAATGTCTCAATACGACCTATCTATTTTAACACCCTTGATGAGTTACAATATTTAAAATACATAGAAAGTAATGATAATATTGTTGCTCAAACCTACATTGCCAACATAAACCATCCCAAAATAAAACAACGCATGAATACATCTAAAAACACACATCGCATTACCAGTGGAATCAATGCCGATAACTTTAAAAAATTATTTTGGGAGGTAATAAAATGATTAATACTATCTTAACAGTAGCGTATGAAGAAGGATATACAAACGCTATACGAGACATTAGTAAATTTCTTACTAATCAAGTTAAAGAGAATATGAAAAAATCTGATGATTTTGTATCTCTCTTTAACAATCTCGTATTGCTGTTACATTACAAAGAATTACTACACAACAAAGGAGAATAATTATGAGTTGGGATTTTGGAACCAATCAATCTAAAGCTGAATTTACTAAATTCCCAGTAGGTATTACTCATATCCGCGTCATAGATGATGTGCCTTTTGTACGCTGGACACATTGGATACCTAAATTCAGCCGCGCTGTCACATGCCCTGGTCAGGGCTGCCCAATATGTGATGTAAGAAAGAAACAAAAAGAAGCTGGCCTAGACTACACCTACGGTGTAAGTCGTCGCATCGCCATTAACATTATCAACCGTGAAACTGGCAAAGTTGAAATCATGGAACAAGGCATTAACTTCTTCAATGATTTGCGTGATTTGATGATAGATTTAAAAGAACAAGGAAAGAAGCTTTCTGACGTTGACATCAAAGTACGTAGACGCGGTTCTGGTAAAGACGACACATCGTATAGATTGGATATTGATAAAGAATATCCACTATCAGACAACGATTTGTCTTTAGTGTCTCTTAAACAGGATTTATCCGAATATTTCAAGCCAAACACTAATGACCAATTACAGCGACTTGTCAATGGCGAATCATGGGACGAAGTGTTTTCTACAAACAACACTGAAGACAAAGAACTTATTGAAGTAAAGTAGGTGATAAGCGTGCAGCTCGACAATCTAGGCACTATTGAACGTAAAGTTCTTGGCGCATTACTTATCGCCACAGATAATAACAATAACAACACTGTTAAAATTACTCAAAATGAAATTGCTGACCTTATAGGTTATAAGACAAGTGGCGGCGCATTATCATTTGCAATCAAAATTCTCGAAAGAGATAATTTTTTGATTTGCACAGGTAAAAGTACTTATAAACTTCTCGTATGAGTATTTCATCTGATGCAAAAGAGATTGCAGTATATTTTGTTGATGCTACTAATGTTAAAGCATCCAAATCTCTAATGTCTAAAACTATAGTTCAAGCTAAGTCTTTGTTGTCTGATGGGTTTACTAAAGAAGAAATCATCAAAACTATTGATTATGTTATTAACGTCATGAAAATAGTACCATACTCTTTTGGCTATGTTAACGTGGTTATTAGTGATGTTCTTCCAAAAATTAATAAACTTGAAGCCCAACAATCAGCCAAAATTGCTCAAGAAGAAATGATGGAGTTCATCGAAGCTTCTCGAAATGAGGTGAGAAGTAATGACGAATCCACAAACCGCAATAAATCCAAGCTCGACGGATTTGGTGTTCAATCCAGGTTCGGAGAGAAGCTTGATTTCGATTTGTTTGAAAGACCCTGACAAAATAATTGATGTTGAATCATCTAATATTTTTGCCGAACATTTCAGTGTTCCTGGTCACAAATATATTTTCATCGCTATGATGTATTTATATAGTAAACAAATCAAACCTACCCCAATGGCTATTATTGAAGTGTTAAGTGGTGAAAAAGCAAAGAATGCTGTTGACGAGCTAGGAGGGCTGGAATATTTAACTATCCTTGAAGAAAGCAATATTCAATCTGACAATTTACCTATCTTCATCGAAAAAATTAAACAATCCTACACCCGTAAAATACTTTTGAAAATATCAGATAATGTACGTGATTTCGTATTATCTGACAAAGCAGAAGTACTTAATCCTAGCGAATTAATTAACTTTGCTGAACAAAAAATTATAGATATTTCTGTTAACACTGACACTTCTGAAGTATATAAAATGGGTAATAACACTATTGATGTTTTAACCCAACGTGCAAAAAAACCTTCTCAAATACCTGGTCTTGAAGTTGGCTGGAACCAATATGACGAATACACCAATGGTGCTCAACCTGGTGATTTGATTATATTGTGTGCTGAAAGCAAAGTTGGTAAATCTATTACACTTACCAATTGGGCTACAAAACTAGCTATTAAAGACCAAATCCCAATATTATATATTGATACCGAAATGAACGAAAGAGAGCAAGAAGATAGGATTCTTGCAAATCTTACTGGCATACCTCATAAAGAAATAGTTTCTGGTTTATATGTTGTAGATACTACAAGTGGCAAAGCAGAAGATAAAATTGCACGACTAAAAACAGCCCAAAAAGAACTTCAATTGGGTTATTACTATCATGTTTATATGCCTCAATTTACCACTGAAAAAGTTATAGCATTGGCTAAAAAGTTTAACAAGCAATTTGGTATCAAAGCACTTTTCTTTGACTACATTAAAATTCCCTCATCACAAGCAAACTTTAGACAACAACAAGAATATCAGGCGTTAGGTTATTTCACATCAGGGTTAAAAGAATTGGCTGGCATACTCAAAATACCTATTTTTACAGCGTGTCAAGCTAATCGTTCTGATTTGAACACTTCTAATCCTGATGCTACCAACATCGGTGGCTCTTACAGAATACTGCAACTCGCCTCTAAGCTTATGTTCCTCGTTAACAAATCTGAAGAACAAATAGCTAAAGATGGTTTTCAAAACGGAAACCAACAACTTATCATTAAATATCAACGCAATGCCGCCTCCGATTGTTCACCTATTAATATCATCTTTGACAAGCCTATTATACGTCAAACCGAAGTTTAATTTATCAGGAAGGAGATAACATAATACATGCAAAAATACGAAATCCGACTTAATCTTAAACCCACTATTCACGATAAATGTATGCAATATCATTGGCAAATTCTACTCATCAATGATGATGGTGTTTTTACTATTAAAGATGGCTGGAACCAATGTATAGCTGGTGCAATGCTTAATGCAGCCAGCGCAGCCACAATTTTAAACATTGGCTGGTGATAATATGAACGCCACCACCTATATCAATCAAAACCTAGATGTTGAAAAACTCTTGCGACACTATGATTTTCAAAACATCAGTGTTAGCGATGATTTAATACGGTCTTGTTGTAAATTACACGGCGGTAACAATCCTACCGCATTTGTAATCAACAAAAATAATGGCCTTTGGTTTTGTCACACAGGTGATTGTGGTGGTGGCGACATATTTACCCTAATTGAACGATTAGAAGGTTTTTCTAAACAAGATTTTCCTAAAACCGTTCGCTGGGTTGCCTCCTTCTTTGGTTTAAATATTGATGGCCTATCTGTTTATAGCAAACACCCTGATTATTTAAAAGAGCTTCAGAAATTCATTTCCATCGCTAAAAAAAACCAACATAAAGAATTACCTGAATTTTCTCTTAAAGAAGAAGTGAAGCAAGTTACCAAATATAACAACTTTCTTCCAGAAACCCTGGATTATTTCAATCTAGGCTATGTAGCCTCTGTACAACTTACTAAAAAGAGCGGTGATGTGTACACACTTTATAACCGCCTAGTATTTCCCGTTATTTTTAACGGCATTCAGGTTGGTGTGTCCCTAAGAAGAGTCAACAACAATGACTTTCCTAAGTGGTCACATCAACCTGCCAATATTAACTTTGGAAATTTTTTATACAACTATGACAATGTTAAAACTGCAAATGAAATTATCATTTGCGAAGGTATTACTGATGTTTGGGCTTTTCACGAATGTAATCTTCCAGCAGTCGCAACATTTGGTTCTCACATCACGAATGAACAATACAGGCTATTGCTCCAAACATGTGCTAATTTAACTTTTTCCTTTGATGGTGATGAAGCAGGCCAATTAACTACTTCAAAAGCAATCAATATGTTTAAGTTCAAAGCCAATATCAGCACTATTACTTTTAATACAAATGAAGACCCAGCATCAATACCTAGAAAGGAATTGATTAAGCTATTTGAAAACAGAAATAAACTCTTTCATTAATGACAATGGTTCTCGCATAGATTATGGTACTTGTGTACGAGAAGACCGAACTGGTAAAGGCAGATATGATTTAATTTCTCCATTTGCTATAGAGCGACTGGCTAAATGGTATGAATTAGGTGCTATCAAATACGCCCCCAGAAATTGGGAAGGCGGTATGCCAATTAGTATTTGCCTTGACAGCTTATTAAGACATGCCTTTAAATATTTAGCTGGTAAAAATGATGAAGACCATCTTGCTGCTATCGCATGGAATGCTTTCGCCATAATGCACTATGAAATGCTTATGCCCGAATTGCAAGATATACCAACAAGAACACAAGAAAAGGAGTAAAAAATATGCTTTGGTTAATTAAAGAAAATGCTTCTCATCAGATTATGTCATGCAATATTCATAACGCAAACAATACTTTTGAGTTATGGATAACAAGACCTAATGACAAAAATCTGAAAATTGCTGAAAG
>Ga0123335_1009382_pt1 | contig 10160 bp, 9 predicted proteins | sample BiotimSIPDNA_2_FD_89707 | JGI IMG/M metagenome (GOLD analysis project Ga0123335, IMG submission 89707) | Anaerobic biogas reactor microbial communites from Washington, USA - Biogas_R2 time_0 SIP DNA | ecosystem: Engineered > Bioreactor > Anaerobic > Unclassified | place: Washington, USA... | reverse complement strand
GCCGGCGACGGCCAGATGCGTCCACGATACGCCGAAACTGAAGATCACGAAGTACGGGTCGCCATGACAGAGATGGAAGCCCCCGCCGCTGGCCGCCGTTACCCCGCCAACCAGGAGTAGCGCCAACGCGAGCTGCCGGCCAATACGGTCCAGCCACAACGGCACCTGCAAGGTCTTGAAATGCAACAGCTCCTGCATCGCCCCCAGCGGACAGCCGCCCATGCAGAAAAGCCGGCCGTAATACAAGGCCACCGCCAAGGGCAGCACAAACAGCAGCAGCACGCCCAAAGTCAACGGATAATCCGTAAACCATCCGGCGAGCACATTTTGGTACATGCCCACTGGGCAGGGACAGGCCGAAAACACAAAGCCCAGCAGCAGCAACGACAGCGCCGACAGCAGCAGCAGCACCCGCCGGGACCGCCAGCGATACGCCGCCAAGCCCGTGAACAACAGCAGGATAGCCAACACCGCCAGTCGTAGATAGATGCCGTCGGCCACCTGCGTTTCGAGGTTCATCGCCGGCTCAACGTAGTCCTCGAAGTCCGGCCGCGGAAATCGCATTTGCGCAAAGAAAATCATGTGGCCGGCTCCTTTGGAGCGTGTTTGTAGAGGTAGGGCTGGTCGTGGGGCACGCGCACGAAGGCCTGGCTCGGACAGGCCATCGCGATGCCGCACTGATTGCAGTTGACGCAGAGGTCCCGGCGCACCTGCAAAAACAGCGACCCGTTGCCAAAGTCCGCGCAGCCCTTGACACAGCGCCCGCAGCCATTGCAGAGCTGCTCGTCAATGGTGTACTCGAAGTACGGCCCTTCCACATAACGACGCTGCAGCGCGCCCGTCGGGCATCGCTGATTTTCCGCGCCGGTGTTCAGCTGCCGATACTGATTATGGAAGAAACCGCTACAGAATTCGCAGTAGCCGCAGCTGGCGTACTGATGGACGCATTTGACCGCGGAGGGCTTCAACACACACTCCGTTGCACAGCGACCACACTGGATACACTTTTTGGGATCAATCTGCCATAGCAGCGGCCCGCCCGCGCTTTTGCCACGCCGCAGCCAACCGACAAAAGGCAGCGCCAACAGCACCGCCAGGGCTTTTTGGAAGAAATCGCGTCGTTCCATGCTCGTCACCCTCCCCTGCCCGCAGAACGCTGGCGGGGACAGCGCGCCGCCAGCCGGCAACGGCCACAGGCTCCTGGTGCCTCACAGCCGCGACGCGCGCCGTCTTTCGCCGGCTCCGTCGCCGCCTGCCGCAAGGCCCGAGCAACGCCGATGCTCATCAGCGCGAGCAAGCCCGCGCGCACGCCGCTCTGGAGTAGTTCCCGTCTAGTCATGGACATTGATCTCCCACTGGCGCACTCGGCCATTAAGTGGCTGCAAATCAGACATATAAACACGGTCGTCATTATGTATCAGCACGTAGTTGTGTTCCGATGCGGACAAATTGGCCACCAGCACATTTAGTACGTCACCCGACGGCGCATACAGCCGCGCCTGCCGGCGCCCCTTTTCCATGGTAAGAAAACGCCCACCACTCATGGCCGCGAAGCGTACGGGGTTACAGCAGCCCGGCAGGGGTTCCCGCGGCTCCCACGACGCGATGTAGTCGCCCGTTTCCGGATTGAGCTGTTCCAAGCGCCGCCGCCCCGGGTTGAGCACCCACAACTCGCTCTCCGGACTGACATCAAGCATGAAGGCCGCGCCGGGAATGAGCCAGCCGCTTTCACCATAGGACACCCACGCGATCTCGCCGGTGTCCACCTTCACCGCATACACCCGGCGATTCTCCCGATCGCAGTGGTACTCCAGGCCGTTGATGGTCGGCGCCTGCGGCGCGGGAAAATCACGCGGCGGCGGCGTGGGCGGCGGTGGCGGCACTTCCGACGTCAGCGGTGGCGGCGGCGCGGTCGCCGCCCGCCACAGCTGCCTGGCGCCGCCGGCGAGCACGAGACAGCCCAGTAGCAGCGCCGCCATTTGCAGTTTATTCAGTTTTACCATCGTCGTCCTCTGTTGACCGCGAGTGCGGCGTCACTGGGCGCTTTGGGTCGCCAATCGGGTTTCGCGGCGGAGGTCTATGCACGCCATAGCCTTGTCATCGCGCACAAGCATCAGGCCGTCAGCCATGGCAATGGGCCCCCACGAGTCCACGCCAGACAGAACACGATGGCTGGCGATCTGCTCAAAAGCCCCCTGGCGGTAGCGGAAGACCGACAGCCGCCCGTCGTCATCAACAATCCACAGGCAGCCATCGGCCACCAGAAAAGGCCCAATGCCAAAACGCTGCTCGCGACCGGAACTGGCACTGACCGCCGGCAACTGCGCCGGGTCGGCCGCCACCAGCTGCGCCCGCAGCGCTCCGGCATCCTTCGGCTGAATCGTGAACAGCATGCCCTGGTAATATATCGGGGTCTGCTGTTCGCAGGCGGGCGCCTGCGTGGCCTTCCACTGGCCGAGTTGCCGCGTGCTCCACGCACCATCCTGCAAATCGATCTCCAGCAGCGCGGAACCGGCGCCGTAGCCGGCGGTAAGGAAGATGCGGTTGTCGGCGACCTGCACGGGCGACGGCGCCCACACGGGCGGCTGCCACTCGCGCGAAAACCACAGCAGCTCGCCCGCCTCCGAAACGCCGACCACCCCGCCAATGCCCGCATAAACATACTGGCGGACGCCGTGGAGGCGCATGGGCACCACAGAACCATGGGACATCTTCAAGCCCGGCACATTGGCCAACTGCCAGCGCACCTCGCCGCTGCGCAGATCCCGAGCCAGCAGCAGCTGTTCCGGCCCCGCCGGCGCCAGAATGACCGCACCGTGATCGATCAGCGGGCACTGACCGGCGTACCACTGCGGCACTTCTGTGCCGTATTCGCGCACCAGGTCGCTGCCCCAGAGGAACTCGCCGCTGCTGGCGTCGGTGGTCATAACATGCGCTTGGGGGCCCAGGGTCACCACGGTGTTTGCCGCCACAGCGGGGATAGTGCGCGACTTGCCGTGGTTTCGGCGCATGGGATTGCGGTAGCTGCGTCGCCAAAGTTCGCGACCATCGGCGAGCACGAAGCAACGCAACGCGTCGGCCTCTTCCTCTTCAAGGTAATCCAGCACGTACACCCGGCCATAGGCCACGGCCGGCGCGGCGTAGCCCTCGCCCAGACTCTGCCGCCAGAGCACCCTTGGGCCGTCGGTGCCCCAGTCAGTCTGCAGCGACGGCGCCGCGGCGGCAATGTTGTCACGCGCCGGTCCGCGAAAGCCCGGCCAGGGCTCGCCATCGCTGAAGGCAATGCCGTCATCGGCCAACAGGCGTTCGAAATGCTCGCCGATAGTGACGGCGACCGTCGCCGTCTGGCGCTGATCGGAGTTATCCAGGCCGGGCTCGGCATAGACCAGGCCGAGGTCGGGGCTATAGTTGACGTAGGCATGAATGCCCACGACGGCTGTCAGCAGACACAAGCCGGTAAAGATGACGAGTATGCTATGGGCAATTGTGCTCACAGGTCCCTTCGACACGCTCGCGCGTACAGTTGCTCCAAAGCCCGGACCAAAAAAACCAGCGGGTAGAGTTCCTCGGAATACCACAGCTGCGAGAAATATAGCCCCACGGGCTCCACCGGGAGTGGCTGGCGCTCCTGCAGATACGGGCGCAGGTAGGCCACGCCGCGGCATAGCGCCTCATCGCAGCCCGGGTAGCCGGCCAGGGCCGCCAGGGCCCGCGCGGTGAAAATCAGCTTTGTGTGCGTGCCCTGCGCGGTGCCCCAGCCGCCATCGGCGCCCTGCGTCTGCAGCAAGTAGTCACGGGCGCGCGTTGTCATCGCGCTGTCCATACCGACAAGATGTTCGAGCACGACGGCCGTGCCGTAGACGGGCGCCAGCAGGTCGTCGGCCTGCTGGTCGCCAAACCACAACGGCACAAAAGAACCGTCCGCGCCCTGTTGCGCCGACAGGTAGGTCAGCAGGCGTCCACGCGAACGCGCCACGCGGCGGCGCAGCGCCACCGGCAAAGCGTCCTGCCAACAGCTCAGGGCCCGATAGGCGTGCGCGCTCAAATCCGGACAGCTGCGGTCAAAGGGCAATTTGCCCCAGCCGCGACAAAAGGTCGGGATGCCGCCATCGCGATTCTGCAAGGCCAGCAACCACTCACAGCCACGGACGACCGCCGGCGCCAGCGGCCCGCCGCCGGCGCCAGCACCAGCACCGGCGAGTTCATGGAGCGCGATGAGCGCGGCGGCGCTGTCGTCGGCATCGGGCACGGCGCCACTCAACGGCGTCCAGCCCCAGCCACCCGGCCGCGCCGCCGTGAAGGGATGCACGTCGGCAAACTGCCGCTGGCGAATGAGTTCCGCCAGCGCCTGGCGCTCCGCCTCCGGAAGAACGCCGGCCAGCGCCCGCCCGGCCAGCGCGGTCACCCACTGATCGAGATTGCTGTCAATGGGCCACGACCCGTCGTCCCGACAGGTCCGCTCCAGAAAATTCTCCGCCGCCGCCGCCACGGGATGGCCGCCCCGCCCGGCCGCGCAGAGGCAGAGCAGGCAGAACGCCGTCAGCGGCGCGGCTTCCAAAAAGCCGCCAGACGCCGGCTGTTTGGCCGCCAAAACCCGCAGCGCCGGCGCAATCGATGGCCGCCGCAGCTGCCAGGTCAACCCGCCGTGACAGGCCTCGTGCTGCGCCAGCCCCACTGCTATCAGCGCCGGTATGGCATAGCTGACCACCTGCACATTCATCACGCTCAGCAGTCGCTGCGGCAATACCGCCAACTCAAAGGGCAGCCGCGGTATGCCCGACCAGGCTGCCCGGCCGCTGCCAAACAGGCCACTGGCCGCGCATAAGGCCAATATCGGCACGGAAAAGGTGCGGTCGCGACCATATTTGGCCAGGATGCCCGCGCGAATCGCCGCCGGCGTGACGCCGCCAAGCTGCGCCGTCAGCCACTGCGCGGCGCGTTGCGCGGCATCGGCCTGCGCCGGCGCGTTGTGTAGCGCAGCGTAGGCCAGCAGCGTCGCGGTGACATTCGCTGGCGACTCCGGGCTATCGCCCCAGCCGCCATCACCGAGCTGCGTCTGCGCCAGCCAGGCGCGCGCACGGCCGATGAGCGCGCCGTGCCGCTCGGGCGCCTTGCGGCACAGCGCCACTACGGCAGTCGCCGTCGACACCGCCGATGAGGACAGCACGCTGTGCCAGGCACCATCGTCGCCCCGGCGCACCAACAGTTTCTCCTGCCAGTGCTGGCGGTAGTCCCGCAGCTCGTCGCGCAGATCGTGGATGCTCGCGCTATGCGTCATCTCAGAGCACCCCCATGGTCAACAGGCCATAGGTCGTATATTCGAGGTCGGCGACGTCGTCGCCCGGGCCGGCACTGAAGCCACCGCTGGCCGTGAAGGCATCGTAGAGAAAAGCCCGCGGCGAATGCGGCGGCCGGCGGTCGTAGAGCGACAGCGCGAAGCACGCCGTCGCCGTGGAAAGCAGGTCGCCCGCAGGCGCCGCCACAACGGCTGGAAAAGAACCGTCGGGCCGCTGCAGAGCCGCAAAGGCATCGAGGGCCGACGCTGCGACGGCGACGCCGCCCTGGCCATAGCGCGCCAAAACCAGCGCCGCGCTAGTGGCATTTACGCTCGCTATGGCACCACCGCGTTCGTTGCTGAACAGGCCACTGGCCAGCTGGTAGGGCCACAGGTCGGCGACCGCCCAGGGCAGCCCGGCGTCCTGCGCCAGACTCAGCGCCAGAAATTGCGAATATGGCGACTGCGCGTCGTGATTGGGAAAACGCCCGGGATCGCCCGTGGCCAGCAGGTCGTGCGCCGCATCCCGCCAGTCCTTGGGCAGCGCCCGCGCTGCCGGCAGGAGCGCCGCCACGCCACGCAGGCCCGGCGCCACACGCAGAAAGGCCGCGAGCAGCCGCGAACGCAGCAGGCACAGCAGATGCACCAGGTCGAGCGCGCGGGGGTCTTGCCTAGCCAGCGCGGTGTCCAGCCGCCCGAGGTCAATGCGCGCGTCAAGAACACTCGCCAGCAGCAGCCCGAACATGCCGTAATAGCCGTCAGCCACGCCGGCGCGATTGACAAAACCACCATCGCCATGCTGTTGACCGGCCACAAACTCCGCCATGGCACTCAGCGCCTCCGGCGCGCAGAGCTCGCGGCCGCGTCGCAGCGCCTGATAGAGTTGTTGGGTGATGCTGTCCGGCTTGCTCATCGTCAGTCCTGTCACTCCAATGCTATTCATTTACAGCCCGCAGGGCTTTGGGTTCCCGCAACAACCACATGAATTCTTGCAACCTCCACGGGCATGTCATCGTCGTGAAACGATGGGCTACACCACGGGCATGTCATCGTCGCAAAACGATGGGCTACCCAACGGGGCATTTCATCGCCGCGAAACGACGGGCTACACCACGGGGCATGTCATCGTCGCAAAACGACGGGCACCCTACGGGGCATTTCATCGCCGCGAAACGATGGGCTACCCTACGGGGCATTTCATCGCCGCGAAGCGGCAGAAGCGCTGAAGGCGCGAAACATACCAGCCCAGGGCAAGCGCGCTGAAAGCGCGCGCCGCCCTGGGTAAAGCGCCTATCTGTTCGTGTTCCTCGGCCTCTTCGGCCCCAGTCGGCGAAGCTGACTGGGGCCGAAGGGGCAATGGAACTCCCTTTCCTTGTTTGCTATGTCACGATCCTTTTAGGGCGGCGTGGGCAAGGTCGCCGGCGGCGGTGGCAGGAGCTTGCCGACCATGCGGAAGAGCAGGCTTTTGAGCGGCTGGCTGCTGACGCCTTCCAGCGCCGCGTAGGCATCCTCGCGTTGCGCGTCAGCGAGTTCGCGTAGGGCCCGCCGCGCATCGGCGAGCTCAACCTGCCTTTCGCGCGCGTACACGAACACAGCCGATGCCGGGTCGTCTTCCTGGTCATCAATATCGTCCTGTAGCTGATAGGCGATGCCCATGGCTTCGGAAAGTTTCTGGAAGCATTCGTGCAGGCCATCCAGCCGTCCGGCGGCCAGCGCGCCCATGGCCAAAGCGACGCGGAAAGCCGGGGCGGTCTTGAGCCGGAAAGTGTCCAGCACCATCTCCATGTTCTGAACGCCATCGCGCCATTCGAGTTCTTGCGCCTGGCCGAGCGCCAGTTCGCAGTGGCCCTCGGCGGCAATGGCGGCGAGCTGCCCGCGCAATTTTTCCGGCACGGGATCACTACAGAGGAGCCGGTAGCCCTCGCCCTGCAGATAATCGCCGAGATTGATGGCCACCCCGACGCCCTGCCGGGCGTGTGCGGTCGGCTCGCCATAGCGGCTATCGTCGTTGTCCTCAATGTCGTCATGCACCAGCGAGGCCTTATGGAAGCATTCCACCGCCAGCGCGACCTGCTCCAGCCAGGGCGGTATCGCCGTGGTCTCGGCCAGCGCCAGGTAGGTCATGATGGTCAGCATGGGCCGGTAATGCTTACCGTGCTCGCACAGCGCCAGACGGGCTTCCTGCGCAAACACCCGCGCGCGATGACGGTTGAAAAGCATAGCGCGGTCGAGTCGCTCCGACGTGAACAGCGCCTGGACCTGCGCCTTGACCTCGTCGTAGCCCGGCAGCTCCATGACCTCCGCCTCGCCCAACGCCAGGGCATCGGCGAGCACGTCGTCATCGAAATCAGTGTCCTTGCAGCCGTCGTGATTCAGCGGTATGGCAATGCCCGGCACGGCATTTCTGAGCATGGCTGGAAAGGCCCGCTCCAGCGATGCCAGGCACGACACGCCAATCACCGCCTGGATCTCGCCGCTCTCGACCCACTCGGCCACCCGCGACGACGACTCGGCCACCAGCGTCACCAGGCCCAGCGCATCCGCGCGTTCACGCAAACCGGCAATGCGGCAGCGCCCGCAATCGGCGCAAATCAGCCCGAGCTCGTCGTAGCTGCCCTCGCAACGTGTGGCGTGCCGCAGGCAAAACGGCAACAGTAACAGGCGCTTCTGCACGGGAATGCGCCGGATGACATCGCGCCAGAGGATGTTGTTGATGAAGATCATGCACCAGTGGCCGTAGGCGCTGTCAACGCCCGTCGCGGCCAGAAATTCCCCCACTAGCGCACGCAGGCGGCTCAGCGGCAGGGGCGGCAACAGCTTGCGCCCAGCCAGGAACTGCTCCAAGCGCCCGCGCAGATCCCGACGCAGGCCAGGGCTTTCAGGCACACGCTGTATCACCGCTATTGTGCTGTTGTTGCTGTTCACCCGTAGGCTCCAAACCCGAAGAAGTAGTATTTTTTGGCCAGGCGGTACGCCCAGGATTTTTCCGGCAGCAGCGGCTCGGCGTGGTCGTGGCCGGGCAGCTGCGGCAAAGCCGCCAGCTCCGCCAGGGCGTCACGACAGGAACTGTCCTCGGCGCCCTGCTCCCGCATGAATGCCGCCAGGCCCGCCGGGTCTTTCAATAGGATGCAGCCGCGCGTACGGCCCGACACGTATTCGCGCAGGGCCGGCAGCAACCCCGGCCGCTGAAATAACGCTTCGAGGTTGCCGCCATGCTCATCGAGGCGCCCCGAACAGAATTGCACTGGCGGGCAGAACTCAATCGCGCCGCCCGGGCTAATGTGGTGGGACAGCCCCGTCGCCGCCGGACACAGCGCCCGCCCGAGGTGATCCCAGTACGCGTCGATGATCAGTATCTTCGCCGTCTGGCGCCGGTCGACGATAAAGCGCCGCAGCTCCACGATCTGCTCGGCGCTGAGCGCGTTCTCGGGCTCGGGCATGCGCCCCGCCGGCCGGTAGATGTAGTACCAGATGTAATGCACGCCGTGCTCAATGAGGAAATCCAGATAGTCGTCACTGACCAGTTCGGCAAAATTGCTGCGGGTAATGCTGGCCGACACGCCCACGAAGAGCCCCGCCCGCACCGCCTCGTCCACGCCGGCCAGCGCCCGCGCGAAGACGTCGTCGCGCCCGCGGCGCCGCCGTGATTCGTTTTCCAGGCCCTCTATGCTGATCAGCGGCGTGACATTGCCCATCGCGGCGAGCTTTTCCGCGATCTCGCGCGTCATGCCCACGCCATTGCTGAACAGCTGGAAATAAGCCCACGGATGGGCCGCCATGAACTCAAACAAGCCGTCGTGCAACAGCGGCTCGCCACCGAGGATGCCGAAGAAATTCGATCCGTAGCGACGGGCCGTAGTGACCACGCCATTGAGCTGCTCGACACTCAGGGCCTGCGCCGGCTTGGTCTGCTCCACCCAGCAGCCGCGGCACTGCAGATTGCAGCGGTTGGTCAGCGATATCATGGTGAAGGCCGGGAAAAACGGCCGGCCCTGTTTGCGCCGACGCTCAAACGCCCGCACGGCCCGCGCGCCACCCATGGCAAAATTGAACAAGAGCCGACGCTGCACTTTCCAGGTGCAACCACTTACAATGCGTGTCAATGCCCGTATTTTCATGATGGCTTGTCGTCCTTGAACAGGCGTTTCTTGACGGCATTGCGCGTACGCAGGGTGTCCATCAGCCCGCCAGGGCGAGACGCCGCCACGGGCTTCGCCGCGCCAACCGGCTCGGCGCCATTGATGGGCTCTTCTTTGATCTTCGGAAACATGATCGCCCGCGCTGGACACATCCGCGCACAGGCCGGACAGTTCGTCTTGCAGGCATCCGGCTGCGTGACATGCACACCCCGCTCATCGCGGGTGTAAACCCCGAACATGCAGAAATCCACGCACTGGCCGCAATTCACGCAGCGGCCGTAATCCAGCACGGGATACCACGCAATCCACCCGTCCGTAGGAACGTAGTCGCTAGGCAAGGAGGTGGCGGCGGAAAAGGCACTGGCGACAGTCGTGGCCGGAAAAACGGCGGCCGGAGAAGCGGCGGTGCTGGCAGCGGGTATGGCGCCCGAAGTGTCAACTGCACCTGGGCCGGCGCCGCAAGCATCGCCGGTGGGAGAAAAGCTAGGCAGCTCGCCCAAGCCCAGCGCAGTCGCAATGGCCGCCGGGGAATCACAGCGGGCATTGAGCAACTGTGCAGCAGCGGCACAGCCGCAGCGCGCAAAGAGCCCGCGCACTGCCCGCGGATGACAGGCCACCACCGCGTCGGCCATCGCCAGGCCCGCCAGCCGCGCCGGATCCTTGGCCGCACAGTGGCAGAGGTCGTCAAGAACCTCAATGTCGTGCCCGGCCGCGCCCGCCGCCGCCACCAGCCGAGCCAAGTTTTC
>Ga0123335_1009369_pt1 | contig 10175 bp, 5 predicted proteins | sample BiotimSIPDNA_2_FD_89707 | JGI IMG/M metagenome (GOLD analysis project Ga0123335, IMG submission 89707) | Anaerobic biogas reactor microbial communites from Washington, USA - Biogas_R2 time_0 SIP DNA | ecosystem: Engineered > Bioreactor > Anaerobic > Unclassified | place: Washington, USA... | reverse complement strand
TCCGGTGAAAACACCGGAGTCTCTTTACATGCCATGGTGGGCGATACTGGGTTCGAACCAGTGACCTCTTCCGTGTGAAGGAGAAAATTCAAGTTTTGTATGCTTAGTAACCGAAACGATCTGCGTTTGTAAAGCCTATATTCATCGGCATTTGATGAGTTTCTCTTGTTTTTGGTTGATAGATTTTGTTCCATGTTATATGATCATTTTGGAGTCCACCTGGAGTCCGGTTTCATAGAGGTTTTTAGGGAAGGGGAGGGGAAACGTGGCCGTTGAAAAGCTGACAAACACCGGCGTAAGGGGCTATGCTCCTCAGAAAAAAAGATATTCAGTGAGAGATTCCGAAATACAAGGGCTTGTGCTCAGAGTAGAACCCAGCGGTAAAAAAACATTCTATCTCGATTACAGGGAAAAGACTACCGACAAAAGAAATTCTTTTAAAATTGGCGACGCTGCCGTTTTGACGGTCTCCCAGGCGCGGGAAGTTGCAAAAACAAAACTCGCGGACATCATCAGGGGCATCCCTATCATAACCGGAAAAAAACCCGATGAAATAACCGTTGGGGAGATTTTTGAGTTATATAGAAAACAGGTTTTAGTTCACCATAAATCCACAAACGCGGAAAATTTTATTAGCCGAGATTTCGGTATTTTTTTCCCCAGAGCCTGCTCCACACTGACAGGAGAGGATCTAGCCACTTGGAGAAGCGAAGAGAAAAAGAAAGGGAAAAAAGCCAGCTCAATGAATCGAGCATCAAACGCTTTTTTGGCAATGGTCAGATGGGCTCGGGAAAACGATAAAATCGCTATCTGTCCCCTGATTCAAAAAAAGGTAAAAAAACTTCCTGAATCCGACTCAGTTGAAATTATACGATACTTGAGCCCTGATGAAAGAAACCGTCTACTAACCGTCCTTGACAAACGGGAAAAGCCCGGAGAACCGGACTACCTGAAAACAATCGTCTTGGTTGCTCTGAACACAGGCATCCGCAGAGGTGCTTTACTAAAGCTCCGGTGGGATGACATCGCCTTTGAAACGCGAACCATCCGGCTCCGCCGTGACACTGCAAAAGGCGACAAACAAAATTTTATACCGATGAACCCTATAGTTTTCCGAGTGCTCTCAGAGTGGAGGCAGTTTAGGCAAAGAACCGGACTGGGTGAATTTCTCTTCATCGGTCCCACCGGGAAATCAATGCATGATGTGCGGTCATCGTGGGAAAAGACAATACGTGATGCCGACATTGAGAATTTCCGCTGGCACGACCTCAGACACGATTTCGCGTCTCAACTGGTAATGGCAGGTGTTAGCATACTGACTATAAAAGAGTTGATGACGCATTCCCGGCTGGATCAAACGCTGAGATACGCCCACCTTGCCCCGGACCAGAAACAGGAGGCTGTTGACAAGCTCGAAAGCCTGTACTATTGAACAACACAATGGGGGCATAAAACGGGGCAGGGTAGAACATTCTCTTGGGCAAAAGCGGGTGCGGGAAAACCCACCTCGCCACGACCCTTGGAATAGAAGCCTGCCGGAAGAACCTTCGGGTTCGGTTCACCACGTCCTGCAATCTCGTCAACGAACTCCTGGAAAGCCGGGGAGAGAAAACCCTTGCCCGGACTCTGGGCAAGTACACCTGGTACAACCTGTTCATAGTGGACGAACTGGGATATGTCCCATTTTCGAAGGAGGGATTCATTACCATTTACCTCTCTTTTTATAAGTCGTTGCAAACACTGCATTCTTCAAAAGCTGGTTTTGCCGTTTTGTAACACCACTTTGTAACACCACATCCGCCCCCCGCAACGGTTTTATTCTACATTACGGAACACCAACGTTCAAGAAGCAAGAGCGTTTTTTCGTATAGTGTTCAGATAAATCCTGGGGGCAAAGAGCTGTTTGAAAGAGAAAAATAGGCTGTTTTTTTGACTGACGACTTAAGGAATGAAGATTCCGCTCAGGGTAATTTTTTCGGTTTTTTTCAGAAGACCAACGCTCCTAAAATTTTGAGAATTAAGGTATACTTCTTTTTGAGAGTAGAGAGTCCCTTCCGTTTACAAGAATGCCCGATTTCACTGCGGGGTTATTCCTGAACCATTCCAGGAGTGGCCAAGGCAATTCGAACACTATTCTCGATTTCTTCGTGTGCTTTGTTGAAGCACATAAGGAGGGGCCATGAACGACCGGATCATTTCGTGGTACGGCGAACATGCAGATCAGATTGCGTCCCTGTACGGCCCTTCGGACGCAAAACCTCGTAATACCCTGCTTCAAAAATGGATCCCTTCAGAGTCGCCGATTCTCGAAATATGTGGGGTTCAGGCGGAGACTTCCTCTATTATTCCCTTCCTGAATATAGTTTCCTGTTGCAGCGCCAGGCGTTCTGTGCCAAAGTCGCCTCAGAAATGCTGATGCTCATCCCCGACTCTGAACTTTTTTCTCTCGACCTAGATTTATCTTCCGGCGGTACGTGGTGGTAATTGAGCGGTCTTTTTAATAACTGGGATTGAAGAATCATTCAAAGCCAATTTTGCGACAGGGAGGAATAACAGTGGGAGTTCTCCAATCATGTACACCGCGGAAAGATCTTCTCTCAGGCAGTATAAATCTTGGGATGTTTACGGCGTCCCTGAGCGAAGTTCATCGGCATTATACAGATGGTTCTCTTGAAAATCCTGTCTATACTGACGCTGAAGTTTTTTTCAGCCAGGGAACCCATATCACCCCGAACATGGCCCTTGTTTTTCAGGATGTCTTCTCCCGTCTATCCGGGGATACAACGGCTCCGCTGCTCAAACGGCTGGAAACAGGATTCGGAGGAGGAAAAACCCACACGCTCATTGCCTGCATGCACCTGGCGAAGAAAGGCAGAGAAATTGCCCCGGTCGTCAGCGGGGTTCTGAAGGATAGCCTTCTGCCGGAACCTGGAGAGGTTGACGTCGTGGCTGTTGCAGGCGAAAAGGCTCCGATTTCCGTAACCATGGGATCAGAGGTACTTCCTTTCCCCATATGGGCTGAGATCGCCAGGCAGGTGGGTGGCAAGGAGCTTGAAGAAAAAGTGAGTTTTTACCTGCATCGCCTTGACTCTCCCGATGAAGAATATTTCCGGCAGGTGTTCGGACATAGGAAGGTTCTCCTGCTCATAGACGAGCTGGCCCATTATGCTGCCAGGTGGTCTGTCGCCTATCCCAAGGCCAGGGATATGCTGTCATCCTTTTTTATGTCTCTCTTCGATTACGCCAGGCAAAACCCCTGCATCGCCGTGGTCGTAACCCTTGCGAGCTCCAGGGATGCCTTCTCCGCACAGACAGCGGAACTGGAAACAATCCTTTCGGATCTTTCCGGACAGGCCATCGATTCAGAACGCGCCATAGCGATACAGGAGGGAGCGGTAAGCGGTCTTGCGACAGTGCTTGCCCGCGATGAAACTGTTGTGGTCCCCGTTCAGGCGAAGGATCTCTCGTCCGTTCTCGGAAAGAGGCTCTTTGAACGAATTGACCGGCAGGAAGCCGAGCGGATGGCCGAGGAATACCGTGGGTTTTACGGCAGGAACCTTTCCCTGCTTCCTCTCGGCGGCAGGCTGGATGACTTCATGAAGGAAATGGCGGAATCATATCCCTTCCACCCCACACTGGTGGATTTTCTCAACAACAAGCTCTCCACAGTAGCCACCTTCCAGAAAACGAGAGGTGTCCTCCGCATTCTTGCTCTGGCTGTAAGAGCGTTGTGGAACAACGGAACCGACGTTCCCATGATCCATGCCTCCGACCTGGACTTCAAAGACACCCGAACCGTGTCCGAGCTCATCGGCAGAACGGACAACGCAGACCTTCAGCCCGTAATCAACGCGGACATCGGAACTTCAGACTCACAGTTTCTCGAAAAGGGCAAATCCAATGCTGAAAAAGCGGACATGGAAAACCCCCACCCCGAAAAAATACCCTACCATGTGGCCACATGGAAAACCGTACTGCTTCATAGCCTCGCAGGGAAGTCTGAAGGGCTCAAAAGCCACGTCTTTGGCCTCAATGAGCCTGACGCCCTGTTTGCCGTGTCCCGTCCCGGTCTTTCCCCCTCCCAGGTGCAGGAAGCGCTGAAAGCTATCTCAGAAAAGGCCTACTATCTTCATTTTGACAGCGACAAGTATTACGCCAATACTACGCCGACAATAAATGTTCCCCTTTCGAACATTCGGAAAAGCCTGTCTGAAGAGCAGCTTCTGACGGAAATCGAGGCAAAGGCGAGGAAAATCATAAAGGGCAGCTCCGCCGGCTTCATCATCAGGACCGACGTGGCCGAGCCATCCCAGATAGAGGATATGCAGGACCGTCCGATTCTGGGAGTGCTTTCTCCCAGGGTACGCGCCGTGGACCCTGCTGTATTTATAACCGCTGTCCGGGAAAATCTTCCGAGAATAAACCAGAATACCGTCTATCTCCTCGTCCACGAGATGGCTGAGATAGTCGCTCCGTCCGAAGGATACATGTTCAGCCCCAATGAAGAGCGCAGGGAAAAAATACGCCAGGAGATTTTCGATCTCGCGCGAATCGTTCTTGCGATGAAGCGGCTGAAAGATGATCCCCAGAACTACGGAATCCGAATCCAGCACCTTCAGGACCAGGATTTCGAGGCAAAGCTCCGGGAGCGTGAAAAAGCCCTTGAAACACGGGTGAGCCAGGCATGGAGATACCTTGTCTACCCGGCGGACGATTCGAAAAAATATCGGGTGGAAGACATCCGAACTGCGGGCGGCGAGGGAGGGGAGGCCGTTCTCCAGCAGATAGGCAGCGCGCTGAAGAAAAACGGCAAAATCATTACTGCGGACGGTATTCACCGTGAGTCTTTGAATGTGCTTGCCGGCCTATTCTTTGAGAGCACTGATTACGTCACTATAGAAAACATTAAGCCCTTCTTTTTCAGCAGAAGGGTATGGCCCGTGCTTGAAGCCCCCGGGCTTTTCAGGCAAATAGTCCAGGAAGGAATCCGTCTGCAGAAGTGGTGCCTCGCGGGGAAAATCAACGAAATGACCGGCAGGCCTGAATGCTTCTATGACGCGGACAATCCCGACATCCCTCTTGACCTTTCATTTGATAAGGGGTTCGCCCTGGTGACCATCACCGGAGCGAAAAGAAGACAATGGGGATCTGCCGCTGAACTGAAACCCGAGGAGATCCAGGGAATTCTGACGGAGGTCCTCAAGAAGAAGCCCATTCTTCGGGTCGCATCGGCAGGTTCGGAAGTGGAAAATGTACGGGATGACGTGGACGCAGCCTCAGTTCAGGAAGCCATTGCGGCCCTTGCCGCCCATGAAAAAGTATTGGTGTACGAAGGCGACCCTGACCAGCAGAACAAACCGGAGCAGCTGCTTTCAGGCCATTCCGTCCTTGCCCTCACACTGAGGCCTGAACAGGTCGTCATCACTAAGGGAGAAGCTGCCCGAAGGGGCTGGCTTGATACAGCGCCATCGGCTTTGACCCTTTCAGGACGGGAGGGGCAGGATGTGTTCTTCGGCCTCCTGAAAAAACTGGGATCGCTTTACGTGAGAAACGCCACATCCACTCTGAAATACCTCCATCTAACCGAGTACGAACTGCCCGGAAAAGGGAAAATTTCCGTCATGATAGAAGAGGCATCACCGGAAACGATGAAACATCTCGGAGAAATTTTCTCACTTTTGGCGGAGAAAATGATCCCTGCCGGGGAAAGCGCAATAAATCTTTCAATTGAGGATCCCGACCCCTCGTGCCTCCTCGTGCAGGAAATCAACGAAAAAAGAAAGCAGGGAAGATAAATGGCCAGGAAAATAAAATCCACGGGGCTCGATCCTGAAGCCCATTTCAAGGAATACGCTAAACCCTATCTCCGAAGGGCCGACTGGATTCTTCGCTTCACTGAACATGCGAAATACCCTGCTCCTGTGGTCCTTGTGAAAGAGCGAAGACATCTTGATTCCGACGCCGAGGGGGGCACGGAGCAATCTTCCGCCAAGCAGCCGAGAGCAGCGCAGAAATATGAACTCAAAGAAAGGGGCATCCTTTACGGCGACCAGCTTCGCCGCCTTCTTCCAGTCATCAGGAGCATCATCTCGAGGGTGCAGAATGAAGAAGGCATTCACCTCGAACTTCACAGGCAGATAGAAGATGCTGCAATAACATTTCGGGGAAACCTGCCCCTGGATGAAGAGGCAGGCGTCAAGCTCGCCCTGATTTTCAAGCTCACCGACAGGCTCAAGGAACTTGAAAGGGCGGAACTCCTGGCCAGGAGGGTGGAAAAATTCACCAGGGAAGAGGCGGCCTACTGGCACTCCCGAATTGTGGACTACGGAAAGGATGCGGGGCGATGGGCTCAGTCGGGGCTTCGGATAGTCCTCGCAGGCCAGCCGAAGGACCCGGCAGTGGAAAAGATGCTGGAAAAGCTGCGCCGGAGCTGAAGGGGAAGCCGCCATGGACTTTTCTAAAGACCGAAGGCTCATCGAAGGTGGGTTCCCATGCCACCAGGTGGGAGCGGAGACCCAGAGGGAACGAGATACTGGGAAAGCGCCCCCTACACATAGACTCCATGTCTGGTGGGCACGGCGCCCCCTCACGCCAAGCAGGGCCGCCATCCTTGCCTCCATCCTTCCTGCAGACACCGACGCCGGGTGGTTCCTGAAAGAACTGGGGATACAAAAAAAGATCGTTCGTCTTTCCGGAGGCGACTGGGTGCTGACAGGCCCCTCCGCTCAGTTGATACGGAGTGAAAACGGAGAAGAAACCCTTTACTTTGACGAAAGGACGCTCCAGGCCCTTGAAAAGGAAAACAGCCGAAGGGCTGAAAGCAGAAAGGTGATCAAGGCCCTGAAATCCCTTCCCGAACTGAGGAATCATCCAGTATTGGAACGATGGGAGAAAGAGAGCGCCCCTCTGAAGGAGCCGCCAACGGGAAAGACTCTCCAAGTGCTCACCGTAGCCGCCGATCCTGCTCACGTGAAGGAAAGGATCGCCTTTGCCTCTTCCGGGAGTGTTGTGCAAAACCTTGGAAAGAGTCTGAAATGGGACCCGGAGGACCTTTACGGATATGATCGGGCTTTTACAAACAGCCCCAAAACCTCCTTTGAAACTTTCACGACCCTTGATATGACTGCTGGAGGCGGTTCTATACCCTTTGAATCTCTCCGCCTGGGATGCAACACGATTGTAAATGAACTGAACCCGGTAGCCTCAGTTATCCTTGAAGCGACCCTGCATTATCCTGCCCGCTTCGGGATCGGACTCATTGATGACATCTCTTTATGGGGAAACAGGATGCTCCAGAAAACAGAGGAGATTATGGCTCCCGTAACGCCCTTTTCTCCATTGCCTCCCGAGGAAATAGCCGAGCTAAAACAGCACTGCAGTGCATGCCCCGAAGCAGTCTCGCAATTTTCAGTGCCTGAGTATGATCAAACCGGTCTGCTCTATACCCGCCAGGTTACGTGCCCTCACTGTGGGGGAGAGGCTCCGTTGCTGAACACATGCTGGCTTTCCAAGGCCGCGGGGGATCTGTGGGGTGTAGCGGTGGTCCCCGACGGCAGAAAGAAAAACGGTACCGTTGCTTTCCAGACCTATCGTGTGACGAAGGGAAAAGGGCCCCGGGGCGAGAATCCTGATTTTGCCACAGTGAAGGGCGGAAAGGGAACCTGTGTCCATTGCGGACAGGGTATCGAAGCCGAGGAAATCAAGCGCCAGGCCAGGGGAGAGTCGGAATTCGGGCGATGGAAAGACCGCCTCTACGCCGTGGCCGCCGTGAGGTTCCAGCCCAAGCTGGACAAATCAGGCCGGGTTCAGCGGTTCGTCACTGGTGCCAGGGCGGGGGAAATAAAGACTGAAAAGATCCGGTTCTTCCGGCCCCCGAATGAACGGGATCTGAAAGCCCTCGAAAAGGCGGAAAAAATGCTCGCAGAAAACTGGGACGGGTGGGAAGATGAAGACTTGATTCCCACTGAGAGATTTCCCCAGGGGAACGATATGCGACCGGTTATTTTCGGTATGGAGAGATGGTGTGACCTTTTCACACCCCGTCAGCTTCTCGGCCACCTGACCTTAGCGGAGGAGTTGAACCGCCTGAAGCCTTTAATCCTGAAGGAACTCGGAATCGAAAAGGGAAAGGCGGTTGTCACCTACCTGCAGTTTGCTCTGGATAAGGGTTTTGACTATAACAGCAAACAAACACGATGGATTCCCCAAAGAACACAGGTATCGGGCACTTTTGGGCGACATGATTTCTCGCTCAAATGGACCTTCGGGGAGATGATTTTCTCAGGCCCCAATTCCGGCGCGGCGTGGGGCCTGTCCCAGATTCTTGACGCCTACAAGGGGATCGCCGAACTGCTTGAGCCCGTCCACAAATCCGCAAAGGGAAATCCTTCCCTGATGCTCTTGAACGGGACGGCTGCTTCCATGCCTTCCATTGGGAGCAAAACTGTGGACGTGATCTGTTTCGACCCGCCCTACTACAACAACGTCCAGTACGGGGAACTGTCCGATTATTTCTATGTTTGGCAGAAGCGCACCCTGGGCGATCTCTACCCCGACCTGTTCATCCGCCGACTTGTGAACAAGGAGGACGAGGCCGTGGCAAATCCCGACCGGGACGGAGGGGAACAGGAAGCCAAGGCTGAATACGAACGGATGATGGGGGAGATTTTTGAAGAAGCCCGCAGGGTGCTGAAGGACGACGGCATCATGACCATGATGTTCACCCACAAGAGCCAGGAAGCATGGGAGTCCTTGACCCAGGCGCTGATTGAAAAAAGATGGGTCATTTCTTCTACGATTCCTGTGGAGTCCGAATTCTTGAATTCTCAGCATTTGATGGATAACGCTTCTGCCGCAAGCTCCATCTTTATTTCCTGCCGCAAGGGGCCGGATGGGGAAGCACGGCAGCCCTCATCCTGGAGCTTCGGGGGCAGGGGAGTGCAGCAGCAGATTCGGGAGGCTGTGAGGGAAGGGCTCGAACAGTTTGCGCCCCTCAGGCTGAACCCTGTGGACGAGATGGTGTCGTGCTACGGCAGGGCCCTTCAGGTGCTTTCCCGGTCGTGGCCTGTATATGACGGTGACGAGGCAGTCGGGCCACGGCGTGCCATGCTGGAGGCTTCAGGAGTAGTGGCCGAGGCCCAGATGGAGCGTATCGCCGGAGGGAGGTTCCACCTCTCCGACCTTTCCCCGGAAGCCGCCATGGCGGTGCTCTTCCTCGGCCTTTTCGGCCTGAAGGCCTTTGCCTACGACGAGGGGCTGAACCTCTCCCGCTCCATGAACATTGCCCTTGAAGAGCGGACCGCCGGTTACACCGTCAACGGCAGGTTTATCGGGGTCAACAGGGATGTGGGTGCAGGAAGGGCCGCCGGGGCGGGCGCCGAAGAAACGGGGTTTGCCGCCCCTCTCGTTCGGAAAGGCAGCAAGCTTCGGCTTGCTCTTCCGGAGGAGCGTGATCCGAGACGGATGAAATCGCCCCAGACGGAGTGGGATCTTCTGTGCGGGCTGATTTTGGCGTACCGCACGGGGGCCGAGGTTTCGGCCAGGGGCTACATGGAACGGCTGGCCAGGGACAAGGCTTCCGTCGTGAAAGCCCTGCTTCGGGTGTGGACGGACAGGGTGGGGCAGGAGGATCTGAAAAAAGAGGGGGAAAGTATTCTCTTCGGTCTTGCAGCCTTTTGAAAAAACCCTTCGGAGGATGCCATGAGAGAAAATACCGGACACCGGAGCCTGAAAGACTACCACTGGAATTACGAATACAGGACGTCCTCTTTGAAGGAGGACAATTCTCCCGTGGACATCCTCCACGACTTTTATATTCCCGCCCTTCAGAGGTCCGTCAGCTACTGGAGAGTGGCGGGGTATTTCACGTCCTCTTCCCTTGCGGCTGCCTCCCAGGGGTTCTCCGCCTTCACCGCCTCGGGGGGGAAGATGCGCCTGATCGCCGGTGCGGATCTCGACGCCGATGATGTGACCGCAATCCTGGAAGGGGAAGATGCCCTCCTCGCCAGGACCCTGGAGCAGGAACTCGTAGATTCCGGTTGGCCCGACGATGTCAGGAGAGGTGTGGAGCTCCTTGGCTGGATGGTCGCCCGGGGGATGCTGGAAGTCCGGGTCGCCTTCAGGGTTCATGGAAGCAAAGGAGACCCTTTGCCGGCCGATTCAAAAGTGGACGGGTA
>Ga0123335_1009357_pt1 | contig 10185 bp, 9 predicted proteins | sample BiotimSIPDNA_2_FD_89707 | JGI IMG/M metagenome (GOLD analysis project Ga0123335, IMG submission 89707) | Anaerobic biogas reactor microbial communites from Washington, USA - Biogas_R2 time_0 SIP DNA | ecosystem: Engineered > Bioreactor > Anaerobic > Unclassified | place: Washington, USA... | reverse complement strand
GATCAGGTTAATGAATCCCCCATATCCGCGGTCAGATTCTTCTTTAATAATAAAATCCCGAAAGGCCTCACCGGGAGCCTGCAGCTTGGGGCGTATTCCACAATAATCAGGGGTCAAGTCATCAATCTCCAGCCAGGGCAGATAGCGCCGGGCTGACTGGTAAAATTCCTCTTGGGCCTTATCATCCATCTGATAATCAATCCTATCTACATAACAAAAATCCGGGCCCAGGCGTTGCCCTCCATTTAGATCAAAGGTCAAGTGGATGCCCAATCCGGCTTGCTCCGGCAGAGGATAGACCAGGTGCTCAAAATAACGGCGTGGTCGCAGCCGGTAGTATTCACCCCGGCAATAATAGAGACGATATCCGCACTCATCCACATCCAGAGCGGGCATGGCGGCTACCTGGTCACTGTAGAGACCGGCAGCATTGATTACTATGCGGCTTTTTATCGACTCTCCGGGAAGCTTGACCAAGTAATCCTGCTCAAGCTTACGAATAGACACAACCGGAGCCTTCAACAGCAAGCTGACTCCCTGTTCCCGGGCGCGGCGGCAATAAGCATACATCAAACCATGGCTGTCAATTATGCCGGTATCAGGTGACCAGACGCCTGCGGCAGCTTTTACCCCGGGAACTCGCTTCTGTACCTGGGTCGGTGTAAGCCACTCCAACACAACTCCATTGGTCTGTCCCTGAACAAACACCCGCTCCAGTTGATGTATCTCGTTCTCGTCAACCGCTATTATCACCTTGCCGCAACGGCGATAATTGATCTGATTAAGTTCACAGTACTCGTAGAGCATACGATTGCCCTGGCGGCATAACCTGCCCTTTAGACTGGTTTCCGGATAGTAGATCCCGGCATGGATCACCTCGCTGCTGCGACTGGAGGTTTCCTGCCCATAATTATCATTCTTCTCCAGCAGGACCATGCTGAGCTCAGGATAAGCGGCGGACAGCTCACTGGCTATGGCCAGGCCGATCACTCCCGCCCCGATTATTACAATATCGACTTCAGCGTCCCAATCATTCTTCGTCAGTGGTTCCAGCCTCCCCGGGATATCTATAGGTAAAAAAGTACTGTCCGTGGAAGTTATCATAGTTGGTGAAGAACTCATCATCACCGTCATTTTCATCGATCTTGTTTTTATAAACGAAGAGCTTAGCATCAAGATTATCCATCATATACAGGACAAAAGCTTCTGGAAACAGCGGGAGTACCGGCGAACCAAATTCCAGACTGCCATGATGGGCCAGGATAAGATGCCTGATCATCCATTCTAATTCTACGGGAAAAGCCAGACCTTCTGCGCGCATGCTCCGGATATGCTCGCCTACCAACTCGGCTCCCAGCACAATATGTCCCATCATCCTGCCTTCCGTAGTATAACGGGGAGATGGCTTCATCTCGTATTCGTAGATTTTCCCTATATCATGTAAAATAGCTCCGGTAACTAACATATCCCGGTTCAATGACGGGTAGTTTTCCGCCATGTCCAGGCAATTGTTGGCTACACTGAGGGTGTGTTCCAGCAGTCCGCCCCCATAATTGTGGTGTATCTTACGGGCGGCTGGCGCTCTGAAGAAACGGTCCAGCAGGTCCGGCGCGAATATTCTGCTCAACAGGTCTTGCATCCAGGGATCACTTACTGAAACCAGTAGCCGGCGAAAATCTTCCTTGAGTGTCTCCAGGGAGATAGCCGGGCCTTGCATATATTGGGCCGGGTCTTCTTCCAATACCTTGATACGCGTGGCTGTAAGCTGCAGGCGGTTGTTATAAGATCCCAGATTCCCCAGTACCCCTACCACCGCGCCGATCTCCAGTTGACCCGCCACCTGGCAGTTATCCCAGACTACGGAATCGATTTCTCCACCCGCATCACCTATTTTCAGATTAATAACCTCGCGGCCGTCTTTGATGCGACGCTGGGTTTTCTCCAACACCAGAAACTTGCCCCAACCCTGACTGCCGGCCGGTAAAGCCTTCATTTGCGCAACTGTATAGGGTCCCTTCTTATCCAAAACTATTCCTCCCCGGTGAAAAGCTTTTTGCAGGTCAATATCACTTATATTACTATACCATGCAGGTCCATTGTATGCTGGCAATAACAAGTTGGCGCCTTCACGATGCCTAATACCATTTTTATTATCGCCGGTAACAGCATGGATTGCTTAAGATATTCCTCTTTTTACGGTATGACTATAAGAAGCCAGGTTTACTTCCGGCATTTCCTCTTGCAACAATGCCAGAAGATTTACCATTCCCAAGGCTTCGCCCCCAGCAGATACATGCCTTAGCAGGCGATCCGGATCTATATTCAGATTACGGAATTGGATCATATTTACCCGGTTTTTTCTTATGAAATCCAACAACGCACAGGCTTCCTCCTCCCGGTCTGTAAAGCCGGGGAAAGCCAGCAGATTAAGTGAGACGTAAACCCCCTGATCCCGGGCATACTCTATAGAATCAATGACATCGGATAATTCATACCCCTGCGGTCGATGATAACTTATGTAATTGGCCTCATTGCATGAAAACAGAGTGACCCGCATGGAATCCAATCCCGCATCACACAGCTGTTTGATACCTTCTGTATATCCCGCATTGGTATTTATGTTGATGGTCCCCTGGCCGGTTTCACAACGAATATCTTTGACAGCGGCCGATAAGTTTTTAGCGTTGAGAGATGGTTCTCCTTCACAGCCCTGGCCAAAACTAATGATAGCATCTCGTGCATTCTTTAAATGCTCCATACCAACCTGGGCAATCTCTTCTGCTGAAGGAATAAAACTTATACGTTCCTGGGCAGAAACCACCTCACTGTGGCTCTCTGAAATACAACCCAGACATTCTGCATTGCATTTGGTCATACTGGGGATGCCCCCTTCCCAGCGTTGATAGAATATGTTTTGAGCCGTAAAACAGCCATAGCACAGGGAACAGTTGGCCAGCTGCCGGTAAATCCGATTCTCAGGAAACCTTTTCAGCATCTTATTTATGCGGGCGGGAAGTCCTTCGGTATGGTAATTAACCGGATGCCATTTTTTATGATCATCAGTTTGAACTGCCGCCACATATATCTTGCCGTTCTTGAAACCTACCGCCGCATAACCCAGCAGGGGAAGTTCAGCATTGTCCTTGCTTACACAGGCTGGCAGCAGGGTACGGGTAAAGCCCTGGGGCAGCAGAGCGGCTACTGCCGAGATCGGCTGACCCGGCGAGAGCGGATCATATTCGATACCGGTCACCTGATCATTGTGGTCAAGACCCGCCGGTATATTTCCCGGTATCGAAACCAGCGATGCTCCCTTGGGCAAAGGCATCATCTCATGTTTTTCCGGAACCATCCAGTGATAACCACTGCGCCCCAGCATATAAAAATCGGGATGTTCCAATACTTCCCCACGATGGTTGGCATACAAGCTTAACAACACCATCTCACCTCCACTGCTTTCATAAGCCTACCGTAAATTTGCCCAGAAAAAAACCCCCCGAAGGGGGCTGTTTCATATCTGTTTACCTCAGATAATTCAGCGGGTTCATACAGGTACCATCCTGGCGTATCTCAAAGTGCAAGTGGGGGCCGGTAGAACGACCGGTACTGCCTACCTGGCCTATAGTTTCACCTCGCTCCACCTGTTCGCCAGTATCGACCAGGATGCGCTGCATATGTCCATACAAGGTTTGCCGGCCATCAGGATGGTCTAAGATCACCGCCCGGCCATAATTGCCTTTCCAGCCACGAAAAGACACTACCCCGCCGGCAGCAGCCAGGATGGGATCACCAGTCTCACCTGCAATATCCAGCCCATAATGGTAGGCGCTCTGACGCCAACCGAAATAGGAAGTTATTTTCCCAAGCAGCGGCCAGTTTAAGATGAGCCGTGCTACCCCGCGCGAACTCACATTCACCGGAAGTTTCTTCTGGGAATTGCTGGGCGGAAGCGTTAAGGTTTGGCCTATGCGCAGGCGGTTAGGTTTTACCCCCGGGTTCAATTCCTGGATCTGTTCTACGCTTACTCCCTCCAGGCAGGCAATATCCCACATGGTTTCACCGGCCGCGATGCGATGGATTTTATTACGGCTGTTGGGAACAGTTATTTCCCGGCCGATGCTCAGCAGGCTGTTCTCGCTCAGATTATTTGCCGCCATAAGAACATCTACATTCGTGTGATATCTTTGGGCAATTGCCCAAAGGCTGTCCCCTTCTTCGACAACGTAGACAGTTGCTTGATTGGCCGATGTTCTCAGCGCTTGCTGTCGTGGTGCAAAATCCTCGTTGGACAGCGCAGCCCCAGCCTGGTTGCAAGTCGTGATTATTAAAAAAGCAACCATGATAACCAGGCATATCGGTTTCCTTCTCGTAGATATTCACCTCTTTTTCCTTCTGTGAAAAAAAACACCGGGTAGAAATGCTAAATAGCGAGATACCCTGATGTTCTGCTTTTCACTGAATTTGACCCTGTGGGGTCATTTTAGGAACCCTAACTGCGATATGCAAAAAAATAAAGGGCTCCTTGCCCTTTATTTTAACCAAATTTTGTATTCTTATTCAGGTTAGCTGCTAACTACGGTCATAACCATTGCGGGCATATTCCCGTCTGTCATTGCCGAAAACTACCGGAGCGGCTCTCAGCAAGTCCTTATTGCTTCCAGTTTTCTTGAAGGTCTCCAATATCAACTGCATACTATCTACTGGATTGAATTCACTGACCCGGTTGCGAATTATCCAATTAAGTTCTAATTCATCCTTGTTGAGCAACAGCTCTTCCTTACGGGTACTGGAACGTTTCAGGTCTATAGCGGGGAATATCCTTCTTTCCGCCAGCTTGCGGTCCAGTACCAACTCCATATTGCCGCGGCCCTTGAATTCTTCAAATATTACATCATCCATGCGCGATCCAGTTTCAACTAATGCAGTGGCAATGATAGTCAAGCTGCCCCCCTCTTCAATATTGCGGGCAGCTCCAAAAAAGCGCTTGGGTTTGTCTAATGAAGCAGGATCAATACCGCCGGACAGGGTCCGTCCGCTGGGGGGAACCACCAGATTGTGCGCACGCGCCAGCCTGGTCAGGCTGTCCATGAGTATCACAACATCGCGTTTATGTTCAACTAATCTCTTAGCACGCTCCAGAACCATGTCGGTTACCTTGACGTGGTTTTCCGGTGGCTCATCAAAGGTCGAAGCCACTACCTCCGCCTGGGTCGATCGCTGCATATCCGTTACTTCCTCCGGTCTCTCATCGACCAGCAGGATGATAAGTTCGACTTCGGGATGATTGGCGGTTATTCCCTGGGCAATCCTCTGCAATAATATGGTTTTACCCGCCTTGGGGGGAGAAACGATAAGGCCGCGCTGGCCTTTGCCAATAGGAGCCATCAGATCGATGATTCGGGTGGGCAGTTCCTGTGAGGTAGTCTCCAGTGACAGTCTTTGCCTGGGATAAAGCGGGGTCAAGGCATCAAAGTGAATGCGTTTGACCGATTCCTCTGGAGGAAATCCGTTTACATCCTGTACCTTCAAAAGTGCAAAAAACCGTTCGTTATCTTTAGGTGGTCTTACCTGCCCTCCTACCCGGTCCCCCGTACGCAGTTCAAATTTTCTGATCTGGGAAGGAGAAACATAGATGTCATCCTGACTTGGAACATAGGCAAATGGGCGTAAGAATCCGTAACCGTCCTGCATGATCTCCAAAACGCCGCTGGCCTGCATCAACTCATCGGAATGAGTCAGTGCCTTGGTGATTTCAAAGATTAGTTCCTTTTTACGCAACTTGGAATAGCCGGCCAGATTTAGGTCCCGGGCGACACTGTATAATTCGAGCATGGTTTTGTTGTCCAATTCGGCAATATTGATATTCACTGCTGGCCTCCTTTCGGTACTTTTAAATATAATCTCCCGTTCTCGTCGGGCTACAGGCTAATAAATGAATAAGCGGACTGAATACACCTTCGTTGTCTATACACAGCCGGAGTTGCCACAGTTTATAAAACAATCGAAGGCGATTATCAGACTGGTATGCGATACGGAGAATTGCCGATGCGCGGTTTGTCGCGGGCAACTTCATAATAATATAAAACGCATTTTAAATTCTTCAGGGAGAACTCTAACGGTGTATAAAACGAAATGCACCCAGAAAGAAATGCTATTGATAATTTATTATACCTTATAAATGACTATTTAAACTAGCATAAATTAAAATAACTAGCCATTATTCCATTATCTTTTGAATAAGCGAGTTTTTAAACAAAGGTTTTTTGTCGAGATGATGAGTGGCTTCAATATGCCTGATAGTTCCTGATGTGCTGCGCATTACTAGAGTCTCCGTAATCGCGCGGCGTTTATGATAGCGAACGCCTTTTAACAAAAACGAATCGGTGATGCCGGTAGCTACAAATATGACATCGTCAGATTTGACTAACTCATCCAGGGAAAATACCTTATTCACATCGGTTATGCCCATATCATGACAGCGCCGGATCTCATCGGGAGCTTCATCACCCTCCGGTACCAGTCGGCCTTGAAAATCACCACCCAGGCACTTCAGGGCAGCGGCAGTTATAACTCCCTCTGGGGCTCCACCAATACCCATCAGAATATCTACCCCGGAATCATCATAAGCCGCCGCGACTCCGGGCGAGACGTCTCCGTCAGTAATAAGCTTGATTCGGGCCCCTACCCGGCGTACCTCTTCAATTATGCCTTGATGGCGGGGACGATCCAAGATGACCACAGTTATCTCGCTCATCAATTTATCGAGTGCCCGGGATACCTCTCTGAGATTCTCTTTCACGGTGGCCTCCAGATGCACCCGGCCTTTGCATTCCGCTCCGACAGCTATCTTATCCATATACATATCAGGGGCATGCAGGAGAGACCCACGCGGAGCAGCGGCCAAGACCGCGATTGCTCCAGTCAGTCCTTTCGCAACGATATTGGTCCCTTCCAGCGGATCAACTGCTATATCAACCGCAGGCGGCACCCCTATGCCCACCTTTTCCCCTATATAGAGCATGGGGGCCTCATCCATTTCTCCTTCACCGATAACCACCAGCCCATTGACAGACACGGTGTCAAACATAACTCGCATAGCGGTTACCGCTGCATCATCAGCAGCTTCTTTATCCCCTCTGCCCACCCAACGAGCAGAGGCCAGGGCTGCGGCTTCCGTAACCCGGGCAAACTCCAGAGCCAATTCCCTCTCCAAAACCAAACCCTCCTAAAGGAGAATTCAACACAGCAACCTTACAGCACCCATAGTGCTACGTACAGATGATTAAATTTTGAATTTAGAATTCTTAATTTTCAATTGATGTAGAAACGCAACGCGTTTCAGCTCAATTTACCAATTGGCATAACCATCTGTTAGTAGATTTGAATACAAGATCAATTTGTGCTGAATCACCAGCAAATACATGAAACGCATGAATATAATATTGAAATGCAGTGCAATTCCTCAATAATTTATAATTCAAAATTAAGAATTAAAATTAACTTTTGGGTTCCTTTATCTCTGTTGCCAATCTTTCAAAAATTTTTCTATGCCGGCGTCGGTAAGGGGGTGTTTTACCATCTGTTTTATCACTGCATAGGGTATCGTGGCTATATGAGAGCCTATTTTAGCCGATTCCACTACGTGCATAGGATGGCGTATACTGGCCGCGATTACCTCGGTCGGCATGGCATACTGGTCAAAAATCGTGATTATGTCGTTCAACAAGGTTAGGCCATCGTTACCGGTATCATCTACCCGGCCGATGAAAGGACTGACAAATCCGGCTCCCGCTCGGGCTGCTAATAAGGCCTGATTGGCGGAAAACACCAGCGTAGCATTAGTGGTGATGCCTTTTTCCCTCAGCGTCTTGATCGCGCGCAGGCCATCCTCAGTCAGGGGAATCTTGACCACAACATTATGATGCAAGCGGGCCAGTTCCTCGCCTTCGCTTACCATCGACTGATAATCCAATCCGATCACCTCGGCGCTAATAGGACCGTCGACCAGACTACAGATCTCCTTAATCACCTGATGATAATCCCGATGCTCCTTGGCTACTAAACTGGGATTGGTAGTCACACCATCAAGGAAACCCATACTATGGATCTCCTTGATCTCTTCTATATTAGCAGAGTCAATAAAAATGCGCAAAAAAGAACCCCCTTTTATGCTTTGCCGCTGCTGCCGAATACGCGGATCTTATCACGAATCATTTCTATCATCGCTTCCCGGGCCGGGCCCAATATCTTGCGGGGATCGATCTCATCGGGTTTTTCCGCAATAACCTTGCGCATGGTTGCCACGAACGCCTCCCTGATGTTGGTATCGATGTTTACCTTGCGAACACCAAGTTCTATGGCATGACGTACGGCTTCGTCCGGCACCCCGGAAGACCCATGCAGCACAATTGGAATTCCTGTCAATTCCCGAATAATCTTCAGCCTATCAAAATCAAGTTTCGGCTCCCCCTGGTACTGTCCATGGGCGGTTCCTATGGCTATAGCCAGGCTGTCCACCCCGGTTTTTTCCACAAAGTAACGAGCTTCCTCCGGATCAGTGAACATAGCTTCTTTCTCACTTACGGTGACATGATCTTCCGTACCACCTATCTTGCCGAGTTCCGCTTCTACCGATACTCCTACCGGACGAGCCATTTCCAAAACTCGGTTAGTAATGGCGATATTGTCTTCCAGCGTCAATTTAGATCCATCATACATGACCGAAGAAAAACCACTCCGAAAACAGCGCACCACCTGATCGAAATCGGTTCCATGGTCCAGATGCAGAGCTACCGGAACCTTGCTGTTCCTGGCTGCTATCCTGACGATGCCGGTAATATAGTCCAATCCGGCATAGGTGATGGCGCCCTGACTGGCCTGCATAATAACCGGAGAATTCTCCATTTCAGCCGCCATAACGATCGCCTGAATGATCTCCATATTATTGGCATTGAATGCTCCGACCGCGTAATCCTCCTGATCTGCCTTTTTAAGTAGTTCATGTACTGCTACTAGTGCCATCAAATCACTCCAATTTTTATTACCATTCTATCATTCACCCATAATCCGGTGAACATTCATCTTTATCTGAAGATTCTGTTATGATGCTTGCTCCTGCACCAGATCAGTGACCATTTCCCGCAAATATATAATGTCGAAAGGTTTGGTCACACACTTCTTGACCCCTGAATCCAGTGCTGCACGAACCACTTCCATTTCACCGTAGGCTGTCATCATTATTATAGAAAGCCTCGGGTTTTTTTCTATAATCTTTTGCGAGGCTTCTAACCCATTCATATTAGGCATTTTCATATCCATTAATATGATGTCCGGTTCATGCTGAATGGCTAGAGTCACCGCCTCTGTTCCGTCTACGGCAGTAGATACCTCCCAGCCATCCTTTTTGAACACCTCTTCCAGAAGCCTTCTTACCCCCTTCTGGTCATCCACAATCAAAATACTATGCACAATAACTCCTCCCAAAGGTAACCTTTAAATATACTTTCTCTAAACAAGCATGATTCCCTTCTTTTTACATATTTTAAATTATTCCCTGTCCAAAGAGAGCAAAGATTGCTATCACTAAGACCAGAGCTATTGCCGCAAACACACCGGGCAGAACAAAAAGGGCCACCGCCTGGCCGGTTGATAATTCCAGAGCTTCGGCCAATGACAAAACCTGTAATACCAGCATCCAGACCCCTATCACTAACGAACACAGTACTCCTAACCATTGAATATCAATAATCTGTGCGCTGTAATACAAAGCCGGCCCAAGAATTCCCGGAAGAGAAGAAAATCCCAAGCAAACCAGCAGTCCAGAAGCATTAGGCTTATTAAAAATCAATTCGCTGAGCAGGGAGAATAATCCTGCCATCACAAAAAGCATAAAAAAAGAAAACACAGCCCCCATGATTTGATAAAGCCATAAAAACTGCTCCAAATCATTGATTGCATAACTCTGCTTCAAGATTATGCCTCGGTAAACAGTCAGATTGAAAATAGCTACAGCCAGGAAGGTAACTATAGCCGGGATCACCGGCCGCTCAATACTCAGGCTGCGCAGCGTAGCCCGCGGTTCAAACAAAACCCCGTAGAGAACCTCACTCCAGACCATACTATCCCACCTCCTCTGCTCCAATCGTAATCTAATATCGAAGCTGCCAACCCTGCTGTGGCAGTAAG
>Ga0123335_1009351_pt1 | contig 10187 bp, 6 predicted proteins | sample BiotimSIPDNA_2_FD_89707 | JGI IMG/M metagenome (GOLD analysis project Ga0123335, IMG submission 89707) | Anaerobic biogas reactor microbial communites from Washington, USA - Biogas_R2 time_0 SIP DNA | ecosystem: Engineered > Bioreactor > Anaerobic > Unclassified | place: Washington, USA... | reverse complement strand
TTGTATCAGGCGCAACAAGCGTTACAGTACTGAATGTATCGCGTCCTGCTGTGTATGTGAAACAATATTCAGTTTTGGTGAGAAGGGTGTCAAACGGCGGGGAAGTAACTGAAAGCTCATAATCACCCTCGTAATTATCCAGAAAAGGCGATGTTGGGCGATCGCATGTGAGAGCAAAAAAAACAGTTAATACCGGCAATGAAAGAAAAAAAAATCTTGATACTTTTTTCATAATCAGTTTCCTTTGATGGGTGGAATGGTGAAATTAAGGATAATACCGGTTCCGCACACAGCAAGAGCACATCCGCTCAGTATTGAACCGTTTCTGTATTTTCTGGTTGCCTTGTTATGATAATCATTAGCGTTTTTGTAATTTTTGCTGTCTGGTACCCTGTTGTCATAATCCCGTGCTTTGTAAAACTCATAAGCTGACACGCCAAGCAGCACAGCTGTCAATGAAAAGCCTGTTATCAGCGGAACTCTGCTTCTTTTCAGAACCGGTGGCTTCAGGGCCGAGCTGTCGATACAGACAAGATCGTAGTCTATATCTACAGGAATGTCGATCTTGCGGTCGGGAAACTGTACCGCGTTGACAATATTGTTTAAAAAACGGATATGCGCGACAGACAAAGAATCGCACGCGGCTTCGGAATAGATTGTTTTCTGAGCGTTTTTAAGCGTTACATTATCAAAAACCACTTTTCCTTTGGGGCCAACTGTTATCCCCTCCCAGAGAGTGTCATTTGAACGCGGCTGCATGAGCATCTCATCTTTGTTTATAAGCTGAAATGTAATTGGATATTCAAATGTGCCCGCGGCATGCAGGGTTCCGTTGACATGCAATGAAGTGGCCGGTTCAAAAAGGATTGTCGTGCCTCTTTTGAATTCAACCCTTTCTCCTTCAGGAATTACAACCTTGTCAATAGCCACATAGTATTCATTGGGATAATAACCGGATTGAAGCGTATCCCGGAGCAGTTTTATGTTTTTTTTCTGATAATGTCTGGAATAGACTTCAAAGCGGTTAAAATCGGGAAGGTTATGCCATAAAGTATCTTTTTGCTGCGCGTGGAGCTGGTTTGAAAAAACGAGAACAGCAGAAAAGAGAATCAGGGTGAAGGGACTGGCATGAAACAGAGACTCGTTATAACGGTTAGATTTCATTTTTTTGTCCTGTTTATTTATTTTACAGAAATGTAGTATTTTAATTGCGCAATGTACGTTTAAAATAGGTGAAAAACAACAGTATAACAAGAGACAAATTAATGATTAAACAACAAACGGGTAAAAATTGTGAGCAGAGACAGGTTAAATAATCCTCACGATAAATATTTCAGGGAATCTTTTTCACGAAAAGAAACTGTCCGGAGTTTTATACGCCAGTATCTGCCTTCAGGGGTTTGCAGACAACTGGATTTGAACAAACTGGAAATAGTGAAAGATTCTTTTGTGGATAAAGAGCTTTCGGAGCATTTTTCAGATATATTGTATAAAACAGTCATATCGGGTAAACAGTCATATCTATACTTGTTGTTTGAGCATAAGAGTTATATTGATCATTTTACCGGATTTCAGCTTTTACGTAACATGGTAAAGATATGGGAGCAGTGTCTCAAAAGTAACAGGAATAAAAAGAAACTGCCTGTAATAATACCGGTTGTGATATATCAGGGAAAGCATAAATGGAATTGTTCAAATTCAATAATATCACTTTTTGAAAGTGTAGAAAATACCGACAAGTATATACCGGATTTCAATAGTGAAATATATGACATTTCTCATATACCTGATGAAGAGATTCGGGGAAGTATTTTATTGAGGGTTCACTTTTTGATAATGAAATATATAAACAGCCCTCAATTATTCGATAAATTACACGATATATTAAATATGATGGCGTTATTGAGTGAAAAAAGAAAAAAAACAGAATATCTGGAAACATTTCTGAGATATCTTGTATCTACAGTAGATAACAGTAAATTTGAAGTAATAAAAACAGAACTGAAAAGAACAGTTGATAAAGGAGATGATCTTATGCCCACAATAGCACAAATGTGGATTAAAGAAGGAATGGAAAAAGGTGTTGAGAAAGGAATTGAGAAAGGAATTGAGAAAGGAATTGAGAAAGGAATTGAGAAAGGGATTGAGAAAGGGATTGAGAAAGGGATTGAGAAAGGGATTGAGAAAGGGATTGAGAAAGGGATTAAAAAGGAGAAAATGGAAACAGCTAAAAAAATGATCCAGTTGAATATGAGTACTGAGGATATCCGCAAAATTACAGGATTGAGCATAAAAAAAATTGATGAATTAAGGAAAAAATAATAGTTCCGATTACAAATCTTCAACCAATCCTCACTAAAAGAGCAGAATAACCGGGAGTTTCAAGAAACTGATGAGTCATCCGGTATCACCATTGAAGAATGATGGATGAAGAAACTGAAATCAGAAATTATTTTGCCTGCAAATACGGTAATCTGGACTAAAAGAGAAAATGGAGAAAATACTCTTATATCGGGATATGAGACATGATATAAGAAAGGAATTGAGAAAGAGAAAATGGAAGCAGCTAAAAAAATGATCCGGTTAAACATGGGTACTGAGGATATCCGGAAAATTACACAATCGAGCCCCAAAAAAATTGAAGTGCTAAAGGAAAAATGCTAAATTAATAATTTTTAACCGGTTTAACAGTAAAATCGATCAAATCAGACCTGTTTTTGTGTGTAGATTTAAAAATTATGGGAAAAGATAACAAAGAAGAAGAAATATTTCAGAAAATAAGTGCTCTGGGATCTGGGCCAATGGAATCGCCCCCTTTAAATGCCGGCGATATGGTTGGTAATTACCGGATTTTATCCGAACTGGGCAGCGGAACAATGGGCGTGGTTTACAGGGCTTTTGATGTTGATCTGGAGATTGAACGCGCGATAAAGGTTCTGCGGCCAGGTAAAACAGAACCGCTTAGAAGAAAATTTGAGGCTGAAGCAAAAATAACCGCGAAACTGGATCACCCCAATATCGTAAGAGTATTCGCGAGCGGCGTTTTCAAGGACATGCCATATATGCAGATGGAACTTATTGACGGGAAATCTCTTCGGGTCCTGATGCAGGCTTTTACCCGTTTTCATCCTGTAGTGGCTTTATCCACAGTTAAAATTATCTGCGATGCTCTTCATTTTGCGTCTAAACAGTCTTTTTCAGTATGGGGCAGTTCGGTTCAGAATCTTGTCCATAGAGATCTGAAACCGGAAAACATTCTGTTTTCAAAAACTAGTGGGTTAAAACTTACCGATTTCGGGCTGGCTCAAATTGGTGATGAGAGAACTTTTACAGGGTGGGGGACTGTTGAATACATGAGTCCCGAGCAGCATGACAACCAGATTGTTGACTGCAGGAGTGATATATTTTCGATCGGAATTATTCTTTATGAGATGCTGTGCGGTAAAAGACCGTATAGCGATGAACTGAACAGGATATCTTCAGAAAAGCACAGCGGAAGATATGAACCGGCAAAAGAATCCAATCCATCAATATCCCCTGATATTTGCGACATTATTGACAAGTGTCTTGAACCGGACAGGGAGAACCGTTTTCAATCTTGCAAGGATTTAGGTGACAGGGTTTTGGGCGTGATGGAAAAGATTTCGGATAATGATCCCGATACTGTGATCAAAGAGTTTTCTTCAAACCCTTCGGGCTATAAAATCTATTCTGGTACTGTTTTAAGAAGAAAAGAAGAGAAAAAAACAAACCCTTCGAAATTGAAATTCCGATACCTGCTTTTTCTGGCAGTTATCTTTGTGACTGGCGCGGTATATGTTTTTAACCGCGATAACGGTAATTTTGTAAAATTAAACGTTAATTCGCTTATGAATAATTTCAGACAAAAAAAAATTGAACCCAAAAGCATCAGCAAGGTGATCCCCGAAAAAAACGACAATGGCAATGTGCAGCAGGTAGAGAAAAAGGATCAGATCAATACTTCTTCGCCGATGAAAAGCAGGGTTTCCCAAAGATTTGACAAGTCTGTAAAAGAACCGCAAAAACAGACTCGATCCGTTCTAGAAGGGGTAATGGATTTATATGCTGAAGCGAAATTCATGGATGTAATTGATGAACTGAAGAATCTTGAGTTTGAGAAATTACCTTCCGGAACACGTGACAGCGCGTTGATTCTCCTTGCAGATTCATACTATATGACTTCATCGATAAGTGATGTAATATCTCTTGGGAGAAAATATGATCTGTCCGATTCGAGATATAACTGGGTGATGGCTCTGGCACACAGTGTACTTGGTGATTTCCCGAAAGCTTTGCAGTATATGGACAGGGCCGTCTTTGATCCGGTTAAAATCGGAAAAATCAACCGCATAGATCTGCTTTTTGACCGGGCGGAGCTTTACCGCAAAAACTATATTAAGATGAATGATAAAGCCAGTAAAATGGAAATGCTTGACGCGTATAAACAGTTTGTTGAAAAATCATGCACCCGAAATAATGATAAAAACTGTATAAAAGCAAAAGAAATACTTGAAAATGAAAGAACAGATTGACAATTTTGGAGATCTTTTTGGCGATGAACCGGTTCCTGATGGATGGCAAGACGGAGTATATCCTGCAATTGATGACATCAAATCGTGGATTTATCTTTACCATATAAGCCTGAACGACAAAAATATCCGGATTCCTCCCCAAATCCCCGATGTGGTAATCGGTTTTATCCCTACAGTTACAGATCTTGTCTGGGTATGGAATTTTCATGGAATAGACAATTTCAGGGAATTTTACGACACAGACAACATATTCAATGTTGTTTCTGTAAAATGGATCCGTTATCTGGGAAAAATTGTCGAAAGAGAAGGAGCCGCGAAACTCCGTAACAAGTTTCCCAAAAAATTAAAGCCGTTCATTACAGACATGGGTAAACTCTTCGCCTGGTGGAACGAGACAAAAGCCGCCAGGGAGTCGGGGAAACAGTATGCGATTCCCGAAACTGCCAATAAAGGGAGCGAAGGAAAAAATATTTGTGATAAGGATAAAGAGGATTCTGACGGTCAAATCAGGCTGTCTGCCGAAAAATCAGCTTACGCCTCTGAAACAGATTCGCGAAAAGAGAATTTTGATCACATACCGGATGACATTAACGATTACAAAGTTTCAAAAAAGGTTTCTGCTACTTATGTTGAACCGCCTGATATAGAACCGTTTGAAAAATCTGAAAAGAAAAAGCCGCAAAACGATAATTTTTTCAGTGAACCGCCTGCGAAGGGTGTGGAATCCATTGGTACTTCACAGATTGTAAGTTCACTGGATAATATGCGGCAGATCAGAACCACGCAGCTCCCTGGTGCCGATCAGCGTACAGTGATGGGTTCCGGGTATACATGCGGAATACTCGGGCAGGGCGGTACTGCCAGGATATATCTGATAAAGAATGAAGAGCTTGAAGTTTTAAGGGCAATAAAAGTTATCATGTTTCAGGAGTTTTGTGAAACCCGGGAGCAACTGGAAGACATGGTGAAACGGTTTGAAACCGAAGCCAAAATTATGGCCCAGTTAAGGCATGCCAACATAGTGGATATTTACAACTATGGTAAATTCATGGATTTGCCTTATATAGAGATGGAATATGTTGACGGTCTGGATTTGCGGGCAATCCTTTCGCTTCATGGGGCTCTTCCACCGGATCTGACAGTATCAATAGGAATCTTTTGCGCAAGAGCTCTTTCTTACGCGCATAAAAAGTCGTGCAGTATTTACGGTGATTCCTATAAAGGAATAATTCATCGCGATATAAAACCGCATAACATTCTGGTTTCAAGTGAAGGTATTGTAAAAGTATCTGATTTCGGACTGGCAAGGCCTGCTGAAGTTTCAATTAATACGCTGGGATCAAATACTCTTGGCACTCTTGCATATATGTCACCCGAACAGATAGATACGAATGATGTGGATAACAGGACTGATATTTATTCTCTGGGTGCTACAATGTATGAAATGGTAACCGGAAGAATGATGTTTCCGCAAAAAAATTTCAGGGAATTACTGAATGCAAGATCTGTCAATTCTTTCAGGGATATCAGGGATTTACAAAAAGGTATACCAAAAAGTCTGAGGGAGTTCATTTGTCAATGTATAGAAATTAATCCTTTCGACCGTTTCAGCACTGCGGGTGAAATGGTTGAAGTTCTTGAAAAAATTCTCAAAAAAATCAGTTCAGAATCACCCGAAATTGTAGTTCAGGACTATATTGTCAACAAAAATCTCTTAAGCAAGTCTGAAAATTATAGCTCAAAAGGATTCAGGAAAAATATTTTTCCGGTATTTAATCTGAAAAAGAAAACTGCAGGAAACTGAGATATAAATCATCAGTAACAAAATTTATATTATCATGTTTGCCGTACACACACGTCCCCACGCGGCAGTTGTTAATAATTCGAAATATTAAACACGAAATTCGAAACAGGAATAGAACAATTAATTACAGTATTGTGGGCGTGTGGAAAACTGTGTATAGTCCCGGTTTATTGAACAATCGGAAGAAAATCAGACCTGAATCCGACGATTAATTTACAGCTTGTCCCGCAGTGCGGGAATGAGCTGCACAGCGTCAATACCGAAGAAAAGTTTTTATGTATGTGAAGGCCATATCTATCTTTCACCGTTGTCGTTATCTTACACGAATGGATATTAAACAGTTCTGGATCTGATTCTTTTGCCAATGTCCGCGAAGCAGATCGCGTGAAGGAATCGTCTGGTTTTGGTCAGAAATAATCAGTAACAAAACAAATAACATAAATTTGCAGGTGATACTCCGTTTTTATCTTACACTTAACAAAGAATTATATTTAAAATAACAGGTACAGAATGTAAAAATTCAAAAAAGTGAGCAAATTATGGGGAAAAAATCAATTTTCATCATTTTAACCGTTTTAATCAGCCAGAATATCAATGCAACGCAACGGTATGAAGCAGAGGGAGCTATTGTTGATGAAAATTCTGTGGAAGTGATTCAAGACCAGAATGTATCAGGCGGTTCTTATGTGAACATGAAAGAGGGGAATCTAATCTTTGAGATAAGTGTGAGTGAAGCAGGGTTCTATGCCCTGTGGGCATCATATTCTCAGCCTTATGATGAAAACGGGAAAATCCAGAACCTGACCATAAACGGATCTTCATCAGGTCAGATCTCTTTTCCATATACAGAAAACTTTGTACAGATGAAAGCTTCTGCCAAAATCAAGCTCTCAAAAGGAATAAACACAATCGGCATTACTCATTCCTGGGGATGGGTTAATATAGACTACGTGGAACTGACTGCTTATGAGGCTGCTCCATTTAATATCTCCAGTAACCTGGTTACACAAAACGCTTCAGAAAATACCAGAAAAATGTACTCATTTCTTAAAGAAAATTTCTGCAAAAAGATTATAAGCGGAGTTATGACAGACCGGACAATGGAAAATGACGGAGTTAATACACCTTTTAAAGTGGAAACCCAAATTGAAGTAGCCTGGATCAGGGATGCCTCCAATAAAATACCAGCTTTGTTAGGATTAGATTTCATGCATGGTACCGGTTTGAACTCCGATAACAGTTGGCATAATGATTATACAAAAGCAACAATTTCACTTGCAGAGGATATCTTTAAAAAAGGTGGTTTTCCTGCTTATTGCTGGCACTGGAAAGATCCTTCAAAAAGTGTTGAAACTTTCTACACAGAATCTTCAGGCAACACTCCCTATACCGATTTCAGCCTGATTAATGCTTTTACAGATGAAACATGTGAATCCTTTAATATAGAGAGCAGTGAATATAAAGCGATTGTTAGTGATATAGATATCGTTGCCGGTTATCTGAAAATACTTGCAGACAAGGATATCCCGGTCTTGTGGCGCCCTGTTCATGAGGCTTCAGGTAAATGGTTCTGGTGGGGAAGCAGTGGTGCCAAAGCGTGCAAAGCTTTGTTTATTTTTATGTTTGATCGATTCACAAACCATCATGGATTAAATAATCTTGTCTGGGTCTGGACAACCGATGAGGCATCAGATGCTCTGGAATGGTACCCGGGTGATCAGTATGTGGATATTATAGGGCGGGATTACTATTACTATCCGCGTGAAGCAAACCATGGTTCACTGGTAGCTTCATTTGAAAAAGTAAAGGATATCTATGATGGGAAAAAGATTATCGCCCTGAGTGAAAACGGTTCTGTACCGTACCCGGACAGTCTGGTAAGCGATGAAGCGGGGTGGTCCTATTTCATGCCCTGGTATGGAGATTATACCATGGATGGATGGGCGCATGATAATACCGCTGATGACTGGAATTCAATAATGAATCATGATTATGTCATTACTCTGGATGATATGCCGGGGTGGGAGAATTATGAGGTCTTTACTAAACCAATTGTCAAAAGATCACCCTTGAATAAAGACATATCTGTAAAAATCACAAATGGTTTACTGAGTATTGATACAAAGAACAGAAAAGTTCAGACAGTAAGCCTTTATACCCTGAATGGAACTCATCTTTCTACTCTTGAAAAATCCGCTACAGGAAGCATCTTTCGTTTCAATACTGAAACCATGTCTAATGGAATATATTTACTTCGGGTAAAAACCCCAGAGGGAATAATAAGCGGCTCGGTTATGGTTAATTAAGAGCAAAACCAGACGATTCCTTTACGCGAGTCTTTTCGGCGGGACATTGATATCAAGAATCAGATCCAGAACGCTTAATATGAAGTTATAGGATTACGATTACGGAAACGATTACGGAAACGATTACGACAACGACAACGACAACGACAACTATTGTAGCTTTTTTTCTTCATTCATAATTAATAATTCATAATTCACCATTTTGTTATGGCGTGTGATTTTGCTTGATGATTCAGGCCGGCAGACGCATAACAAAACTGCTTCCTGCCCCAGGCTTGCTGTTAACAGTAATGCTTCCTTTATGCGAAAGAATGATATACTTAACTATAGACAAACCCAGTCCGGTTCCGCCAGGTTTTCTGGATCTGGATTTATCTACTCTGTAAAAGCGTTCAAAAATTCGCGGCAGATGTTTGTTGTCGATACCAAATCCCTGGTCACTGACTTTGATCTCCACGAAATCCGTTTCTTTTTTTACTTCAACAGAAACTGTCTTGTCATTATCACTGTACTTGATTGCATTATCTACAAGATTGATCAGTGCCTGTTCGAGCATTGATGGATTGATATGTGCATTGATATCGTTTTCACACGAAATGCTGACTGTTATATTTTTCTTTGAAGCTTTCGGGGAACAGATCTCGGAAGCTCTTAATAATACAGGTTTAATGTAATCTGTAAGGATTTCGATCTCCTTGTGTTCTGCCATTTTTTCTATTCTGGATAATTCCAGAAGATCTTCGATTATGTTATCGAGGCGGACTGCATGTTTTTTTATTATGTTCAGAAAACGCATGGTGTCTTGAGAACTGTCAATTGCACCTGTAAGAATTGTTTCTGCAAAGCCAATTATTGATGTCAGTGGTGTTCTGAGTTCATGGGAAACATTGGCTACAAAATCCCTGCGCATCATCTCCAGTTTTTTGATTCTTGTAATGTCGTTCATTACAAGTAAAATGCCAGTTGAGTTGTTGTCACTGTCGTTGAGGCGGGTTCCCTTGACCTGAAGAAAACACTCTTGTCCCTTGTCCTGAAAAATCATGACCTCTTCTTCAACGGCTGTATCCGATAACATAATTCTGTCAACCATCTTTTGTATGTCACTGTTTCGGATAGACTCTTCTACAAGCATCCCTTTGGCCTCATGTATTTTCAGTCCGATAATGTCGGATGCACCTTTGTTAAGATCTATGATTTTTCTGTCTGTACCAATTGCAAGCACACCCTCAGTCATGCTCTCCAGAATTGAATTTTTTTCGTTATGTTGTCTGGTAACAGTCCTGATCTTCTCATTCAGTTGAGTCGCCATGCTGTTCATTGACTGGGCAAGAAGATCGAGTTCAAGTGCTCCGCATCCGGACAGTTTATAATTAAAATCGCCTTTTGAAAATTGATGTGCACCAGTTTGAAGATGTTTAATACGGTTTGAAATATATCTGGAAATTCCAAGTGAAATCAATGCTGTTATGATTACCACGATAAAACCGGTAAACAGTATCCTGTTTTTAACATCGGAAAGATTGC
>Ga0123335_1009346_pt1 | contig 10191 bp, 8 predicted proteins | sample BiotimSIPDNA_2_FD_89707 | JGI IMG/M metagenome (GOLD analysis project Ga0123335, IMG submission 89707) | Anaerobic biogas reactor microbial communites from Washington, USA - Biogas_R2 time_0 SIP DNA | ecosystem: Engineered > Bioreactor > Anaerobic > Unclassified | place: Washington, USA... | reverse complement strand
GCGTGACGGAGATAAAATGGGATTCCCTGTTTTTCCATTATTATGGACTGATCCTTTTACCGGGGAAATTTCAAAAGGGTATCGTGAAGATGGCTATTTCCCCGATGCTTTTGTGAACATGCTTGCTTTTCTTGGATGGAACCCCGGTACCGAACAGGAGATTTTTTCAATGGATGAACTCATTAAAGCTTTTGATCTTGAGCGGGTAGGAAAGTCGGGATCGAAATTCGACCCTGAAAAGACAAAATGGTTCAACCATCAGTATATGCTTCGAAAACCGGACTCAGAAGTTGCCGGTTTGTTTAAAGAGTTTCTTGCTGGACGTGGAATTACTTGCGACGATTCATACATTCAACGCGTTGTTTCGATGATAAAGGAGCGCGCTGTTTTTATTCCCGACCTTTGGGCACAAGGATCTTACTTTTTTGAAGAACCCAGCGAGTATGATGAGCAATCTATTAAGAAACGTTGGAAAGAAGGTGTCCCACAGATGATGTCTGAAATTGGAGATGTACTTTCCAGCTTTGATGGTACCTGGGAGGCCTCGTCGATTAAAGAATGTTTCTCCGAATTCATGAACAGCAAAGGTTGGGGATTTGGTTTGGTAATGAATGCCTTTCGTATTTGTATTGTTGGGGCAGCCATGGGTCCCGATTTATTTGAAATCTGTGAAATGATAGGAAAGGAAGAAACCTTACAGCGCATCGATAAGGCGGTGAAAACAATTGTTTTGTAAAGAAACATCAGATCAATACAAAAAAGGCGCTTCCGAAACCGAAAGCGCCTTTTTTATAAGGTATATATTTTAGAAACAAAAACCAACAGAGAAATTCAAACACGGAGAATTGGTTTCTTTATACTTCGGAACATATATTTCATCTTCAAGATCTTCAAAAGATGTAGGTGTCGGAGAATCGCCCAAGTAAACCGTTTTGTCATCTTCTGACCGGTATTTTAGTTTACCCATATTTAATTCAGCACCAAGCATAATGAAATCGTATCGCACATTAAGCCCGAATGAGTATTTAAATCCCATAAATCCGGTGTAGTAGGTAAGCGGGCTATCTTCTTCTTTAATGTCCATTATAGCAATATTAGCCCAAATAGGATTTGCTTTGGCAAATATATCTGCATTCAGCTTGTCCCAAATGTTATACGAAAAGAGGAGGCCAACCTTTGATCCTAAGTTGTAAAAGTTGTATTCTGGAATGCCAAAACTTATCGAGCCAAAGTCGAGCCCTGAACCAAAATCAAGGTCAATTTCGAAATCTTCACCGCCTAAGGTATGTTTAGATGCAGAAAAGTAGTTGATATCAATCCCTAATTTTGCTTTTGGCCCCAGATCGAGAGAATTCAGGTAAAAAATAGAGCCAAACTCGATTGCTCCACCTTTTTTATTGGTGAAATCTTCAATTTCCCAGTCGCCATAATTGTAATATCCATCCATTGGAGAGGATATTGCATAGCGAAAATAAAATTTATTTGACAAGGCATCCTGCGCAATTGCAGTATTAAACAGCAATAAAACAGTTGTAATGGTAAATATTATTTTTTTCATATCGTATCAATTTAAGTTGGTGAACATTAGAAACAGAATCCAATATTGAAGTTGAAAACTGGCAGTGGTGTTTTTTTGGAGGGGTTTTCATATTGAGAAGAGTTTTCATAATAATCACTATTTTCACCAACATTACCAAAATATTCATTCGAATAATCAACATTTTTCATAATTACCCAACCCGGGTTAAATTCGGCACTGAGTAACAAGAAGTCGAGGTGAGCATTGATTCCTACCTTATATTTCATGCCAGAAAGCCCTAAAAATCCATCATCCTCGTCAAAATTAAGGGTCGAAATCCAAGTTGGATTTACTTTGAAATAGGCATCGAAAGCAATGGATTTTGTGACATTATACGTAATGACTGGTCCAACAGCAGATCCGGCATATAATCCCCACCATTTGCCTTCTTGCTCATCATCTTTAGGGGTGTTTGTCATGTAGTTAACTGTTAAATAGTTAACATCAATGCCTACATGTAATTTTTCTCCAAGATTAAGCATATTAATGTAAAAAAGTGATCCCAGATCGAGATTGTACCCTGTGAGTGTGTTATCTTTCCAATACTCTTTAGCTAAGTTGGGATCTGTTTTTGAGTCGTTAAGTCCCAAATAGTTTTTCCCTTTTAAGGTATACCCCCCCTTCAGATAAAACTTTTTCATGTCGAATGACTGTTCTTGAGCCGATGCAATGCATGCTACTGCAAGCAACAGTGTAAGAAGTGCAATTTTTCTCATAGAATGGTTTTTAAATTTAGTAATTACAACAAAAGAAAACATTATTTGATAATTTGACAATTTTCAAGTTATTTATTTCAATGTTCTTTTTTCAGTTCTGGACAATAGTTTAAATGCTTAGAATTTGGAGTAAAAAGAAGAGCCTTTCTGTATGAAAAGCTCTTCTTTACTACATTATTTTTTAGTGCTGAAACTCTTTAAAAAAGTCGTTCCCTTTGTCATCTACAATGATAAAGGCAGGAAAGTTTTCTACGTAAATTTTGCGTACCGCTTCCATTCCAAGTTCTTCAAAATCTACCACTTCAACTGATTTGATGCTTTCTTTAGCGAGAATTGCTGCAGGGCCGCCAATAGAACCGAGGTAGAATCCTCCATGCTTTTGGCAGGCATCGGTAACGGCTTTCGAGCGGTTTCCTTTTGCAACCATAATCATCGAGCCGCCTAGGCGTTGGAATTCATCGACATACGAATCCATTCGTCCGGCAGTAGTCGGTCCAAAGCTTCCCGAGGCCATTCCTTTAGGGGTTTTAGCCGGGCCGGCATAATATACAGGATGTTTCTTAAAGTATTCAGGCATTGGTTTTCCCGAGTCGATAAGCTTTTTAATTTCGGCGTGGGCAATGTCACGGGCAACAATCAGTGTGCCTTTCAGGTTTAAGCGAGTTTTCACCGGGTATTTGCTTAGTTCGGCCAAAATTTCTTCCATTGGGCGGTCGAGATCTATTTCAACCGGGGCAGCTAATTCAGGTGCTTTTTCCGGCAAGAAACGGCGTGGATTTTTTTCCAACACTTCAAGGAATATGCCCTCTTCGGTAATTTTTCCTTTTACATTGCGGTCGGCGCTACAGCTAACTCCTAATCCCACAGGACAAGAAGCTGCGTGGCGTGGCAAACGGATTACGCGAACGTCGTGAACGAAATATTTTCCGCCAAATTGGGCACCAATGCCACTTTCCTGACAAATTTTCAAAACTTTTTCTTCCCATTCCAAGTCGCGGAAGGCCTGTCCGCCCTCGTTTCCATGCGTTGGCAAATGGTCGAAATATCCGGCCGATGCTTTTTTAACGGCCGCCAACGTTGCTTCAGCCGATGTTCCTCCAATTACCAAAGCTAAATGGTAAGGAGGGCAAGCCGATGTGCCAAGATCAAGAATTTTTTCTTTGACAAATTTTGTAAGAGCCTCTTCTGTCAAGAGTGCTTTGGTTTGTTGATAAAGAAAAGTTTTATTCCCTGAACCTCCCCCTTTAGTGACGAATAAAAATTCATATTTGTTGCCTTCTTCGGCATAAATATCAATCTGAGCTGGCAGGTTTGTACCTGTGTTTTTCTCTTCGAGCATGGTGAAAGGCACCACTTGAGAATATCTTAGGTTACGGTCGCGATATGTTTCAAATATTCCCTTTGAAAGATACTCGGCATCGTTAACTCCGGTGAAAACATTTTCTCCTTTTTTCCCAATTACAATGGCAGTACCAGTATCCTGACAGGTTGGCAAATCGCCTTCGGCAGCAACCACTTGGTTAACCAGCATGGTGTTGGCTACAAATTTATCGTTGTCAGTGGCTTCAGGATCGCTAAGAATAGAACGAACTTTTTCGAGGTGCGATGCACGTAAGTAGAAAGATACATCGGCCATAGCTTCGCGGGCAAGCAAGGATAGCCCTTCAGGCGATACTTTCAGTATTTTTCTTCCTTCAAATTCTACCGTCGATACATATTCTTTGGTGAGCAGCCGGTAATTAGTGCTATCTTTTTGAATGGGATAAGGTTTTTGATATACGAATTCTGCCATGATTTTATGTTTTTCTGATTTTTTTTAATTTTTCACCTTGCAAATATAACGAATGGCCTTCTGAAATGCATATCGGGTGGTGTGATTAGATTATCGTTTTCAGGAAAAGATAGCATTGTTCAGTTTTTAGATTTTTCGACATGCAATGAATTAGGCTGAGTTTTGACAACTTCTCCTGACTTTACATGCGTTTGGACAGTCTTTTACGGATAGATTTTTAGCCAGCATGCAATGTATTGTGTAAAAAGGTTCTTTCAGGCAATAGATAAATATGCTGTTTGTGCATTGTTTTTAACAAAAGAAATCAATCAATCAGGCGAAAACGTGCTTTTGCCATAGGTTTCCCGACGTTGGTCAAACTTATTGAAAATACCTGTTTTATGAATTATTTCCGTTCTATTTTTGTGACGTTTTTTAAAGTAGAGGGATGAAATTTGCGTTTAATTTTGACACAACGGATCACATTTTTTATAAATATTACACAGGCATGGTTTCCTTTAGTGATTTCGTTTCTTCGTGGCAATACATAATCAGTAATAATTTTTTACCGTCTGATGCAAAAGGAATTTTACTCGATTACCGTAAAGCTACCATACTTTCGCCAATCGACGAGGCATTAAAGGTATCAGATTATTTTTCGGTAAATGGTAATGTTTTTCAACACAAGAAAATTGCTTTTGTTACCGAAACGCCCGAGCAAATAATTCTTCCTATTTTGATTCAGGAGTATAGTGTCGAATGCGAATCTCGCCCATTTTCAACAGTAGAGGCTGCAGTTCGCTGGATTACCAGTTGATGTTGTGTTTATATTTTCTATGCTCTTTTCGTTACACTTTCAGCAACGCATTTTATTCGCCCCATTTTTCATCGAACAATAAATATTTGCGTTAATGTGGTTGACGTGCTTGAAAAATCTGTTTTTTTTCCTATTTTGGAAACCCAATAACAACCCGAAAATTATCATCAGATGAACACGAATACTTCCAGACCTTTAATTCTTTGCATTGTATTTTTTATGTTGAGTTCAGCACTTATTGCTCGTGAACCAATTACCCCAGTCGAGAAGTACGGGCAGTTACGTATAGAAGGAACAACAATATTGGGCGAAAACAATGAGGTGGTACAGCTCGCTGGGATGTCGTTTTTTTGGAGCCAATGGATCGGTAAATATTATAATGCCTCATGTGTTGATTGGCTGGTAAACGATTGGAAGTGCTCGGTTGTGCGTGCAGCCATGGCAGTTGCCCCCGACGGGTATTCGACAAAACCTGAACGTGAGCGGCGAAAAGTTGAAAAGGTAGTCGATGAGGCCATAAAGCAAGGCATCTATGTAGTGATCGATTTTCACGAACACCGTGCCGAAAACTTTGTAGAAGAAGCAAAAACTTTCTTTTCGGCTATGGCTCAGAAGTATGGGAATTATCCGAATGTAATATACGAGATTTATAACGAACCGTTAAAAGTATCATGGAATAAGGTCGTTAAGCCATACAGTGAAGAGGTGATCAAGACAATACGACAATACGATCCGGATAATATTATTGTTTGTGGAACCCCTAATTGGTCGCAGGATGTAGATGAAGCAGCCCTCGATCCAATTGAAGGCTCAAATATTGCCTATGCTCTTCATTTCTATGCCGGAACCCACAAAGAATGGCTTATCGAGAAGGCCGATAAAGCAATAGAAAAAGGGCTATGCTTGTTTGTTACCGAGTATGGCACAACAGAAGCCAATGGCGATGGTGCTGTATATGAAAAAGAAATACGCATGTGGTACGATTGGATGGATAAAAACCATATAAGCCACTGTAATTGGTCAATAGCTGACAAAAAAGAGTCGTCCGCAGTACTTGTGCCCGGAGCTTCACGAAAAGGAGGATGGAGCGAAAAGCAGATAAAACCATCGGGTAAGCTTGTTCAGGCCGAACTCCTCAAAAAGCATGAGGAAATGTTCAAATAACTTCTTCCAAACCATGCAACAATTTTCTTCCATAGCTGTTTTCAGCATCAACATTATCATTTCAATTAGCTATCTGGTGCTGTTGATCAAAAAGAAAATCAAGCCAGCACTAGCCATGTGGATATTTTTCAGTTTGGCAGTTTCGATGAGCCTTATTACTTACCTCAAAGAAGGAAATTATGGGTTTTGGGACAATGTCCTTAACACTGCTGATCTTTTTATGGCTTTTTTTGTGACCTTGGTGATTTTTATTTTTGGCGATAAAAGCACAAAATTCGATTCGTTCGACATTGCTTGTTTAGGTGTCGTTGTGCTGATCATTATTTTTTGGGTCATCACAAAGAACCACTTGTTGACTAATCTTGGTGTGCAGCTAATCTTAATTATTGCCTATATTCCGGTTATCAAACGAATGCTGACGGCCAACGAAAATACCGAGTCTTTTTTCATCTGGATTTTACTTATGATTGCCCCCTTCATCTCACTCATATCAAGTAAAGGGGTCTTGGCTACGGTATATGCAGTGAGGGCAATTTTCTGTACCACACTTCTGCTCGTTTTAATGGTTCGTATTGAAACTCAAAAACGAAAGCAAGCTTCAACAAAAAAATGAGAGAGGGTAAACCTGTTCTCAATCAGTTTTTCAAGCCTATTTGTCAGAAAATGATATACAGTACTGACAAGCTTGTTCCAACCGAAACACAAATACGTGTCATTTTTTCATGAAAATCGACTTTTACTGGCATGGCATAATCATTGTTAAACTGCCACCGTAATTCAGAAAGAATAAATTAAAAACATTACATATCATGGGAAAAATAATTGGAATCGACTTAGGAACAACCAATTCGTGTGTTTCGGTGATGGAAGGGAACGAACCTGTAGTAATCCCCAACAGCGAAGGAAAAAGAACAACTCCGTCGGTAGTGGCATTTATCGAGAATGGAGAGCGTAAGATCGGAGATCCTGCCAAACGCCAGGCCATCACCAATGCGCACAAAACGATATATTCAATCAAACGCTTTATGGGTGAATCGTTCGACAAACTTTCTAAAGAAGTTGGCCGTGTAGCTTACGAAGTGGTAAAGGGAGACAATAGCACCCCACGTGTGAAAATTGATGACCGCTTGTATTCACCACAGGAAATTTCGGCCATGGTGCTTCAGAAAATGAAGAAAACAGCAGAAGATTATCTTGGACAAGAAGTTACAGAAGCAGTAATTACTGTACCAGCATATTTCAACGACGCACAACGTCAGGCTACCAAAGAAGCCGGCGAAATTGCAGGTTTAACCGTTCGGCGAATCATTAACGAACCGACAGCTGCTTCGTTGGCCTACGGGCTCGACAAGCGCGACCGTGATATGAAAATTGCTGTATTCGACCTTGGTGGCGGTACTTTCGACATCTCGATACTTGAATTGGGCGACGGTGTATTTGAAGTAAAATCGACTGACGGTGATACACACCTTGGTGGTGACGACTTTGATGATGTTATTATTAATTGGCTGGCAGAAGAATTCAAGAGAGAAGAAGGCATCGACCTTCGTCAGGACCCTATGGCTCTTCAGCGACTGAAAGAAGCTGCCGAAAAGGCAAAGATCGAACTGTCGAGTACCACGTCAAGTGAAATTAACTTGCCATATATTATGCCAGTGAACGGTATTCCAAAGCACTTGGTAAAAACTCTCACACGTGCTAAGTTTGAGCAGCTTGCCGACCACTTGATTCAGGCTACCATTGAGCCTTGCCGTAGGGCAATGAAAAACGCAGGCATGAATAATAGTGATATCGACGAGGTAATTCTTGTTGGAGGTTCAACCCGTATCCCGGCCGTTCAACAAAAAGTTCAGGATTTCTTCGGGAAAGCCCCCTCAAAAGGAGTTAACCCCGATGAGGTTGTAGCTGTAGGTGCTGCCATTCAAGGTGGTGTGTTAACCGGTGAAGTAAAAGACGTTCTTTTACTCGACGTTACCCCTCTTTCATTGGGTATCGAAACTATGGGTGGTGTAATGACCCGTTTGATCGAATCGAACACAACCATTCCAACCAAAAAAACCGAAACCTTTACTACGGCTGCCGATAATCAGCCTTCGGTTGAAATACATATTCTTCAAGGTGAAAGACCAATGGCCAACGCAAATAAAACTATTGGACGTTTCCACCTCGACGGGCTACCACCAGCACCACGTGGCATTCCTCAAATTGAAGTTACGTTCGATATCGATGCCAATGGTATACTTCACGTAAGCGCAAAAGACAAAGCAACAGGCAAATCGCAAAGCATCCGTATTGAAGCTTCGAGCGGGTTGAGTGATGCCGAAATCAAGCGGATGAAGGAAGAGGCTGAAGCCAATGCCGAAGCCGACAAACAAGCCAAAGAACGCATTGATAAGTTGAACCATGCCGATGGCCTGATCTTCCAGACTGAAAAGAACCTGAAAGATTTTGGCGACAAATTGCCAGCCGACAAAAAGGGACCGATTGAAGAAGCTTTGAAGAAGTTGAAAGATGCCCATGCCCGTCAGGACATACCAGCCATTGATGCAGCTACTGCCGAATTGAACACTGTGTTCCAGGCAGCTTCTCAAGAGATGTACAATGCTCAGCAAGCACAAGGTGGTGCACAAACCGATCCTCAGGCCGGACAGCAGCAGGCGAACCCTAACCAGGGGCAAGGAAGTCAGGATGGCGAAGTGACAGATGTTGACTTTGAAGAAGTAAAGTAAAAGCCACAACCCTTTAATGGGAATCGCATAATTAGCAGCCCTATCTGAAATTTTCAGGTAGGGCTGTTCTTTTATGGCCATCCTTCATCAGTAAAACCAAAATTGCTCAAGTTGTGAGTTGTTTACAAGCTATATATTCTAAATTGTCAATTTTGCATTTCCAATTACTTCGTCTCGACTTTTTACATTATATGCTCCACCTTTCAACAGCACTATTAAATAAGATGTTGATGAGTTGATGAAAATCCAAATACTTTGAACACCTATCTCTCTGGTTTTTAATTTTGTTTATTTACATTTGTTACTCTCATTAAACTATTTTAATAAAATCTATTATGAAAGTCTTTTATTTACTATTGTTTGCTCTTGTAATTTTCAATTGCAGGGCTCAAAATCCTGTGTTGACGATTGAAGGCGGACAGGTTCAAGGCGTAAAAGCCGATATTGAAGGAGTGTTTGTTTATCGAGGAATTCCGTACGCAGCACCTCCAATTAAAGATCTTCGATGGAAAGCTCCTCAGCCTGTTGTTCCATGGAAAGGTGTAAAACTTGCCGATAGATTTGGACATCCAGGTTATCAGGCGGTTCACTATCCAGGTGGATATGCTACCGAGTGGGGTTATGGCGATGAATCACCTTATAGCGAAGACTGCCTTTACTTAAATGTTTGGACAAAAGCACCGGGTAATGCAAATAAGAAACTTCCTGTTGCCCTGTGGATTCACGGCGGCGGTTACAGAGAAGGATGGGGATCTGAACCAGAATTTGACGGTCAGGAATGGGGTAATAAGGACGTAGTGCTTGTTTCAATTAACTATCGTTTGGGTGTCTTTGGATTTTTGGCACATCCCGAACTTTCAAAAGAAAGCCCTAACAAAGTTTCCGGCAATTATGGTATACTTGACCAGATTGAATCTCTCAAATGGATTAAGAAGAATATTGCTCAATTTGGAGGTGATCCTGACAACGTTACCATTTTCGGTCAAAGTGCTGGTGCCGGTAGCGTAAAAACACTTTGCGAATCACCACTTGCAAGGGGGTTGTTCAAAAGAGCAATCATCATGAGTGGAGGTGGCATTACAACTACTCCTCCCGCCGCTCCTAATGCAGCACCTGGCGCACGTCCGGGTGGCATGGGTGGATTTGGTCCAGTTACACTTGAACAGGCTGAAGCTCAGACCAAGGAAATCCTTGATTGGGCAGGACTTACAACGCTTGAAAAAATGCGTGCTGCTTCAACAGAAACCGTTTACACTGTTGGAAGTCTGTATTCTTCGGTTACAGGAAACCGTACCCGAATGACTGGTTCACCAATAGTTGACGGTTATGTTTCGCTCCAGACTTTCGATGCTGCTGCGATAGACAATAAATTGGCCAATGTTCCTTATATGATTGGGTACACTATGAACGATATG
>Ga0123335_1009341_pt1 | contig 10194 bp, 12 predicted proteins | sample BiotimSIPDNA_2_FD_89707 | JGI IMG/M metagenome (GOLD analysis project Ga0123335, IMG submission 89707) | Anaerobic biogas reactor microbial communites from Washington, USA - Biogas_R2 time_0 SIP DNA | ecosystem: Engineered > Bioreactor > Anaerobic > Unclassified | place: Washington, USA... | reverse complement strand
TACATTCTTGGGACTGCGAAATGAGTGGGCCGTTAGCTCAACTGGCAGAGCAACTGACTCTTAATCAGTAGGTTGAAGGTTCGATTCCTTCACGGCTCACCAAGCAGCATCAACCGCTTAAGCTCTTCTGAAAATGCCGAAGAATCAAGAGTCAACGTGCGGGGCCCGAGGAAAGCGGTCGATTCCTTTAAAGCCGTATCTCGGGACACCAACGCAGCATTCTCCAACATAGTCAATGATCAGGCAGCTCTATTTCCAGTGCTCTCCAAGTTTATCAAGCTCCGCCTTCGCCAGATCATCGGCAGTCAGTGCAATTCGGAACTTACAGTCTGCATTGAAATTAAGGAAAAAAGGCTCTGCGAAAAACGGGATGCGGGACGGATCAGATACATTTACGACGAGAACCCCGCCACGGGAACCATCCTGCTCCGTAAAATAAGCGGCTTCAGGTTTGAGTTCCCCGAGAATCCGGTTCAGAAGCTGTCCAACTTTTTTCTCCTTAACCAACGTGTTGAAAGGCTCATGCGGGAATGAGACGGTGAGTAACATACGCATATCTCCACCTCTTTCTTCTCTAGGTTGGCGGGGAGGTGATAAAAGTATACCAGTTGGATCATGGAATATCGTACAACCGCCCGAGCAAAATCGGATCTAGAGGTATTAGCGATTGGGTCCCTATCCAGGACGATTGCACCGAATAATGCATGGACAAACGGTGTAAACCTTTGAAGGTTGCGGTAGGAGAGACGGGGTCCAAACAGGTAAGAACGGAAGTCCACGTCTTCCAATCGAGGTTCAGCGAATCCCCTCAAGTTTATTATCTCGACGGTTCCGCTGATTCCGCCGAAATCAGCCTCCGCCCCGAACCATCGGTTGAGATTTCCTGTAACCGTCACGTTCCATCCATGCAGCCAGTCAGTTTCAGTAGTAATGATGCCAGGGCGGCCCAAGCTGAAGGATCTAGGCAACCGAAAAGAGGAGTACCCTCCAAAAATTTCGACCCTCGGCAAAGATTCGTCTTGAGCAATGAGAGTTCCAGACATCAGAAAAAGAAACACCAGCAGGCAGCAAGGCACCTTTCTCATCCAATGCTCCAGATGTTGAGTTTGCGATATTTACAATCCGATCAAATTTCCAAGAAGACAAATGTGCGGAGATGACCTTTAAACTTGATAACAACATGTGACCGTTTCACGAAGTTGTGGTTTTCCAAATGTGAAAGGCATCGACCTCTTCGCTGCTGTTAAGGCGAATGTATAAGGTACTAATATTACCGAGGTCAAAAGGCTCCGGTGCAACTCCCGCCTTCGGACTCAGCTTAACGACACGTTGATGGTAGTAAAAGAGGTGATTTTCGGATTGCAGTGCACAAAGGAATTGTTCCTTGATTACCAAGGTAAGTTGGTTGTATTACCTTGGTAACCAAGGGGGATGTAATGACCAAACCTGCCGATCTTGTCCAGGGTACCCTCGATTTACTGATACTCAAAATCCTGGCGTTACAACCTTTGAACGGCTGGGCGATCAATCAGCGCTTAAAACAAATCTCGGGTGACGTACTTCAGGTCACCGAAGGATCATTGTACCCCGCTCTTCACAAACTCGAGCAGGGAGGCTGGATCAGCGCTGAGTGGAAGCAGAGCGAGAACAAGCGCCGTGCCAAGTATTACTCCCTGACCCGGCTGGGCCGCCAACGATTGAAAAAGGAAGCTGAAAACTGGAACCGGCTTTCGGCAGCGATCTCTCATATTGTGCAGCTCGAGGAGGCTTAGGATGAGCCTGAGGCAGTGGCGATACGTCATTCCGTTGCGTATGCGCTCGATCTTCCGCCGCCGTCAAGTTGAGCGCGAACTGGACGAAGAGTTGCAGTTGCACCTCGACATGACAATAGAAGCAAACATCGCCAGGGGAATGCACCCCGAGGAAGCGCGTCGCTCTGCTTTGATCGCATTCGGGGGGATGGATCAGAGGAAGGAGGAGTGCCGTGATGCGCGAGGCATACGATGGGCCTCTGAGTTTCTGCAGGATATTCGATACGGCTGGCGCATGCTCAGGAAATCGCCGGGCCTTGCCTTGGATCGGCGCATTTGGCGGTGCTCCCGGCATCATCGGACAAAGTATCTCATTCAATCGCAAACCATATACTGTCGTCGGCGTGATGCCGAGGGAATTCGGTGCCGGGATCTGGAAATACTACGTGCGCGGAAACAGCGATGGAAGCCAAGCGATGTGGCTGTCTCAGATTCCCCGGGCTTCAGGCTCAGAGAATGGCGAAGCCGGTCCGCTGATTATTGGTCGACTTCGGAAGAACGCAACTCTGGCGCAGTTGAATGCCCAATTGCAGCCCCTTTCCAACCGCTTTGCGGAGGGTTATTGCGCGGATGCGGATAGGAGCGCGTTGCGGCTCCAGGCGCGAAGCATAAATCCCAACATCGATCCCAGGGTGCAAACTGCTTTGCTGATTCTTCTGGGTGCCAGGTCATGGGTCCGGCAGCGCGAGTTGGCGATTCGCAAAGCGCTTGGCGCAACGCGGCTGCGCATCCTGCGGCAGTTTCTGGCAGAAAGCGCTCTGCTCGCTGCAGCGGGCGGCGCTCTGGGATTGTTCATGGCCACTTGGGGATTCGCTCTGCGGCCGCTGATCCCGCCTGATACTCCGCGTGTAGAGAGCATTGTGCTGGACAGCAACGTGCTGTGTTTTACTGTGGGACTCTCACTTGTCGTCGCCGTGTTGGTTGGGTTGGCGCCGGCATTGCAGGCATCATCGCGGCGCACGGGCGATACCCTGAAGGAAAGCTCAGCTGGCTGGTTGGCCGGAGCAAGGCGACAACGCCTTCGCAGCGGCCTCGTGGTGATTGAAGTGCTTCTTGCCGTAATCGTTGTGACAGGGGGAGCCCTGATGGCGCGCAGCTTTCACAACCTTATGGCGATAAAAACCGGAGTCGATGCAGAGCGAGTGCTCACCATGCATGTGGAGTTTTCTGATTTAGTGTGCAAGTTCGGGAACGAGGACCGGGAAGCTCAGGAAAAAAAGTGCCGGCTGGCGGCGCAGGATGTTCTCGATGCAATCCGGCGGATTCCCGGAGTACAGCAGGCGGCGCTGTCCTTCGGCACACCTTTCGGTGGAGGGTTCTCGATCGGGCACTATCCCGGCTCGGGGGAAACCGGCATATTCGTAGAGGGGTTGGAGGAGAACCAACTCCAGATAGGCGACTGGGTTGGTCTTCTCGCTGTCTCTCCGGAATACTTCGCCTCGCTGGGAATGACTATTGTTAAGGGCCGTGCCTTTGAAGCTTCAGATGCTGAAGCCCCTGTGGCCATCGTCAGTGAAAGTTTTGCCCGCAAATACATACCGGGAAATCCGCTGGGAAAGAGGTTCAAAGATCGCATGAGCAGCCCGGCGTCGTGGAAGGAAATCATCGGTGTGGTAAACGACACCCATGATTACTCAATCCAGACGATGAGTCCTCGCTATTCCGTCTTCTACGAACCTGTTCGAGGTGTCGGTAGTATGGGAATCGGAGTCATTGTGCGGGGCCCCGTAGATCCTGTTCCCCTGATTCCGGCGATAACACGCGCAATTCAGTCTGTGGACAGGGATGTGTTGATCACGAATATCAGTACGGTTGACAGGATTCTGGCCGATTCAGCCGCCGGATCGAGATTTCAGACGGCGCTGTTAGGATCTTTTGCAGTGCTCGCCTTGATCCTTGCCATAGTCGGCATCTATGGCGTGATTTCCTATTTTGTTGTTCAGCAGACAAATCAGATCGGAATCCGTATGGCATTGGGCGCACAACGGACGGACGTGCTCCGCAGAATTTCAGGAAAGGGAATGCTGCTGGTGACAATCGGAATCGCGTTCGGGATTGGAGGCGCTTTGGCGCTGACGCGGGTTTTGCGCACCTTGCTTTTCGAGATTGAACCGACGGATCCTGCGACCTTGGCCGGAGTGGCCGTCATGTTGACGATCGCCGCGCTGGTTGCCTGTTGGTTTCCTGCGTTGCGTGCAGCGAAAGTTGATCCCGTTGTGGCATTACGCTATGAATAGGACGCGACTCAGGGTCCCGGCTGCATCGGGCTGCTGCCGAACGTTCAAATTCTGTCCAACTGTTGCGGAAAAATGCAATATACTTCTGATTTTGCAGTAAAATCGCGATCCAGCAAGCTTTGGAAAGCGGCGGCAAAGCATGGTGTGCACGAATGCTGCCTATCGGAGGTCATGATGCGACGGGTCCGTCTTGTCCATACAAACACTATCAGGAAAGGAAAACCAGTGAACTATAAGAATTCCGTTACGATGTGTGTCGCGCTCTGTGCCGCGATGCTGATTCCCGCGTTGGGATATGCACAGTTTGCGAAGCCCAAACCGAAACCTGGGGATCCTCCTCCAGGAGTTCAGGCCACGCAGGTTCCAATGGTGTCCTGCCAGCGCGGCGGCCTGCAACATGCCGTCAGGCTCTACCTTGCCGCGCAAGCCAAGGGCGACATCTCCATTCTGCCGCTTGCCAACGGCCTCGGCTACCAGGAGAACATGAAACCGGCCGACATCAAGACCGGCTTCATCACCAAGCCGCTCAACATCGACAAGAGCATGAGCATATATGACGACGCCTCGTGCCAGACCTTCACCGAGGTCATCGTAACTGACAAAGCCAACCCCTATGTGATCGGCGTGAGGATGCGCATCAATCACGACAAGATCGCCGAGATCGAACTGATTACGACTACGACCGGGCAGTGGTTGTTCAACGCCGACAACTACCTGGAGTATACGTCTAAAGAAAATTGGGGGCCCATTCCGGCCGACCGGCGCAATACGTACGCCGAGTTGGTGCGTGGGGCAGGCGCCTACCTTGACGCCTTTCTTGAGGCCAAGATTGACCTGGTGCCGTGGGGCTACCCATGCGTGCGGGTCGAAGGCGGCATGACCACGGCGCAGGGAACCGATGCGGATACTTGCGAAGCCGGCATGCCAGCCGGTGTGAACGTCGCCAACCGACGCTTCGTGGTGGATGAAGTGCTCGGCGCGGTAGTGGTCTGGTGCACTTTCGGCGCCGGCGGCCCAGGCGGCAGCGGCGCACCCGATACGCACCTGTTCCGGATGGAGAACGGAAAGCTTCGCTACGTGCACACCTTGACGCATCTTTCGATGAGCGATTTTCGAGGTCCCACCGGCACCGAAGCCGATAGGCCGGCACCGAAACAGTAGTCGTGTAGGAATCGCCTGACGAGCGCACGCCGGAATGGCGTGCGCTCCACTCCCGCCCCGCGTTTCAAGGGCCGAATAACAAAAGACTGGAAGCTGAGTGCCGATCAGGAGCCCATGGTCGCGGCCGTATTTACACTCTCGGCCAGGCACTCTTGAATGTACCTTTCGATTGCGTCAAGCCATTCCTGTTCATGGTGCGGCAGCAGCGCAGATAATCTCGGCATTTTACTGGTTCCTATTCGAACAACATATTGATCATCCTTACGCTCGATCACATTGCCGCCGACTAGCTTCGCGACTGCCTCGTTGTAGGTTCTCGCGGCTCTCTTGTTGCCCCACCATGTCGATGGGTCGAAATCAACAAAGCCTCCCTTAAGTACTGTTCCCATATTTAGCGGATTGCCGCTCGGCGAGGGGATGCTTCAGGTTCAAACCACCAAGGAATTCAGCATAAACGCCGAGAGCTGACGCCTTCTCCACAAAAACCTTCAACAAATCCGGCATTCCAGGCGCGGTCCGACCGAGTACCTCATAGAATTGATCCTCGGCAAAGCCCATGCCGCCCTGCTGTACTGTTGAAACGTTCTGCGGTAATTCTATTATGATTCTGTGATCTTGGGGCACACTGTCCGCAATGCGCGGAAAAGTTGCTGCGGGGAGGATGGCTTTTATTGTTCGAGCTGACGCAGCGCGCTTCCGAGATCCGTTACCTTCTGCAAGGCAACGTTCCGTCTCGCCTTAAGTCCTCCCGCCACTAATCGCGTTCGGTGCCTGTGGCTTCATATCGCCTAGGCAGCCGTTCGGGCGGACACGTGTCCGATTGTGTACAATACCGACATTATGAATCCCAGCTGCAAGTGCGCACGTCTCGATTTCTCGTTTTGCGCCATACACCGTCAATTCCCTCCAGAAAGCCATATGTCCACCTCCGTTCAGGAACCGGGGCGGGGCATCTGCCTCAGAGCTGGTGTCTACCACCAGATAACCCTTTCGGGACAGTTGTTCTCTGAGCAGCAGAACCAAATTACCTTTGCCGAATTCGCTGAGGGTTTCGCTCTCCGAATCGTTCAACTCTATGTAGATCTTTGTCATCCCTTCAAAGGAGAAGTTGGAACGTACCGGGATCTTCACCTCGGGAATCTTCTCAACGCGGGAGGGGCGCGAAATCTTCACTGGCCGAAAATACGCCGGCGAAAATCTCAACGATGTTTTGAGACAGCGAGATTCCGAACTCGGCCCCCCCATCCAGGTGTGCGATGGACTGCGCTGTCGCTCAATCTGCCCAAGGAGGTCGAGGTCATTCTTTCCAATTGCAACGCCCATGCACGACACTGGTCCCCCGAAGTCGACTGGAGATTCCCTAACGACTGCCGGTACGTATTGGAGACGTTCCGTGATGTGTACACGAACGATGCTGTCGCCAAGGAACGGATAGTGTATCTTGTTTCTTGGCCATATCACACACCCGTTTGGTTGCGGAAGAACGAATTGTGATCTGGTCTAAGCGACCTATGCAAGTAGAGTCTCACTTGACATCATCCGAGACTGCTTCGGCCATGTGGGTGTTGACACCACTCAAATCTGCGTGGCCGCAAATCTAGAGACGAAACGAAAGGCGCTTGAGAAAATTACCGAGCTGTTATCTGTTATGAATAAATGAGTCGCATGGTTGCTTCCCCGAAGCATGCTATTCTTGACGCAAAACCGTCATGGGATTCGAGGCCGCTGCTCGTCGTGCCGGCAAATGCATTGCGACTCCCGAGATAGCGAACACGAAGATGGCAGCAACTAGAAACCCAATTGGATCTGTGGGTTTCACTCCATATATCAGCCCTTCAAATATCTTTGTCATCCAAAGAGAGGCAGAAACGCCGATCACAATTCCAACAACCTGCATCGCCAGACTACGTCGCTGGATCATTCTCAGAATCATGGAACGGTTCGCACCCAAAGCTATTTGACTCTCATCGATGCCACGATTATATGAAACAAGCAGCCAATCCTTTGTTCTGACGGCTCTGATGTGATTAATGAAACAAATATCCTATGTCGGCTTGAGCAGATCTCAACTATGTGCGACAAAGGTCGTTCTTCCTAGGCGATCCGTTTTGGTAGCTGTTCAGGAGCAGCAGTGGGGCTGACCAGAAAACCGAGAAGCTGAAAAAGCGGACAATTTAAAGTCCGCACCCATGTCCGAAATTATGGGTTTTTTCCCAAATATTTGGGGGCATGTCAGGAGATCTGAATTTGTAACAGCTTACCATATAGCCGGATTATACGCTGGCATTCCGCTAAGGCCAAATCACAATCCATTCGCGAGAACTCTTCCGGGAGTGAATCGCTTCCCCGTTTCGAGCGACTCCATGAGTTTCACTCGGTATGTTTCCAGTTTCTGCAGTAGGAAGTCCGGGAGTTCCGTTCCAGATAAATATTGAATTCGCAGCTGCAGTGCTTGGATTTCGGCAGTACGGGCAATTGCATTCCGAACGATACTGGAAAACAATTCGGGGTCAATCGAGGCAAATTCCTCCAATTGGCTTCCCAGCCGCCTTAAATTCGGTTCCGTCGACTTTCCTATTTTCTTAAAAGACAGAAGATCAAGGATTAGTAATATAACGTCAGTGACTCGAACCGTTTCAATGCTTTTCCATAAGTCTTCCCGTGTAGCTGAACGGAATTCTGGCGGCTCATGCAAGAAACTGTACGGAATAAGACCGGTATATAGTCCTGAACTACATAATGATAGAGTCCTTCCAAAAAGACCATCCTCGTTTCGGAGCCGTGGAAGAAATGGCGGCAATATATCGCGCTGATCCAATCCAATATTTGCAGCAGAAATACGCACTGATCATTGTAGATGAGCTGGGCTACATCCCGTTTTCACCTGAAGGCGCACAGCTACTCTTTCAGGTGTTTGCTCAACGCTATGAGCGCGGCTCTCTGCTGGTGACTTCAAATCTGGCCTTCGCGCAGTGGCTGCCACTGCGCCCCTTGACGGGGCTAGAAAGGTAAGGAATCAAGAGGGGGCCCCAAACCTCTCTTGATTCCTATTTCTTTTTTTAACTTGGGTGGGTCCCTTTTGCTTTATCACGGCGGGTCCCTTTTACGTTGACACTACCACTCTTCGGGTCGAGTCAGAGCCCTCGACGCTGGAACGTAGTGTTCAGCGCGAGGCAATCGTGAAGGCCGCGGCCACATTGCCTCCCGGGAAATCCCGGGCGCGGACTTCCGTGTGGTTGAGCGTTATGCTGGTCGCAATTATTGGTCTCCTTTGATAAACAATGTTCAGGCTGCCCTTCGATTTGAGGTAAGGCTGGTGGAAGAGAACCCGGCTCCAGGCCTTAAGCAGCAAAGCTGGAACATGGCGGGGTAGTGTATGTTCACGAAGAGGTAGTCGTAACAAACAGCGACATTGCAAAGGCTGAGGTTGTACCACGGCCTGGAGAGGGCGACTTCATGGTCAGCGTCACGTTTACTCCCGAGGGGGCCAGGAAGATGCACGCCGCCACGGAACGAAACATTGGCAAGCGCATGGCAATCCTGATTGACGGCGTAATTGTTGCAGCACCTGTAATCAGAGGTACTCTCAGCGAGGCCGCGGTGGTCGAGGGCAAGCTGACAAAACAGGAGGCCGAGAGGATCGTAGCCGGTATCACAATTCCATCAAGATAGCCGCCGCCTCCGAATCCAAGGAAGGGCGAAATTATTCGGCCTTCCTTGAAGGCCACTTGTACTCCGTACTCCATTTCAGAAAATCAACGGCACCAGCCGTCGGCTCACCTGACATAAGGACGAGATCAGCCAGACCTCTCGAAAGCCCGGCATCCTGTGCTGCTGCAAAGAAGGGCGCTGTTACGTGCAATATGAAGGAGCCCTCCGGGACAGAGCCTTTGTCCGGCAGAGCCTTCAAAACCTCCTGGAGGGTCTTTTCCAGTTTGGAAGGTGTCAGATCGGGAGACCGACTGTTGGGGGCGGCGTAGACCGCGATCCTCTTCTGTGCTTCGCGAAAATCCCCTTCATCGATGGGACCGTCCGGTCCGACTGAAAGCTGCAATACGACCTTGGTCTCGTCTTCGAAATGAATGAGCAGCTCTGATTTCAGCATCTCCAGCAGTTGGGCTCGAGCCTTATTGGCTCGATTGCCTTCCGGTTCAACCGTGAAGAAACGCAGGTACGTCAAGAACGAAGGAACGACATAGCCTCTCGAACGATACAATTGAGCCAACATGTAAAGCGAGGCGGAATCTCCTGGATCTATCGCAATCGCCTTTTGAAAGTGGGAAGTCGCTTCAGCATCTTTGTTCTCGTCAAGCAGAGAGACCCCATACCACCGGTGCGATTCTCCTGAGCCTGGGAATCGGGCCACCGCCTGAGCAGCTGTCTTCAGTGCTTCCGGTTCCCGGCCGCTTTCGTATAGGCACATCCACAGTATGCCCAGCAGGCGATCGTCTATGATTTCTAACCGCTCCGCGGCCCGCACTTCCTCGATGCACGCCGAATTGGCGCCTTTGGCCTGGTATGCAGTGGCAAGGAAGAATCGTGCAGCGGGATTCAGCGGTTCTGCTTCCACCTTCTGCTTCAGCATCGCTACCCCTTCTTCGTATCCACCCTTTGCAACAGCGAGCTCCAGCTCCTTCACCAAATCCGCTTCAGCGGTCATGGGTCTGTCCTGGGCTGAACCTGATTGCAGACAAAGAAACAGGATGACTGCAAGTGTTTCGACGATGCCGTTCCGGATTCTCATTTCGTATCTCTCCAAAGAGCGCCGGCCAAGACTGCCACAATTCTGACCCGTTTGTCCATTACGAGAGGGTTCTCCAGGGTGAGGTCGGCCACGGAATGCAGAAATTTCAAAAAAAATTTGCAGTGCGATGTCACAAACGCCCTTCTGCTGCAAATAATATACATAGAAAGACGAAACGCGAGAAAACCATGCGGAGGATTGCCTCATGAGTTTTGTGCGCACGTGTCTTCGGATTCTTCGC